>OFEU01000092.1_pt1 | contig 119732 bp, 107 predicted proteins | sample 1521221 | NCBI WGS metagenome assembly OFEU01 (sample SAMN03766357, study PRJEB24113) | microbial mat metagenome | isolation source: enrichment culture HLUCC-O from microbial mat sample contains cyanobacterium... | reverse complement strand
CACATCCATGTGACGCTTGGGCTCCGCCATCCCTGGCTCCGCACAGTTTTGGAAAGCCCTACCGGTCATCCGCTCCTACGAGATAGCCGTTCGGGTTGCCTCCAGCTCGCTGTAGTTCGAATCCACCAATGCCGTCAGATTGAGCGTGTTGGGGTGCGCCTTCCAAAACCTTGCGCAGCCAGGGATGGCGGAGCAGAGCGTACAGGGAAGTATTAACAGCGTGTTTTGGAAGGCGCACCCCAACACGCTCACACTCCAAAGCTTAAACCCGATTGGCCGCCGAAAACTCCCGCTGCAACGGCAACAAATCGAAAACGCGGCTTTCGTCGTTCGGGTCCACCAGTTCGGTGGACGACTTGTACACCCGTGGCGTGCTGTAGAGCATCTTCAGGGCCTTGCCGTGGGGCATGGCCATGTAGCGTTCCGGCTCATTTTGCTCCAGCCACGCCCGCACCCTTGGCGCCTTGCTGTGAGACATCTTCGGAAAAAAGTGGTGCTCGATGTGGTGGCTGAAACGGAAGTGCAAACGGTCCAAAACCGGATGGCTGCGCAGGCTCATGGAGTTATCCAACGGATTGTTGGTCGGTGTTTGTGGGCGCAGGAAGTGATTGGTCAGGATATAGCCCTGCCCCAAAGCATTCGCCACCATAAACGGAATCAACACCGTGAACACCGCCAGCGGGCCGGAGACAACTGCCAGGGCAACCCACAAGCCCAGGCATGCGAACACCTGAGCGATCGCCTGCTTACGATTAAATCCCACAAACTGCTTACGACGCCTGGCCTGAACCCAAAGAACCAGCTGTGCATGAAAGGTGAATGAGTAGGTCAGAAACAAGTAGCTGTACCAGGTACCAGAACCCGGAGCCAGCTTGTGAAACTTCTTCTGGCCGGGATTCGTCTTATAACGGCGCAGGGTACCGAAACTGTCCGGGTCTGTGTCACCGGTGTTGGTATTACCGTGGTGCACCACGTTATGCCACTTACGCCAAAACTCAGGCGGCACCAGCAACGGTCCAAACCCCAGCCAGCCAAAAAAGTTCTGCCACCGCCGGCTCATACCCAACGCCCCGTGCAGCACCTCATGGGCCAGCAACGCCTGACAACCAATCGTATGCCCCACAAGCAATGCAAGACCAAGATTGGCGTACCAAGGCAATCCGGCTATCAGAATGGCCGCCAGCCCGCCCCAGATAATCGCCTGCAACGGCAAAAACCAGATCACCCGCCAGGTCTGAGCCTTGAACGTATCCGCAGGGAGCTCTCTCTTCATACGGTCGCGGAGCTCCCGCTCATCCGGCTTACCAAACACGACGATCTCCACCGACTCCGGTTTCACTGCTGCGTTCATTTTTCACCTTTGGTTAGTTGAATTAACGTTGAACAAAATATACAGCGTACATGCGTACGCCGAATTTATAACAACAAATCCCACTTAACAATGGCATGTGACGGAAATATTTTAGAATTGCCTACCAATGAAAACAAATGTACTCCGAATACCAGCTGCCAAGGGTCGAAGGTGAAGGCTGGGGTGCCCTTCTGAAACCCTGCGGAGCCATGGATGGCGGAGCGGAGCGTACACGGACGTATTCACAGCGTGTTTCAGAAGGGCACCCCAGCCTTCACCATGCACGAGCATCAGAAAACCAACAAAAACGGGAGCCCAAGGGCTCCCGTTTTCGATACAACCTGTGAATAAAGACCATCAGCCCCCAGACAAAGACTGCTCCGAAGGATCAAGCTCCATCTGCTGAATGGCAATCACCGCCTGAGTCCGGTTGCGAACGCCAAGCTTGCGGAACACCGCTGTGATGTGGGCCTTGATGGTGGCCTCCGACACATCCAGATCGTAGGCAATCTGCTTGTTCAGAAGACCCTCGGCCAACATACCCAGCACCCGGAATTGCTGCGGCGTCAGTGACGCCAGGCGCTCCGAGAAATCCGTCGGCTCAGACTGCATCCGCTCGATCTTGTCGGCGACACCTGCCGGCAGCCAGACGTCGCCTTCCAGTACCGCCTGAATGGCCTCGGTAATGGTCGGCAAAGGTGCCGATTTGGGGATAAAACCAGAGGCACCATAGTCAATCGAACGGCGCATCACCGGCATGTCCTCAGAGCCCGACACAACCACCACCGGCAAGCCCGGGTACTGGCCACGCATAAAGACCAGCCCCGAGTAGCCGTGGGCGCCCGGCATATTCAGATCCAACAGGATCAGATCAGCGTCCGGGTTGGCCTCTACCGCCGCCTGCAGTGCCTTGATGCTGTCGACTTCAACCGTCTTGGCATCCGGCACCGCCTGATTGACCGCCTGTTTCAATGCTGCCCGAAACAGCGGGTGATCATCAGCGACGATAATTGTTTGTGTCATTCAACAGATTCCTCACAGGTTAGGGACTGTCGACGGCGGGAGTTACTTGAACTCGCGACTGTCGATCAGGTCATCCACTACGCCAGGATCAGCCAAGGTGGAGGTATCTCCAAGCTGATCGTGCTCGTTAGCGGCAATCTTACGCAAAATCCGGCGCATAATCTTGCCCGAACGGGTTTTTGGCAGGCCAGGAGCCCATTGAATCACATCCGGAGACGCGATCGGACCTATTTCCTTGCGTACCCACTGCACCAGCTCCTTCTTGAGCTCGTCGCTAGGCTCTTCGCCCTGCACCAGAGTTACGTAGACATAGATACCCTGCCCTTTGATCTCGTGCGGGTAACCCACCACGGCCGCTTCCGCCACCTTGTCGTGAGAAACCAGCGCGCTTTCAACCTCGGCGGTGCCCAGGCGGTGGCCGGATACGTTCAGAACGTCATCCACACGGCCGGTGATCCAGTAGTAGCCGTCCTCATCGCGACGGGCACCGTCACCGGTAAAGTACATGCCCTTGTAGGTGCTGAAGTAGGTCTGGATAAACCGCTCGTGATCACCGTAAATGGTGCGCATCTGGCCCGGCCAGCTGTCCAGGATAACCAGGTTACCCTCGGTTTTGCCTTCGAGAATATTACCTTCATTGTCCACCAGCGCCGGCTGAACACCAAAGAACGGCAGCGTGGCCGAGCCCGGCTTGAGGTCGACAGCACCCGGCAGCGGAGAAATCAGAATGCCGCCAGTTTCGGTCTGCCACCAGGTATCGACAATCGGGCACTGGCTGTTACCGATAACGCGGTGGTACCACTCCCAGGCTTCAGGGTTAATCGGCTCGCCCACGGAGCCCAGTATTCTCAGGCTCTTGCGTTTGGTGCCGTCCATGCAGGATTCACCCTGGGCCATCAGGGCCCGGATGGCAGTCGGCGCGGTGTACAGGATGTTGACCTTGTGTTTGTCGACAACCTGCCCCATGCGGGAGCTATCCGGGTAGTTGGGCACACCTTCAAACAGCAGGGTAATGGCGCCATTGGCCAGCGGGCCGTACAGGATATAGCTGTGGCCAGTCACCCAACCAAAGTCGGCGGTGCACCAGTACACATCACCGTCGTGATAATCAAACACGTACTGATGGGTCATGGAGGCGTATACCATGTAGCCGCCGGTGGTGTGCAGAACACCCTTCGGGGCACCGGTAGAGCCAGAGGTGTACAGCATGAACAGCGGGTCTTCGGCGTTCATCGGCTCTGGCGCGCACTCGGCCGAGGCGTCTTTCATCAACTCGTTGTAGCTGACGTCGCGGCCTTCCGTCCAGGGCACTTGCTTGTTGCCGGTGTGGGACACCACGATGACCTTGTCGACCTTGGCATCGTCCTCGTGCTTGAGCGCGCTATCGACGTTCTTCTTGAGCGGAATGGCACGCCCACCACGCAAACCTTCATCAGCAGTCACGATGAAACGTGATTTACCATTAACAACCCGGGCCGCCAGGGCTTCCGGGGAGAAGCCACCAAACACCACCGAGTGGATGGCGCCAATACGGGCGCAGGCCAGCATGGCGACGCCGGTTTCGACAATCATCGGCATGTAGATGGTAACCACGTCGCCCTTCTTCACACCCTGGGCTTTGAGTACGTTGGCAAATTTACAGGTTTGCTCGTACAGCTCTCGGTAGGTGACATTGCGGGAAACAGAGGGATCGTCGCCTTCGAAGATGATCGCCGTCTGGTCAGCACGGGTTTCAAGGTGACGATCAAGACAGTTGACCGAGGCATTCAGAACGCCGTCTTCAAACCATTTGATGGACAGATTGTTGTAATCGTAGGTCGAGTTTTTGACCTTGCTGAACGGCTTGATCCAGTCCAGACGCTTACCATGCTCGCCCCAGAAGGTGTCGGGATCATCCACCGATTGGCGATACATTTCCTCATACTGAGCGCGCGAAATCAAAGCGCTTTCGGCCAGCTCCGGACTCACCGGATATACCTGTTTATCAGTCATTGTGCTCCCCCTTAATCAGAGTCTATTGTCATTGTCGGTTTTTATAAATACAGGGTGGTCGGGCCCGGTCGGCCCATAAGACAGATGCACGTAGTTCAACATGTGTGCCACCGCACAATGAATTAGACTAACGTCCTAATCTACCGCTGATTTCCGGCTAACCTGCGCAGAAATGCAGTGATCAAGGCAGGGTAAAGCTGCTTCAACAGCGGCTTCTCGAAGAATAGTTGCTCATTGCGGAATGGCAAAACGTGAAAAGCGAAAAACCGGCCCGGAGAGTAACCGGGCCGGTGAAAAGAAGTATCTCAGGCCGCTTTTTGTCGCGACTTGGTGGCGCGCAGGCTATACACCTTGCGTTCTTTGAGAGCGTAACGGTTGAGACCGGCCAAGTGAATCTTACGCAGGTACACCTCCCAGTCGATCTGGCGGGCATCCACCGGGAACAGCACTTTATCAACCCCACCCATCCGGGCCGACAAGGCCATCAAGTCATCATTACGAAAGGTGTAATCCGGAGCGGTGTAGAAGCCAAAAATGGTCGCCAGTGACTGCGTGGTATCCAGATTTTTCAGCATCTTGAGGTCCCTGGAATTACCCAGCAGCTTCAGTACCTTGTCACTGATACTCAGGGGCAACCGGACACCGCTGACCACCAGGTCAAACAACCTGCGATTAACGGCAACAAACGGCTTGCTGGGCTGGCGGTAAAACAGGTGGTCGTAGGCGGCGTAATTGGCCTTGGCCTCGGCCATCAAGTGATCGATGAATTGCCCCAGAGAGACCGGGTTGGAGCCGCCGCTGCAGCACTGGTAGATCCGGCGGCGCCCCGGCTCGCCGATCGCCTCGGCCAGCGAGAGAATGATCGCATTGGCCACCAGATCAACAGGGATCACATCAATGATGCCAGAGCGTTTACCGGGGAACAGCGTCACCTTCTCGCGGGCATAGGCCAGAATGATGGCGTCGGCCACCTTCACCCCTTCAATCCAGCCCGGGGCTGGCTCTTCCAGCGCACTTTCAATAATGGAAGGACGAACGATGGTCAAACTGCGGCCCTGGAGTGCTTTCATCAACAGCTGCTCACCCAACCACTTGGTAAAGGTATAGGTGTCGCTCCAGCCATAACGGTTGGCTTCCCGAATACCCAGATCCACCAGCTTCTTCTCAAGGGTTTTGCCGGAATAACGAGCACGCACATCGGCGATTTTATCTTCAAGCAAACGCACCAGCTCTTCGATCTCGTAGTAACCGTCGCTGGAGCGCGGGATGGATTCCCCTGCGGGCTTGATGACCGATTCGGTCACCTGGCCGGAGTTCATCCCGTTTACGTAACAGGTGGACACCTGTAACACGGCCAGTTGCGGGTTTTGGAGGGCAAGTTCCGCGATATTATCCAGGCACAGCGTGTTGATGGTCAGGGCTTTGTCCAGCTCCTCCCGAAAATTAACGCTGGCCGCCGAGTTAATCACAGCGTCCAGTTCATCCGCCAGCTTGGCGCAGGCCTCTTCGCTCATGCCAAAGCGGGGCTCAGTGACTTCGCCGGTAATGCAGTGCACCCGCTCATCAATAAAGCTCTCGAAGCTATCCAGGTCGGCCTCTCTGAGGCGGTCAAAAACAGATGATGTTGCGATCTCATTGAGGAAGCGGCTACGGGCATCCGGATGCCGTTTATTCCCGCGAATCAGCAGATAAATGCCTCCGATGTCCGGCACGGTTCTGATCAGCTTTTCCAGCACAACTTTGCCAAGAAAGCCGGTGGTACCGGTAATGAGTACCCGCTTGCCCCGAAGATGTCCCAGCACCTTCGAGGACGATTCTGTTTGATTGATCTGCTGCATTGCCATGGTAGAACTCCATCTCTGTTTTCTGTGCCGCCGGACTGTGGGGCCGGCAAAAATATCGTGGGCGGGACTTGTTCCTTTACCCCATCACCTGAGCATCCGTATTGCCACCGCCTGCCAGATCCAACTGCATAATGCGGGCCACGAACAAAATTTTCGCTTAATTTTTGCACAGAAATGGTGACAAGCCAGTGACAGAATGCAAAATTACGACACAAAACCTAACAATAAAATGACTCTTAGCCGGGCATGTTGCGAAGGGTGATATCAGGACCGAGAATCGTCATCACCAGCCAATGAGCGGAGTAGATCGTTCAGTGAAACGTCGGCCGGCTTCTCACGCAGTGCGCGAACCAGCTGATCCTGCTCACCAAAACTGACCCGATCATAAAGTGGTTCTTTAACAGGGTGAAAACGGTTTGCCGGAGCGTCATCAACAACACCGGGCGGGGCCAGTTGCTGTGCCAACTGACCAAGATGGCGAGCCAGTTTTGCGCGGTCGTCCACCGCCAGTTTTTCCCAGGCCATCGACGCAAGTCCTGTCTGCACGATCTCGACGGTGTCGGCGTCAGGCTTGCGCCCCAAATGTGCAAACAGACGCGTGAATGCTTCATAGCGGAGCATGGCGTCATCAGGGGATTCATCCAGGATGCCCTCCAACCGATCGATCAGAGCCAGGCAATGCTGACGGGGCGAATCGTCCTCGCGGATGGCCGGCGAGGCGGCCGCATGTTTGACCGCTTGCCGGCGCGCAGCCTGATGCCAATAGGCTGCAATACCAGCTTTTCTGCGGGGCAGGCCCGCCAGATGCACATTGAGCATTTCCGCCAAGGAATGAAACTGACGGCATGATGGGTCAGACGCAGGCAGCAAAGTAACCGGATTCTGGTCCAATACGGACTGTCGGAGCGTTTCGTCCCGCCAGAGTGCTCCGAGGTAATGCAAGGACCACTGCAGATGCCGCTGACAGGCGCCGTTCAGTCGCTGATAAACCGACCGGGCCTGGCTGGCGCCCTGGGCCATATTGACGATGACCGACGGTGTCCGGCGATAACCCCGGCGTTTCAATACTTTCATCAGTGAAAATGCGTCTGTGAGCGAGGCTGGGTCTGGAGAGACCACCAGGCAGGCAAGCTCCGCCGACGCAATCATGTGCAGGCCCACAGCTTGCAGACCGGCAGCGGTGTCGACGATCACATAGTCGTAGCGGTGCTCCAGTTCATGCAGAGCCCGCAACATCATCAGACTGTCCCGGTCGGACATGTCCATACACTCCTGCACACCGGAAGCGCCCGGAACAATGTGCAGTCCAAAGTGGCTGTGCAGAATCGCCTCGTCCATGGTGCACCGACCAGCAATTACATCGGCCAGCGTGCGCTCAGGGTACAAACCCACCAGGAGGCTGACATTGGCCAGATCGGTGTCTGCATCTAGCAGCAGCACTTTATGACCACATTGGGCCAGCACGACGGCAAGATTCAGCGCAACGGTGGTTTTTCCGACCCCACCTTTACCGCCGGTGACTGCGATAGTCCTTGGTTGGCGCAACTTTTGCCTTCCCTCGTAGCGTTACCTGAAAATCAGACCAGATCTGAGAATTGTCACTATAGGCGACATTTCGACCTGTAAAAAGGGTACACATATCACAGAGCGGATAATACATTGCTTAATAAACCGGCAATAAGTGTTTAATAGTGGGAGTTTATTGTCTAAGCTCACGTGCGAAGAAGAACGAACACCCTGTCATAAAAAAGAGTCAGAACAGGGACCTTACGCCCGGGCACACCAAACGGGGGTAAAGGACATAGGGCGAGCCATGAATAGTGCGACGGATATTTCAATCGACCTGCAGTTACCCAGTTTGCCGGAAGTCACCCTTCGGGCACTGGAGGCGTGCCATGCCGGCGAAAGCTATCGCACTATCAGCCAGGTCGTGGCGACCGATACCGCTCTGATTGCCCGACTGCTGGCGCTGTCCAATTCCGCACTGTACCGAAACAGCCCACCGATTCGTTCTATTGAACAGGCCCTGTTACGCCTTGGCACGCACCGCTTTCAGACACTGCTTTTGACGTCCTCCCTGCGCCAGCTTTTGTTTGAGCTGGGCGGTGACGAGTGGCAGCAGCTCCGCGATTTTTGGCGCCACTCTCTGACCACCGCGCTGACCGCCAAAGCACTGGCCACCCTGACCCGCTACCGGGACCCGGAGGAAGCCTTTCTGCTCGGCATGGTCCACAACATCGGCGAGCTGATTGCGATCAGAACGCCCTCGCTCGATCGACGACAGGAAATTCTTAACCGCCAGAACGACATCGCAGCAGCGCTGGTGACCCGCTGGGGGCTCGGGGCCATGGCGGCCGATGCCATGCGCTACCAACAAGCCCCGCCAGCACAACTCAGAGATGCCGGGCATCTGGTCAAACTGATCAGCCTGGCAACGCGCCTGGCGCTGTCCGATTCGGTGGGTATTTCGGCGGCCGGCACCATTTTCGGCTTACAAGAAGATCTGACGCGGGAAATCTGCAGCAAGATCAGTGATGAGGTCGCCAGCATGGCGGAGTCTTTCGGCGTTCCGCTGGACACCGCCTATGACAGCAGCAACGGATCGCAGCAGTTGAGTCAGTCTCTGATCCACCAGGTTATGACCCGTCAATCCCTGGAGCTGATGGCAAAAGACACCGCTGACACCCTTCGTCTGATTGCCAGCACAACCGGCAGCCTCATGTTACTGACGGGCTTGCCCAGCCTGTGCTTTGGGCCGGATAACGATGGTCTTCAGTTGCTGTCTGGCACCTGTCCTGATCTGCCCGATCTGAGCCTGGCCCCGGAATCTGGCGCCAGCGTTCTGACCGAAGCGTTCAACACGGGCAAGCCGCTCCACCTCGGTGAACGCACCCCCAGTGTGCTGGATCAACAACTGCTCTCAATCCTGGGAACGCCATCGTTGATGGCCATTCCGGTGGTTTTCGATGACCGCTCTGTTGCCGTCTTTGCCCTCGGCCGCTGCGCCGACGATACCGAGAGCTCCGCAACCCTGACGCAACTCTTTATCGGCCATCTCAGCCAGCTGATCGACGAACGCCAGTGTGAGCAAACCAGTGTCAACACCGACATTGCCAATGACCGCCTGAGGCGGCAGGTTCATGAGATCAGCAATCCTCTGACGATCATCAAGCAGTACATATTCCAACTCAGGAGCCGGCTTGAAGACAGCGATCTGCAGGGTGATCTGGACATCATTCAGGAAGAACTGGACCGGGCCAGCTACCTGTTGTTACAGGTCAGCAGCAGCCAGGCACCCAGCGAAGACTCCGGCGAAACCGACCTCAATTCAGAGCTGGAAAGCCTGTCCCGCATTTTGAGAGACAGCCTGTTCAGCCAACCGGAGAGAACGCTCAACCTGCAACTTTGCCCGGAGCCAACGCGAGTTCAGGGGAGCGTTTCTGCGGTACGCCAGATCGCTATCAACCTTATCCGCAATGCCGTTGAAAGCCTGGACGGCCATCAGGGCGATATTACGCTGCGCACCAACGCTCCCATCTACCAGGGCCAGCGCAGCTGGATTGAATTGCAAATAACCGATCACGGCCCGGGCATTCCGGACGCCATCCGGCGCAACCTGTTTGCGCCGGTAACCAGCTCAAAAGGACAAGGCCACAGCGGACTCGGCCTCAGCATTGTGAAACAGCTGATTGATGACATGGAGGGCATCATTGCTTGCCACACGGGGCAGGAAGGCACCACCTTCCGGATTTTGCTGCCGGCGGCCAGCCACAAAAAAAACGATACCAACTGACGAAACCACGGAAGCAGATCAATGGTACCTGAACAATCCAGACAGCTTGCATCCGGGGTACAGCCCGCACGGATTCTGGTGGCAGACGACGAGCCACGACTGCTGACCACCTTGGCCGCATTGCTGCGACACCGGGATTTTGAGGTTACCGAGGCCGGTGGCGGCGTTGAAGCCTGCGAACAGGTGGCACGCCAGGCCTTTGACCTGGCACTTCTGGATCTCAATATGCCGGGCACTGACGGCTTTGCAGTGATGGAGCGCATTGCCAGGCTGCAACCCGATTGTAGCGTGATTGTGGTAAGCGGCGAGAGTTCCTTCAGTACCGTCAGCCGGGCACTGCGCCGAGGTGCGCTAGACTACATCCGCAAACCTTTTGATCCGGAAGAGTTGCTTGCCACCGTTGAAAGTGTGCTCGGCAAGCAGTCGCTGCTCAAAGCCCATGAGCTGATCCAAACCCGACTGGAAAAGTCGGAGGCTCTCCATCGTTACATCGTTAACAGCTCACCAGACATTGTCTTTATGCTCGATAAATCCGGGCATATCTGCTTTATCAACAACAAGGTCGAAAGCCTGCTCGGCTACAAACCCGATGAACTTTGCGGTGAGCATTTCCGCATTATCCTCGATGATCGTGATGTCACACGGGGCACCTACGCCCTGCAGGGCCCCGACATTTCGGTCGACAATCCGCGCACACTGGAAGTCCGTCTCAAAACCCGAGGTAACAGCAAGGCCACCCGGCACTTCGAGATCACGGCCTTCCCGGTAGACCCACAAACCTGGCCACAAACCGGCGCAACCCTGGGCGGAAGTACCAGCCAACCCGCCCGCTACTACGGCATCGCCCGCGATGTGACCGAACGTAAAGAAGCCGAGGCCTTTATCAACTTCCAGGCCTACCACGACCTGCTCACCCGCCTGCCTAACCGGGCCTTGTTCAAAGACCGACTGGAGCTGGCCATCACTCATGCCCGGCGCAGTGAGCAGAAACTCGCGGTCATGTTTCTTGATCTCGACCGGTTCAAAGTGGTCAACGACACCCTTGGCCACGCCATGGGTGACCGACTCTTGCAAGCGGTGACACACCGGTTGGAAAAATGCCTTCGCCGTGGCGATACCCTGTCACGCTTCGGTGGCGATGAGTTCACGCTTTTGCTGCCCTCGATACACAGCCCGGAAGATGCCCGCGGCATTGCAAAAAAACTGATTCAGGCCCTGAAAGATCCCTTCCAACTGGGCAACCATGAGGTGTTTGTCGGGGTCAGCATCGGTATTACGGTGTTCCCTGAAGCCGGCAACACTCTGGATCAATTGATCCAGAATGCCGATATTGCCATGTACCATGTCAAGGCCCGGGGTAAAGATGGCTACCGCTTCTACAGCAACAGCATGAGCATCGATACCGCCCATCGTCTGAGCCTGGAGCGAGACCTTCGGCTGGCACTGGAGCGGGACGAACTCAAAGTACACTACCAGCCCCAGGTCTGCTCACGCAGCAACAAAGTGGTCGGACTGGAAGCCCTGGTACGCTGGCAACATCCGGAACGGGGACTGCTGTACCCCGCCGATTTTCTCCCGCTGGCGGAAGAAACCCGGCTGATCGGTAAGCTGAGTGAACAGGTGCTGGATCAGGCCTGCCGCGACGTGGGTCGCTGGATCAACGGCGGGCACCCCACTCTGCGACTGGCCGTGAACCTGTCACCGAGCCAGGTGGAACATCCACGCTTTGTGGAAACCCTGCTCGAACGAGTCCACGCACATCGGTTCCCTGCCCGGAACCTGGAGATCGAGATCACCGAAAACGTCATCATGAACGATCTGGAACAAATCAGTCGTAAACTGAAAGAAGTGGCCGATACCGGCGTTCGTATCGCGATTGATGACTTCGGCACCGGGTATTCGTCACTGAATTACCTGCACAGACTGCCCATCCACACGCTGAAGGTGGACCAGTCCTTCGTCAAAGCCATTCGCAGTGGTGAAGACGGCGCCTGTATCGTCAACGCCATCGTAGCAATGGCGCACGGGCTAAAGCTGGAAATCGTCGCTGAAGGCGTGGAAACCGACGATCAGCTCCGTTATCTGAAAAATCTGGGTTGCCATCAAGTCCAGGGATTCTTCTACGGCCCGGCCCGGCCTGCCGCCGAAATCACCCGGTTACTGGGCAGTGACAGCCTGGCCTTTGCCTCGACCGCCTGAACATCACAGGATTGTCTTACAGTCCTATTTTAAATATTGACCCGGTTTGCAAAGTGTTTCGATACGTTACTTTGTGTATCCGTATTTGCGCAGTACTGCACATAATTAGCATCAGCCCTTCTCTAAGCTCAGGTTATCAGTAACCGATCACCGGAATGTCCGACAGGTTGTCAGGACAACAATCACAATAACGGTGGCGGTCAACCAGGGAACAAGAAGAAGGCAGCCGTCATGCGTGACAAATACAAGTACATCGGCCCCGTTTATGATTTTCTGAGCAACCTCTACAGCGGCAAGAACATCCATCGCTGCAAAACCGCCATGCTGGATATCGAAACCGTCAAACCGGGTGATCGGGTTCTGTTTGCCGGCGTCGGCCACGGCCGGGACGCCATCCGGGCAGCAGAACTGGGCGCAGACGTTACCGTTGTAGACTTGTCTGAAACCATGCTCCGCAAATTTGGCGACGCCCAGCACAAAGAAGCTCCACACCTGAGCATTCGCCGGATTCACAGCGACATTATGAAGGTTGACGAATTTGAGCACTACGACATGGTCGTTGCCAACTTCTTCCTGAACGTATTCGATGAAGAGATGATGATCAAGGTGCTGGAGCACCTGATTCGCCTCGGCAAGGCCGAGGCCAAAGTGGTAGTCGGTGACTTCTGCTATCCGACCGGCAATATCCTGTCCCGCATGTTCAAGAAGCTCTACTGGTACATGGCCGTGTTCATCTTCTGGCTGTTTGCCAACAACGCCTTCCATAAAATCTACAACTACCCGGAACACATGCAGCGCCTGGGCCTGCAAGTGACTGAAAAGAAGCACTTCAAGCTGCTTAACATGGATTGCTACTGGTCCATTCTTGGCCAGAAACGCGCCTGAACCTCTCCAACCAGCAAAATAACAACAGGTTACCGGGAGTTTTATCATGTCAGATCAGATTCTTGCGCTGGATAGCCTAAGAGAGCTGGCGAATGGTCAGTTCAGCTTCCCCGAGCGAGTCGGCTATTTGAAGCAATACGGCAGCCACACCCAGTCGTTTTCAACGCTTCAGCCGGGTATGCAATATTTTGATGTGCCGGGGCTCGGCTACATTGCCTACATGCGCAAGTGGGGCGGCACGTTTGTCCTGTCCGACCCGGTCAGCGCCCCGGAGCACTTCCCGGTGATGCTCGAACACTTTCATCAACGCTTCCCGAATGCCTGCTACATACAGGTCTCGAAAGCGGTCGTTGATTTTCTGCACCTGAGATTCGGCCTTTACGGCACCCAGTTTGGCAGCGAGTCCCGCATCGATCTGCGCAAATGGTCCCTGAGCGGGAAAAAGAAACAGATACTGCGCACGGCCCTGAATCAGGCCGAAAAAAGCGGCATTACGGTGATGGAACGGTTCAGTGACGATCACACCCGCGAGATTTCAGAAGCCTGGATTCGTACCCGTAAATGCAAAAGCAATGAGATTCGGTTTCTGATCCGGCCCATGGAAATGGACTACCGGGAAAATGAACGCCACTTTTACGCGTATCAGGACTGCAAAGCGGTCGGCTTTATCTACTTTGACCCGGTTTATCGCAACAACGAGATCATCAGTTACGTGCCGAACATCTCCCGCGCCAACGCTGATTTCCGCCAGGGAATTTTTTACACCCTGATGGCCCACGCCATGGAAACCTTCAGGGCCGAGGGTGTGCCGTTCCTGGATCTGGGGCTGATACCGTTATCCCTGGACAGCGCCACCGAACACCATGAGAGCCGGTTGCTCAAACGACTGATGCACGGCATCTATGAGAAGGGTAACTTCCTGTACAACTTCAAAGGGCTGGAGTTCACCAAGTCACGTTTTCGTGGTGACAACTTCAAGACCTACTGCTGCCACAAGCGGGCCATTCCCGTGCTTGAGTTTCTGGCTATGTTCAAGCTGACCCGGCTGCTGTAACGCCGGGCCAGTGGCCCGTCACCTGCGCCACCGCAATGCCCATCTCCATCATGAACGCCGAAATATCAGACGGTGCCGCGCCGGTAAAACAGGCCTGAATAACGGCTGGAACAGCACCCGAACCGGGCGTCTCAGCCTCTCTCAGACGACCACTCTGCTCCAGCAAGTGACCAACTCGCCGCGCAATCGCCTCACCCGACTCAACCCACGCTTCCACCTCTGGCAAGCTTTTTCGAAGCCAGGGCAACAGCAAAGGATAATGCGTACAACCCAGAACGACCGTGTCCACGGCTGCGGCCCTTAACGGCAACATTGCCTGATCAATGTCCGACTGTGGCGGCTCCATGCCTTGCACCAGCTGTTCCGCCCAGTCGACCAGCCCGGGATGCCCGATACGAACAACCTCGCAATCCGCGGCGAACTCGGCGATCAACTCATCAAGGTAGGGTCTCGTTACCGTCGCCGGAGTGGCCAGAAGCCCGATACGCCGATTCACTGAACAGGCAGCCGCTGGCTTCACCGCGGGCACCACCCCCACCACCGGCACCTGCGTCATCGCACGAAGGTGTGGGAGCACTACCGTACTGGCGGTGTTACAGGCCACAACGACAACATCGCAAGGGAACTGGCCAAGGCATTCGGCAATCAGATTACAACAACGGCTGATCACCACCTGCTCAGACTGTCCACCGTAAGGAAAACCCGCGTTGTCTGCCAGATAGACCAGCTCAACGCCGGGCAAAGCCTGATGAATACAAGCCGTCACACTCAGCCCGCCAACACCGGAATCAAACACCAGAACACGGGGCGCAGCCATGATCAGGCATCACTCCGGTTGCCGGCAATTTCATCTTTGAGGGCACTGATCAGGCGGCCAGCAATGGTGGTTTCCGGCGGGATAGGCGGGTGATCATCGGCACAGAACCAGCCTGCGTCGGCCAACTCATCCTCCTGAAGGCAAAGTTCACCGCCCTGATAGTCGGCAATAAACCCGACCATAAGCTGATGAGGGAATGGCCAAGGCTGGGAGCTCTGATAGCGAATATTGTTCACATCCAGCCCGGTTTCTTCCTTCACTTCACGAACGACTGCTTGTTCCAGGCTCTCTCCCGGCTCAACAAAGCCGGCAATCAGGCTATAGAAGTTGCGGGTGACTCTGGATGACCGGGCCAGCAGAAAGCGGTCATCCCGCCGGATAACCACGATCACGCAAGGCGCAATTCTGGGGTACCAGGGGGTGTGACAGCGATCGCACCAGCGCGCGCGCTCCCTGGGGTGCGGCTGTGTGCGCTCGCCGCAACGACCGCAGTACCGGTGATCCTGCCACCACTGCCAAACCTGAAAGCCTGTGCTGAGCAGCTCAGCCGGTGCCTCTGGCGACAATATCAGGGCATCTCTCAGGGTCACTGGTTGCAAACCCGGCAAGCCAGTATCCGGCAACGTGGTGACAAACAGCTTGAGGCCATTCCAGGTACCAAGTGCCAGGGCTTCCGGGCGGCTACCCCCCATTTCAGGACCGCCCCATCGCAAGAACCAGCCATCACCTGGCTTCAGAATGTTGCTGCCGGAAAAGGCCAGCAGAAGATCCCCCTCCACCGGCGCATCTTCAGACCAGCCAGGCACCCACTGGGCGCAATTGTTCACCATAGTTTTCTCGTCTCAGCCGCCGTTTTGTCTGAACAGCAATGTAACACATCACATTCACTACCAAGAATCGGTATACCGCTTTCCGCTCCCGCCTCAACCCGTTAAACTTGGCGCCTGTTTCCAGTACCGGAGTAACATCTTATGCGGCTTTATCAGGGCGTTCGTAGCCTGATCCTGTCTCTTTTCCGCAAGATCCTGTTTTTGTGGGTCAGGACCGATGTCAGTGGCAATACCCTGGAAGCCCTTGGGCTCGATCCTGACAAACCTGTCTGCTATGTGCTGCAATACAGCTCTTTGTCGAGCCGACTGGTACTCGAACAGGAAGTCATTCATGCCCGCCTGCCTGGTGCAGCTGAAATTTTGCCGGTTAAAAATGGCCCGGCACATTCTTTCTTTTTTCTGTACAAGCGCATTGGCAGCTTGTTCCGTGGCGAGCGGCAAAAGCCCGTACACACCAAAGAATTTACCGGGCTTGTTCATTTCGGGTTGGAGCACCCGGAACAAGACGTGCAGATCGTGCCGGTTTCGCTGTTCTGGGGCCGCTCTCCGGACAAAGAAAAGTCACTGGTCAAATTGCTGCTCTCAGACACCTGGTCTGTTGCTGGTCGCCTGCAAAAATTTCTGATCATCCTGGTCCACGGTCGCAGCACTTACGTGCAGTTCAACCAGCCCCTGTCGCTGAAACAGGTGGTAGACGAATACCGCGATAATGAAGAAAAAGCCAAGCGCAAGCTGGCGCGCATTCTGCGGACACACTTCCGGCGAGTGCGCCAGGCTGTGCTCGGGCCGGATCTGTCCCACAGGCGCACCTTGGTGGAAGGGTTGGTGCGCACCCAGGCCGTCAAGGCAAGCATCCGGGAAACCGCCGCCCGGGATGATATCCCGCCTGAGAAGGTACGCGCCAGGGCCTACAAATACGCCGATGAGATCGTCGCCAGCATGTCGATTGTCACCATCCGGTTTCTGGAACTGGTGCTGGCTTGGCTGTGGAACCGCATCTACAAGGGGATCGCGGTCAACAATATTCAGGTGGTCAAGGAGGCCGCACAGGACAACGCGGTGGTCTATGTACCCTGCCACCGATCCCACATTGATTACCTGCTGCTGTCTTACGTTCTGTACAAGAACGGCCTGATGCCGCCACACATTGCCGCGGGCATCAACCTCAACATGCCGGTGATTGGCCCGATTCTGCGCCGGGGCGGGGCTTTCTTCATGCGTCGCAGCTTTCGGGATAATCCACTCTATGCGACGGTATTCAACGAATACATGCATGTGATGTTTACCCGGGGTTACTCCGTAGAGTACTTCGTCGAGGGTGGCCGCTCGCGTACCGGGCGCATGCTGCCGCCGAGGCCCGGCATGCTGGCGATGACGGTACGCAGCTTCCTGCGGGATCATCGTAAACCCATCGTGTTTGTACCGGTGTACATCGGCTACGAAAAAGTCATGGAAGGCCGCTCTTATCTGGGCGAGTTACGAGGCAAGAAAAAAGAGAAAGAAAGTGTGTTCGGGCTGGCCAAAACTGCCCGCAAACTGACCGACTCTTTTGGCCGCGTTGCCCTGAACTTTGGCGATGCAATCCCTTTGGCCGATGTTCTCGACAGCATTAACGACAGTTGGCGACAAGAAGCATTCGACTCCGAATACCGGCCACCCTGGCTGGCAGACGCCGTCGATGAGTTGTCCCAACGGGTGGCAAACAACATCAACGCTTCGGTTGCAGTCAATCCTATTGGCATGACCGCGACCGTGTTGCTGGGCACAGAACGCATGGCCATGGATGAAGGCCAGCTGATCCGCCTGCTGGACAAGTACGCAGACCTGCTACGGGCCCTGCCCTATGCCGACACGGTCACTCTGCCTGATGGCTCAGGCCGCGACTGGGTCGCTTACTGCGAAAACATGGGCCTGATCACCCGGCAGCCCCAGAAACTGGGCGATATCATTGCTCTGGAAGGCTCAAATGCCATCCTGATGACCTATTACCGCAACAACATTCAACATCTCTTCGCTTTGCCAGCCTTGATTGTCAGCCTGTTTGAGAACAAGTCCAGCCTGCGCCGCGACAAGATCCTGTTCCTGACCAGCATTGCCTACCCCTACCTGCAGTCAGAATTGTTTATCCGGTTTGACCAGGACGAAGTGGAATTCGTCATCAGCCAGTGGATTGACGTGCTGATTGACCAGGGTTTGCTGATCCAGCTGGATGAAGAGCGCCTGGGACGGCCAGAAGAGGGCACCGAAGCCATGCTGAGGGCGCGCATCCTGTCTCGATTTATTATCCAGACACTGGAGCGCTACCACATCACGCTGGGTGTTCTGCGCAAATACGGTTCCGGAAAACTGACCGCAACGGAGCTGGAGGAACAAAGCACCTTGCTGGCCGAGCGCATGTCCATTCTGTTCGGACTGAATGCCCCCGAGTTCTTTGATAAAACCCTGTTCCGGAATTTTATCGCCAACATGCAGAAGACGGGGGTACTGACCACCGATGAGGAAGGACGACTCTGCTACGGCGATGGCCTGGATGAAGTGGCGGAGGATGCCCGGCTGGTGCTGAGCGTAGAAAAGCAGCAAGCCATTCAGCAAGTCACCATGCTGGATGCCTGAGCCCCGCAGGCGGGCCGGCCAGAGTGTTGGTTACTCAGGCCGGTAACGCTTTAATGGAGTAGACATCGTAACGACTGCTTTTGCCTTCAATGCGCGTGGTGGGCTCAGGGCCCGCCACCGCTGGCGCCTTTCTGGGCCGCTTCACCACCACCCGATAACGCGCGCACGTCAGCGCCGCGGCCAGCAGCTGCCCTGAATCGTCATCGTCGCCGACTACCTGACGAAACACCTGCATTTCTTTTTTGACCAGTGCCGCTTTGTCTCTGTGCGGGAACATCGGGTCCAGATAAATCACGTCCACCGTATTCGGTTCTGCTTTCTGCAACCAGTCAATGGAGCTGCCTGCCTGCAGGTTCATGCGTGCAATCACCTCCGCGCATTCGGCATTCAAGGTCGCCCGCGCCAGACCATCCGCCAGCAAGGCATGAATCACCGGATTGCGCTCAAACAGGGTAACCCGACAACCCAGGCCCGCCAGAACAAACGCGTCCTGACCCAGGCCAGCGGTGGCATCCACCACATGCAATTGCGCTTTCGTTTTCTGCAATCCGACGGCACGGGCAACCAGCTGGCCAGTACCGCCGCCATGTTCTCTACGATAGCCCATTTTGCCTGTCACAAACTCGGCCCTGACCGGACCCGGCGCACCTTTGCCGGTGAGTTGGAGCGCCAGGCCCTCATCATCCATATACAGTAAGATCGGGTAGTCACGAATCTGCTGGGGTTTGACGATACCCAGCCAGCTCAGGCCCAGCTCATCGGCCAACTTTCGCGCTGCATGCTGACCCCCGAGGGGGGCACAAGCGACAGCGATCGTGTTGGCCAGAGAAGCGGTTTCTTTAGGGGAGAGATCGAGCATCAGACCAGAATGTCGATGCCGGAGATAAGGCTGCCGCCCTCAAATTCCTGACCTGCAGCCGCAACGCCTGCAAACGCTGACAGCGCCCTGGTCGCTGGCAGAGGTAACTCATCGGCGCGGAACCGCTCAAAACGGGCATCTTCGGCGGCCCGGCGCGCCTCAACACGGCGCTCAACTGCCTCAAAACCAGCGTTCAGGTTTCCGGGGGCGGTGTCGCGCTCCTGTCGTGGAGCGTTGAGATCCTGACGAACCGCATCATCAGCCAGAGCTTGCGGTGACGCCGCAGGCGACCTGGCAACATCCGTACGTTCTCTAGCTGGGCTGTTATTGCCCGACTGAATCAGGGAAGAATTTGCCGGATTAATGCCGCCGATCATAGTGCGCAACCACAGGGATAAATCGTGTGTGAGACAACATTATGGAAGATCAAAGCTCAATTGAAAAGGCGGGCAACCCAAAAACTGATCAAAAACTGTGCTCTTCTATTCTCGTCCGGGAAGTTTTTTCCAGGCTACTTCGTCCCGGATGTAGACCGGCTGAGCCAGCTCGGCAGAGACGGCATCACCCTGCCGATACCCGTACTCTCCCAGCCGCGCAACCTGAGCGGCACGAGGCACAAGGGAGGTATCGCGAATACCGATACGGTTTACCACTGCCTCCGGCATGTCGCTGGCAAACGCCCAGCCCTGGCCAGCACCAATCCAGGCGGCCGACCCCTCAGAGAGCGGCAGGCTGACATCGCCTGGCGAGCACACGCGTTCGTCGCCAAACAGCACAGGCAAGCCCTGTCGGCACTGGTAAGTGGCCCAATAGACTTCCCCCATCCTGGCATCAAACGCCACCGTAATAAGGTCACTGTCAGCAAGCTGATGCTCTTCAATGGCCCCCAGGGCCACGGAGGCCAGGGATGACACCGGCACCACCGGCAGGCTTAAACCCCAGGCCAACCCCTGAACCACACCGGTCGCTATCCGTAAACCGGTAAAAGAACCTGGGCCTCGCGCGAACGCCAGGGCGTCAAGATCCGCCGGGGCAAGCCCTTGCTCTGCGAGCAGTTCGCGAACCATGGGCATCAAGAGACGGGTATGGCCCCTTGGGGCCAGTTCAAACCGCTCGGTGATCCGGCCATCCAGCCAGAGAGCGGCCGAGCAACCCTCAGAGGACGTATCCAGTGCTAAAAGCTTCACAGAATTAAGAGCCTCCCGGGCTGCTCCGGTATCCGTTACTTGAGCTGAGACAGAATCTGGTCGCGAATGCTGTCCAGAGTACCAATGCCTTCCACGCGTACGTATTTCGGGGCATCCGAAGGCGCCTTGTCAGCCCAGTCGTGATAGAAATCCACCAGTGGTGCTGTCTGCTCGTGATAGATTTTCAGACGCTTGCGCACGGTCTCTTCCTTGTCATCTTCACGCTGAACCAGGGCGTCGCCGGTTTCGTCGTCTTTGCCTTCGGTCTTGGGCGGATCGTATTTGACGTGATAAATGCGACCGCTGCCTTCGTGCACACGACGGCCAGAAAGACGACTGACAATCTCTTCATCATCAACGGCAATCTCGACAACGTAATCAATCGCAATGCCCTGATTTTTCAGTGCTTCGGCCTGAGGAATGGTTCGCGGAAAGCCATCCAGCAGAAAGCCATTCTTGCAATCCGGCTGCTGGATACGCTCATCAATCAGCGCGATGATGATGTCATCCGACACCAGACCACCCGATGCCATCACTTCTTTCACCTGCTTGCCCAGCTCGGACTCAGCCTTAACGGCAGCGCGCAACATGTCGCCGGTAGAAATCTGTGGCATATCAAAACGTTCGGTAATGAACTGTGCCTGGGTACCCTTTCCTGCACCCGGCGCCCCTAACATAATGATTTTCATAACGTTGTGCTCCCGTTGTCTTATAGTATCGTTTGAAAAGTTGCGGCAAAAATCCATGCCTTTGCGACAACCTCTCGGCAGCCTCTGAGCCTGCCTGCCCAAAATTGAGGCCGCATTATACGAAGTCAGGCCCTACAGAGAAAGTCGACCTCTGTATCATGTCCTGAACCACCGGGAAAATAAGCATTATCCGGCATCGTGAAGCGCAATTAGGGTTCACTCAGGATGCAAGAGAAGACGCCAGTACGTCCAGATCGGAGGCGACTTGCCGGATTTCCTGCTGAACCAGCTCCAGGGTCGCCGGGGCCAGTCCGAGCGCTTCGGTCAGTGCCGGGATATCATCCGGATTGAACTCATCACCAATACCTTGTTCCTTCAGCATTCCGTTAGCAAGCTGGACCATCAAAACATAGTCTTCGTGCTCACCGTGATAGCCAGGATTTTGATGCATGCCTGCGGCCTTGATCACGGGCCCCGGTAACTGCCAAAGGCTGTGCAGGATACCACCGATCGCACCGTGACCCACCGCCAGAATATCCTGACGATCACCGTGACCAAACACCTCCTGTTCCAGAGAGTGCATGCTCGCTTCCGGATTAATTTCACGCAGGGCGTTGAGCTCCTGAAACTCCGAGGGGAACAGGTGACCGACCAGTAGCAGACCAAAGTTATGCAACAACCCGCACAGATACGCCAGGCCCTTGTCTCGCCCGGAACGGGCTGCCAGGCTCTGGCACAGGAAGGCGCAGTACAGCGAGTGCCGCCAGAAATTGTCCATGCCCAGCATGCCAGTCCTGGGCACATCAAAGGCCCGAACCGAGGCAATCCCCATGGCAATGTGGGCAACCCGGTCAAACCCAAGCACCCGGGTAACCGCTTCCTGCACCGAGTTGATTTGCCCGGGGTAATTAAACAATGCCGAGCGGGCATAACGCATGATCTGCGCCGTCATGCTTGGATCAAATTCAATCAGCTCGGCCAGCTCTCTCGCCGTGGCCTCGCTGTTCGCAGTCAGTTTCAATATCCGTAAAGCCAGCGCCGGCATGGGCGGCAGACGGTAAAGCTTTTGCAACTTGTCCGCCACCTCATCAAGGGTCAAAGCCCCCCGGGAATCATTTCCATTGCCCCGGATAACCAGATGCCCTTCCCGGGCACCGGCCAGTGCCAAACGCAGCACACGACCTTCCATTTCAATCAGGCAGTGGTTGGTACCTGCCGAGAACAGCACCCGCTCGGCATTCACCACGTCCTCATCCACCAGCACCGGCAAATCCCATGCACCCCCTACCGGCGGCACGAACCCGGGATCGCAGTCGCCAAACAGGCGGGCCGTCTGGCGCGCCGTCAAGGGTTGCAGCCGCCGACCAGTAAACTGATGCACGGCATCCAGGTCGAGTGTGCTGTCAAACCGATGCACCGCCATACACACGCCGTTGATGTCGATCAACAACGTCGGCTGGATAAAATTATGTTGGGATTGGCCAGAGGCAAGCACCGCACCATCGAGATTGGCCACCGGGTCAATTTCAATTTGCTGGTACTGAATACCCTTGCGGGTGAGAAAACTCGCCAGTTTGTCTGACAGTGCCAAAGGGGAAAACTCCTTAATCCGGTTCCGGAGGCGTTCCGACCCCCGGCGCTATTATGCACGTTAGCCCGTGTTACGCATACCGGCGGAGATACCCGCCATGGTCACCTTCAAGGCTCGCTCCACCATATCCGGCACCTCGCCCTTACCCTCGCTCTCACGATCACGCTTGAGCAACTCTGCCTGCAGATAATGCAAAGGGTCGGTGTAGGGATTCCGCACCCGCATGGAATGGGCGAACACCGGCTCGTCTTCCAGCAAGGTCTGCTGACCCTTAAGTTCCAGCAAGCGCTGGATACAGCCCCTCAAGCGCTCCCGCAAGTCAGCCCCCAGCGCCTTCAGGGTCTCATCCTCGACCAGGGTTTGCTCGTAGTAACTGGCAATGCGCAGGTCGGCTTTAGCCAGCACCATTTCCAGCATATCCACGTAGGTTCGGAAGAAAGGCCATCCCCGCATCATTTCCCGCAGCTCTGGCAAACGTTCGTGGCCTGCCGCCTCCTCCAGCGCGACGTCGCTACCGAGCCAACTTGGCAGCATCAGGCGCATCTGGGTCCAGGCAAAAATCCAGGGAATCGCCCGTAAACTTTCCACCCCGCCGGTCGGCTTGCGCCTGGCCGGTCGGCTGCCAAGAGCCAGTTTGCCCAGGGCAGTCTCCGGCGTGACCTGGCGGAAATAGGGCACGAAATCAGGATTCTCTCGCACCACGTCCCGGTAGGATTTGAGTGACCGCTCGGTCAGCCAGTCCATAACCTCGCGCCAGCTGTCTTCGGGTTCTGGCGGCGGTGCCAGAGTCGCTTCGATGACCGCCGTGGTATAGAGCGTCAGGCTTTGCACCGCCAGCCGCGGCAAACCGAACTTGAAGCGGATCATCTCGCCCTGCTCGGTAATGCGGAAGCTGCCATTAACCGAGCCGGGCGGCTGCGACAGGATCGCCCGGTTGGCGGGGCCACCACCGCGACCAACCGTGCCGCCGCGACCGTGGAACAGCGTCAGGTGAACGCCGTACTGGCTGGCAACCTGGGTCAGCTTTTCCTGAGCCTGATACTGTGCCCAGGCCGCCATCAACTGACCCGCATCCTTGGATGAATCGGAATACCCGATCATGACCTCCTGGCGGCCATGACAGTATTCCCGATACCACTCGAGTTCATAGAGGGCGGCCATGCTGTCAGGCGCTCCCTGCAGATCACTGAGGGTTTCGAACAGAGGCACCACCCGCATCGGATACTGCATGCCGGCTTCGCGCAACAGCAAAATCACACTGAGAACATCGGAGGGCTTGCTGGCCATGGAGATCACGTAGGAACCAAGCGCCTCCGGAGTTTGACCGGCCACCACTTCACAAGTGGCAAGCACCTCACGAGCGGAGTCCGACGGCTGCCAGTGACGCGGCACCAGCGGCCTGCGGCCGGTAAGCTCTCTCAACAGAAAGCCCTGCCGCTCCTGCTCAGACCACGACAGGTAATCCCCCAGCCCGAGATAATCCACCATTTCGGCAACGGCTTCCGCATGGCGCGAGGCTTCCTGCCGGATATCCAGGCGAATCAGCGGCAGACCAAAGGTATGGGCCCGGCGAATAGTATCCAGCAGGGGGCCGTTGGCAATGAATTCGAGACCACACTCGACCAGCGAACGGTAACAAAGCTCCAGTGGCTCCGTCAGATCTTCGTTTTCAAAAAGAATGTCAGTGTTGTCTGCCGCCAGCCCCTTCACGCTGGCCTCGGCCCAGTCACGCGTCCGGATCAGTCGATCCCTGAGGGTCGCCAGCACCTGGCGATAGGGTTCCCGGGATTCACCCGTTTGCGCCTGCAGCTCATCGCTGGCCTGCCACATAGACAACTCGGCTCGCAATGACTGAATGTCGCGTAAATAGAGGTCAGCCGCCATCCAGCGACCCAGCAGGAACACCTCACGAGTTACTTCGTGGGTGACATTCGGGTTGCCGTCCCGGTCACCGCCCATCCAGGAAGCGATTCGGATCGGCGCCGCCTGCAGCGGCAGGCCCTTACCCGTGGCGTCTGACAGCGAGGTATCCAGACTGCGCAGGAATCTGGGCAAGGCCTGCCACAGGCTGTTCTCGATCACCGCAAACCCCCACTTGGCCTCGTCCACCGCAGTAGGTCGCTCGTGACGAATCTCATCCGTGTGCCAGGCTTCGGTAATCAACTGAGATAATCGGGCTATGATTTCTGCCCGCTCCGCTGGCATCAGGTCCTCGTGGTCCAGTTTTGCCAGGCAATCAGACATTTCGTCGTATTTGAGGATCAGCGTTCGGCGCGCCACTTCGGTCGGGTGCGCGGTCAGGACAAACTCGATCCGGAGATCTGCGACCCGTTGGTGCAATTCCTGGGCATCGATACCACCGGATTTGAGGCGCTCGAACACCTCGCCGAAAGATTCCACCATCAAATCGGACGGATGGCCCTGTTTACGACGGATACCATGATACTGCTCGGCCAGGTTCGCCAGATTCAGAAACTGGTTGAACGCCCGAGTGACTGGCAGTAACTCGCTGTCACTGAGCTGGCCAAGCAAGGTCACCAGGCGCTGGCCAGATCCACTTTCCTGGCGACGATCGGCCTTGGCCGCAGCCCGGATCTCTTCAATTCGCTCGTAACAGTCCTGGCCCGGGAAACGCTGGATGCTCTGGCCCAGAAGTTCTCCGAGCAAACGCACATTTTCTCGGAGATCAGGATGCAGTTCAGTCACATTGAATTCCTTCTGAATTGACGGAGATGAAGTAAACTTACGATACTAAGGATTCGTTCGAAAAGTCTATTGGCGATTCATACCCTGCGCCCCAAGGAGCAACCATGAAAGTGACCGATTTACCCCAACACTGGGAAGAAGAGAAAAAGGCGATTGAGCGGACACACGAATACAATCTGCGTTTGCCACTGGAGGATGCCGCGCGCATTGCCGCATTGGCTGAACTCTATCCGGACCGCAGTGAAAGCGAGATTCTGAACGATATGGTTGCAGCCGCTCTTGATGATCTGGTCAGCAAGGGGCCACTGAAGGATCGCCTGGCAAGCAAGGCGAAATAGATGCTCTGCAGACATCGAAGCATTTAGCGAGCTTCGATGTCTGCCAAAACAGCTTGGTTAGCGCTGCGTCTCAGGCTACGGATTCAAGCTGGCGAGCTTTGAGGCGCTGAATCTGCTTCTGGCTAAGCTCCACAAATCGGGGCGTCAGGCCCTTATCTTCGAATACCTCAAAACCGTCTTCATCGTATGCAACCACTTTGTCACCCTGCACATACGGGAAACTGGTTTCCAGTTCATCCAGCGACGCAGAGACCAGATCGCGAATCAGATCCTGGCTGGACTTCATCGGGTACATGGCGGCTACTTTCTGCAACAGCTCGTGGTGCTGATCAGACAACGACAGATAAGCTGCGTCACGATTAAGCCTGCCGCGACCGTGCTTGTCCCAATGCTTGACCAGATCTTTGATTTTCATGGTGCCTTCACCCCTGCATCCTATTTGACAGCAAGGCGCACCGGATCAGTGCACCTACACACACAAGTTTAGACGATGAATGACGCTTCCGTGACCAGGAATTGGTTACGGATTGTACTTATCGGTGCCGCGTCGCGTTCGTACCCACTGCTCTTTTTCAACGCCTTTAACCGATTGCCAGATGGCATCCAGCGCTTCAAGCGTTTCCTCGTCCATATTACGCCCCTCGGATTCCAGGGCCCGCTCGATCGCCCGAAAGCGCGCGTCAAATTTATGGTTGGTTCGCTTAAGGGCCTGCTCTGGATTTACTTTCATAAAGCGTGCCAGATTGACGCAAACAAACATCAGATCGCCAAGCTCGTCCTCAACACAGTCCCGGTTGCCGGTGCCGGCTTCGGCCGCCTGCCAGGCTTCTTTGAGCTCATCGATTTCTTCGTGCAGCTTGTCGAACACCGGGCCGATATCCGGCCAGTCAAAGCCGTGTCGTGAGGCTCTTTTCTGCAATTTCTCGGCCCGAGCCATCGCCGGCAGGGTGCGAGCGATCCCGTCCAGACGGCTCACGGGCTCATCTGCAACCGGCTTTTGCGCCCGCTCTTCAGCCTTTATTCGTTCCCAGCTTTCTTTGATCCAGGCTTCATCCGGGCGGTTATCCGGGTCGATCCGGCTCGCCAGCGTGCCCTCGGGGAACACGTGAGGGTGTCGACGAATCAGTTTCTGAACCAGGTGGTCAACAACGCCATCAAACTCAAAGTGGCCCTGCTCCTGCCCCATCTGGGCGTAAAAGATGACCTGAAACAGCAAATCACCCAACTCATCTTTCAGGTGCGGGTAGTCAGCCTGCTCAATGGCATCCGCCACTTCGTAGGCTTCCTCAATGGTGTGGGGCACGATGCTGCTGAACGTCTGTTTGGTGTCCCAGGGGCAACCGGTTTCCGGCTCCCGGAGACGGGCCATCAGGGTTTTCAGGTCGTCGATGGTGTAGCTCATCCGCGCTTGCGCCTCACATCAATGATATTCGGAAGATTACGAATCTGCGCCAACAGTCGGGCGAGCTGCTCCAGGCTGGATATTTCGACCGTTACCCGCATCGTTGCCGTATTCTCGTCCTTGTTACTCAGGGTGTTAAGCGACAGCACGTCACTGCGGGACGACGACAACACCTGGGTAATGTCTCGCAACAGACCAGACCGGTCGTAGGCTTCGATCTCGATATCCACCGGATACACAGACGCCGGCTGACCGCCCCAGTTGACCTCAATGATCCGATTGGGTTCAAACTCTCGCAAGCTGAGGAACGTCAGGCAATCCTGGCGGTGCACTGTCACCCCTCGCCCCACGGTGATGTAGCCGCCGATGGCATCACCCGGCAAAGGCTTGCAGCATTTGGCAACCTGGGTTTTCAGCTTGCCGACCCCCCGAATCTGAATGTCAGATTCTGTGTCGTAGGCCTGCTTGCGAGCCGGGGTCAGCTTGAGGTCGAGCTGTTCAGACTTTGGCTCCAGCATCTGCTGGGCAACGTGAGCTACGTGCGTCGGCCGTAGGTCTCCGGCACCTATGGCCGCGAACATGTCCTCGGGCGAGTGGTAGTTCACCTTCTTCGCGAGATCCGCCAGGTCGACTTCAAACAGTGATAGCCGGCGGAAGTCGTCTTCAAGAATGGCCTGGCCGTCAGTAACATTGCGATCCCGGTTCTGCTGCTTGAACCAGTGAGTGACCTTTGCCCTGGACCGAGAGGTCTGAATGTAGCCCAGACTGGGATTCAACCAATCCCGGCTAGGTGCCGGATTATTAGAGGTCAGCACAAAAACCTGGTCACCGGTTTTCAAGGGGTAGGTCAGCGGCACAATGCGGCTGTTCACTTTGGCCCCGCGGCAGGCGTGGCCGATTTCGGTGTGCACCCGGTAGGCAAAATCAACCGGCGTGGCGCCCTGGGGCATATCAACCACGTGACCTTCTGGCGTGAACACGTAAACCCGATCCGACGCCACATCGGATTTCAGATGGTCGGCCAGTCCAGACAGGTCACCCAGCTCTTCCTGCCATTCAAGTACCTGGCGCAGCCAGTTGATCTTGGCGTCATAGCCTGTGGACTTGTTATTTTTGTCTGTGCCTTTGTAGAGCCAGTGCGCACAAACTCCCAGCTCCGCTTCCTCGTGCATGGCGTGGGTGCGGATCTGAACTTCCATGACCTTGCCATCGGGGCCGATGACCGCCGTGTGCAGTGACTGATAGCCATTTTCTTTCGGGTTGGCGATGTAGTCATCAAATTCGTTGGGGATATGACGCCAGAGGGTGTGCACAATGCCCAGAGCGGCATAACAATCGCGGACCTCCGGCACCAGGATTCGAACCGCCCGCACGTCGTAGACCTGCGAAAAGTCGATGCCTTTGCGGCGCATTTTGCGCCAGATACTGTAGATGTGTTTGGCCCGACCACTGAGGTCACCCTTGATGCTTGAGGCCTGAAGCTCGGTTTGCAGTGTCTCGATAACCCGCCGGATGTAGCCCTCCCGGTCCATCCGTTTTTCGTCCAGCAGTTTGGCAATTTTTTTGTAGGCCGTGCTGTGCAGGTAACGGAAAGACAGATCCTCCAGCTCCCACTTGACGTGACCAATGCCCAGCCTGTGGGCCAGCGGCGCATAGATGTCGAAGACCTCCCGGGCCACCCGCATACGCTTGGCTTCCGGGGCGTCTTTCACTGCCCGGATAGCGCAGGTCCGCTCGGCCAGTTTGATCAGCGCCACCCGAACGTCATCAATCATCGTAACCAGCATCTTGCGGACATTGTCGAGCTGGCCTTCACTCTGACCCAGCACATTGCCCTTGAGCGGATGATGGACCGACGAAATCGCCGCCATTTGCTGCACACCATTAATCAGCCCGGCAACTTCATCGCCAAACTCTTTACGAATTTCCTCAAGAGACACCCGCTCTTCGCGCACCGAGCGATACAGCACGGCCGCCACCAGGCTGGCCTGGTCCAGGTGCAACTCTGCCAGCACCTGGGCCATTTCAAGGCCAGTCAAAAAGCTGCTCGAACCTGGGGTCCACAGACGATCTTCCCGAAACGCCTGCAGTGCGATGTGCGACGCTTTCTCACAGGCCTTCCGGAGCTGATCCGGATTATCCAGGTGAGTCTGTTCAGCGATGTGACGCACACAACGCTCGATATCCACCTCACCATCACCGGTGATCGAATAATCTTCCCGAACTTTTACCATAGCAGAGTTGTACCCGCTGATTTTCAGGTTATCCGAGTGGTCATCCTGACCACCCCGGGGCTGACTGGCCGCCGCTCAGTCAGTTCTTGTTACGCTCAAACAACGCAATAGACTCAACGTGGGTGGTGTGTGGAAACATATCCATAACACCCGCCTGCACCAAGCGATAGCCATTCCGGACCATGACCCCGGCATCCCTCGCCAGGGTTGCCGGATTGCAAGACACATACACAATCCGGTTGGCTCCAAACGCCGTCAGATACTTGCAGATTTCTTCAGCACCGGACCGTGGCGGATCAATCAGAATTTTGTCGAAGCCCTCTTTCGCCCAGCTCTGCCCGGTGAAATCACCGTGCAAATCCGCTCCATGGAACTCAACGTTGTCGAGACCGTTCAGGCGGGCGTTCTCCTGCCCGCGAACCACCATGGCATCGTCACCTTCCACACCCACTACCTGGCCACCTGTGCGGGCTATTGGCAATGTGAAATTACCCAACCCACAAAACAGATCCAGCACTCGTTCGCCTGGCTGAATGTCCAGCCACTCCACGGCACGGTGTACCATGTCGCGGTTGATGCCGGCATTGACCTGGGTGAAGTCCATGGGATGAAACTTCATGGTTAGATCGAATTCATCCATCCGGTAGCTCAGACGTTCATCATCCCGACTGGCGGCCTCCGGCCAGATCCGGTGTACTGTGTCCGGGCCTTTTGGCTGCAAATAGATATGCAAGTCCTGGGCCTGCCCGAACTGAATCAGCTTTTCCCGATCCTCCGGCACCAGGTCGTCCATATTGCGAAAGACCATGGCGGCGGCATCATCACCGCAGGCCACTTCGACCTGCGCAATGCGATCGTAAGCGGCCAGGCTGTGCAGCAACTCGCGCAACGGCTGTATCCGCTCACCAATGCGCGGGTCCAGCACAGCGCAACGATCGATGTCGGTCAAAAAGCTGTTACGCTTTTCACGGAAGCCCACCAGCACCGACTCCCTCGCTTTGACAAATCGAACACCCAGACGCGCCTTGCGGCGGTATCCCAGGGTATCTGGCGAGCGCATAGGCTCGATCCATTGCTCTGGCTCAATGCCCCCGAAATGAGCAAAATTCTCCCGCAGGGTGTTTTCTTTGAACCGAATCTGGGCATCGGCCGTCATGTGTTGCAAGCTGCAACCGCCGCACAAATCGGCAAATTCGCACGGTGGCTGCTGACGATCCGGCGCCGGTGACAGCACCTCGGTGGTACGCAGCTCATCAAACTTGCTGCGGGTGCCGACCATTTTGGCCATTACCGTTTCACCGGGCAGTGCGCCATCAACAAACTGGATTTTGCCATCGGCACGGGCAATGCCCCGGCCATCGTGACCCAGGCTCTCAACTTCACAGCGCACGGGCTCTTTAGGCAGAACCTTGCGGCGACGCTTACTCATATAGGCTGTACTCTCTTATGGGTTGCCGGCGGGGACTGACCGCTCAGGCGCCGGGGAAAACACCGGTAGACAGGTATCGGTCTCCGCGGTCACAAATAATGGCCACGATCACCGCATTTTCAACGTCTCGGGACAATTTAAGGGCAGCGGCGATGGAGCCGCCTGAGGAAACACCGCAGAAAATACCCTCTTCTGAAGCTAGGGCCCGCATGGTGTTCTCAGCCTCTTCCTGGCCAATGTCCAGGACCTGGTCCACCCGGGCAGCATCAAAGATTTTCGGCAGATAGGCTTCCGGCCAACGCCGGATGCCGGGGATCGATGCGCCATCAGCCGGCTGCAGACCAATAATCTGAATATCCGGGTTACGCTCTTTCAGATACCGGGAAACCCCCATAATGGTGCCGGTGGTGCCCATGGAGCTGACAAAGTGCGTGACTTTGCCTGCGGTCTGTTCCCAGATTTCCGGACCGGTCGTGCGGTAATGGGCCAGCGGGTTGTCTGGATTGCTGAACTGGTCCAGCACCTTGCCCTTGACTTCAGCCTCCATGCGGGTTGCCAGATCCCGCGCACCTTCCATACCATCTTCTTTGCTGACGGTGATGATCTCAGCGCCATACGCGCGCATGGAGGCCCGACGTTCCTCACTCATGTGCGCAGGCATGATCAACACCATCCGGTAGCCCTTGATCGCGGCGGCCATGGCCAGCGCAATACCTGTATTACCCGAAGTCGCCTCGATCAACGTATCGCCCGGCTTGATGTCACCGCGGCGTTCCGCTTCTTGAATCATGCTGACGGCAGGCCGGTCCTTGACCGACCCGGCCGGATTATTGCCTTCCAGTTTTGCCAGAATGACATTCGAGCTTTGCCCCGGCAGCCGCTGCAGACGAACCAGAGGGGTATGCCCTACATAATCTTCAATCGTGGGGAAAGTCATAGCGAAACCCTGTGATACACTTTCGGCTTGGAATCATACGCGTTATGGCCGCTTTGTCCCAATACAGCTTGTCGCTATATCCATGACCTGCGGCTATAACCCACGGTCTTCGGAACCTTTACCTCGGTTATTGGATTCCGGATCAACTATGCTCACAAGGAAGTCCCTGGCCCCGGCGAAACGCCGTTACGCCGGGCTCGATTGATTGACAGGAATTCACTATGCGTCGCTGGGGCATTCGCAAAAAAGTCTTGGTGGTAACTCTGGTTCCCACTCTGGTGACCACCTTGTTGCTCGGACTGTTTTTTACCTACAGTTGGGTCACCAATATCGAAAATCTGCTTCAGGATCGCGGCGAATCACTGTCACGCCAGCTTTCTGCTGGTTCCGAATACGGCCTGTTTACCGCTAACCGAAGTCTGCTCAGCAGTTTGTCCAACGCCCTGCTGGAGGAGCAGGACGTGCGCTCAATCACCTTTTTCTCGCCCGATGGTCGGCGCCTGCTGCACACCGGTCCCGGTGGTGCCGATGCCATTGCGGAATCCTCCCTGAAAGTCGACCAGGCTGTCCGGGTCACCCGTGGCAGCAGTACCCGCTTCGTAACGCCGGTACACCTGCAGGATCTGATGGTTGAAACCATGCTCGACCCGGACGTGCGCCAATCTGCCGCCGGACGCCAGCAACCCCTGGGCTGGGTTGCAGTCGAGATGTCCCACATCCGGACCGAAAAAGAAACCTACAAAGCGCTGCTTATCTCACTGCTGCTGGTGGTTGGCGGGGTATTGCTGAGTCTTATGATCGCCCTGCGCCTCAGCCGGGCCTTTACCGACCCGGTGTTCCAACTCAACGAAGCGGTCGCAAAGCTGAAAGAAGGCAAGCTGGAGACCAGGGTTTACACCAGCGCCGGTCCGGAATTCGAGCAGTTGGAATCCGGCCTGAACGATATGGCCTCGGAGCTCAGCCAGGCTCAGGCAGAAATGCAGCAGAACATTGATCAGGCGACCGAGGATCTCAGGGAAACCCTCGAAACCATCGAGATCCAGAACATCGAACTCGACTTCGCTCGCAAGGAAGCTCTGGAAGCCAGCCGAATCAAGTCTGAATTTCTGGCCAACATGTCCCATGAAATCCGCACGCCCCTCAATGGCATCATCGGCTTCACCGAACTGCTCTTGAAAAGCCCCCTGCCCCGGCAGCAGCGCGACCACCTGAACACCATTCGCAAGTCGTCCGAGATCCTGCTGACCATCATCAACGATATTCTGGATTTCTCGAAGATCGAAGCCGGCAAGCTCATCCTCGACCGGGTGCCCTTCCAGCTGCGGGACATTGTTGAGGAAGTGATGGTGATGCTGGCGCCCGCCGCTCACAGCAAAAATCTGGACCTGGTTTCTCTGGTCTATAACGACGTGCCGGACAACATCATGGGAGACCCTCTCCGGGTCAAACAGGTGATCACCAACCTGGTAAACAATGCCATCAAGTTTACCCAGACCGGAGAAGTTGTCCTCAGGGCCAGCCTTGAGGATGAAGATACCGAAAACAACCGGGCTACCTTGCGGCTGAGCATTACCGACTCCGGGGTTGGCTTGTCCCGAGCCCAACAACAATCCCTGTTCAACGCCTTCAGCCAGGCAGACGCGTCGACCGCCCGGCAATATGGCGGCACTGGGCTCGGCCTGGCCATCTCCAAGCGGCTGGTTGAAGAGATGGGGGGCAAGATCGGTCTTGAAAGCGAGCTGGGTAAAGGCTCAACGTTCTGGTTCACCCTGACCCCGGAACTGTCCGGCGGGGCCGACAGTAACGCCCAGAAGGATGCGCTCCGCGGCGAACGCATCATTTATCTGGAGCAACAGAAGACAACGGGGCTGGCGGTGGAACATTTGCTCCGGGACTGGGGCATGATTGTGACACGGGCCGAATCGCCGGCGACATTGGTCGAGCAGGTGGAAGAAGCCCAGCGCAAGCAGGAAGGCTTCGCGACCGCGATTATTGGCATCACCCGGCACCTGCTCAACTCCAGTCAGTATTGCAACATGGTGCGCTCACTGGAAGTCGAACGGGATTGCCGAACGCTGCTGCTAACCCCCACCCTGGAGACTCAGGACACTCCGTTATCCGGACTATCCAGCGGGCATCTGACCAAGCCCGTCTGCCGTGACGCCTTGTATGATGAGCTGCTGCTGCTGATCCATGGCATCCATTCCAGCAACGGCGGTGGCCAGGAAGCCGCGCTACCCTTGCGCAACAGTGGTCCAGTCAACGTGCCGAGAATTCTCGCGGTCGATGATAACGACGCCAACCTGAAACTGGTCATGACCCTGCTGCGGGACTTCCGGTTAGAGGCAGAAGGCGCCTCAAGCGGTTTTGAAGCATTGACCAAAGTCCGTCAGAAGCCCTTTGACCTGGTATTCATGGACTTGCAAATGCCCGGCATGGACGGTGTCGAGACCACCGCACGCATACGCGGGCTCGATTCTGGCTCTCACCACACACCCATCATAGCCCTGACCGCCCATGCCCTGGCCGATGAGCAGGAACGGCTGGCCCAGCAGGGTTTTGACGGCTATATGGCTAAACCAATCAGCAGCACTCAACTGATCGAACTGATCAGTGAATACACCGGCTACAATTGCCGGAGTTCCAACGATAGCTTCAAGGTATCGGAGGTAAGGGATACCCGGCGCACTCTGCGGCCCTCAAACCGCCGCATGCAACAGGATTGTGTCAGTGTCGATGAGAGTATCCAGCTTGCCGCAGGCAAGGCCGATCTGGCCGAAGAGCTGTTCAGCATGTTGCTGGAACAACTGCACTCCGATGCTGAACGGGTTAAAGCCCTGTGGGACAACGACGAATCGGAGGCGTTGCTGGAGTGCGTGCACAAGTTGCATGGCGCAACTCGATACTGCGGGGTGCCAGAACTGCGCACTGCCGCTAACCGGCTTGAAACCGCACTGAAATGCCAGGCCCCGGACCGAGAACTGCAGAAAGATCAGCTACTGGCCGCGATGGACCGGCTCCAGAGCTGGAGCGAGCAAACCGATTGGCAGCAACTGTTCAGAGAACAGCGGCGCCAACCGGAAACCACCTGACGCTAATCAGGCCCGGGCACGGTCTAGGATGGCGCGCATATCGAGCACGGCGTCTTTCAGGCCGCTGAACAATGCCCGGGCAATGATGGCATGCCCGATGTTCAGTTCATTGATGCCCGGGATCGCGGCCACCCGCTCGGTGTTGTGATAATGCAAACCATGCCCTGCGTTTACGATCAGGCCTTTCTTCCGGGCGTAGGCGACCGCATCGGCAAGGATCTTGAAGGAGGCCTCAACGGTTTGCGGATCCCTGGCCTCAGCATACTCGCCCGTGTGCAGTTCGATGACTGGTGCGCCGCAACGGACCGCTGCATCAATCTGAACCGGATCAGGATCGATGAACAGCGACACTTCGGCACCTATCCTTGCCAGCCGCTCGCAGGCCTTCGCCACCCGCTCCTCCTGACCATCGACATCAAGACCGCCCTCAGTGGTCAGCTCTTCCCGCTTTTCCGGAACCAGACACACACATTCGGGCCGCACCTGCTCAGCAAACGCCAACATGGCATCGGTCACCGCCATCTCCAGGTTCATCTTGGTCTGTAAGACTTCCTTGAGCAGCAAAACATCACGATCCTGAATGTGCCGACGATCCTCACGGGGGTGAATGGTGATGCCATCCGCCCCCGCGTCTTCGGCCATCAGCGCTGCTTGAACCGGATCCGGATAGCGAGTTCCGCGGGCCTGACGCAAGGTGGCAACGTGGTCAATATTCACACCTAGCAACACTCTGGGGTTCATGGGGTTCTCCCTGATGATGAAACGGAATGACTGAACAGGCTGCGACTGTTCAGTGGTTTGCCTTGCAGTAAAAAATCCACCAATACCCGCATCACACGCTTGGCGGTTCGGCGGGGAGCCTCACTGGTGAGATCGCCGGCCGCCAGCGCCAGCAAATCCTCACCCGGCAGCTGACTGACCCGGACCCCCGGCGCCAGCCCGGAAACAACACCCTGCAGTGGATCATAACCATAGCGACCGCCAGGCTCGACCGACAGCCCGGTGTCTGTCACCTCGTCCCAGGCAAACTGATAGCCCAGGGCTGCGGCAAAGCCGATCTCGAAACGTCGAAGCACCGGCTCGACATCATCGCCTGATGACAGCGCAGTGAGCGCCTGAAGGCTTTCGATATAATCCGCAAACAAGGTTTGATGGGGATCTGCAACAGGAAGAACCCGCTGCAGCAATTCGTTCAGATAGAAGCCGCTGTAAAGGGCTCGGGGCTTGGTAAGAAGTGGCGCCGAGCGTACTTCCAGTTGTACCAGCGTTTTCAGATCGCTTTTGCCAGTCCAATCTACCAATAGCGGCTGAAAGGGCTGCAACTGGGCCTTGAGGGGACTTTTGGCACTGTTGGCGCCCCGGGCAACCAGGCTCATACGGCCATGGTTGAGGGTGAAAAGATCCACCAGCATGGTCGTTTCTCGCCATGGCCGACGGTGGATCACATAAGCGGGCTCCTGTTGCACCGCTCCCTTCATAGCCGCCTCAGAAATCGTCCATACCCAGGCTCTTCAGCGCCCGGTCGCTGTCGGCCCAGCCACGCTTGACCTTCACCCACAGCCGGAGCATCACCTTGGTATCGAACATGCGCTCCATATCCAGCCGGGCTTCCTGACCAATCCGGCGCAGACGCTCACCCTTGTCACCAATGATGATCTTTTTCTGCCCCTCACGCTCAACCAGAATCAGAGCTGAAATGTGCAAAGTACGACCCTGATGTTTGAATTCTTCAATCTCCACGGCCACCGAGTATGGCAGCTCTTCACCAAGCTGGCGGGTGATTTTCTCACGCACCATTTCCGACGCCATAAACCGCTCGCTGCGATTGGTAATCTGGTCGTCCGGATAGAAATGAATACTCTCAGGCAGGTAACGACCCACCGCCTCTTGCAGAGGAATCAGGTTGGTCTCTTTCAGCGCCGACAGCGGAATAATCTCGGCAAAGTCACGCTTCCTGGCCAGAACTTCCAGGTGCGGCAGCAGCCGATCCCGGTTCTCGATCTTGTCCACTTTGTTGATCGCCAGAATGACCGGGCACTCCAGGTGCTTCAGTTTCTCAAGCACCATCTCGTCGGCGGTGGTCCAGGCCAGTTGGTCCACCACAAACACCACAACATCCACGCCGATCAACGCCGATGACGCCGCTTTGTTCATGTAGCGATTCAGTGCGCGGGGCTCATCTTCGTGCATCCCCGGGGTGTCCACGTACACCGCCTGAACCGGCCCCTCGGTCTTGATGCCAAGCACCTGGTGCCGGGTTGTCTGCGGTTTACGAGAGGTTATGCTCAGCTTCTGGCCAAGAATATGGTTCAGTAACGTGGATTTGCCCACGTTCGGGCGGCCTACAATAGCCACAAAACCACAGCGGCTATCCGGGTTTTCAGGGCGGGTAATATCATTCATCAGTCGTTCTCCACGCCCAATTGTTTAAGGGCACTGCGGGCAGCCTGCTGTTCAGCAATACGGCGACTACTGCCAGTGCCACTGGTTTTTCGGTCCAGCGATGGCAATGCACAGGACACGTGAAAGGTTTGGTTGTGCGCTTCGCCATCCACCGACATCACTTCGTACAGAGGCAGCGGGAATTGCCGCGACTGCAAATATTCCTGCAGTCGGGTTTTCGGATCTTTCTGGGTGTCCTGAATGTCCAGATTGGCAAGTCGATGCTCAAACCAGCGCAACACCTGGGCACGACAGGTGCGGAAGTCGCTGTCCAGATAGATCGCACCGATGATCGACTCCACCCCATCCGCCAGAATGGATTCCCGCCGATAGCCCCCGCTTTTCAGCTCGCCGGAACCCAGTCGGAGGTAGTTGCCTAATTCGAACTCCCGGCCAATTTCGGCCAAGGTCACGCCCTTGACCATCCGGGCCCTCAGGCGGCTGAGCTGACCTTCACGGGCCTTTTCGAAATGCAGGTACAGATGTTCCGCAATCACCATGTTGACAATCGAATCGCCAAGAAATTCCAGGCGCTCGTTGTTCTGGTTGCCATAACTTCTGTGGGTAAGCGCCAGCAGCAATCGCTCGGGCTCCCTGAAGGTATAGCCGATGCGGCGCTGCAGTTGATCCAGATCTGGTTGTGAACTCACTGTTCCCTTAACTCATACTCGTGCTGGAAGCGGACAACGGTGTCCACATTACCAAATAGATTGTTACGCACCTCGTAATCCAGCTTAAGAATCACAAGATCGCCGTTTTTGTCGATGCTGATCTGCTTGGCATCAAACCCGCCGAGATTGTTCACGCTCAACCGACGGTTAATCAGGTTGCGCACTTCCGCGGGGCCCATCCGGGACAGACCTTCCGTGCCATCCAAACCTTCCAGGGCCTCCTGGATCGTGTAGTCGTCCAGGTAGGCCGGGCCGATTTTCAGACCGAGCGCCAACAGGCTGCCAAAGAACAGCGCCACGATTAACATCGTCAGACCGCTGCCGTTCTGCTGCTTCAGGCCAACAGGGTGTGTCATTTTCATCATTCGTCTACTCCGGCACAGCGGGGGTTAATCAATACTGCCCACTCGATCAAAAGATGGCAGACTTGTCAGTGATTGCCAGTGCATCCAGATGGCAAAGGCCTTGCCGACCACCAGGTCGTCAGACACCGTGCCCCAGAATCGGCTATCATTACTGTTATCGCGGTTGTCACCCATCGTAAAGTAGTGCCCCTCCGGCACCACCCACTCGCCCTCACCAGGTCCGGCGACGCGACCCAGAGTCAGGTAGACATCGTGCTCAACGCCACCCACCTCTTCACGCCAGCGTTCCACCGGCGGCAAGCGGGCCACAAATTCACGGGCCACCGGCTGATCATTGATGAACAGTTGCTTGTTGCGATAACGCACCCGATCACCAGGCAGGCCGATGACCCGCTTGATGTAATTGGTTTTACCATCCTCAGGATAGCGGAACACCATGACATCACCGCGCTCCGGGTCACCCACCTCGAAAATCTTGGTGCCGGCCACTGGCAACCGAAGCCCATAGGCATACTTGTTCACCAGAATGAAGTCTCCGACCTCAAGCGTCGGCAACATCGATCCGGAGGGAATCTGAAACGGCTCGACCAGAAACGAACGCAGAACCAGCACGATGGCCAGGACTGGAAAGAACGAACGGCTCAAATCAACCAACCAGGGCTCAGCGCTCTCTGGTGAATCGCCTTGGGCCGCAGGTTCAGAGCCAGCGGCCGGCGCCCGCCTCTTCCTGAGAAACACTTTATCCGCCAGCCAGATCAATCCAGTCGCGAAGGTCAGAACTACCAGTACCAGCGGAAAATCAATATCCATCCGGGAGCCTTTGTTTTAGTTATCCACTTTCAATACAGCAAGAAACGCTTCCTGAGGCACTTCAACATTGCCCAGCTGCTTCATACGTTTTTTACCTTCCTTCTGCTTCTGAAGCAGTTTTTTCTTCCGGCTCACGTCACCGCCATAACATTTCGCGGTGACATTCTTCCGCAGGGCCTTGACCGTTACCCGAGACACCACCTGAGTGCCGATCGCAGCCTGAATTGCGATATCAAACATCTGCCTGGGAATCAGCTCTTTCATCTTCTCAATGAGCTGACGACCTTTCCGGTGCGCCAGATCCCTGTGGACAATCAGCGCCAGCGCATCCACGCGCTCCGCATTGATCAACACATCCAGCCGCACCAGATTCGCGGGCTGAAACCGGATAAAATGATAATCCAGTGACGCGAAGCCCCGACTGGCGGACTTGATCCGGTCAAAGAAATCCATAACCACCTCGGCCATCGGCAACTCATAGGTGAGCTGCACCTGGGACGACATAAAGTGCATGTTCTTCTGCACACCGCGCTTTTCTTCACACAACGCGATGACGTTACCCAGGTGCTCTTGGGGCACCAGGATGTTAGCCTCGACAATGGGCTCCCGCATTTCTTCAATAGAGCCAATATCCGGAAGCCGGGACGGGTTGTCCACCGACAAGGTCTCACCCTGCTTGGTGACCACTTCATAGATTACCGTCGGTGCCGTGGTAATCAAATCGATGTCGTATTCCCGCTCCAGCCGCTCCTGGATGATCTCCATGTGCAGCATGCCCAGGAAGCCGCAGCGGAAGCCAAACCCGAGTGCATCCGAGTTTTCAGGCTCGAAAAACAGCGATGCATCGTTAAGGGTCAGTTTTTCAAGGGCATCCCGGAAGTCGTCGTAGTCGTCTGCACTGACCGGGAACAAGCCGGCGTATACCTGGGGCTGAACTTTTTTGAAGCCCGGCAACATTGGCGTCTCATCGGCATATTTCTGGTGCACGATGGTGTCGCCCACTGGTGCGCCATGGATATCCTTGATGCCGGCCACCACAAAGCCAACATCACCGGCTTCCAGGATGTTGGTGTCGGTGGGTTTCGGATTAAAGATACCGACTTTGTCGGCGTTCCAGGCTTTCTTGGTCGACTTGATAACAATCTTGTCGCCTTTGCGCAGAACCCCTTCGGTAACCCGCACCAGCGAAACAACACCCAGGTAGTTATCAAACCAGGAGTCAATGATCAGCGCCTGCAAAGGCGCACTACGATCGCCTTTGGGCGGCGGAATTTTCTTGATCAGATCTTCCAGCACGTCTTCAACGCCCAGGCCGCTCTTGGCACTGCAGCGCACGGCATCCTGGGCCTCGATGCCGATGATGTCTTCGATTTCCGCCGCCACACGCTCTGGTTCGGCCTGAGGCAGGTCCATCTTGTTCAGAACCGGCACCACTTCCAAACCCTGTTCCAGCGCGGTGTAACAGTTGGCTACCGACTGGGCCTCAACACCCTGGCCGGCGTCGACCACCAGTAGCGCACCCTCACAGGCGTAGAGTGAACGGGACACTTCATAGGAAAAGTCCACGTGGCCCGGGGTGTCGATAAAATTCAGTTTGTATATTTCACCATCCAGCGCCTTGTAGTTGAGCGTTACACTCTGGGCCTTGATGGTAATGCCCCGCTCCCGCTCCAGGTCCATGGAATCGAGCACCTGCTCGGCCATTTCGCGCTCGGTCAGACCACCACAGATCTGTATAAAACGATCCGCCAGTGTGGATTTACCATGGTCGATGTGGGCAATGATGGAAAAGTTACGGATTCGGCTCAGGTCAGTCACAGACAATGATTACTCATATAAGACGTAGGATTGAGCCCGGAATGGCCGCTACCGGGTCCGGGAACGGCGTGATTTTACCGGTTACCGGCCGCCATTGCCATGATCAGGAAATAAGCGGCTTCTCGTACTGCCGTATCAGGAACCCGATCAACGCATCTTCGTCCAACGGGTAACTGAACAGATTGCCCTGACATTGGGCGCAACCGGCAGATTTCAGGAAGCTCAGTTGCTGCAGGGTTTCAACACCCTCGGCCACTACAGTCAGGTGGAGCTTCTTGGCCAAAGCAATCACCGCAGACGCCACATCGGTCGCGCTGACGTTATAGGGAATGTCCCGAATGAACCGATGATCAATTTTAATGACATCAAGCGGTAGCTGCTGCAACGCCACCAAAGAACATGAGCCAGTGCCAAAATCGTCCAGTATCAGGCACACCCCGAGATCATTCAGCGACACCAGAAGCTCTCGTAACATTCGCGGATCTTCGTTTAACAGCTCAGCAGGCATTTCCAGCTCGAGCCGCTCCGGCGACACGCCGGTCTCGGTGATCACCTGCCGAATCATGTCCAGGAAACCGGAGTCGGTGAGCTGACGGACGGACAGGTTGACCGCCATTTTCAGTGATTCGAACCCGGCCCGTTCAAGAGCCTGCACCTGGATACAGGCCTGGCGTAGCGCCAGTTCACCGAGGCGGATGATCAGACCGGTCTCCTCCGCGAGATTGATAAACTGCTGCGCAGAGACCAGACCTTTCTCCGGATGATGCCAGCGCAGGAACGCTTCAACACCAATTACCCGCTGGCTGACCAGGTCGATTTTGGGCTGGTAATGCAGTACAAAGCGATCGCCATCCAGTGCCGTCGCCAATTCTTCCTGTTGCAGCAAACGCCGCGCCGCCTTGATATTCATCGCCGGCGTGAAGAACTGGTAATTATTGCGCCCAAGCTCCTTGGCACGATACATGGCCAGATCGGCATACTTCATCAGGGTGCCGGTATCCTCACTGTCATGGGGAATCATGGTAATGCCGATGCTGACGGTGATGCCCACCTCATGATCATTGAGCCGGATGCGCTGGCACAGGCGCCGGAGAATGGTTTCAGCCACTTTAGTGGCCGCATCCGGACCACTGATCTGGGACAGCAGCACTACGAACTCATCGCCACCCAGGCGGGCCACCGAATCTTCCTCACGGACACAGCCTTCAAGCCAGCTCGCAACCTGCTGCAGCAACTCGTCACCCGCATCATGGCCGAGGGTGTCGTTGATACGCTTGAATCCGTCCAGATCCAGAAACATCAGGGCGGCTGGCTCGCCACTACGGCGGCAACGGCGCACCACATGACTGAGCCGATCACGGAATAACTGGCGATTGGCAAGCCCGGTCAGTGGGTCGTAGAAGGCAAGCCGGTGCAGCTCAGACTGGGCCGCTTTAAGCTGGGTAAGATCTCGAAGGCTCAGCACTACGCCGTTGACTCCAGGCACACTTAACATGGCGGTGTAGGTGCCTTCCATATCACGCCATTGACCTTCGGCGTCCCGAATTCGGGCGCGCACCACCGGCATCTGCTTGCCCGGCGCCCTAATGGCCTCACCAAACCCACGCTGCAAAGCCAACCAGTCGTCCTGGTGCACCAGTTCCTCAAACACCAGGGTGTCCACGATATCCGGGCTAAAACCCAGTATGTCGCGACTGGATGGGCTGGCATACAAAGGCACGCCCTGACGATCCATCACCAGGGTGACGTTAGCGGCCCCCTCAGTGATCGCCCGATAACGCCCAGCGCTGATCTGGGCAATCAGCCTGGAGCGGATCAGCGCCAGCACAAACAGGCAGAGCAACAGGCTGATCGCCAATCCGGACCCTAGCACAATGGGCGGTCTTGGGTCGGCCGCAAGAAAGTCAAAGGCGGGAGTGGACCGTGTCTGCAACAGCCATTCACGACCGCCATGGGAAATGGTCTGGCCCATCTCAAAACTGAAGTCGTCATCCAGCGATCCCAGATTCGAGCCATACATCAAGGTGTCCCGACCGACAACACCACTGTCATAAATCCGGACATCGAGAAATGGAGAAATCAGCCCAACAATACCATCAATCAGATTGTTCATCCGGAACGCACTGAACACATAGCCGGTCAGCATCATCCGCCGTTCTGCTCGAATGTCCGGGATCTCGCCACCCTGATAGACCGGGTAATACATCAAAAACCCGGCCTGATCCTCGGCCAGTGCCTCTTGCACCAGAACGACGCTGCCGGTGACCGTCGGCACAGCCTGATCACGCGCTTTTTCCATAGCAATCCGATGTACCGGATCACTGAACACATCATAGCCCAGCGCTTGCCGGTTGCGATGGGTGCCGGGCTCCAGGTAAACCATCGGATAGTAATATGGCCCGGTGCCTAGCGGCTTCACCAGGTAGTTGTAAACACCCTCCGCACGAACCGAGGCAATGTGATCCGCCATATCACGCACACCGATCCGCTGCACAAATCCGATGCCCTGAATCCCCGGGTAGTAACGGTCCAAATCAATCTTGTCGACATATTCCCGCCACTGATCACGAGTCACATCGCCAGCCACTGAGAACAAACCCGAGCTGCCGGCCAGCACTTGCTCATAGTTCAGCAAGCGCTCCTCAATGGCGGTTTTTAGCTGTAAAGACTGGGTTCTGAAACGGGCTTCAGTGCGATCTTCTACCAGGCGTATGGAAACCTGCCATAGCAGAAGCGTCGCCGCCACAGCGACCAGAAACACGAGCCAGGCAATCCAGGCATAGCGGAATTGAAGAAGTTTACGGAGGGGCAATTCCTTGTTGGTCGTCATCGCTACGGTCCGTTCCATGACCCGGTTTATTGTAAATTCCGCTGAGTATAACAAAAGCCCCCGGGCATGTCGTTACAGGCACCAGGGGCTTCGGAAACAGCTATGCGGAAGGCGTCAGGGCTTCATAACCAGATAGATGGCCCGGCCTTCGCGAACGACCCTGACCGAGACCGCTCTGTCGGACGGCAGATCGCCTGTCACCTTGTTAAAATCGTCCAGCGACCGAACTTGCTGACGATTGATTTCGGTGATGATATCTCTTGACCGTATACCGGCGTCAGAGGCCGGCCCCTGTCCAATGCGGACCACCAGAACACCACCCTGAACTCCGGCGGCATCGGCCATCTCAGCCGTAAGTGGCTCGACCGAAAGGCCAAGGGGATTCTGTGCTGGTTCATCACTGCCGCCCGCGTCCGGCACGGATTCCGTTTCGCCGTCTTCCGGCAGTCGCCCAATGGTCACGTCAAGATTGATTTCCCGACCGCCTCGCAACACGGTCAGGCGTACTGACTCACCAACCGGGGTCCGGCCCACGAGTGGCGGCAGGTCTGAAGACAAACGAACCGGATCCTCGTTGTACTCAAGTACAATATCCCCCGACTCCAGTCCACCTCTTTCGGCCGGAGACCCCTGCATGACTTCAGCGATCAGGGCGCCCCGGGGGCGCTTGAGCCCGAACGACTCGGCCAGATCCCGGTTTACTTCCTGAATCAAAACACCCAGCCAGCCCCGGGCAACGCTGCCTTGGTCGCGAAGCTGGCGGAAGACGCTCATCGCATCGTCGATGGGGATAGCAAACGACACCCCCATAAAACCGCCCGAACGAGTATAAATCTGGGAGTTAATCCCGACTACCTCGCCATCCAGGTTGAACAGCGGGCCGCCAGAATTGCCTGGGTTGATGGCGACGTCGGTCTGGATAAACGGAACGTAGTTTTCGGAAGGTAGTGAACGCCCCAGCGCGCTGACAATGCCTGCGGTAACGGTGTAGTCAAACCCGAACGGCGAGCCTATGGCGAACACCCACTCGCCGACACGCAGGTCACGGGAACTCCCCACCCTGACCACCGGCAGATCTTCGCCATTTTCAATCTTCAGCACTGCCATGTCGGAACGGGGGTCTGTACCCACAATGGTCGCCTGAAATTCACGGCGGTCGTTGAGCCTGACGATGACTTCATCGGCACCTTCAACCACATGATTATTGGTCAGCACATAGCCATCGGTCGACACAATAAAGCCTGACCCCATGGAGCGTTGAGGCTGCTGTTGCCGGGGCGATCCGCCAAACGGTGACTGGGGGCCGCTGAAAAAGTCCTGAAGAAACGGCGGAAGCTGTTCGAGCTGCCGCTCGTCAAATGGCAAACCCTGGAAGCGGGAGCCCTCGCTTCTGGGTTCGCTGGTGGTACTGATGTTGACCACAGCGCCAGAGTTTTCCTCAACCAGTTCAGTAAAATCCGGCAACCCTCTCGCCTGACTCGACTGAGCCCAGAACACCGACACCAGAACAGACACCATGAGTAACACTGCCCAACAATGCTGGACTTTCCTGGCTGGCGTTGGCCGGATGGCCGTCGCGCTTGTTCTCAACATGTAAACCCCCTGTTGTGCTTGTAATCACGCGCTAAATTTTGGGGCGACCGCACCGTTTTTCAACTTACAAAACGGTAGGGCTTAGAGGCAGGCAACAGACTGGATACTGTTCACTCTGAGCATCCGGGGTTGATATCGTTCGCCCCTTCGGGACTGCCAGTGCCGCACCCACCAGAAACCCGACCCGAGACCGATCAGCGCTCCGGAGATGGCGGCGGCGTCCGAGCCACCAAACCAACGATGGCCGGCAATACTCGCCAGGAGCATCAGCAAGAGCGGGGCGCCATAGACCGCTAGTGACGCATGCAGCAATGACTGCTCGTCGATACCAATCACCACTTCATCGCCAACCTTTGCGCCCACGGTGTTGGCGAGCAACACCTGATTTGCCCGCCCTCCCGACACTTTTGCCAGCGCTCGCTGGCCGCAGCCGGAACGGGCCGAGCAACTTTCACAGGCACTGACTCGAATGGTTTGCACCCAGGCATTGCCATCGCTCAAACCGACCACTTTTCCAGTCTCGGTGATCATCGCTCGGACAGTTCCAACGCGAGAATATCGTCAATTTCCACCGAATCGGCAACTTTACGCGCCGTTCGGGGGGGGATTTCACCAACCACCGCTACCAGGAACGGACGTTCCGCCACTGACATTTCACGCATGTAAATAGTGGTGGCCCCAACCCGGGAGGCGCCTGTGGGCATTTTCAGACTCCCGACCGGCTCAACAAAGACTGAAAATGCCGCCACGCCATCGGAAAAAGCGACCGCCTTTCCTTTTCCGGATCGCGGTGCCGCCGCGGGCATAAAGCCTTCCGGCTGCCAGTTGAGTGTCCAGCCATTCATCCGGCTAACCACCGACTGGGTGGCGTCACTGGCTTGCAAGGTCTGGGTAATTTCACGGCCTTGCGTTTGCACCTCCAATTCTTCATCGGCGATGTCGTCAGTAATCTCAAGACTGGTAAACTGAAAATGCTCCAGCACTTCGCCATCGGCATCGCGCACGTGGCTCTTGACCAGCAAACCGGTATTTTTTTCGAGCCACAACCGATGGCTGTAACGATTTTCGTCGCGCGCAGTCAAGGCAATGGTCATTACGTCGTACCCTGCCACGCGGTCTTCGCCCACCAGTTGCGGGCGATACCAGTCACCGAACGGCATCAATTGGCTGCTAAACGCCTCGGCAAAGGGCCCAGAGGGAATCACCTCGTTCAGACTGATCCGCCCCCGATCCGGCAACACACACACAACATTCAGACCTTTTCTGACAAATTCGCCGCTGCCGCCGTCCTGCATGACCAGGCGTTCTTCAACCTGACCGTTCCGGAAACGGTGTGCGATCTGCATGGAATGCACCTGATCACCACGGGCATAAACGAATACTCCACGATAGGAGGTCATGTTCAATGCCGGACCCAATTGTTCCAACCAGGACATCGCCGTCGCGGCGTCATCAGGAAGATCCGGAGCCTCAGCGGTGGCTGATCCAGCGTGGGCCAGAGGCACCGCCAGCCCCAGAAAGAGGCCCGCCAGAACATGCCTGAATCTGACGGGTACGCTGCTCACCGGAAACCTCATCAGCCTTCCCCCCGCATTCAGTATCCACCGCCAGCACTCACCAGCCTGGCATACCCGACAGAGCCCCGGCCGGCACCGACGCTGCTGTGCTGAGCGTGTTCAAGCAAATACTGACGCATCTGCTGCAACTGATCCTCATCCAGCCCCTGTAACGCCACCTCTTCCACTGCTGCCGACAACATCAACGCCTGATCATCGGCGGGTTCTGTCATCGCGAACGGTGCCGCAGGCTCAACCGTTTGTGAGTCCCAACCCGCACCAGCGCCGAAGCCGATCACCAAGGCCATTACCAACATGGCTGCGACTGGCCATCGCCAGTAAGAACCGCCAGGGGCTTCCGGCACGCCATCAGCTGGCCGAGCCGGACGAACATGACCGTCCAGGGCCTCACGTACCGCCACCGCAACATCGACCGCATCTGCCGGGCCGTGATTTTCATGCATCAGATCACGAACCTGCTGCCAGCGTTGCCACTGGCCTCTGATATCTTCCTGATCGCCATGGGACAACAACCGCCGAACCGACAACTCATCGGCCTCATCGTCCATCATGGCTGAAAGGGTTTCTCTGAGACGCTCATCCATCGGATGCAACCTCATTTACGTCACTGAATGATTAAGCAAGGGACCCAACTGACGGTCCACCGCATCCCGGGCTCTGAAGATCCGCGAACGGACCGTCCCGATCGGACACTCAAGAATTCGGGCGATGTCTTCATAGCTCAACCCGTCGTATTCCCTGAGTAAAAAAGCAGAACGAAGTTCCTCGGGCAGCTCAGAAATCGCGTCTGACAACGCCCTTTGCAGTTGCTCCCGCTGCAACAACCGCTCTGGCGAGGCTACATCCCGCAGGCGCCCGCCATCGTCAAAATTCTCGGCATCTGCGGCGTCTGCCGAGCCCTGAGGCCGGCGACCTCGGGCTTCCAGATAGTTTTTGGCGGTATTGACCGCAATGCGATAAAGCCAGGTATAAAACGCACTGTCACCACGAAAACGCTCAATCGCCCGAAATGCCTTGATGAAGGTTTCCTGGCTCAGGTCCATCACTTCTTGGCTGTCGTAGACATATCGACTGATGATCGAAGCGACCCGCGACTGATATTTGATGACTAACAGGTCGAAGGCCGCACGGTCGCCATTGCGAACTTTGCGCACCAATTGCAGATCCGTCTGACTGTCGGTCTGCTCACCTGGCTTCCGGTCGTTATCAGGAGTCATGGACGAAGTAACAGAAAGTCCTGTTTTTTTGGCTGGTTGAGCGGCCTTGATGAGATTTGCTGGTGTCATTGGGCTTTTCCGGCGTTCGTTCATGAACCCACGTTGGGACAGCAACCGGCAGGCGGCATATCCATCAGGCCAAATAGACAGCAGGCGTAAAGTTTAGTTCAATACACTTCCACATTATGGCCCGCGATACCGACTCAATGCCACAATCCTACGAATACGATGTGCTGATTATCGGCAGCGGCGCTGCCGGCCTCACGGTTGCGCTCAATCTGCCTGAACATCTTCGGGTGTGCGTGATCAGCAAAGCAGAGATCAGCTCTGGCGCCACACTTTGGGCCCAGGGCGGCATCGCCGCGGTACTCGACGACACCGACTCCGTTGAAAACCACATCCAGGACACCCTGAGCGCCGGTGGCGGGCTGTGTCACGAAGACGCCGTGCGATTCACCGTAGAACAGAGTAAAGCGAGCATTCAGTGGCTCATTGACTCAGGCGTCGCCTTCACCCGGGAAGATGACAACGAACACTACCATTTGACCCGGGAAGGTGGCCACAGCCACAGGCGCATCATCCACGCCGCCGACGCCACCGGCCATGCGGTATCGACGACTCTGACCAGCCAGGCCATGGCACGCCCTAACATTGACCTAAAATCAGGACGGGTTGCCGTTGACGTCATTACCAACCGAAAACTGTCACTGCCGGGCAATCGCTGTGTCGGCGCCTACATTCTCAACCTGGAAGACAATCATGTTGAGCTGTTCCGGGCGCGATTTACGGTGTTGGCCACCGGCGGCGCCTCCAAGGCTTACCGGTACACCACCAATCCGGATGGCGCCTCCGGCGACGGCATTGCTATGGCCTGGCGGGCGGGCTGTCGAGTGGCCAATATGGAATTCAACCAGTTCCATCCCACCTGCCTGTACCACCCTAACGCCAAGTCATTTCTCATTACAGAGGCGGTACGCGGTGAAGGCGGATTACTTAAACTGCCCGATGGCAGCCGCTTCATGGACCGGTTTGACGATCGCGCCGAACTCGCGCCACGCGACATTGTGGCCCGAGCAATCGACCATGAGATGAAACGACTGGGGGCTGACCATCTGTATCTGGACATCAGCCATAAGCCGAGTGACTTCATAAAACACCACTTCCCGACCATTTATGAGAAGTGCCTGGAGTTTGGCATCGACATCACCCGCGAACCGATTCCGGTGGTGCCCGCGGCTCACTACACCTGTGGCGGCATTGTCAGCGATGAACGAGCCAGAACCGACATCAATCAGCTGTACGCCGTTGGCGAAGCCGCTTTCACCGGCCTGCACGGTGCCAACCGCATGGCCAGCAACTCCCTACTGGAATGTCTGGTTTATGGCCGCGCGGCTGCCCAGGACATCGCCCGCCGAGAGGCGGACATCCCGGCACCACCGCCGGCACCGGATTGGGATGAAAGCCAGGTCAGGGATTCTGATGAGGACGTCGTCATTTCCCACAACTGGGATGAATTACGCCACTTCATGTGGGACTATGTAGGCATTGTTCGCACGACCAAGCGACTGCAACGGGCCAAACATCGGGTCGATCTTCTGTCACGGGAAATCGGCGAGTTTTACAGTAACTACCGGGTGACCAATGACCTGATCGAGCTGCGCAATCTGGTGTCTGTGTCCGATTTGATCATTTGTTCAGCCCTGCAACGCAGAGAGAGCCGTGGCCTGCACTACACCCTGGACTTTCCCGGGCTGGTAAACGATGCGCAGGACACCATTCTGGTACCGACAACCTATCGCACCCCGTCTCCCTGAACGGGCACCATGAATTTTTCAAGGCGAAACGCTCCATGTCTGACATTAATGCTGTTAACGACGAAACCCAATTCCGCCGACTGTGGTGGCACAGCCGCCGCGGCATGCTGGAACTGGATGTGTTGCTGCTGCCCTTTCTTGAGGACGCCTATCGGGACCTGGCCCCGGATGATCAGGCCCGATACCAGAAGCTGCTGAGCTGCGAAGACTCCGATATGTTTGAGTGGTTTATGCAGAGAAGTCGGCCGGAAGACCCAGATCTGCAGCGCATGGTTGATTTGATTCTGAACCGTGTCCAGCCGGATTGAGCTGAGCCTGGCACCGAGTTTCATCGCCGGAAGCTTGGCCGTCATCCCTTGGCTGCTACTGGCTGCGTTCAATATTGGCGCAGCCCTCGAAAGCTCACTTTGGCTTTTGAGTGGGCTGCCTGCCATTGGTTGGCTCGGCTGGCAAAGCTTTAAAAAGCACGGTTTGTTATCGGGGCCGAGCGCCATCATTGCTCTCGAGGCTGAAAACACCGGCGTAAAATGCCGACGGCGAGATGGCCGGAAAGTCCAATGCCGCATTGGTTCGTCCAGCAGCCTTGGCGCATCTGTTCTGGTCTTGAATTTGCTCCCCGAAGGCACAAGGTTCACACCCATCATCGTCGTGATGACAGGTGATGTCGGACCGTTCAAAGCCAGGGTTCCGGAGCCCGACTTCCGCCGCCTGCGCATGATGCTTCGCATCGGCCTGCCTTCAGGCACGCCCTGACTCTTCAGCGATCCAACACGGAGACCAAGATGAATCACCAGGATAGCCTGCAGCAAACTGAACCAACGAGCAGCCACCCGGAGATCAACGGTTATGCCCTGCTCGCCAACCGGGATATCGTTCGGATCAGCGGCCCGGGCGCCGACAAGTTCGTTCAGGGCCAGTTTACCCAACATGTGGATGAAGTGACCCCCCAGCAGTCGCTGCGTGCCGCTGCTTGCAACCCAAAAGGTCGCGCTTACTGCCTGACCCGCCTGGTCCGCGATCAACAGGATCTGCTGATGGACCTCGACGTCGATCAGGCCGACACCATCTTGGCTCATCTGCGCAAGTACCTGATGCTGTTCCGTGGCACAACGATGGACCTTATTCCCGCAGCGCGCATTGTTGGCCTGCTTGGCGAATCCACCGCCATTGCCGCCGCAGGTGATGGCTCCAAGACGTTAACTCGGCCAGGGCAGGCACTCCCAACAGACTCCGGTATCTTGATTCGCCTGGAGGACACCGTTGAACACACCGCCCGTTACGAATGGTGGCAACTGGATGGGACGCCCTCGTTGCCCGCCAACCTGACCGAGCGGTCTATTGATGACTGGAACCGCGCCAGCGTTCTCGCCGGAGTGCCCTGGCTCACCCCTGACAGCATAGACGCTTATGTCCCCCAAATGCTGAACCTGCAGCACTTGCAGGGCGTTCACTTCAAGAAGGGCTGCTACACAGGTCAGGAAGTCATCGCCAGAATGCACTTTCTGGGGCAGCTCAAGAAAAGTCTGTTTCGGCTTCGTTTCAGTGGCGCAGACACAGCGCCAGCCACCGGCACCAAGCTGCTGAGCGGCGACAAAAGTGTGGGTGAAGTAGTCAATGCCACTGTCACCGGCGATGGCCAAGGCGAGCTGCTCGCCGTCATCCGCCATGACGCGCAGCATGATCCTTTGGCGCTTGAGGGTGCTGACCAGGTAGTTCTTGAGCTTCAAGATCTGCCCTATCCAGTGCCAGAAAGAACGCCGGCCTCTTCGACAGATACATAAGTAGACAGGCAAGACCGGCAAAATTTGCTATAAATTAAATCACATATCGGCTTACCCAGTGCGCCCGACAGGGGCACCCAGACAATCGGAACGTTATTGATCATGGCAAACATTGTTGAAACCATTAAGTCTGACCTGACCGAGGCCATCGAGAACGACAAGCTGGTGCTGCCGACGCTGCCGGAAGTCGCTCTGCAGGTGAGAGACATTACTGAGTCGGAAGACTCAGCCATTATGGATCTGATCAAGGTCATCAGTAATGACACAGCGCTGTCTGCGAGAATCATCAGGGTGTGCAACAGCCCCCTGTTCCGTGGCAGCCGGGCCATCGAAAACCTGAACATGGCAGTCAGTCGCCTTGGCATGGCCTATACCAGCAATCTAGCCATGGGCCTAGCCATGGAGCAGATGTTCCAGGCCACCTCTGACATGATCGACAAGCGTCTGCGGGCGACCTGGCAGACCAGTACGGAGGTAGCGGGGGTATGTCACGTGCTGGCGCAGCATTACACCAAGCTGAAGCCAGATCAGGCGACTCTGGCGGGGCTGGTGCACTTGATTGGGGTGTTGCCGATTTTGCGCTATGTCGAAGATCGGGACATTCAGATCAGCAGCATTATGCTCGACAATGTGATTGAACAATTACACCCGCGTGTTGGCTCGATGATTCTGAAGAAGTGGGATTTCCCGAAGGAGCTGCAGAATGTGCCGCTGGAATACGCAAACTTCCAGCGCGAGGTACCTTCGGCTGATTATGCCGATCTGGTGATGATTGCCAATCTTCAACTGGTAACCGATACCGATCATCCTTGGAATGAGATGGACTGGACCAAGATTCCGGCATTCGATCGTTTGGGTATTGATCCGACGGCTGACATGAACGAGGAAGAAGACCTCAACGCTCAGATGGAAGCGGCTATGGCGTTGCTTCAGTAACTGGAGTTTGCTCAGAGTTTGGAGCGGGACCTGCCGTCTCGGCGGTGGGGTCAGCCTCCCAAAACATACCGGTCTAGCCCGCCCTCGGAGCTGGGGCCTGCACCCGAAACACGCTGTAAATACATCCCTGTACGCTCGGCTCCGCCATCCATGGCTCCGCACGGTTTCGGGTGCAGGCCCCAGCCCCGAGGACTACTTTTTCGTGTAGCCTCAGCCTTTACTGTATTTATCTATCAACTTCACCTTGCTTGGCAAAGCCCAGTCAACAGCAGGCTTGCTCTGCTTTTGAAGCCAGTCATTGGCTTTTGAAAAGTGCTGACAGCCGAAAAATCCGCGATAAGCGCTTAGCGGTGACGGGTGAGGGCCTTCGAGAACCAGATGGCGGTTGCGGTCGATGTGTCGGCCTTTTTTCTTGGCGTAACTGCCCCAGAGCAGGAACACCATACCGTCCCGTTCCCGGTTGATGATTTCGATGACTTTGTCGGTAAAGATTTCCCAGCCTTTGTTCTGGTGGGCGCCGGCATTGCTTTGCTCGACGGTAAGCACTGCATTCAGCAGCAGCACCCCCTGCTCTGCCCAGGGCTGCAGGCAGCCGTGATCGGGCGGGGTTATGCCGAGGTCTTGCTGGATCTCTTTGAAGATATTGACCAAGGAGGGAGGTGTTGGCACGCCGGGGCGGACGGAGAAGCACAGGCCGTGGGCCTGGCCGGGGCCGTGGTAGGGGTCCTGGCCCAGAATCACTACTTTGACCTGGTCCAAGGGGGTGCTGTTGAGGGCGTTGAAGCAGTGTTTCTGTTCGGGGAACAGCACTTTGCCCGACTGTTCTTCGGCGGCCAGGAATTCAGCCAGTTGCTGCATGTAGGGCTGGTGGAACTCGTCCACCAGCCATTGATCCCAGCCGCGGCCGGGCTTCAGTTGTTGAGCCAGTGCCTCGGCGGGATGCATGGGCTTACTCGCTTTCCGGCTTTTGTTCGGCCTTGTGTTCCGGCCGCATGGCCGGGAACAGGATGACGTCACGGATGGACTGCGAGTCGGTCAGAAGCATGGCCAGGCGGTCGATGCCGATGCCTTCACCGGCGGTCGGCGGCAGGCCGTACTCCAGCGCCATCACGTAGTCTTCGTCGTAGAACATGGCTTCGTCATCACCGGCATCTTTTTCGGCCACCTGCGCCTGGAAGCGCTCGGCCTGGTCTTCTGCGTCGTTAAGCTCGGAGAAGCCGTTGGCGATCTCTCGACCACCAACGAAGAACTCAAAGCGTTCGGTGACGAACGGATCGCTGTCTTTGCAGCGGGCCAGCGGGGAGATCTCTTTCGGGTATTCGGTAATAAAGGTCGGCTGCATCAGGCGGTGCTCGGCCGTTGCCTCAAAGATCTCGATTTGCACCTTGCCCAGGCCCCAGATGTTTTTGACATGGATACCCAGATTTTTCGCCACTTCGCGGGCTTTGGCATCATCTGCCAGTTGCTCGCGGGTGATGTCCGGGTTGTAGCGCAAAATGGCATCCACCACTGTCAGGCGCTCGAACGGTTTGCCGAAGTCGTATTCGATGGTTTCGTCGGTGCCGTCTTTCAACACTTTGGTATTGGTCACGGTGGTAGTGCCCAACACTTTCTGTGCGATGGTGCGCAGCATGTCTTCGGTCAGGTCCATCAGGTCGTTGTAATCGGCATACGCCTGATAAAACTCAACCATGGTGAACTCGGGGTTATGCCGGGTAGACAGGCCTTCGTTACGGAAGTTGCGGTTAATTTCGAATACCCGCTCAAAGCCGCCAACCACCAGGCGCTTGAGGAACAGCTCCGGCGCAATGCGAAGGTACATGTCGATGCCCAGGGCGTTGTGATGGGTCACAAACGGTCGAGCGGTGGCACCACCGGGGATGACCTGCAGCATGGGGGTTTCCACCTCCATAAAGTCACGATCGGTGAAGTACTGGCGCATCACGTTGATGATCTTGGAACGGGCATGGAACACCCGGCGACTGTCTTCGTTCACCATCAGGTCGACATACCGGTGGCGGTAGCGCGCTTCGGTGTCGGTCAGGCCTTTATGTTTTTCAGGCAGGGGGCGCAGTGACTTGGTGAGCAGTGTGTACTCGTCCATGGACACGTAGAGGTCGCCCTTGCCGGATTTGCACAGGATGCCACGTACGCCAACGATGTCGCCCAGATCCCAGTGCTTGGTGTCTTTCTGGACTTCTTTGGGTGCGTAGATCTGGATGCGGCCAGTCATATCCTGAACCACTTTGAACGCTTTGCGGTCGAGCATCATGCGGCCAGCAATGGCCACCTCGACACCCATTGCCTCCAGCTCTTCCTTGGTATTGTCACCGTATTTGTCCTGCAGTTCAGCAGCGGTGGCATCGCGACGGAAGTTGTTTGGGAACGGATTGCCTTGTTCGCGCAGGGCAGCCAGTTTGGCGCGGCGCTCGGCAATCAGCTTGTTGTCCTCGGGCTGTGCGGCGTTCTGGGTCTGTTCAGTCATGTTGGCTCACTAGAAGTCGGGGATGTCCGGATCGGTTGGTATGGCGCTGGTTACAGCGCCATCTTCAGACTGGCTTCAATAAACTTGTCGATGTCGCCATCAAGCACCGACTGGGTGTTGCTGGTTTCCACCTTGGTGCGCAAATCCTTGATGCGGCTGTCATCCAGAACGTAAGAACGGATCTGGCTGCCCCAGCCAATGTCAGACTTGGCATCTTCCTGCAACTGCTTCTCGGCATTACGCTTCTGCATTTCATGCTCGAAGAGTTTGGCCTTGAGCTGTTTCATGGCCTGGTCTTTGTTCTGGTGCTGGCTTCGGCCAGCCTGACAAGCCACGACAATCCCGGTGGGGTTGTGGGTCAGTCGTACCGCGGATTCGGTCCGGTTAACGTGCTGACCACCAGCACCGGAAGCCCGGTATACGTCAACCCGCAGGTCGGCCGGGTTAATTTCCACTTCAAAGCTGTCGTCCACTTCCGGCGATATAAACACGGAGGAAAAAGAGGTGTGACGACGATTGCCGGAATCAAACGGCGATTTACGCACCAGGCGGTGTACGCCGGTTTCGGTGCGCAGCCAGCCGTAGGCGTAGTCGCCCTGGACGTGAATGGTGGCACTTTTGATGCCCGCCACTTCACCTTCCTGCAGCTCGACGATTTCAGCTTTGAAACCACGGCGCTCAGCCCAACGCAGATACATGCGCAGCAGCATGTTGGCCCAGTCCTGGGCCTCGGTGCCGCCAGAACCCGCCTGAATGTCCAGGTAGGCGTTATTGGGGTCCATTTCACCGGAGAACATGCGGCGGAATTCGAGTTTTTCGAGCTCTTTATCGAGGCTTTCAAGGTCGGCCACAATTTCGGCCACCGTGCCTTCGTCGTCTTCTTCGACCGCCATATCGAGCAGGCTCTCGGCATCACTGAGGCCGCTGGTCAGGTTGTCGATGGTTTTGACGATCAGCTCAAGATCCGACCGTTCTTTACCCAATGCCTGGGCCCGCTCGGGGTCGTCCCACACTTTGGGCATCTCGAGTTCACGCTCTACTTCGACCAGACGTTCACTACGCTGATCGTAGTCAAAGATACCCCCTCAGCGCTTCAGTGCGCTCGCGAAGCTCTTTGATCTTCACCACTATAGGATTAACTTCCATGAAATCGGGTCTCGCTTTGGAAAATGATGCGATAAAAACAGAGGGCGGATTCTACCGGAATTCGTGCGTTAAATCAGCAGGCGGAATATACGGAGTCTTCGGCACTCGACGGATACAAAGGGGTCGATACAAAGGGGTCTGACCCCCTGGGGTCAGACCTCACCCTTCTGCTGAGCCAATCTCCAAAAACGGAATCAGCCCAGCGGCTCCAGATAATCCACAAGAAGCTGCAAATTGGTCCGCCCACGAAAGGTATTGGCGTCCGGCTTATACACCACCCGCGCGCCACTCCGCGTATAGTCCGGCACTTCCGGCCCGGTATTGAACGCAATGCCGTCAATAATGCCGCCACCCTCCATCGGCTGCAGCACCAGCTTCAAATGGTTTTCGCCCACCACGCGCTGACTCACCACCCGAAACTCACCATCGAACACAGGCTCCGGAAAGTGCTGACCCCAGGGGCCTCCGCGCTTGAGCTGGTAGGCGGTGTCGAGATTTAATTCTTCCGGGGCAAGGGGGCCGTCAGTGGTGATGGCCGCCTCCAGATCTTCCGCTTTCAGGGTATCCCGAACGGCCTGATCAAAGGCGTTGCTGAAACTCTCCAGATCATCCCGAGCGATGGTCATGCCGGCCGCCATGGCGTGGCCGCCGTATTTCTTCATCAGTCCGGGGTGCTTGGCATCCACCACCGCCAAGGCATCGCGGATGTGCAGGCCGGGGATGGAGCGGGCGGAACCTTTGAGGTGCTGGCCGTCATCGTCCGGCGCAAACGCGATGGTCGGGCGATGAGTCTGTTCGCGAATTCTGGCGGCCAGTATGCCGATGACACCCTGGTGCCAATCCTGATCAAAAAGAGCTAGCCCCCAGGGCAGCCCTTCGATGTCCAGCGACATAGACGCCAGCAACTCCTGGGCCTGGTGCTTCATATCCTTTTCAATCGTTCGCCGTTCACGATTGAAGTTGTCCAGTTCCCGGGCCAGGCGCAGCGCTTCGTCACGGCCATCGGCGAGCAAGCAGGCGATGCCGATACTCATATCATCCAGGCGCCCGGCGGCGTTCAAGCGGGGGCCCACCACAAAGCCAAGATCGGTGGAGCTGATCTGGGTGTAGTCCCGGCCGGCCACTTCCAGCAACGCCAAGATTCCGGGACGGGCTTCACCTTTGCGGATGCGGCGTATGCCCTGCTCCACAAAAATCCGGTTGTTGTGATCAAGTGGCACCACATCCGCCACGGTACCCAATGCCACCAGATCCAGCAGGGTGCCCAAATTGGGCTCGGGGTCTGGCAACCGGTTGTTGTCGCGCAGGTGCTTTCGCAGGGCGGTCAGCACGTAGAACATGACCCCCACACCTGCGGCATTTTTGCTTAGAAATGGGCAGCCGGGCTGGTTGGGGTTAACGATGGCATCGGCATCCGGCAGCTGCTCACCCGCCAGGTGGTGATCGGTGACCACCACTGTAATACCCAACTCACGCGCGGCACGCACGCCTTCAATTGCGGAGATGCCGTTGTCCACCGTGACCAGAAGATCGGGCAAATCACCGTCTTCTTTCAACCGATGGATAATGCCAGGCGTCAGGCCATAACCGTCAGAGAAACGACTTGGCACCCGAAAATCGATAACTGCAACGCCCAGCATGGACAAGCCCAGCATGGCAACAGCGGTGCTGGTGGCGCCGTCGGCATCGAAGTCCCCCAGCACCATAACGCGCTGCTTTTGCGCGATTGCCTCAGCCAGCAATTCGACAGCACGATCGATACCGCGCAGTTGCATGGGCGAGGCCAGATGTTTAAGGGTGTACTGCAGTTGCTCATCAGAGCATACGCCCCGCGCAGCATAAAGCCGGCGGAGGATGGAGGGCAGATTTTGCCCCCAGCCCTGAGTTTCAGTGGGCTGAGGGCGACGCAGGATCTTTTTTGGAGTCATGCCGGGTCAGGCGTTCTTCCAGTGCTTGGCCAGGAACCCCTGCACCTCGGTCAGGTTGTTTTCCAGCACCGTGTACCGCTCTTCCCGTTCGAACAGGTCCGCCATGTGGGCCGGCAGCTCGGGTTTCACAGTGAGACCAGATTCGATGATGGCATCCGGGAACTTGGCCGGATGCGCTGTGCCCAGAGTAATCATCGGCACAGCGTTGTCCCGCCGGCAGTTACGGGCAGCACGAACACCGATAGCGGTGTGCGGATCCAGCAGGTACTCGTTCTGCTCGAAGATCTCCCGGATGGTATCGCAGGTCGCTTTGTCGTCCACCGCGTCACTGTCAAACAGCTTGCGAGCGTGTTTCCAGCGATAATCCTCAATGCTGACCGGCCCCTTGGATGCATTTTCCAGCAGCTCTTTGACGGCTGCTCCGTCGCGACCATGCAGGTCGAACAACAAGCGCTCAAAGTTACTGGACACCATGATGTCCATACTCGGCGACAAAGTTTGCTCAAGCTGATGCTGCTCATACTTGTTGCCGCTCATGAAGCGATGCAGGATGTCGTTACGGTTGGTCGCAATCACCAGCTGGCTGATCGGCAGCCCCATTTTCTTGGCGAGGTAACCGGCAAAAATATCGCCGAAGTTACCCGTGGGCACGGAAAACGCCATGCTACGGTCAGGACCGCCCAGAGAGAGCGATGCCTGAAAGTAGTAAACAATCTGGGCCATGATCCGCGCCCAGTTGATGGAGTTCACCGCTGCCAATTGAGTCTTGCCGCCCAGGAAAGACTGGTTCCCGAAGCTTTCCTTGACCATGCGTTGGCAATCATCAAAGTTGCCCTTGACCGCGATGTTGTGGATGTTGTCACCCTGTACGGTGGTCATCTGCCGGCGCTGGACTTCTGACACCCTTTGGTACGGGTGCAGAATGAAGATATCCACGTGCTTGCAGCGGCGGCAGCCTTCGATCGCCGCCGAACCGGTATCACCGGAGGTCGCGCCCATGATCACCACATGCTGGTTACGCTTCTCCAGCACATAGTCGAGCAGGCGACCCAGCAGTTGCAGTGCGAAATCCTTGAACGCCAGAGTCGGGCCCCGGAACAGCTCCATCACCCACTCATTGGTATCGAGCTGCACCAGAGGTGCCACCGACTTATGAGTGAACACGCCGTAGGTTTCATCCAGCATCTTGCGGAATTCATCAGCGGGGATGGCGTCTTCCACAAACGGATACATGACCTTGTATGCCAGCTCTGCATAAGACAAGCCCCGCCAACTGCGAATTTCTTCCACACTGAAGTGCGGCAGGGACTCCGGCACATACAAACCGCCGTCGGTCGCCAGACCGGTCAGCAGAACGTCTTCAAAGCCCAAAGCGGGTGCGTCGCCCCGTGTACTGATGTATCTCACGTGCGTACCTGTCAGTTAAAGTTTTCAGCGCGGATGCGGACAACCTTGCCATCAACATCGGCCAAGGCTTCCATTTCTTCTATGGCCAGGTTCATCTGGCGCTCCTGAACCGTGTGAGTCAGGATGATGACTGGAATACGACCATCCTTGAATTCAGACTCTTTCTGCATGATCGACTCAATGTTGATGCCATGCTCGCTCAGGATCGATGCCACTTTGGCCAGCACACCCGGGTGGTCAAAAGCCTGGATCCGCAGATAGTAGGCGGACTGAACATCTTCCATCGACAACACCGGCAAATCTTCCATTGCCTCTGGACGGAAACCCAGATAGGGCACCCGCTGGTGGCTGTTGCTGGCTACAGCACGGGCCACGTCAACGATATCGGCGATAACGGCTGAGCCGGTCGCCTCATCACCGGCACCCGGGCCGTAATACATGGTCTGGCCAACGGCATCGCCGTCGACCATCACAGCATTCAACACACCGTCTACCTGGGCGATCAGATGCGTTTTTGGCACAAGTGTCGGATGAACCCGCAACTCCATGCCGTCATCACGACGACGGGCAATGCCCAGGTGCTTGATGCGGTAACCCAGCATCTCGGCGTGAGCAATGTCACTCGGGGTCAGGGTAGAAATGCCCTCGGTGTAGGCCTTATCGAACTGCAAGGGAACGCCAAAACCTGAAGCGGCCAGGATGGTCAGTTTGTGCGCTGCATCGATACCTTCCACATCGAACGTCGGATCGGCCTCGGCATACCCCAGCGCCTGAGCTTCTTTGAGAACCTCACCGAATTCACGCCCGGCGCGCATCTCGGTCAGGATATAGTTGCCGGTACCATTAATGATGCCGGCAATGGTGTCGATGCGGTTGGCCGCCAAACCTTCACGGACGGCCTTGATCACAGGAATGCCTCCGGCTACGCCAGCTTCGTAGGCAACCACAACACCGGCTTTTTCGGCGGCGTCAAAAATTTCATTACCGTGTACTGCGATGAGGGCCTTGTTGGCCGTCACTACGTGCTTGCCTTTGGCAATCGCGGCCAACACCAATTCTTTGGCAGCATCGTAACCGCCAATCAGCTCCACAACGATATCGATATCCGGATCGTTGATCACATCGTAAATGTCGGTACTGAACGGCACATCGCCCAGATTAAGGTCATCCCGGCTATGCCGGCTGGCCACCCGGGCTATCCGGATGTTGCACCCGGCACGTCCGGCAATAATCGCGGCGTTGCGAGTAAGAACATTGAATGTACCGCCGCCAACGGTTCCCAGTCCGCAAATTCCGACATTAACGTCTTTCAAGCTCTCACCTCTGATCCCGATGGGGTGCTGATGGATTGCAATAAAGTGGCATAGTATACCGATTCAGAGCCTGCTGAATAAGCCCTGAATCGGTCACAGTTCAATCGATAGTGGGGGATCAGAACAATCCCGCTGCAGAATTACAGAATACCAAGCCCTTCGGCCAGGTTTCGGGCAGGAACATAACCTCTGACGACGTTGCCGTCTTCCAGCAGAATCGCCGGCGTGCCCGTTACGCCCACTTCACCGCCCAGCCGATACTGAGCCTCTACCGGGTTCTCACAGGCTTTCTGGGCAACGGTCTTACCTGCTTTGGCAGCGTCCATAGCCGCCTGCTGATCATCAGCACACCACACAGATTCGTACTTTCGGAACGAGGGCGTATCCGGCCCCGAGCGCGGGAAACCGTAATAGTTGACGGTAATACCGTACTCATTCAACTGCGGCACTTCGTCGTGCATCTTCCGGCAGTATGGGCAATCGATATCGGTAAAGACGTCAATGACCGCTTTCTGCTCACCTTTGGCTGGATAGGAAATGATGCCCCGGGCACCGAAAGCCGCCATTTGCTCTTTACGTTGAACTGCCCGGGTTGCTTCGGAGACATTGGCGATGCCGTTGTCGGTGATTTTTAACAGGTCGCCAGTCAACAGGTACACCCCATCGGCGGTGGTGTATATCGTGTCGCCGTTGTTGCTCTGGACTTCATAAAGGCCGGCAGCCTCGGACTCACGCACCGAAGTGACATTCAGCCCCGGTATTGCATCCATAAGCTGTTTCGTTATTTTGTCTTCGGTTTCGGCGGCCGTGACAACAGAGACACCCGCCAGGGCAAGTACAAGGCCTGCGACAGCAACAAATATACGATTCATGGGTTTGACTTACCTTCTGTGTAGTTGGGTTCTGGCGAATGCCCTGCCTGGTTGGCGTGTTTTGATAACAGCCAACCGGACCTTTTGATGCGACACGGCCAAGCGCCAAAAGTTCATGCCGGTAACATACCAGATTAGCCCCGAGGATGGTGAACCTGATGGAGATCCTGTAACCGCTGGCGGGCCACGTGAGTGTAGATCTGGGTGGTCGACAGGTCTGAGTGGCCCAACAACATCTGCACTACCCGCAAGTCGGCGCCGTGGTTCAACAGATGCGTTGCGAACGCATGACGCAAGGTGTGCGGCGACAGGTGCTTACGAATACCAGCCCGAACCGAGTAGTGCTTGATTCTGTGCCAGAAGGTCTGCCGAGTCATCGGCGTCGCTCGATTTCCGGGGAACAGCGCATCACTGCTTTTACCCTTCAGTAGCTCGCCTCGCCCTTCTTTCATGTACCGACTCAGCCAATCTACCGCTTCCTCACCCAAAGGAACCAGCCGCTCTTTATCACCCTTTCCCCGGATGCGCACAACACCCTGGCGCAGATTGACCTGATCAACCGTAAGGCCGGTCAACTCGGATACCCGCAAGCCACAACCGTAGAGTATTTCCAGCATCGCTCTGTCACGAAGCTCCAGAGGAATTTCCGGGTCTGGCTCGGTGAGCAAAGTATCAACATCTTCTTCGGTGAGTGTATCGGGCAGGCGCCGAGGCAGGCGCGGGCTGTCAATTCTCAGCGTCGGATCTTCCACGATCAGCCCTTCACGCAACAGATACCGGTAAAAGCGCCGAATTCCAGATAAGCGGCGAGCCGCCGTACTGGTTTTCAGGCCATCAGAAAGTCCCCGCGACATCCACGCAAGCAAATCGGTGCGACGAGCAGACCGGAGCGTGGGCGAACCGGCCTGCTGCTCAAGCCATTCAGCCAACCGGCACAAATCGCTGGCATAGGCCTGACGGGTCTTTTCGCCTAATCCGTCTTCCAGCCAGATGGCATCTCCGAAGCGGGCAATCAACTGCTCATCATCAGTCCGGGGCAATGGTCAACCTCACAACATTGTCTTTGGCGCCATTTAACCATAAAAAAAGCAGCCCCTTGAGGCTGCTTTTTTCAAACTGATCGGCCGAGCCCGGATCAGTTAAGCTTTTCCTTGATACGGGCTGCCTTACCAGACAGGTCGCGCAAGTAGTAAAGCTTGGCCTGACGCACATCACCGCGACGCTTCACACTGACGCTGTCGATCAGCTTAGAGAAGGACTGGAAAGTACGCTCAACGCCCACGCCGTAAGAAATCTTACGAACGGTGAAAGAAGAGTTCATGCCACGGTTGCGCTTGCCGATAACAACGCCCTCGAACGCCTGCAGACGCTCACGGTTACCTTCAGTTACGCGAACCTGAACAACCACGGTGTCACCTGGCGCGAACGCAGGGATTTCCTTGGTCATCTGCTCTGTTTCAATCTGATTGATGATGTTGTTCTTGCCGCTCATCGTAATGCTCCTGATACCTAATCTTTCAATGCCCTGATGATTCAGAGGCACCCGGTTCGTTCAAAATTTCATCCAGAAGCTGACGCTCTTCTTCCGTAAGCACCCGCTGTTCCAGCAGGTCGGGGCGTCGCTCCCGGGTTCGCCTCAACGATTCTTTCAATCGCCAACGCCGGATCTGTTCATGGTGACCGCCCAAAAGAACCTCCGGCACCGCCTGACCTTCGTAAACCTCGGGCCGGGTATAGTGCGGACAATCCAGCAAACCATCGGCAAAGGAATCCTGCTCTGCCGACTGCGCATGACCCAGCGCTCCAGGGATGAGGCGTGTTACCGCATCAATCACGGCCATCGCCGCCAGTTCGCCACCTGAAAGGACAAAATCCCCCAGAGACACCTCCCGGTCGACTTCCGCCGATATCAGGCGCTCATCAACGCCTTCATAACGACCGGCAACAAGAATCAACTGTTGCTCGGCGGCGAGAGACTCCACCACCGACTGATCCAATCGTTCACCCTGAGGCGAAAGATAGACCACACAGGCCTTGCCGGGTGCCGATGCCCGAGCCTCATGGATAGCATCCCTGAGAGGCTGAATTTTCATCAGCATTCCCGGGCCACCGCCATAGGGCCGGTCATCCACAGTACGATGACGATCATGAGTGAAGTCCCGGGGGTTCCAACTCTTGAACGTCAATAAACCTTCACGAGTGGCCCTGCCGGTAATTCCATAATCCGTCACCGCCGAAAACATGTCCGGAAACAGACTGACTGCGCCAATCCACACTCGTCAGTACTCCGGATCCCAGTCGACCACCATGCGCGTACTGCTCAAATCCACACTCATCACAACCTGATCAGGCAGATAAGGGATAAGACGTTCGCGCTGGTCTATGGAGTCCGGCGTTGCGTGCACCACCAGAACATCGTTGGCACCCGTTTCCAGCAGATGATGCACCTTACCCAGGTACTCATCCTCAACCGTAAACACATCAAGGCCTTCCAGCTGATACCAGTAATACTCCCCAGCGGGCAGTTCTGCCAGCTCTTCTGTCGGCACCCTGATCTCAGCACCACTGTAGGTACGAGCCAGCTCACGGTCATTCAAACCTTTCAGCCTGACGACGATCCCCTGCCCTTGGCGGCGACCCTCCTCAAGCTTCACCGGAATACGCTTACCATCCAGAACCAGAGTCCAGTCACGGTAATTGAGTATCCCTTCTCTGGGGTCGGTATGAGAGAAGACCTTAAGCCAACCCTTGACCCCAAACACCGAGGTGATCTGGCCGATCACAGTTTCCTGCGAAGAATGCTGTGTCATGCCTGCCAAACCCCGGTGGTAACGTGCAATTACTCAGCAGTCTTGAGCAGCTGTGCAACGCGATCGCTGGCCTGGGCACCTTGGCCCACCCAGAACGCAACGCGTTCACGATCAACGCGCAAACGCTCTTCCTGGCCACGAGCAACCGGGTTAAAAAAGCCAACACGCTCAATGAAACGGCCGTCACGGGAGTTGCGGCTGTCAGTGACTGTCAGATGGTAGAACGGGCGCTTCTTAGAGCCGCCACGAGCCAAACGGATTGTTACCATTTCGACCAATATCCTGTTCTGTTTTACGAACTTTGTACGATTCACGCCTGACCAAACTCGGCCTGCGTGAAGACCCATACTCGAAAGGGGCGCTATTCTATGCCAAATAAGCGCCAATGAAAACAGGGAAACGCTCGGTTTCCCCATTTTGTGTGTAAGGCATTTTACATACGGCCGAACGGAGGCATTCCTCCGCCACCGCCGCCGGGCGGCATCATACCACCAAGACCGCGCATCATGTTGGCCATTCCGCCTTTCTTGCCAAATTTTTTCATCATCTTCTGCATTTGCTTATGCTGCTTGAGCAAACGATTCACGTCCTGAATCTGGGTACCGGAGCCAGTCGCAATACGGCGCTTGCGGGAATTATTGATGACATCCGGATATCGACGCTCCTTCGGCGTCATCGAACAGATGATCGCTTCCATCTGGCCCACAGACTTGTCATTAACCTGCTGCTGAGCCATCTGGGCCATCTGCCCCATACCCGGCAACTTATCTAGTAAGCCGCCAATACCGCCCATGTTCTTCATCTGCTGGAGCTGATCCCGGAAATCTTCCAGGTCAAAGCCTTTGCCTTTCTTGATCTTTTTGGTGAGCTTCTCTGCCTTCTTGTGGTCAAGCTTGCGCTCGGCTTCTTCTATAAGGGAGAGCACATCACCCATACCCAAAATGCGAGAAGCCACCCGATCGGGATGGAAAGGCTCAAGGGCATCGGTTTTTTCACCGATACCGAGGAACTTGATCGGCTTGCCAGTGATATGACGCACAGACAGCGCCGCACCGCCGCGAGCATCGCCGTCGGTTTTGGTCAAGACCACACCGGTCAGCGGCAAGGCATCGTTAAACGCCTTGGCGGTGTTCGCGGCATCCTGACCGGTCATGGAATCGACCACGAACAGGGTTTCGATCGGATTCACCGCTTTGTGCAGACGACCGATTTCGCCCATCATCTGCTCGTCAACGTGCAGGCGACCGGCGGTGTCCAGGATTACCACATCGACGTGTTTGCGACGGGCCGCCTCGATGGCGCCATTGGCAATATCCACCGGGTCCTGGTCGGCACTACTGGGGAAAAAATCAACACCCACTTCACCGGCCAGAGTTTCCAGCTGTTTGATCGCCGCCGGCCGGTAGATATCGGCACTGACCACCATGACGGACTTCTTATGACGCTCCTTAAGAAAACGCGACAACTTGGCCACAGTGGTGGTCTTACCCGCACCCTGAAGACCCGCCATCATAATCACGGCTGGCGGACGCGTTGAAAGGTTGAGGGTTTCATTCCCCTCACCCATCACCCGCTCCAGCTCCTGCTGGACAACCTTAACGAACACCTGCCCCGGAGTCAGGCTGCGCTGAACCTCCTGACCGATTGCCCGCTGCCGAACCCCCTCGATAAAGTCTTTGACCACGGGCAGCGCAACGTCTGCCTCAAGCAGGGCCATGCGGACTTCACGCAGGGTTTCCTTGATGTTGTCGTCGGTGAGGCGCGCCTGACCCGAGATCTTGCGCAAGCTACCGGATAGCCGGTCCTGGAGATTCTCAAACATGTTGCTCTTCCGTACCCCGGAGAAATTGTTCACACAAATCAAGCCGCCACGGCTGGCCGCTTGATTCCTGTTGCATAATCACGACATTATACCCAGACTACGGAGCCTCTGAACAACTCCGCACCCGCTTTCATTAAAGACAACACGTTAAGGATGTCATGGGAACGCTGATTCTCGCGGTTATCGCACTGTTTCTATACAGCGTTGGCACTGCCCTGCACGCATTGCACTTCCGGGGGCGAGTACAAAGCAATCTGGCTATCACTACGCTGATTGGTGTGCTTGCACTGGTCGGGCACGGCTTGCTGATCGCCCAAACCGTTCACCTGGACGGCGGCTTCGACCTGAGTTTCTTCAAGAGCTCGGTGCTGATTTCCTGGCTGGTCACCTTCCTGTTGCTGGGACTGAACCTGACCAAACCTGTTTCAAGCCTGTTCCTCGCCGCCTACCCAATGGCAGCGCTGACCATTGTGATGGCGCTGATCACCCACGCCCCCTCTCGCCTGGTACCCGACCAAAGCTACGGCATGCTGTCACACATTGCGCTGTCCGTGACCGCCTACAGCCTGTTTACGCTCGCCGCCATCCAGGCCATCCTGCTTTATATCCAGAATCGTCAACTCAAACGCAATTACAACAGCCTGTTGGTGCGCAACCTGCCGCCATTGCAAACCATGGAATCGTTGCTATTCGAACTGGTCTGGGCCGGGGTGGTGGTGCTGGTTCTTGCGATCGTCACGGGCGCACTGTTTATTGAAGACCTGTTTGCCCAGGATCTGGCCCACAAAACCCTGTTCTCCCTGCTTTCCCTGCTGGTATTCGTCGCCCTTCTGGCCGGGCGCTACACCAAGGGCTGGCGGGGGCTTACCGCCAGTCGCTGGACCCTCGCGGGCTGCGCTCTGCTGATGCTGGCCTTCTATGGCAGCAAGTTTGTCCTGGAGTTTATTTTTCAGAAAGGGGCCTGACCGCCCCATACAGCCTTGACAGCAGAAACCAGCACAACTTATTTTCCAAGCTTGTCGTCAACAAAAGGGTTTTCTCTTGAACGAAACATCGCTCACGGCGCTGTTCATTCTCCTCGGCGGTCTGATCATACTTTCGGCCTTCTTTTCGAGCTCAGAAACCGGAATGATGTCTCTCAACCGGTACCGCCTGAAGCACATGGCCAAAACCGGGCACAAGGGCGCGCGTCGAGCGCAGGGGCTCCTCAACCGAACCGACCAGTTGATCGGCGTGATCCTGATCGGCAATAACTTTGTTAATATTTTCGCCTCCGCCATTGCCACGGTTATTGCCATCCGGATCTGGGGTGACGCCGGCATCGCCATCGCCACTGTCCTGCTGACCATTGTCATCCTGATTTTCGCGGAGGTAACGCCCAAGACCTTGGCGGCACTGTTCCCTGAAAAGATCGCATTCCCTGCAAGCCATGTACTCGGGCCACTCCTGAAGATCCTCTATCCCCTGGTATGGGCGGTTAACCTGTTCACCACAGGCATACTCAGAATCATCGGCGTATCATCTGCCCAGGCCGGCGAGGACCATTTGAGCAGGGAAGAATTGAGAACCGTGGTCAACGAAGCTGGCGCACTGATTCCGGCAAAACATAAAGACATGCTGGTCGGCATACTGGACCTGGAAAAGGTGACCGTAAACGACATCATGGTGCCCCGCAACGAAGTCATCGGCATCGACCTGGAAGACGACACCGACACCATCCTGCGACAACTCAGAAGCAGCCAGCACACACGGCTGCCGGTCTACAAAGGAGACATCAACAATATCCAGGGCATACTGCACCTTCGCAGTGTCACCAAGCTGCTGCAGGGAGACGATATCAACAAAGCCATGTTGATGCAGCTTTGCCAGGAGCCCTATTTCATTCCCGAAAGCACACCCCTGAATACCCAGTTACTGAACTTCCAGAAAGGCCGCCGCCGCTTCGGCATTGTGGTCGACGAATATGGCGATGTTCTGGGCTTGGCAACACTCGAGGATATCCTTGAGGAAATTGTCGGCGAGTTCACTACAGACTACGCCTCGACCTCCCCAGACATCATCCCTCAGGATGATGGCACTTATATCATTGATGGTAGCGCCGCAGTGCGCAACATTAACAAGACTCTGGGCTGGAAGTTACCAACAGACGGCCCCAAGACCCTTAACGGATTGATTACAGAAACCCTGGAAAATATCCCTGAGACCAACGTGTGTCTTAAAATAACAGGCCATCGGGTTGAAGTACTGCAGATCAAGGATAACGTGGTAAAAGCAGCGATCGTGCACCCAAAACGCCGCAACAAACGACACCTTTCAATAAGAAAGGCCCAGTAACAGGCAACGCAACACCGCTGCCAACCGGGCCGTTTTGTTGAATGCCATCTCAGGTTAGCGTTTAGTCATGTTCATCAGACAGGAAATGCGCTAAATTTAACCAGTAATCTAATAATAGAAGAAAGTACGCTCGGACATGTATCCGGTTGAGGCGCAAATAGGAGTCGGCCATGAACAAGCAGTCCGGCATACATTACCTCCGCGAGCACAGAGAGGCGGCCAGTAATGGGCCAGTTCCTGCGGAGGTAGCTCGTATCCGTGATACCGTTGTTGCGGGTCTGGGAGACCTGCTGCAGGGCGCGTTTGATGCCGTCGATGATTCTCTGTTCGAACTGGCCAACAATGCCCGCAGCAACAACGAGCAAAACCGGTACTTTGAAGCGATGCGTGAGATTCGCATCAAGCGTAAAGGCGTGGAGCGTCATTTTCAGAACGCCGTTGCTCAATTCTTTGCGAACCCGCCCCACGCCGGGCAGCTGCATCCTCAGGAATCCGCTCAGCCATCCAACGCCGACACGCTCGCCCTCGTAGGCAATGACGATCTGGAAGAGCAGGTCGCACTGAATGCGATGATCACCAAGGCAAAAGCGCATTTTCAGGGGCCTTTACTGCAGTTACAGGCCAGATTTACCGAAGTTTACCCTGACGCCACCCAGGACTCGCCCGTCAACCCGATGGCTCCGGAGCACCTTTGCAGTGCCTTTACGGAAGCCATCCAGGCGCTGGAGATACAGATCCGCGAGCGGCTGATCGTTCTCAAGCAATACGATCGTTACGTGGTGTCCAATCTGGGCATGCTCCTTGATGAGGCCAACCGGATTCTTATCCAGGCCGGGGTAATTCCCAATTTCCGTTACCACGGCAAAACGGGACAACAAGGCAAAGCTCCGGAACAGGCGGCGAAAGAAAGCCCACCCTCAGCGCCCGACACAGCAGCGGCCTATGAGCAGCGGCCAGAAGACACCGTTGTTTTTGACCAAATTCGGCAGATGCTCGCGCTGCAGCGAGCCAACTCAGGTATGCCACCCCGCAGTGCCGACCCATCCTTGCGAGTCATCGGCGGCCGTGAATTGGCAGACATGCTCAACGCACTACCCAGTCAACAGACCCAGACTGATTTTGACAACCTCAGCACCGGCACCCCGGTTGACGTTGACCTCAGACAGGTCGTACAACAACTTCTGACCAAAGCGGATAGCCAGGACGGCCGCAAGCCGGCACTGAATGAAGTCGACGAAGATCTGATCAACCTGGTTTCCATGCTGTTCGAGTTCATCCTGGACGACTATAACCTGTCAGCCCCGGTTCAAGTGCTGATCAGCCGGCTGCAGATTCCGATTCTGAAAGTTGTCATCAAAGACAAGAGCTTCTTCAGTAAAGCAAACCATCCTGCCCGCAAACTGCTCAACTCACTGGCTCGTGCAGGTATTGGCTGGAGCAACAGTGACGAAAAGACCCGAGACAAGCTTTATGGGCAGATTCACAACGTGGTGCAACGGATTTTGAACGAATTTGACGGTGACGTGGCCCTGTTTGAAACCCTGAACCTGGAGTTTGAACAGTTCCTTGAGCGAGAGAATCGCAAAGCGTCACTGGTGGAGCAGCGCACCCGGGAATCCGAACGTGGTCGTATCAAATCCCAGAAAGCCCAGGAAGCTGTCGATCGATTGCTGAAAGAGAAAGTCTCCCGATATCACCTGCCCGAGTCGGTGCGCGACATTCTGATGAATGGCTGGAGCCGGGTCATGTTTCTGGCGTACCTTCGTGACGACACAGAGCATCGCTGGCATGAGACCACCCGAATTGTGGACGACCTGATCTGGTGCCTCCACCCCCATGAAGAAGACGAAGAGCGCGATCAGTGGGTCCGTGTGGTGCCAGGCCTGCTGAAATCCCTCAGAGCCGGACTGGAGGAGGTGTCATACAACGCCTCCCGACTGGATCACATGATGGGGCAACTGAAGCACGAACTGGCGGAAGCCTTTCGCACCAACGCGGCCATCGAAGCACGACAGGACAGTCCCGCAGAGGCTGACGAAGAAGCACCTACCGTTCACCAGACCGCGGTCGAACGTCAGCAGGAACTGGAAGATGCAGCCGTTGCCGAGTACGTAGCGAAACTCGACACCGTCGAAATCGGCAGCTGGATGGAGTTTCGACTGGTTAATGGTGCGAGCTTCCGGTGCAAGCTTTCAGCCGTCATCGAAGAAGCTGACTGCTTTGTGTTTGTGAATCGCATGGGTTTGAAAGTCATTGAGAAAACGCGCATTGAATTGGCCCATGAAATGCGCCGTGGGCGCCTGACGATGCTTGAACAGGGTGCCTTGATTGACCGGGCACTAAACGCCGTTGTGGGCAACCTGCGCTCCAGTACCGCCTGATACAATGCCGGAGCCGGGTTTTCGACCTCCTTCAGTACCGGGATCCTACCGCTTGGCTCTTGCATTATCCTTGGCAGTCCTGGCACATACACTGATGTTTGCCGGGCTGTCATCGCCAATCCAGGATCAGCAGGAGTTCAGCCATCGGTTGGTCTTCAGCCTGAACGCACCGGCATCGCAAGCGACCTCCGCCAACCCTGCCCGCCCCGCTAGTCCGGAAGACCCGACCGATCCTGAACAATCCCGTCACCCCGATTTCACCGTTGCGCCGCACTCGCCAGAGATCACCACTCAACGCGCAACGAACCGCGCCGTTACCCACCCCGCGCCCGCTGGCCAGCCACCCGCTGAAACGCCCGCCGACAACACGCCATCCTCGCAGCCAAGTGCCGCAACCGTCGCAACGGCGGCGCTTCATACAGAGCGAACGGAGCAACAGGAAACGATTCAGCGGATCACCAGGTCGCCCATCGAAAATGATCCTTACCTGATTTTACTGGCCACCCACCTGGCGCAAACGTTGGAACAGCAACGCGTGCCAGCCATTACCAAACTGGAACGGGCGGTCACCATGGAACTGGAACTGAGAATATTACAGAACGGTGCCCTGACCAGGGCAAGAGTGGTGCAATCGACGGGTTTGTCAGGAATTGATGATGCGGCTTACCGGGCAGCGCTGGCAGCCAGCCCATACCCGGAGCCAAAAGGAGAGACGACTGACCGCTTCGAGGTAACGCTGGTGTTTACCCCGAAGCGCGACTAAGCCAGCTATCAGGCTTCGGCTTGCTTGACCGCGTCCTTGACGGCTTTGGTCAATTCACCGCTCTCTGACATCTCCATGATGATGTCACAACCGCCGACCAGCTCACCGCCAATATAGAGCTGCGGATAGGTTGGCCAGCTGGAGTAAACCTTGAGCGCCTCGCGCAACTCCTGATTATCCAGAATGTTTACAAAGGCAAACCGCTCGCCGCATGCCATCAGTGCCTGAACCGTGCGCGAAGAAAAACCACACTGGGGCGCCTGGGGCGTTCCCTTCATATAAAGAATGACCGGATTTTCTTCGAGCTGGCTCTTGATCGTGTCGTTAATGTCCATGAACTGGTACCTCTGATTGACGTCAGCTTTGCCGTCACACGGCGTTTGACAAGTATTGTACACGGGTGTGCGAATTCCCACCAAACCCGAGTTTTTGACCCGGAACAACAGCGGTACCCGCAGCGTTGTTTTCAGGGTTACGAAGGGCTAGACTTGTTGGCTTTTTCAGATGCTAACCGAATTGCAGTTTCCTTGAAGCAGGGGCCATTCATGGCAGCAAGACATTTTCTGACACTGAACGACATGACCACCGGTGAGCTGGAGCAGCTGCTGGATCATGCCTCCAGGCTCCGCGCGGAGTGGCACGCGGGAAAAACTCGGGACTCCCTGAAAAACCGCGTCCTGGCGATGATTTTCGAGAAATCATCGACTCGCACCCGGGTATCTTTCGAGGCAGGCATGACTCAGCTCGGAGGTGCCGCCCTGTTTCTGTCGCCACGGGATACCCAGCTTGGCCGGGGCGAACCCATCGAAGATTCCGCGATCGTCATCTCCAGTATGGTCGATGCGGTGATGATCCGGACGTTCGCTCACGAAACGGTCGAAAAGTTCGCCGCCGCCTCCAGCAAGCCGGTCATCAATGCGCTGACGGACGATTTCCATCCCTGCCAGTTACTGGCTGACATGCAAACCTATCGCGAGCACCGTGGCAGCATTCGCGGCGCCACTGTGGCGTGGATTGGCGACGGCAACAATATGTGCCACTCCTACATCAACGCCGCCGAACAGTTTGATTTCCATCTGAACGTGGCCTGCCCTGAAGGCTACGAGCCCGCCGCTTCGTTGCTCAATGCGCACAGCGATCGGGTCACCGTGGTCCGGGAACCTGAAGACGCAGCCCGGAACGCCGACCTGCTGGTTACCGACGTTTGGGCCTCCATGGGTCAGGAAGACGAACAGAAAGCCCGGGAGAAAGCCCTCCGCAACTATCAGATCAACCCGAAACTGATGTCGGTGGCGGCCAAGGATGCCCTGTTCATGCATTGCCTGCCCGCCCATCGCGGCGAGGAAATCTCGGCCGATATGATGGAGCATCCGGGCTCAGTTGTCTGGCATGAGGCAGAAAACCGTCTGCATGCCCAAAAAGCCCTGCTCGAATTCCTGATACTTAACCGCCTGGACTGATCAATGCCCGACGCTCTGGTGCCTGCGGCCGACTGGCTGCTGGAAGTTAACAACCTGTCCTGCGGCTACGGCGGCGATTCAGTGATCAAAAATGTCAATTTTGCACTGAGTCATGGTGATATTGGCTGTTTGCTCGGCCCCAGTGGCTGCGGCAAGAGCACGATTCTCCGAGCCCTGGCCGGTTTTCTTCCACTGAATGCCGGAGAAATCCAGCTGCAATCCCAGGCCATCAGCCTGCCCGGTCGCACTCTCGCTCCAGAGAAACGCAAGATCGGCATGGTATTTCAGGATTACGCCCTGTTCCCCCACCTGACCATTGCGGATAACGTGGGTTTCGGTCTGAACACCCTGAAAAAAGCCGAACGGCGTGGCAAGGTGATGGAGCTTCTCAATCTGGTGCACCTGCAAGATCTGGCCGACAACTATCCCCATGAACTTTCCGGCGGCCAGCAGCAACGCGTTGCACTGGCCCGCGCACTGGCACCCGAACCAACGCTGATCCTGCTGGATGAACCCTTCTCAAACCTGGATACCGACCTTCGCCGCCGCCTCAGCCTGGATGTGCGCGATATTCTGAAAACGCTGGGTATCAGTGCCATTCTGGTCACCCACGACCAGCAGGAAGCCTTTGCCATGTGCGACCAGGTGGCGGTACTCAAAGACGGTGGCATACAGCAGTGGGATGTACCCTACAACCTTTACCACGAACCGGCCAACCGCTTTGTCGCCAGCTTTGTCGGCCAGGGCGGCTTCATTCCCGGCACAGCCCTGGGGCCCGACACCATTGAGTCTGAGCTGGGCGTCATCCACGGCAACCGTGCCTACAAATGGGAACCCGGCACGTTGCTGGATGTACTGATCCGCCCGGACGACATCGTTTATGATGCCGATTCAGACCTGCGACCGAAGGTGGTGGAAAAAACCTTTGCGGGCACCTCTACCCTTTACCGCTTCCGATGCTCTGAGGATACCGAGTTTGAAGCCCTGTTCCGGAGCCACCTCGACTTTCACATGGGTGAGCATGTACCCGTGCGCGTTGAAGCCGACCACCTGATCGCCTTCGAACGCATCAGCTGAGCCTGCACAGTCAGTTGTTGCAGACCCGCTCTACGGCATCCAGCCAGCCGGTATAGAGGGATTCTCGAAGCGCCGGTTTCATATCTGGCTGGAACTGCCGTTCGCGCTCCCACATCCCGGAAATCTGCTCCAGGCTCTCAAATACGCCTGTCTGCAAGCCGGCAAGGTAGGCTGCTCCCAAAGCGGTCGTTTCTGTCACTTTCGGCCGATCAACCGTGACATGAAGTATGTCTGCCAAAAACTGAATCACCCAATCGTTGACCGCCATGCCGCCATCGACCCGTAACGATTCCAGCGGCGCTCCGTCGTTGCGAATGGCCCTGACCAGATCTTTGGTCTGATAACACACCGACTGCAAACCGGCGGTGACAATCTCTGCAATCCCTGTATCGCGGGTAAGCCCGAGAATTGCACCCCGGGCATTCGGGTCCCAGTGAGGGGCACCCAGTCCGGTGAATGCCGGCACCAGATACACCGGATTATCCACGCCAACAGATTCCGCATGCCCGGTGGATTCACTGGCATGCTTAATCAATCGCAAGCCGTCACGCAACCACTGCATGGCGGCTCCAGCGACGAAAATACTGCCTTCGATGGCGTAGCATGGCTTGCCGTTCAACCGGTAGGCCATGGTCGTGAGCAGGCGATTTTCCGAGCGCAGGGCTTTGTCACCGGTGTTCAGCATGAGAAAACAGCCGGTGCCATAGGTGCTCTTGGCCATGCCGGGCTCGAAGCAAGCCTGTCCGATTAACGCTGCATGCTGGTCTCCGGCAATCCCGGCCACCTTGACGCGGCCTCCCAGCCATTCGGAAGCGGTCACTCCAAAGTCATCCGCACTGTCCAGCACCCCGGGCAGCAACGCTTTCGGCACCCGGAACAAGGTCAGCAAATCCTGATCCCAATCCTGAGTATGGATGTTAAACAAAGCGGTGCGGGAGGCATTGGTTGCATCGGTGAAGTGCGACTCACCTTTGGTCAGGTTCCACAGCAACCAGCTATCAACGGTCCCGAAAGCCAGCTCACCGGCCTCTGCCCGCTGCCGGGCACCTTCAACGTTATCCAGTAGCCAGGCGATTTTGGTGGCGGAAAAATAGGGGTCTATCAGTAAACCGGTGCGCTCGACCACCAGGTCTTCGTGGCCATCCGATTTCAGCTTGGTGCAGACTGACGCCGTGCGCCGGTCCTGCCAGACGATAGCATGATGAATTGGCTGGCCGGTTTTACGGTCCCAAAGGATGGTGGTCTCACGCTGATTGGTAATACCAATACCGGCCAGTTCAGCCGCTTGAATGCCCGCCTTATCCAGCACGCTGCGACACACCATCAGGGTGCTGTCCCAGATTTCCAGCGCATCATGCTCAACCCAGCCATCTTTCGGGAAATACTGGTGAAACTCCTGCTGGGCAACCGCAACCTGAACTCCGCTGGCATCAAACACAATCGCCCGGGAACTGGTTGTGCCCTGGTCAATGGCGAGCAAATAGGGGGACATGCAACTCTCCTGATTTTTCGGAAGAGTTTACCAGTACCGGCAGGATGCGAGTGTGAATAACCGCAGAGGAAAGGAATTTTAAAGATAAAAAAAGGGCCGGATAAATCCGGCCCTCAAATGACGAATGAAACAAGGAAAGTTCGTAAGAACTACAACCTCAAAAGTCATCCCTTACGCTTGCGATTATTGACGGATAACCGGCTCAATTCAGTAGCCATTCTGTAGAGCTTTGTTACATCAGGTGAGGTGTTGAGTGCTGGATCACAAAACAGAATCAACAGGCTTACGCCTTGGCCAAACCAGACTGAACCGGGCCCCCCCAAGCTCATCACTTCTTCCGACAAACGCCTGCCCGCCATGCCAGTACAGTATGCGTCTGACAATCGACAACCCTAATCCATACCCCCCGGAGGTTCGGGTCCGACTGTCATCAAGCCGGGCAAAGGCGGTAAACACCTTCTCCCAGTCTTGCTCAGGAATGCCCGGGCCATCGTCCTCAACATCAATTCGGCAGTTATCTTCATCCAGATGGCAGCGAACAACCACCTGTTTGGCTGCGTAACGGGCGGCGTTACCCACCAGATTCTGGATGGCCCGGTGAATATACCGGGGCTCTACATCGGCCAGCGCCCAGCGCTCAGAGCCGTCGCCAATCCGGCAATCAATCTCGATGCCAGTGCGGATAATCTGCTGTTCAGCCACCACCTGGCGAACAATGTCCGTCACTGAATCTTCTCTCAGGCTGAAGACAGGGCCACCCTGCTCCAGCCGAGCATAGGTAAGAATCTCATCAATCAGCTCATCGAGCTCCTGAATATCACCGTCGATGCCTTCAGCTTGCCTGGCAAGGACCTCCGGGCTGCTGCCGGCCTCGATCATCTGAACGCCGAAACGGATGCGGGCAACGGGGGTTCGCAGTTCGTGCGACACCGCATGAATCATTTCACGCTGCACCTGAACCAGCCGTTGAATATGCTCGGCCATGCCGTTGAAAGACGCTGCAAGGCGCGAGACCAGCGTACTGTCTTCAGACTCTACTCTGGCGCCCATTTCGCCTCGGGCAATGCGCACGGCCACCGACTCGACCTTGCGCAGGTGACCTTCCACAAAGCGAATGGCCAGATACAGCGCAACCGCCAACACCGAACCGATAACCACCATCAGCAATGCCACAACAGGCCATGACCAGGGATTGAAAGGTGGCGGCATTCGGATCCTCACCAGGTCGCCTTCAGAGAGCCTGATAAGCACCTGAGCGGTTTCCTCACCCTGCCTGCTGAACACCACTAATCCGTTCTCTGCGACACTCTCAAGCACCGACTGATCCGGTAAACGCTCTACATCCTGAACAGGCTCTATACTCACTCGCAGGGCTTTAGCCAACTGAGCAACTTCATCAATCCGCTGATCCGAAACGCTTGTCTCCAGGTGCCAACGAACCAGCAAGGCGGTGGCCTGAGCCATTTCCTCGTAGGCCTGAACCAGACGGACACTGACCACTTCATCATCATGGGACCGGACAAGGTAGCGATACCCGACATCCGTGAGCTGAGCGACAACCTGTCCATAGCCTAAGCGCTCCTCCGTGACGGTGGATAGCCCGAACTGGTCTGGATTGCCGGAGCGCAACTCAAACATCGACGGCATCCAATGATACTGACGAGCCGGCGTCGGCGTCGCAGCCAGCCATCGCATGAGAGGCTCAGCAAAACGCTCATGCCAGAACTGGTGTCGGACCGAGTTGATGCCGTTAAAAAGAAGGGTGCAGATCAGGATAACCAGCGCGGTTGCGCCAGCCAATCGAGCGTAGATTGTCAGGAAAAATTTCAGGGACATGCAGCCCATCCTGGTAACGCTACCCGCCCATTACCGGTACGGGTAGCGGAAGATCGGTCAGGCTTCTTTGACGAACAGATAGCCTTTACTGCGAACCGTCTTGATCCGACGGGGATGAATGGGATCATCACCGATCTTGGGTCTGATCCGGGACACCCGAACATCAATGGACCGGTCCTGGCCATCATATTCAATACCGCGCAGGGCGGTAAAAATTTCTTCCCGGCTGAGCACACGGCCAGCGTTGCTGGCCAGCAGCCAGAGCAGATCAAATTCGGCACTGGTCAAATCAATGCTGTCTTCACTGAGCCACGCTTCACGCATGGAGCGATCAACAATCAAATCATTAAACGTCAGCCGAACTGGCTCTTCCCCTGACTCGTCCGACTTACCGGCCGGCACAGCGTCCATGCGCCGAAGCATGGCCCGTATCCGTGCCAGCAACACCCGGGGCTGAACCGGCTTGCTGATATAGTCATCCGCACCCATTTCCAGGCCAAGCACCTGATCCAGATCGTCGGTACGAGCCGTCAACATGATGATAGGGCCAGAATAAGCAGGCCTGACCCGTCGGCAGATCGAGAGGCCATCTTCACCAGGCAACATGAGATCCAGAACCACAAGGTCTGGCTGCTCATTACGAATGCGCTCAACCGCGGCACCACCGTGGTTTTCCAGGGAGACCGTCAGTCCGTTGCTCTCGAGGTACTCACGGGTAAGATCCGCAAGTCGTTCGTCGTCTTCAACGATCAGGATTCGCCAACTCTCGTTTGTCTGTTCCACGCCATCCATCTCTGTTTTTATATTCCGGTTTTTGGGGCTGTCCACCTGACAATACAGGCAACGTTCCGTTACAGCAATTATACATGCTATTCAGAAATATACATGGAACGGTCATAGGGTTACAGCCTGTGACACAGATCTGGTTTTTGGTCCCTCCTAACGGGTGTCACAAAGACGTCACCGACAAGTCACCTCGCTGTCACACCGGATTCATAGCCTTGGGCTGTAAACGACATCACGAGGCCATGCCATGACAGCACAAACCGCAAAGGCAAATCCACGCCGGGGACGCAAGCTGCAAACCGCACTCACTCGTAACCCGGAGTTGATCCTGGCAGCGCAACGCCTGCGCTACCGGGTTTTTTCCGAGGAATACGGTAGCGACCTCGGGGCGACGACGCCGGGCGTTGATGCAGATGCCTTCGACGATGTCTGTGAGCACCTGATCGTCACTGATTCTGACTCCGGCGAGCTGGTCGCAACCACTCGCATACTGCATGAGAGCGAAACCTCGGCAGTTGGTGGTTTTTACTCATCCGGTGAGTTTGACCTGAGCGCCCTGCACTTGCTGCCCGGCAGCGTAGCCGAACTGGGCAGAACCTGCGTACACCCCGACTACCGAAACGGCGGTACCATCGCGTTGTTGTGGGCGGCGGTGGCGGAATACCTCAACCAACGGAAAGTGGATTACCTGATCGGTTGCGCCAGCATCAGCATGGCCGATGGGGGTACCAAAGCCTGGAGGATCGCCCGGCACCTGCAGAATGAATACCTGTCTGCGCCCGAATGCCGGGTGACACCACGGCGGGCACTGCCACACCTGACCCAATCCGAACACGAGCAAAGTGACGACGTCCCGGCATTGATTCGCGCCTACATGAGACTCGGCGCCAAGGTGTGCGGTGAACCCTGCTGGGACCCGGAATTTCGCTGCGCAGACCTATTGGTGTTACTGGAAGTGAGCAACCTGACCGCCCGCTATGGCCGTCATTTTATGGGCCGCAATGCCTGACAAGCGGGAAAAACACATGGAATGGATCAGGTTAACGGGTCGACTGAGCGGGTTTGCGGTGTTTCTGGTCGGCACCTGTGCTCTTGCCATCGCCCTGCGGCTGGCTGATATTTTTTGTGCCAAACCCGTTGACCGCTCGCCATGGTCTGCTTTCTGCTTCCGAAGAGCCTGCCAGTGCCTGGGTTTTCGCATCTACGTGCATGGTCAACTCGCGGAAAGCAATGCTCTCTATGTTGCCAACCATATCAGCTGGTCTGACATCCCGATTCTTGGCGCAATCACGCCAATGCGTTTTCTGTCGAAAGCCGAGGTAGGGGCCTGGCCCGTGATTGGCTGGCTTGCCCACCAGGCCGGCACACTGTTCATTGAACGGGGCAACGGTCAGGCACGACGGGTGAAAACCCAAATAAATGCCTGCCTGGAGGCTGGCGAGTCGGTTCTGGTCTTCCCGGAGGGCACCACCAGCACCGGCGTTACCGTGCTGCCAATACACGGTCTTTTGCTGACCGCGGCCAAAACTACCGGTCGACCGATTCAGCCAGTCACCATCGGCTATCGCAGGGACTGCAGGCCAGACTCCCTGGCACCGTTTATTGGCGATGACAGCTTTCATCATCACCTGATTCGACTACTCAAACAAAAGCCGACCCGGGTCGATGTCGTTATCCATGCCGCGGTGGATGCCCGCAAAACGGAATCAACCCAGCAGCTCGCGGCGCTCGTGCACCAGCACATAAGCGCCGGACTGCAGCGTATTCACGCTGGCGAATTCGAGACCGCATCAGGCGCTGCCATCAATACAACGGTTGACCCTGGGCTATCTCGTCTTCCGTAGCTTCCCGGCGCCCGACAATTTCCAGATCGAAGTACAACGTAAAACCCGCAAGAGGGTGATTGGCATCCACCCGAACCAGGTTGCCATCGATACCCAGCACCTGCACTATCTGGGCCTGGTCGCCGGAATTGGTCTGGAACTTCATGCCCACCTGAAGATTTTCAATGCCCTCGAACATGGACCGCGGCACCTTGCGAACAAGCTCTTCCCTATAGTCGCCATAGGCCATTTCCGGCGGCACGGTCACTTCCAGACAGTCACCGACCTTGCGGTCTTTTACCGCTTCCTGAATTCCGGCGATGATCTCCGGGGTTCCGTACAGAAAGTGCAGTGGCTCGCTGCCCTCAGACGTATCCACCAGCTCACCAATGCGGTTCTTGAGCACGTAATGGACGGTGAAGACTTCGGGTTTTGCGTTCGGCTTGTCGACTTGCATCAGGGTTTCTTGGTTCCTGTTTCTTTGGGGGTTTCAAGTTGTTGCAGGCCATGAATTACCAGCTTCCGGTCCAGTTTCTCCCGGAGACCTGACGGCTTTTTCAGCCCCATTCGATCGATGAGCGTGTCGTAGTGACCGGCCTCATCCTCCGCTCTCACGGCCTGCCAAAGTGTCGCCAGTTTACCACGGGGAGTTGCCGTTGCGGCCTTCAGCCCCTTAAGGGCTTTCCCTAACGTCAGCTCTTCATCCGTGAAATCCCTTCCAAACGGAAAAGCGGGAAACCAGTCACCCTCGCCGCCCGCTTTAAGCGCCTTCGAGACGTTAGCCGGCGTGTTCTGCCGCCAGTCTGCCGGCGGCTTGAAATCCGAGCTGACTTTGCCGGCTTTTTTGGCCTGGGCCAGAAGTTCATCCTGGAAGCGGGAATCGGCTATCCGGATCAGCCGCAGAAACACTTCCTCATCAGACTGGCCGCGCAGGTCTGCGATGCCGTACTCGGTAATGACAATGTCTCTGAGATGCCGGGGAATGGTGCAATGGGCGTAGTTAAAGACGATATTGGACACCGCCTTACCGCCAGACACCCGCGTTGCCCTGAGCGCGAGAATAGACCGTGCACCCGGCAATTCGTGGGCCATGGCAACAAAGTTATATTGCCCGCCCACGCCACTGACCACCCGGCCATCATCCAGACCATCAGATACCGCAGCGCCGTTCAGGGTATACATCATGGCAGAGTTAATAAAACGACCATGAACACGCTGGGCAGCCTTGAGCTTCTGATCGCCAAAACGATGATCGTAAAGGTGATTAATGAAGTTGACGCTGGTCATGCAGATCTTGTCGCGCTGTTCGTCTGACAGCTCCCTCAACGCCTGATAGAACTTTTCCGGGCCAACGTAAAAGCCGCCGTGCATGGCAATGCCCCCGGCAAGCTTGTCACCTAGCCCGAGCGCCTCCAGAGCCTCCCGGGTTTCCGCATTGGCCAGATCCGCCTCAACCGACTTGTCATCACTCAGGCGCAGGCGGCCGCCCTTGAACTCAACGCTGGCTCGGAGAATGCCATGGCGGATCAGCCATTTAACGTCCCGCGCCCGCAGCGGCGTATCAATCAGGCCGGCATTGTGCAGTACATCCAGACTTTCAAGGCTTGGCGTTGTTGTCATCTTCCCCTGATTAATCAGGGTCTGGAGAGCAGGATGATCATAGACTTCGCGGGTGAGAATGCCTTCCTGCAACAGGTAGAAAAAGCCATCCACCATCATTTCACTGCAGCCGTATAGCCCCTTTTCAAAGGGCTCGGTGCCACCGTATTCCGCCACCACCGGGAACCGTTCCTGTACTTTCAGCTGGTCGAAAACCGCTTTCCAGGCGTCGTTGTGCTTGTGCCGGACAATGGCACTGTGCACCAGCGCAGCACCGAGAGAGCCAATACCTACCTGCAGAGTGCCGCCATCTTTCAGAAGGCTGCTGGCGTAGAACCCGATCAAGTGATCAGCCGGGCTGACTGCCATTTGGGGCGCCGAAAACAGGGGATAGTCCGACGATGGCTGCGACAAAATGACATCAAACTGACTGGCCTCAACGGCTGCGTGATGACCAAACCAGGGCAGGTTTTCGTTCAGCTCGGCGACCATGGCCACCGGCGTACCTGCGGCCTCCCGCTCACGCAGCAGCGGCAGGATATCCAGCGACAAGTCGGGATTGCAGCTGAAGCTGAAATGGTCTGGTTCGCCATGGGACGCACCCGGCGACATCAACTGGCCGACCACATTAACGCCCTGCGCCATCAGGTCCCGAACGGCATGGGTGTAATTAGTGCAAACATAGTTGCGTTGCTGGCTGCGATTATTCAGGTAGCTGCCAGCTTTGAAAAAGAACTCGGATACCGAGACATTGGCGGGCAGACGGTTGCGATTGACATCCCGGGCATAGGCCAGCTCCGGGACATTGCCGTAGAGCCGTTTGGTGAAGGGCCCGAGAAAACGCTTCTCCAGTGAAGAGCCGCCCTCCGGCGCCAGTAACGATAAGGCAGTAACAATATGCAGCTGGATTTCAGGATCGTCTTTGGCCCGCTGATACAAGGCATTTACGAACCGAACCGGCTTACCAAGACCCAGCGGCAAACCCAGTGTGATCTGTTTGCCGACCCGCCCGATGACTCGGTCGACACAGGCGTTTGCATCGTCACAATAGCTTCCATTCTGTTCTGGCATTACCCGCTCCCCATTGTTTGAGCATCTCAACAGGTCGGATGATCACACGACGCGGTGAAGCTGACAATGCGTCAGATCATAAGATTGATGGGTTAGCGATTGCGGCAGGTGGGGCAAATACTGAAAACAAAAATAGAGAGACGTTCAAAAATTCCAGCGCAGGTTCAGACAGGCACCTTCGTTGAGCAGGGCGATACCGTGATCAGGCCGAGCGCGATCCGACGCATAGGTTCGCTCTGTACTCCGGTCACCACTCAGGCTCAGACTCAGAAGACGCGATCCAATGGCCGCAACGGCGTCGGTGTTGTCATCCTGATAATCACCGGACATCCACTCCTGAAGCTCATAGATTTTTTCAACCGACACCGCGTCGTCACGCTCCGCCATCATGCGATCTGTCAGCATCGGTTCTGCAGCCTCAGCCCTCACCACGAAGGCGACACAATTCAGAGCTAAAAGGACGACGAACAGGCGAATGATCATGATGACAAATGGGACCCGGAAATGATTATCGGTTTATTACCGCTTCAGTACCAAAGTCTAATGGTTGTCCCAAAAATTGGTGTGACATTGCACACAAATGCGCCAGCTAACCGGCATGAATTGGTCAAATTTTTGTCAATATATGATCACTTATTTTACGTTCTGTAACGGCCCTGCCAGTCATTAGCTCTGGCAGGGCCGTTACAACACCATGATCGCCTTAGATTACGCGCGGTTATGGGCAGGGATAGGTGAACTCTTCGTGGATAGCCTCAATGGCTGACACCAGATCCGGACTGAGCCGAATCTCGGCAGAACCGACATTTTCTTTCAGTTGCTCAAGACTGGTCGCGCCCACAATATTACTGGTAACGAATTCCCGGCTGTTAACCCAGGCCAGTGCCAGCTGCGCTGCACTCAAACCATGATGATGAGCCAGCTCGACATAGGCTCTGGTTGCGTCTGCTGCCCGCTCGCCGGTGTACCGACTGAACCGCTCGAACCTTGTCAGGCGCGCGTTTTCCGGCCACTTGCCACCCAGATATTTGCCGGTCAGCATGCCAAAGGCCAGCGGAGAGTACGCCAGCAGACCGGTGCTTTCGCGGTGGGAAAATTCTGCCAACCCAAGCTCAAACGACCGATTCAGAAGATTGTAGGGATTCTGGATGGAAACCACTCGTGGCCAGTCCTTTTCCCGGGCCAGGCGCAAATATTCCATGGTTCCCCAGGGCGTTTCATTGGACAGGCCGACATGGCGCACCTTGCCCTCTTTTACCAACTCATTCAGCGCCTCCAGCGTTTCTTCTATCGGCGTCATGGTTTCATCGGGGTTACGCTCATAGCCCAGTTTTCCGAAGAAATTGGCACTGCGATCCGGCCAATGCACCTGGTACAGATCGATGTAGTCTGTTTGCAGGCGTTCAAGACTGCTTTCGCAAGCTTCCCGGATGTGGTCCCGGGTCAGCCTCGGGCCGCCGCGCAGATAACTCAGACCATTACCCGGCCCGGCTACTTTGGTGGCAATCACCAGGTCGTCCCGGCGGCCCCGGCGGGCTAGCCAGTTGCCGAGATACTGTTCCGTGTTGCCCTGGGTTTCGGCTCTGGGTGGCACCGGATACATTTCGGCCGCATCGATAAAATTGATGCCCGCCCCAGTGGCGTAGTCCAGTTGTTCAAACGCTTCCTGCTCGGTGTTCTGCTCGCCCCAGGTCATGGTGCCCAGGCAGATCAGACTGACGTCAATGTCTGTTGATCCAAGTTTTCGCGTTTGCATCAGATCTCCTTGTGCGGATAGAAGACGTAAAGGGAATGTCACAAAGCTGTCGCATTTTTGTCACGCCGGTTTTCCATAGTGGAGACATGACAAAAGAACTTTCAGGCCCCAGCGTGATGAAACCCCAGTTGCCCGACCGGCGCCCACAACACATTACCATTGTTTCGGAGACGTTTCCGCCGGAAATCAATGGTGTGGCCAACACCTTGAAGCACCTTTGCCAGGGGCTGATCCATCGTGGCCACACGTTAACCGTGGTAAGGCCGAAGCAGGCACACGAACAAAAGGGGCTGGTCGAAAGCCCAGGCAATGGGCTGTTTTCACGGGAACTGGTGGTTACCGGCCTGCCGTTGCCGGGCTATAGCGATCTGCAATTCGGCATAGCAAGGCCAGCCACCCTGAAAAAGCTCTGGCAGGCACATCGGCCCGATGCCATTTATGTCGCCACTCAGGGCCCCCTTGGCATTGCCGCAGTCTCAGCAGCCAGGACTCTCGGCGTTCCGGTGTCGTCCGGATTCCACACCAATTTTCACAGCTATTCACGCTATTACGGTGTGGGCGGTCTGGAGCGTTTGCTCTGCGCTTACGGCCGCTGGTTTCACAACCGCACCGCCATCACTCTGGTTCCAACCCGAAAAATGCAGCACGTGACCCACAGCATGGGCATCACACCCACCGGCTTGTGGAGCCGAGGCGTGGATTGCCATCGTTTCAACCCCCACAAGCGTGATCCAGAACTTCGCAAACGCTGGGGTCTGGCTGATAACGATCGGGCCGTGCTTTACGTAGGCCGCCTCGCCGCCGAGAAAAATCTGCGGATGGCAGTAGCCTGTTTCGAGCGCATTCGGGGCATGCACCCCAACGCACGCTTTGTGCTGATCGGTGATGGCCCGATGCGCCGGCAACTGGCCGAACGGCATCCGGATTACCTGTTCTGCGGCACCCAGCGCGGTGAAGATCTGGCCCGGCACTATGCCTCGGGCGATCTGTTTCTGTTTCCCAGTAAAACCGACACCTTCGGCAACGTGGTACTGGAGGCCATGGCCAGCGGTCTTGGTCTGGTTGCCTTCGATGACGCAGCCGCCGCCGAACACATTCGCCACGGCGAAAACGGCCTGAAAGTCCACCTGGAAGACGACGACGCCTTTATCAATCAGGCCCTGAGGCTCGCCGACCAGTCCACCCTGCTCAGTCGTGTGCGGGCCCAGGCTCGCCTGGATGCGCTGGACCTGAGCTGGAGCAGTCAGATTGAACAGTTCGAACAGTTGGTACTTAATCAACCCTCACAGGCTCGCTATCATGGCATCAACAAGCAAAGCATCTCGCTTCTTTGACCTGGCCGATCAGCGTGAGTATGCGCTGTGCCAGTCGATCAACCGTATGGTGCGGTTTCGCCCTGTACTGGGCTACTTCCAAGTGGTCAGCCGGCTGGGTGATGGCTGGTTCTGGTACGCTCTGATTCTGACACTTCCGTTTACAGCGTCGGATCACGGCCCGGCCCTTGCGATCCTGATGGCTTTTACCGGGCTCACCTGCACCATCACATATAAAGGCCTCAAGCGCTGGCTGATCCGGGAACGCCCCTTCATCTCGTTCCCGGCAATCAACTGCGGTACGCCGCCACTGGACCGCTACAGCTTCCCGTCCGGCCATACACTTCACGCGGCTTGCTTTCAGGCAATGCTGTTTGCGGTCATGCCGACAATGGCGTGGTGGGTGCTGCCGTTCACGCTTTCGGTGGCGGCCTCCAGGGTGGTTTTGGGCCTGCACTACCCCAGCGATGTCGCCGCTGGCGCCATCATCGGCGGATGCATGGGCTGGATGTCGGTGCAGATGTTTGACGGGGTGCTGGTCGCTCTATAGCGTCAATCAAACAGCCGCAACTGAGTGGTGGGCGCTTCGTCATTGCGAAAGCGCACACCAACACCCAGCAACCGCACCGGGCGCCCAGCCTGAGTGACCAGTTCGTCCAGCAAGGGTTGATAGTCTGCAACTTGCGGTTCCGCTACCGATTCCCGAACCCGCTCCAGGGTGTGGGTAGAAAAATCGCTGTAGCGAATCTTGACGAACAATTTGTGGATGGGTTTGGCCCGGCTCTTTCGGGCCAACCGGAGGTTGAGGTCAGCCACCAGAGCGGGCATCACGGTGTCGCAGGCCGTTTTATCCGGCAGATCCTGGGAAAAGGTCCGTTCAACGCTCACCGATTTGGCGACTCTGGACACCACAACCGCGCGCTCATCCCGCCCGTTTGCCATTTCGAAAAGCCGGTAACCCTGCTTGCCGAACCGGTCGATCAACGCATCTGCCCCGAGCGCCTGCATATCACCGCAGGTTGCCACCCCCATGGCGTGTAATTTTCCCGCGGTTACCTGCCCCACGCCGAACAGCTTCTCCACCGGCAAGGCTTCGACAAACGCGGCTACTTCCGCCGGCGTGATCACAAACAAGCCGTCGGGCTTGCGCCAATCACTGGCAATCTTGGCGAGGAATTTGTTGGGGGCAACGCCGGCGGATATCGTTATGCCAACCTCTCGCTTGACCCGCTCTCGCAAATGCCTGGCCATCAGGGTGGCACTGCCTTTATGCTCCCCCACGTCGGTTACGTCCAGAAAGGCTTCATCCAGCGATAACGGTTCGACCAGATCGGTCATTTCCCGAAGAATGGCCATCACCTGCAGGGATGCCGCACGGTACCTGGCCATATCCGGGGGCACGGTGACCAGGCCCGGGCAAAGCCGTCGGGCTTCACCACCCGGCATGGCCGAGCGTACCCCGAAGGCGCGCGCCCGATAATTGCAGGTGGTCACCACGCCACGACCACCGTCACCACCCACCGCCAGCCGAACGTCCCGCAAGGATGGGTCGTCGCGCATCTCGACAGCGGCGTAGAAACAGTCGCAATCCACATGGATGATTTTGCGCTGGGGCATGGTCAGCGAGCTCAGGTTAACAATCTGTACATTTATACAGCCTTGTATCTTAAGCTAACATGCACAGAATGTCAGGGATTGCTCTATCAAACCGATAACCCAATGCGAGGCATCATGACCAATCCAATACCCGAGTCCAAGCGCACAGAAATCGAAGCCGCCGCATTCCGGCGTCTGGTGGATCACCTGCGCAAGAACACCGATGTGCAGAACATTGACCTGATGAACCTGGCCGGGTTCTGCCGAAACTGCCTGTCCAAATGGTACCGGGCCGAAGCAGAACAGCAGGGCTTCGAGATATCCGACCCCGATGCCCGGAAAGAAATCTACGGCATGCCCTACGAAGAGTGGAAAGCGCTTTACCAGAAGGGTCCCAAGCAGGATCACAAATAATGAACATCCTTGAGGCGATTCGCATCCATCTGGCTTCTGTCAGTGCAGGCCATGCGGATTTTGACGATACACTGGCCCTGATCGACCAGCACTTTGAGTATCAACCCGCCGGTTTTAACAACGGCCCCCTGCGCAATGACGCTGGCGAGAACGCCGGTTCCTGCCGGGTGTTCGCTCTGGGCCAATACGGCAACCTCAGCGAGGCTGATACCCTCAACCTGTTCGCCCAGCATTATAAGCAGGTGCTGGGCGATCCCGCCGGTGACAGCCATGGCAATATCCGCCAGTTTATCAGCACCGGCTGGTCCGGCATCCGTTTTGATCGTCAGCCTCTGCGGGCTCGCCCCGAACCCAAAGAGTAATGCACCAGGGAAGACATTTATTCATGAGTGATACAGCCAACTCCGGGCTAAAACAGAGTTTCCAGCTAAAGAGCGCCAGTGTGTCTCTCACCGCGCTTGAGCTGTACTACTTTGACGAAGAAGAGTTTGAGACCAACCTGCGTGACAAAATCAGCCAGGCACCGGGTTTCTTCAAAGACATTCCGTTAATCATCAGCCTGGAGAAGTACGAGGGGCTGGATAGCGAGCTGGATTTCTTCAAGATCATCGGCAGCTGTCGCCGACACAGCATCCACGTCATTGGGGTACGGGCGGCCAACGATGACCAACGACGCCTGGCTCGCGGGGCCTCGCTGGCGTTGCTGCCAGGCGGCAGTCATCGTGACCAGGCGGCGACAGCTCCAGCACCCGCCCATGATGCCCCGATCTCAGAACACACGGCCGAACCGATAGAACCCGCCGTTGTGCCCAGCGAACCGGCACCGGCGAAAGTGGTCAACCAGACCGTCCGATCGGGCCAACAAGTCTATGCGCCGGAGGGTGATCTGATCATCCTGGCGCCGGTTCAAGCGGGTGCCGAAGTGCTCGCAGCCGGCAACATTCATGTTTACGGCCCGCTTCGGGGCCGGGCCCTGGCCGGCATCCACGGTGCCGAGAGCGCCCGAGTATTCTGCCAGTCACTTGAAGCAGAGCTTGTGTCCATCGCCGGACACTATAAAATCTCCGAAGATCTTCAGGAGAATGGCTGGAAGAGCGCCGTGCAAATCCAGCTCAGGGATGACCTGCTGGTGGTAACGCCACTGGACAAGGCCTGATGTTGTGACAGCCAATAACAACGCTTGAAAACATGACGAATCCACCGTGAAACAGGAAACTTACCTTGGCTAGAATCATTGTCGTTACCTCAGGAAAAGGCGGCGTTGGCAAAACCACAACCAGCGCCTCAATCAGCACCGGTCTTGCCAAACGCGGCCACAAAACCGTCGTGATCGATTTTGATGTAGGCCTGCGTAATCTTGACCTGATCATGAATTGCGAACGCCGCGTGGTGTATGACTTCGTCAATGTGATTCAGGGCGAAGCCAGCCTCAATCAGGCTCTGATCAAAGACAAGCGCGTTGAGACGCTGTTTATTCTGCCGGCCTCCCAGACCCGGGAAAAAGAAGCACTGACCAAAGAAGGCGTTGAGAAAATCATCAACGAATTGTCTGAAACCTTCGACTATATTGTCTGCGACTCCCCCGCCGGCATCGAGCATGGCGCACTGATGGCGCTTTACTATGCCGATGAAGCCATTGTCGTGACCAACCCCGAGGTCTCTTCAGTGCGGGATTCCGACCGCATTCTGGGCATCCTGCAAAGCAAGTCCCGGCGCGCGGAAATGGGCCAGGACCCGGTCAAGGAACACTTGCTGCTGACCCGCTACAACCCGGACCGGGTCGAACGGGGCGAGATGCTGTCAGTTAACGACGTTGAAGAAATTCTGGCCATCCCCCTGCTCGGCGTTATTCCTGAAAGCCAGGTGGTATTGAACGCATCAAACCAGGGCCTTCCGGTCATTCTGGAAGATCAGAGTGACGCCGGCCAAGCCTACGACGACGCCGTGGCGCGGCTACTGGGTGAAGATCGTGAGCATCGATTTATGACCGCACAGAAGAAAGGCTTCTTCTCACGGATGTTCAAGGGGAGCTAAAGGATGAATTTTCTCGACTACTTCAAAAGCAAAAAAACCAACACTGCCAATGTCGCCAAAGAGCGCCTGCAAATCATTGTCGCCCACGAACGGGGCCAGCGGGACCAGCCTGACTACCTGCCCCAGTTGCAGCAGGAATTGCTGGCCGTTATTCGCAAGTACGTGGAAATCAGCGACGACATGGTGCAGTTTGAGGTCGACCGCAACGACAGTTGCTCTGTACTGGAATTGAACGTCACCCTGCCGGAAAAGTAATCACAGCGCCTGCTTTACCAGCGGGCAAAATGATCTTCCATCAATCCCCGTAGCCCATCTACGGGGATTTTTGTACCCGCATCGTCCTCAACGGTGCCGCGGAAGGTTCCCACAAATTGTCGGAAATTAGATGCCAAGATCCCGGCATTCAGGCGCTCCTTGCGAGTGCCAGAGGGCTCAAAGCTCAGATCTACCCGGCCATCCTCGGTAGTCACCCGCCAGTCCGCACCGGGTTGATAACGGTCGAACTCGAAACGGGCGGCGCCCAGCTTCAGGCAGCGACCGTCCAGCCAGAGAGCATTTTCCGTCATCCCGGTTTCATTCACGCCAGCCGCCAGGTTCAGCCCGACGGAGACTCCCCGGTCCGTCACACCCGCCAGGCACGCCCAGTTCCAGGCTGTTTCCCGGCGCATAAACCCGCAACTCCAGTCGATCGAGCCGCGGCAGAACTCATCACAACGCCACACCTGCTGCCCCCAGCGCACCTCTCCGTCAACCGGAATGCCCGCGGATTTTCGGGTGAACACCCAACCGTTGTAGCCCGCCGGGCACACCAGCCGTAGCGGCTGACCGGTATCCTGCAGCTCAAGATCAATCCGGATATTGCCTGGCGCGGTCACCCGGATGTTGCGCCCGCCGGTTGCCGGCTCAATCGCCAGCTCGGCCTGCCCTTTGCGAAACCGCGCATGGCCACGCTCCGGGTAGGGTTCAATCTCGGTGTGGCGGGCCAGCGGCTGCATGAACGATTGCTCAAACATCTGACCGCTTTCGAAATCAAAAAGATAGAAAAAGCCGCTACTCACCAGTTTAAGATCAACAATGGCCATACCAAAAACCCAGCCAGGGGACATGGCACTGACAAACTGAAACTGGTTAAACCGCCAGCGCCTGGCCAGCCGGGATCGTGGCCGGTCCATCACGGTACGCAGGTCGTAATCCAGATAGTTGATGGTCTCGACCGGCTGATCAAGCACACCCGGCGTTATCTTTCCTTTGCCATCAATCAGTGTCGGTTTTGTCATGATTATCGTCAGATCAGGCCATTCATAAGTTGTCGCGCTGCAGGACGCTACCTGGTTCACAAACCCTCAGTCCTGCCACCGAGCATAAAACATCTCCGTGATAAACTCGGCGCACCTTCATCAGGGAAGTGTAGCTTATGATCATTACCCGAGCCCAAGGTTTTGCGGGCAAGCTGGCCCGAGCACTGGGCGCGCTCATCATTCTGGCCCATCCATTACCGGGCACCGCCAGTGAACATGCGCCATTGCCAGACGAAAATGCTGACGACTGGACCCTGCGCAAGCAAGTCGACAACATTCGCATCTACACAATGGACCAGGTCAATTCCGGATTTCAGGCATTCAAAGCAGTGGCAGAGCTGGATGTACCCCCAGAAAACCTGATGGCCGTGATGATCAACCCCGAATCCTGCAAGGAGTGGGTGCACAACTGCACGGAGTCGTTCGCGTTTGGACAGGGCACCTTTTATGATCGGTACGCCTACTCCGTGAACGATATGCCCTGGCCGGTGACCGATCGGGACTATGTTTTGCGCATCCGCACCCGGGGCGACGCCAGCACTGGTGAAATCGTGATGAACCTGAACGCCGTTCCGGGCATGCGGGCCGAACTGAGCAGCCGGGTAAGAGTCGACCGATCAGACACCCTTTACCGCCTCACACCCGACGGCGTCGGAACCCGAATGGTCTGGGTACAACACACAGATCCCAACGGCGCCTTGCCCGGCTGGCTGGTGAACAACCTGCTGATCGACATCCCGGTCAAATCCATACAGGCACTAGAGGCTGTGGCCAAAGAACAGAAGTACCAGGACCACCGCCTGGAGTGGACCGATGACGGTAATCTGAAAGCTGTCACGCCAACGGAGCATTAACCCGCCACTGATGGGGGATGACGGGGAGCCAGGGAACGGCTAAGCTTCGTTAAAAGGACTGCAAATGGATGACCCCAGCCAATGAGCGTTCTCGCCCATGAAATCATGACCCCGACCGTCAAGGCGGTTCCCCATCACTGGACCATGGACCGCCTGGCGCGCTTTCTCACCGACAACGAGATCACTGGTAGCCCGGTCACCGATGACCATGGCGATATCATCGGCATTGCCACCCTCAAAGACATCACCGAGTTCCGCTGGAATGCCAGCCGCACGGGCGATCAGCCAAAGCTAACCCAGGAAGAACAGGAAGAAGCCCGCAGGCTGCGCATGGTGATTTTTGAAGAAATGGGCAAAGTACCGGTGGAAGTGCGCGATATCATGACACCCATCGTCTTGTCGGTTGATGAGGACACCCCGGTGCGTGACATCGCCAACATCATGATGCACGAACACCTGCATCGGATCTTTGTCACCAGAGATTCAAAAATTACTGGCATCATAACAACTTACGATATGCTGAAGATCATTTCCGACCGGGAACTGACGCAACGCTGCGCTGAGAACGACTGAGCCACCAGAGAGGTATCCCTACCTATGCCAAGAGCACCGCAAGCTCGCCGAAAAATGTACGTCCTCGACACTAACGTGCTGATTCACGACCCGAATGCCCTCCTGAACTTTGAAGAACACGACGTCATCATCCCGATGACGGTACTCGAAGAGCTCGACAGCCTGAAATCCGGTAAACAGACCGTTGCCGCCGACTGCCGCCAGGCCATTCGCAACATCGACAAGTTGCTGGGCGATGCCAGCCCGAAAGATATCGAAAAAGGCGTGCCCATCCTGCGTGGCAAAAAAGCGGACCCGCTGGGCGCTCTGTCGATCATTATGAGCACCGAGCGCAATGGCAACCACTCGCTGCCGGAACACCTGAACGACAACAAAATCATCAACACCCTGGCTGCACTGCAGGAACGCCATAAATCCCGAGACATCATCCTGGTCAGCAAAGACATTAACATGCGCCTGAAAGCCCGCGGCTTTGGTGTCGAGGCCCAGGACTACCATAACGACCAGCTGCTGGACGACATCGACCTGCTGCCCAAGGGCTACAAAGAGTTTCCGAATTCTTTCTGGGACAACATCGCGAAGGTGGAAACCGTCCAGCGTGAAGGTGTCACCGAACACCTGCTCAAACGCGAGGGCGAACTGGCCAAACTCAACATCAACGAATTCGTGATTGATGAGCAGGGCTTTGTTGGACAGGTTGTGGACATTTCCGAGGACCGCATGGTGATCAAGGATCTGCACCAGCATGACCTGCTGAGCGAGGAAGTCTGGGGACTGGTGCCCCGGGACATCTACCAGGCCATGGCTCTGAACCTGCTGCTGGATCCGGATATTCATCTGGTCAACCTGACCGGCTCTGCCGGTTCCGGCAAAACCATTCTGGCGCTGGCTGCCTGCATTGAAATGACCGTTGCCAGCAAACTGTACAAGCGCATCATTGCCACCCGCTCCACCCAGGGACTGGATGAAGACATCGGCTTTTTGCCCGGTACCGAAGCAGAAAAAATGGAGCCCTGGTTGGGCGCCATCGTGGACAACCTCGAAGCGCTGCACGAAGACGATGAGAACATGACCGCCAGCGTCGACTACATCCTCAGCAAAGTGCCACTGCACTTCAAATCCATGAACTACATCCGCGGCCGCAGTTTTCAGCACAGCCTTATTATTATTGACGAGTCCCAGAACCTGACGCCGCATCAGGTCAAGACCATCATCACGCGGGCGGGTAACGGCTCGAAGGTCATCTGCCTGGGCAACCTGGCGCAGATCGACACGCCTTATCTCAGCCCGCTGAGCTCAGGCCTGACATACATGACCGAACGCTTCAAGAGCTTTCAGCACGGCGGCCATATCCACCTTCAGGGCGTGCCCCGTTCGCTGCTGGCAGAGTTTGCGGAAGCCAACCTGTAGACCATTCCCGCCGCTGCCTTGGTATCTTGACATCCGACGGCCAGGCAACGCTGACTTCCGTCGGGAATAACTAAGACTGCTCCCGGCGCCAGCGGGCCGGGGGTAACCCGGTCCAACGGTGAAACGCCCGATAGAACGTACTGGGCTCGGCAAAGCCCAGCGACTGGGCAATCTCCGCCAGGGACTGGCGGGATTCCCGCACCGCTGCCAAGGCAAGCTCCCTGCGCACCTCGTCCAGCAACCGATTAAAGGTATAGCCCTGGGCGTCTAACCGGCGGGCCAGGGTGCGCTCGCTGATTCCCAGAACCCTGGCCGCATCCACCCGCCGGGGCAGCGTGGGCCCTACGCGTGCCAGCAACCACTGATGAAGGTCTTCGGCCGATACAGCACCCTGTTCCAACGCCGCCAGCCGGCCCGCACTGTACTGTTCGTGCACCTGAGCCAGGGCCGGATCGGCCTGGGGCAGAGGCTTATCCAGAACCTCATCGCTCACCAACAAGCCACTGAACGCCTGCTCAAAATCCACCGGACAATCAAACACATCCCGATACCCCTTAACCGGTCCGAGCCTGGCCTGACTAAACTGCACAAGTACCGGCCGCACCACCGAGCCGGAGATCCAGTCCGTCAAACGAACCACCGCCGACAGCACCGCCTCAATCTGATGCGGGCTGAACGCCAGCCGCCCCTGGCGCGGATGATAGACAATCCAGGTGCCACGACTGCCGGGCAGCATCTGAAAACGCCCGCCATCCGAGATCAATCGCTGGAATTTCTGCACCAGGGTGATCGCTTCTCGCAGAGTCGCAGCGGTCTGCATAGCAAAGCTAACCGCGTCAATACTGGCCGGTCGCACGCCGGTGCCCACTTTCAGGCCAAAACCCGGGTCGTGGGTACACCGTTCAGCGGAGTGCCAGAGCCGTGTAATAAAATCAATCGGCCAGCGCTCCCAACTGAGCGCCTCCGCCGGCAACCCTGCGGTTTCCAGCAGCACGCTGTCTTCAACCCCCAGGCGCCGGGCCGCATCGATCACAGTGTTTACCCAGCCCATGGATACGGTGGCTTCCAAAGTCAATTATTGTGGCCTCTAAAGTTAATTCAGATTCGATCATAGCGTTATATCGTCTGTGACAACAAAGTCAACAACACCCGGAACAGCACCATGTCAAAACCTGTTTGCTCAGACATCCTGATTGCCGGTGGCGGCTTGGCTGGCATTGTCACCGCACTGGAAGCCCTGCGGGCGGGTAAAACCGTGACCATTGTTGACCGGGACACACCCGAACGCTTTGGCGGACTGGCCTTGTGGGCCTTCGGCGGCATGGCGCTGATCGACACCCCGCTGCAGCGGCGCATGAACATCTCCGACTCACCGGAACTGGCCCTGCAGGACTGGCTGCGCTTCGGCGAGCTGGACCCGAATGATCAATGGCCCATGCAATGGGCCCGGTACTATGTAGAACACTCCCGAGCGGAGGTGCACGACTGGCTGATCAACGAAGGCATCAAGTTCATGCCGGCGGTCAACTGGGTAGAGCGGGGCCGGTTTGGCGATGGCAACAGCGTGCCCCGTTACCACGTTACCTGGGGCACATCTCGGGAACTGGTGCGCTGCATGGTCAGTGCCCTGCACAGTGCCAATTCCAGTGGTCAATTGACCATCCACCACCGGCATAGAATCACGGCACTCGACCACCAGGCCGGAGTTGTGTGCGGTGCGGTAGCGATCAACGAGGAAGCCGGCGAGGAGGTCCGTTTTGAGGCCCCGAACGTGGTGCTGGCCATGGGCGGCCTCAACGGCAGTCACGCAGAGTGCCGGGGCAACTGGCCATCCCACCGGCCTCAGCCCGCGACTATGCTCAACGGCGCTCATCCTTATGCCGATGGCAAACTGCACCACTGGGCGAAAGATCATCTGGGCGCACCCATCACCCACGCTGGTGAGATGTGGAACTACGCTGCGGGCTTTCCGCACCCCTACCCCCACTTCCCCGGACATGGTCTGTCGACCATTCCGTGCAAATCTGCCTTGTGGCTCAACCACCGGGGCGAGCGCATAGGGCCGGAGCCCCTGGTGACCGGCTTTGACACCCACTGGCTGTGCCAGCGCGTGGCAGAGCAGGAAAAACCCTGGACCTGGCACCTGCTGAACCGGCGCATCGCCCTGAAAGAATTTGCCATCTCCGGCTCTGAACACAATGCCCGCATCCGTGACAAGCAGTTCCCATTGTTCCTGAAAGAACTGCTGCTGGGTAACAAACCGCTGGTCAATCAGATGCAGAACGAGAGCCGTCACTTCCTGGTGGACGACACCCTGGAAGGGCTGGCGACGAAAATGAACGCCCTGACCTGCTCTCTGGACATCGACGCCACCACCCTGAAAGCCACCGCCGATGCCTTCGATGCCAATTTCAGCAAAGGCGATCAACTGAACAACGACTCGCAAATCCGGATGATCCGGCATGCCCGCCAGTGGGGACCAGACCGGCTGCGCACCTGCAAACCGGCACCACTGCAAAAGCCCGGCGCCGGGCCGTTCATTGCCATCCACATGCAACTGACCACCCGCAAGAGCCTGGGCGGGCTGCGCACCGACCTGCAAAGCCGGGTGCTGGATGCCGGCGGCCAGCCCGTTCCGGGGCTTTACTGCGTAGGTGAAGCGGCCGGTTTCGGTGGCGGTGGCAGTAACGGCAAGCGCTCGCTGGAAGGCACCTTCCTGCCGGGCTGCATCCTGACCGCCAGAGCCGCCGCAAGATCCATCGTGAACGGCAATTAAAGAACCGATTCAACACAGACGATTACAACAAGATTATTCAGGAGAAACACCATGGCAAACGGCGCGCAAGCATTGATGAAAACCCTGGTAGAGGCCGGCGTTGAAGTCTGCTTTACCAACCCCGGCACCAGTGAAATGCACTTTGTCGCGGCGCTGGACAGCGAACCCAAAATGCGGGCGGTACTCGCGCTGTTTGAAGGTGTCGCTACCGGCGCCGCCGATGGTTACGCCCGGATGGCCGACAAACCGGCCGCCACCCTGCTGCACCTGGGCTGCGGTCTGGGCAATGGCCTGGCCAACCTGCACAACGCCCGCAAAGGCAAGGTGCCGGTGGTGAACATTGTGGGCGACCACGCCACTTACCACGTCAAATACGATGCCCAGCTGCAATCGGATATTGAGACAGTTGCCCGCAACGTGTCACCCAACTTTGTTCGCACCTCAAAAAGCACCGAAGCCCTGTGCCAAGACGCCGTCGATGCCATCACCGCCGCCCGGGGTTTGCCCGGCCAGGTCGCCACCCTGATCCTGCCGGCGGACGTATCCTGGGGGGAGAGCGGAACACCCTGCGCCATGCCAGCTCCGGTAACGCCTTCGGTGGCCGATGACGCAACCATACAAACCGTGGCCGATGCCGTGCGCACAGGCAAAAAAACCGCCATCTTGCTGGGTGGCCGCGCCCTGCGTGAACCAAGCCTGCTGGCCGCCGCCAAACTGGCGGCTCACAACGGTATCAAACTGTTCGCCGAAACCTTCCCCACCCGCATCGAACGGGGCGCCGGGCTGCCAGCGGTTGAACGCATCGCTTATCTGGCGGAACTGGCTACCCTGCAATTGTCCGAGTATGAAAATCTGATTCTGGTAGACGCCAAACCGCCCGTGTCTTTCTTCGCTTATCCGGGCAAAAAAAGCTATCTGGTGCCAGACACCTGCAACGTGAATACCCTGGCTACGCCGGAGCAGGACGCGGCCGCCAGCCTCAACAAGCTGGCCGATGCGCTCGGCGCTGCCGGCGCTGAACCAAAGTTACAGGCCAGCGCGCGCCCGGGCCAGCCTCGCGGCAAGCTTACCGCTGAAAAGGTGTGCAAGGCGCTGGGCCACCTGATGCCCGAAAACAGCATCATCGTGGACGAATCCATCACCTCCGGCCTGATGCTCAATGCCCTGACCGCCGGCGCGCCCCGACACGACATTCTGACGCTCACCGGAGGTGCGATTGGCCAGGGCCTGCCTAACTCTGTAGGCGCAGCCATCGCCTGCCCGGACCGCCCGGTCTATGCTTTGATTGGCGATGGCACAGCCATGTATACCATCCAGGCCCTGTGGACCATGGCCCGGGAAAACCTGAACGTCACGACCATCATCTTCAACAACGCGTCTTACTCCATCCTGAACGTAGAGCTGGAGCGGGTCGGTGCTGAAGAGGCGGGGGCAAAGGCAAAATCACAACTGGACATCAGTGGCCCGGTTACCCACTACGCCCACCTGGCCCAAAGCATGGGCGTGCACGGCGTGCGGGTTCAGACTACGGAAGAGCTGCTCAAAGCGATGGAGTACGCCCAGAGTATGCCCGGCCCCCACTTGATTGAAGCCGTGGTGCCGGAATCTCTGAACGGCGTAAAGCGCAAGGTACTGCCCTGGCTACTGCGGACACTGCCCAGCCTGCCGCGACCGCTGACCAAGGCATTGAAGAACAAGATTGCGCCTTGATACTAAAGGCTCCCCAAAAGCGGATGGGCGCGAATGCCGGCCTGGGCGCGTTGAACCTGTTTCAATCCACGCGCCCGCGAGGGGCGCGACTAAATCACAGCATGTGGTGAATAGGGGGCAAATGTTTCAATCCACGCGCCCGCGAGGGGCGCGACCTCGGTTTGTACTCGCGCTCTGGCGCCACGTTCTCGTTTCAATCCACGCGCCCGCGAGGGGCGCGACTTACGGCATGGTGACAGTAATGCCCCATAACCCAGTTTCAATCCACGCGCCCGCGAGGGGCGCGACCTCAGTAGACAACCGCCTAAAAGCCCGACACGGCGTTTCAATCCACGCGCCCGCGAGGGGCGCGACCAACCCTAGCCAGCCGCACGATTGCTCAGAGCTTGTTTCAATCCACGCGCCCGCGAGGGGCGCGACCCGTTCATATTGCTGTTTGATTGATAGCAACTCTGTTTCAATCCACGCGCCCGCGAGGGGCGCGACCGCCCGAGATGCAAGTTAATCATCAGCCGTACTGGTTTCAATCCACGCGCCCGCGAGGGGCGCGACAAGCACGACTTTCAGTTGTTTTGGCCTATTCGGAGTTTCAATCCACGCGCCCGCGAGGGGCGCGACCAACAGGACCAAATCCCACGTCTACAATCTCGTGTTTCAATCCACGCGCCCGCGAGGGGCGCGACAGTGCATCCAGCGCGGCCTGACCGGCAAGGGCTGTTTCAATCCACGCGCCCGCGAGGGGCGCGACTAGATCGCAGCGAGGGCACCGGTTGATTCGTTACGTTTCAATCCACGCGCCCGCGAGGGGCGCGACACGACGCCAACTTGAGCAAGCGCAGTGCTTGCCAGTTTCAATCCACGCGCCCGCGAGGGGCGCGACTGAACGGCATGGTGGATATGGGCATTAAGGACGGGTTTCAATCCACGCGCCCGCGAGGGGCGCGACTATCAGGGGCGCGACGAGAACGGCAGGCCTAGATGGGTTTCAATCCACGCGCCCGCGAGGGGCGCGACCATCGTTCGGGTTCTCACACCCTTCAAGCATAAAGTTTCAATCCACGCGCCCGCGAGGGGCGCGACAAATGGGAGATATGGGCGAAGTATTTAACGAAATGTTTCAATCCACGCGCCCGCGAGGGGCGCGACTGTTCCCGCCAGCGCATCTTTGCGGATTCAAATGTTTCAATCCACGCGCCCGCGAGGGGCGCGACCCCCAAGAGCCGCGATACAGGAGAGATTGCTGTGTTTCAATCCACGCGCCCGCGAGGGGCGCGACCAGGCTTGCGGGTTAGCTCAAACGTATCGGCAAGTTTCAATCCACGCGCCCGCGAGGGGCGCGACCCGTCACTCCTACCTTTGGCGCAATCCGCTCAAAGTTTCAATCCACGCGCCCGCGAGGGGCGCGACATCGGCTGGACTGCTCATACCTTCATCCCTCGGGCGTTTCAATCCACGCGCCCGCGAGGGGCGCGACAAGGGTGCAGCGCTGGCAGGTGACGAGCGCCGAGGTTTCAATCCACGCGCCCGCGAGGGGCGCGACCCCAGAGCACAAAGTTCTTTGCCGATACATTCGGGTTTCAATCCACGCGCCCGCGAGGGGCGCGACCATACGACTTAATGCTGTCCCATACCATAGAGGGGTTTCAATCCACGCGCCCGCGAGGGGCGCGACCCAGAGTCGTGAGACAAGCCACCCCAGCAACCCGTTTCAATCCACGCGCCCGCGAGGGGCGCGACGTTGTCGGAGTAATCCGCACGCAGGCGCGGCCAGTTTCAATCCACGCGCCCGCGAGGGGCGCGACTTAGGCGGCTTCAACCCCTCCCGCACATCCAGGTGTTTCAATCCACGCGCCCGCGAGGGGCGCGACTCAATCTTTGTGCCGACTTCAAAGCAATTAGGGTGTTTCAATCCACGCGCCCGCGAGGGGCGCGACTGGCCGGCATTGCCGACATGGTGGGCAATGTCTGGGTTTCAATCCACGCGCCCGCGAGGGGCGCGACCCACTGACGGAGGTCGCTACCCTGATGCTTATTGGTTTCAATCCACGCGCCCGCGAGGGGCGCGACGCTGGACCATGGCTTAGGTGCCTTCTGTGTAGGTGTTTCAATCCACGCGCCCGCGAGGGGCGCGACGCCTGGGCGCGTTGGGCCTCGGCACCATCCGCACGTTTCAATCCACGCGCCCGCGAGGGGCGCGACAGCGGGTTTTGCTGTCCCGCTGGGTTTCGAAGTGTTTCAATCCACGCGCCCGCGAGGGGCGCGACCTCCGCCCGCTTGCTGAATCGGCGCTGGACGATGTTGTTTCAATCCACGCGCCCGCGAGGGGCGCGACAGGATGGCCAAGTGATCAGGGCGCAGGTTACGGTGTTTCAATCCACGCGCCCGCGAGGGGCGCGACTAACGAGTCTTTGGAAAAGGGTGGCTGGTATCTGTTTCAATCCACGCGCCCGCGAGGGGCGCGACCTGAACAAGCCGAAGTAACGTCAGGTGCATTAAGTTTCAATCCACGCGCCCGCGAGGGGCGCGACTCAGTCATCGAAAAGCTGGACCCCAATGGTATCGGTTTCAATCCACGCGCCCGCGAGGGGCGCGACGATTACGAAAAGGCTGAAGACGCCGGGATAACTGGCGTTTCAATCCACGCGCCCGCGAGGGGCGCGACACTGTATAAGCAATTCGTTTTGGGAAAATATCGGGTTTCAATCCACGCGCCCGCGAGGGGCGCGACCCCCCACCACCTGAGACCCCGCGAACGATGCGGTGTTTCAATCCACGCGCCCGCGAGGGGCGCGACAAGGTAGCGCGGATAGCAACAACCGCAACATCGGTGTTTCAATCCACGCGCCCGCGAGGGGCGCGACGGTAGATGGGTTGCCGACTGTGGGGTCGGAGTGTGTTTCAATCCACGCGCCCGCGAGGGGCGCGACCAAATTGCTGCGCATCGGTCGCAAAGTTGCCGATGTTTCAATCCACGCGCCCGCGAGGGGCGCGACCAAATTGCTGCGCATCGGTCGCAAAGTTGCCGATGTTTCAATCCACGCGCCCGCGAGGGGCGCGACGCCTGGCATCGATGAACTTCTGCAGGCTTCCGGCGTGTTTCAATCCACGCGCCCGCGAGGGGCGCGACACCCGCAGTCCAGTTACGGACGCAGGTTTCGGGGTGTTTCAATCCACGCGCCCGCGAGGGGCGCGACTAAGGGAGTCGTCCGTCAGATCCGTCATCAATAGTTTCAATCCACGCGCCCGCGAGGGGCGCGACCTCGGCAGCTCGTCGACTTTCCCACCGCTGGCCAGGTTTCAATCCACGCGCCCGCGAGGGGCGCGACGTGGGATTTGGTCCTGTTGCACTGATCTCTGACCTGTTTCAATCCACGCGCCCGCGAGGGGCGCGACCTGATTACCAAGCCCAAGATGACTTCAATGGGACTGTTTCAATCCACGCGCCCGCGAGGGGCGCGACAGTATCATATCGGCAGTATCGAGACCGGAATCACGTTTCAATCCACGCGCCCGCGAGGGGCGCGACCCATGATGGATAAGTACTACGAGTTCCTGAAAAAGTTTCAATCCACGCGCCCGCGAGGGGCGCGACTTAGCCTGGGCAGAAAGGCCATTGGGATTGAGCTGTTTCAATCCACGCGCCCGCGAGGGGCGCGACCGGAAGTCCGGGAAGAGCAGAAGCTAACCGTTACTGTTTCAATCCACGCGCCCGCGAGGGGCGCGACTGGGATTTCCCCCACGAGGTGATCAAGATTCACGAGTTTCAATCCACGCGCCCGCGAGGGGCGCGACTGCTCCAGTTTGTTTATTTTCAGGTTTTCCGGGCGGTTTCAATCCACGCGCCCGCGAGGGGCGCGACTTCTGATATGCAGTCCCGCGCCGAATCCCTCAAAGTTTCAATCCACGCGCCCGCGAGGGGCGCGACAATGTCGCCAACGTCGATTTTCGCCGCCTCATCAAGTTTCAATCCACGCGCCCGCGAGGGGCGCGACAAGAGCGCATAAGCCTATCCGGGGGGCTCAAAGGTTTCAATCCACGCGCCCGCGAGGGGCGCGACGTCAGGTACTGGCCGGCAATCTCTGCCAACTTCCCGTTTCAATCCACGCGCCCGCGAGGGGCGCGACGGCCTACCAGCAGGGTATCCGGCGCGCCCGCGCAGTTTCAATCCACGCGCCCGCGAGGGGCGCGACCGTGACGCAAAGCGAGCTAGACCAGCGCATCCAAGTTTCAATCCACGCGCCCGCGAGGGGCGCGACATGGGCTACATGGACATGCTGACCAAGTTCTTTGTTTCAATCCACGCGCCCGCGAGGGGCGCGACCCTGAGCCTGAGCCTGCCGCGCCAAAGCCACGACAGTTTCAATCCACGCGCCCGCGAGGGGCGCGACGTTCTGATATGCAGTCCCGCGCCGAATCCCTCAAAGTTTCAATCCACGCGCCCGCGAGGGGCGCGACGCAACCACACCGTTTATTTCCCAACGTGGAGCTATGTTTCAATCCACGCGCCCGCGAGGGGCGCGACAGATTGGGGAGTATTGGATGAGCGAAGAGTCAAAGTTTCAATCCACGCGCCCGCGAGGGGCGCGACTGCCTATGTTGCCAGGTATTGCATGAAAAAAGTGTTTCAATCCACGCGCCCGCGAGGGGCGCGACTCTTTCCGGTGATGCACCGGTTTCATTTGATCGGTTTCAATCCACGCGCCCGCGAGGGGCGCGACGTTGTACACCAAATTGTAAGCACGGAAAGGAAGTGTTTCAATCCACGCGCCCGCGAGGGGCGCGACAATTTACTTCGACCCAGACATCAGTAGGCAAACCGTTTCAATCCACGCGCCCGCGAGGGGCGCGACGCTTGCCATTGAAATGCTTCCTCAACCGTTTCATGTTTCAATCCACGCGCCCGCGAGGGGCGCGACTCGATGATTTGCCGGTTCTCGGCCAGACGTTTATTGTTTCAATCCACGCGCCCGCGAGGGGCGCGACCTTCACTGGCTCACCTGGGTGAGCAGGCTGTTTTGTTTCAATCCACGCGCCCGCGAGGGGCGCGACGCGCTCCTGGTAACCAAAAACATCATCATCCTCAGTTTCAATCCACGCGCCCGCGAGGGGCGCGACTTATAACATGGCATGTCATAGTCACCACCTTAGAGTTTCAATCCACGCGCCCGCGAGGGGCGCGACCGCTTTATCCTAACCTATTGACAATAAAGCGGCCAAATCGCCTTTTCCGCTATCCAACCGTAAAAGCAAAATATTGTCACAACGATGAGTAGCCCAAAACGAACAAAGCCAGAACCTAAGCGGGCCCTGGCAATTCGCTAACATATCGGATTTTTAATGAGCACTACCGGTTAGCGTTCAGAGAATCATCGCATCCCGAAAAACATCAGGTGCTGGCTTCGCGCCATGGTGTTCAATCCTGTTTTTCCAGTTCTTCCCAAGTTTATAAAACCGCAGGCTGTCCTTCTCATCGTTATATAGGCCAAGCAGTTGGTCCCGGAACATAACCCATTGTGCCGGGTCCACCTCGCATTCGAAAACCGAATACTGCACGCGGACCCCGTAATCAAGGCAAGCCTTTGCAACCCGCCTCAGCCTACCCGGACCTTCCGAGTCTTCCAAGGAAATATCGTAAGTCACTAGCACCATCATCGGCCTGCTCCTATCTCATGACAAAAGGCGGGTAACGCTCCAGGTCATTTCTCAGATGGCGGGCAAGCAACATCGCCTGAATGTGAGGAATGATGCCTATTGGCACTTTTTCTTTCAGGAAAGGATGCATCACTTCCTGTTGTTTTTTCTCCTGGTAGGCTACGAGCAACTGCTTGCGTGCGTCGTCAGACATCCGGACAGCACCAGAGGACTCGGCAATAAAATCCGAAGCCTTCAATTGCCGCCGATTGATAAGGCTCAAAACCAGCCGATCAGCCAGCCAGGGGCGAAACTCCTCCAACAAATCCTGAGCCAGGCTGTCGCGACCCGGTCGGTCCGCATGGAGAAATCCCACCTGAGGATCCAGCCCTACACCACTCAGGGCTGCGCCAACATCCTGTCCAAGGATGGCATAAACAAATGAAAGCAAAGCATTGACAGGGTCTCTTGGCGGGCGGCGATTACGGCCGGAAAACGGAAAATCCTCCCTCTGGCATTCATTAACCAGTTCTTCAAACACCGAAAAATAGGTCGCAGCCGCATCACCCTCAATGCCTCGAAGCGAATCCAAATTATCGACAGTTTTTGCAAGCCGAATTGATGCCGTTAAATGCTTGGCTGCCCTTGCTACGGATTGTGTCGCACCATGATTCCGCTGGTGACGCAGAAGGATATTTCTGGAACCCACCAGCTTGGCAGCCACAACAGAACGTGCAATTTCAAGCGATACCTTTTCGCCTGCGTGGTACTGAGCTCGGCGGAGTAACACGTTGCCGGCTTTCCTTCCCTGTAATCGCCCGTAAAACCGGCCGTACTCGTTGAAAAAAGCGAGATTTACACCTTTTTCACCACAAAATCCCATGAGTGCTGGGGAGACAAGAACATTACCAAAGCAGAAAAGTCCGGAAACGGAGTGTATCGGCACTTGCATCAATTTCTGGCGCTCATGCTCGATGACAATCGTCTCCCGCTCTTTGTGGATATAGGCACCTTGCCTGGTAACGTACAAGCTGTTCTGGAGCTTTTTCACTCGGCCTCTCCCTCGTCGAACAGGTCATCGACATAGCGCGCGCTTCGGTCTTTACCCAGAAGTTTTGGATTACACAGATCGAACAAAGAGCAGGCGTCGCATTTCTTCTCGTAGATAACCTTTGGAGTCTCGCCATCTGTCAGAAGCTTGCGAACATTAGCGACAACCTGCCGGGTTTCTTCCCTCAAATCCAGGGAAAATGGCACATCAGCCCTATGGCGGGTCTGCCAATACCAAAGGGCACCGGAGTCAACAGGCCGGCCTTGCATTTCTTCAAGGCACAAACCCTGAGCACAGAGTTGAATCCGATCCCAGTTGTCTCTCTTTGGCTTGCCTCTCTTGTACTCAACCGGTTTCATGACACCACTAGCGAGGTCGATCTCCACCAGGTCAAGCTTTCCTGTGATACCGAGAGATTCCGCACTAACCAACACACCCCGCTCATACCGAATACCCTTTCGCGTTTCCGGCTCTCCCCTGTCCACACGTTGATGGAGCAACTGCCCCTGCGCCGTAAGCCAGTTTTCAGCCCATACCTGTTCATTGTGTATGAGCGCACACTGCCTGGGGCAGAAGGCGTAATGTTGCAACGCCGAGAGCGGTATGAGCTTTTCGTTCTGCATGAACATGGGCCTCTCAGGCGGCGAACTGAATCACCTCGACTTCATGATTCCGCTTCACAGCCTCTTCGGCCATTCGCAGAATCTGCGATGAGATTTCCTCACTCAGGTAATACTCCCCACAATTCTCACAAATATCGGCGGGCACATTTTTGATCACGATTGTGCTCTCACCTCGCGTCATGGTGACGGTTGTCAATCCCGGGGCAGTATCGCCCTGCTTGCAAATGACGCACCTCATTGATCACCTCCTAGTCTTGAAGTCATCGGCCCAGATGTCCGATGAGGGATAGTAAGCGGTAATGATATAGCATTCGCCATTACCCGGATTCCGGGAGGCGACAACGTGGATCGCCTTGCCATACACCCACCCCAGTTTTAACTTACTGGGATAGGGGTTGTCTTCCGGATACTCAGCAATCGTTTCGCCTGCCTGAAGTGTGTATATGACTTCCTCGTTGGAAAGCCCTCTTTCAAACATTCTACGCAAGGCATGGCCGGTGTAACTGACCGAAACGCATGGTTCCATCCCTGACTCCCGCTCCTTTTAGTGCTGAACATGCTGAACCTTGTATTCGCGGTTCAGTCCAGATATTTGATCAGTTGAACGCCAGCAGGGAGGAGGTTCTCCTGCACAGAAACCTTATAATCACCGAAGTCACGCGCAGGCCCCTCAGATATCCTGTTGACGTCGATAAGCTCAAACAGCTTTCGGGCAGGCGCATTACCGAGGACAGAATCGTGCTTGAACACATACAGTGCACAGGGCGACATTTCACCCCGGCTGGCTGAGCGGTCATGGTCCAGCATATTCACAAGCGCATCCCAGAATAGCTCAAGGTCCTCTTCCCCAAAGCCGGTCTGCTTTGCAAGATTGGCAGAAATAAAGCCATGGCAGCGGTAAAGGCCATAGGGAATGGTAAACTTCCGCCCCATGGTGCGGTTATCACCACTCTGTTTTTCAGCTTCTTTTTCAGTTGCCACAGCCATTCGTGTAATGCTGTGTTCGGCACTGACCACCGGCTCGACACTCCGGGAGAAATTGATCTGGACCGGGCCGCGTACCTGTCCGGCATTGATCTCGGTAGACATGACCGCGCCAAATGTCCGGATGTCAAAAAAGTTACCACACATCCATCCGGTTACTTTTTTTGCGTCTTCCTCTTTCTTCGGCAATTTCTTTGACTCAGGTTTTAGGTCGAGTGCCTTGTAAGCCTTCTCATGGTTCCGGTTCAGGACCGCTTTTTCCTTTACGTAGATATCAAAAGGAGGCTCCTCGGATTTCACCATACCAACATAATTACGAATCTTGCGCTTCAGACAAACATCGGTCACCAGCCCCTGCCCGGTTTCCGCGTCAACACGCGGCAGATTGCCAGCGTCGGGATCGCCGTTAGGATTGCCGTCTTTCACATCGAACAGGAAAACAAACTCATAGCGGTTATCAAGACTCATGCTGTTTCTCCTTCAGCAACGATGGTTTCTTTTTTTGTGTAGAGCGCCTGGCGTTGATGGTAATAACCAATGGCAAATAGGCCCTGGTCTTCCAGATTAAGCTGCGCTGGAAACTCGCCAATGTCAGAGATGATGTCCGAGATTCTGCGCTGAGCGGCGTTTCGCCAGGACGGATTTTCAAGTTTTTTCAGGTGATGCGTGTGCAAGCGCATTAGGGTTCCAAAAACCGATCTTGGCGTGCAGCTGGCACTGCTGTAGTAACGGTCTCGGATCGTTGCATTGAGCCCCGGGTTCGCATCCTGCTGGAGCTTTTCCAGGACGGCAAACAGGCTACCCAACCGGTATCCAATTCGCTTTTCTGAGGGGTTGTGGGACACGGATAACTCCTTTTCTGGTTGTCTGTTAGATCGCGCCTGCCTGTTGAGGCAAGCTTTGATAAGAGCAGCGCGATAAAAAGAGACTGAGCCTTTTTCAGCCTTAATCCTTTTGATCACGGCTTGCAGGGCACTCGCCGGGAGCGGTAAGCCCGAGAGAACCGCTCTGACAGTCTCCCCGACCAGGTGCGGTGGCATGTTTTCGTCTTTACCAAGCAAGGCGGTGCTCCGCAGGAGGGCCTTCACTGACGGATATTCGCGCTCTCCAGGCTTAACTATTTCGGTGTCATTGATCCATTGCCCCAGTCGCTCCGCAAATTCCGCAACTGTGCCTGAATGCCAGAAACGAACGGCAATACGGGATGCGTTGGGGGCCAGGCCAAGAACATAGAAAGGCTGCTGGCTATCGGGCGTTGAATAGGCGCCGCTATGCAGACTGTCATAGAGCGCTTTAACGGTTTTCGCGTCCCTGTCTGGATCGTCTTTGGGCGCATCGCTGAACAAAAGCGGTACGGCGGTTTCAAGGTCAGACTGCTGCTGTGACCAGCACACAACGGATGTCTCGCCCATCTGGAACCGGCTGGGGCAGTCCGTACGCAGCAAATAATTGAGTGCAGTGCTGTATTCAAAAACCGCTTGTTCGCTGACCGGTGAATTGTCCCCCTGGCTTCTGTTCCGGGACTCAAAGGCATCAAAATTGAACGAAACAAAACTTGCTCCGGCTACCTGAGCTCCCCAGACACCTTTAACCACCGAGTGCAGCCGGGCAACGGGACGCTTCTCGCCGGTCACCAGGCAAATACCCATCTTTGCCTCGCCCTCGAGGCTGCTGGCCACCCACTGCTGAACCGCCGGTGACTGGCAAATCAGAAACGGCTCATCGGCCAGTTTGAAAGACAGGTTGCAGCCCTTGATCTTCAGAACTTCCTGCCATTCTGAAGAAGCTCTGACTTTTTCTTTTTCGGATTCGTTCGAGAGGAACTTGAGGACCGCAGACACACCCCGATCGTCAGGAATTTCGTCATGGATTTGCTCAACCTTGCGAATAAATGCGACGTGTTGCCGCGAAGCCATCAACGCATCTTTTTCACTGGGCTCGGAATCAGGTCTATCCACCTTCGGCTGTCCTATTACATAACCGAAGTGATCCCATAGAGGGTATGCCGTCTCATAAGATTTCCCACCACTCCGGCCTTTTCCCTGAGGAACGATGAACATTTGCGCCCGAAGCTTGTCCCCTTCGCCACGATCCCGTGTATCGGTGAGCTGAACGAAACGACCGTCTTTAGCGATGACAATCAGGAAAGGAATTTCCTTTTCCTCAAACCCGATGCGAGCGAGTTGATCCTTTTTGCGATGATAGTACTCAGTCAGCGCCTGAAGAATCATCCTCGCACCTCGCTACTGGATTTAGCGGGCACCTCTACCACGCCGTTTTCCAGAGTTGCGTTGAAAAACAGAGGGGAAGGCGCCTTGGGGTCACTGTAGTCCAGGTCATAAAGCATCCAACCTAGATTGCGGCTCTCGGGAATTGCTTCGAGAGTTGGCGCTGATTCGTCAACCAATGTGACGTCGCAGCTAAACTCCCGACAACCGAGATAGGGCTGATTGAAGCACTGCCCCTTTTCAGCTCTGCGCCGGAACATGTCCGCAAACTTCGCGGCAGAATCCTGGGGCCCCGCCTGATCCGTCATATGGAATTCGCCATGGAGTCGGTAACCAACATCCTTTAGGAACAGCCCGGCCCTCTGTTGCCGCTCCTCGTCCGCATAAATGCCCAACTGCCCGGTACCCTTTTTCATGGCAATCTGTGCATTCCTGGCTGACACGATGGCACCGACCTCATTTCTGCGCAGGTTAATCCACTTGATCGGCTTCAGGACTTCAATTCGAGTAACCCGCCACTCAATAGCGGGTTTCCAGAGAATAGCCTCAAAGATGGCCCTTGCGGCAGAGGGTGTAATAACGTCGTAACTGACCCGCTCAACCTTCATCTCTGGCCGGGTAAAGCAGGCAAACTCACCTGATACTTCGATACAAAAGCCCAAGGTTTTTTCCTTCTGTCACATTTAACCAATGATCATTCTTTCTGCACTGAACAGCGAATCCGGTGGCTGAATTCCCCAGAGTTTGTCGTAGTGACTCTGCTCCACCACAAATTGCCCCGCCTTCGGATAAAGCGCCCCTGCGGCTTCGAGTTTTTTGGCAAAAGATTCGGGCAGACTGACACTGAAACGCTGCAACTTACGATAGACCCACTTGGCGGCGCTGTCTGAATCCAGCACCTCAAGCCACGAGTAAATCGGACTTTCATCAACCCCTTCCGGACAGTAAGGCACAACGACCCCAATGCCGTTGTCATCTATCAACCGAAACCTTTTCGCAGCTTCTCGAAAAGAAATATCAATAGCCGGGTCCGTCGTCTGCTCCGCTTTCAATAGCGGACATATACCATGTTTATCCCGGTCGCCTTTTCGGTTCAGCTCTCCAAAATAACGCTGGATACTTTCCGGGCTTAACGGATCATCGAGCAGACCAGCTTTCAGTAATGTCAGGGTGGTTTGCTCACCCTGCCGAAGAAACCCCGGTGGTGCAGGCTGCTCGGGCAAAAAGACCTCTACTCGGCCAAGGCCCAGCCGCCCCTCCCTGTTACAGCGACCTGCCGATTGCGCGATGGAATCAAGCCCGGCCATGGCGCGGAACACCACTGGAAAATCAACATCGACACCGGCTTCAATCAACTGTGTGCTGATTACCCGCAGAGGTCGGTCACTCCCGTTTCTCCGCGCTTCCAGCCGCTGCCGGATCTCTCCAATGATGACTGAGCGGTGTTCTGCACACATATTTGCGGACAGATGGATATTGTTGCCATCATCTGCCAGCCGGCTAAATACCTCCCGCGCATGGTTACGTGTATTAACGATAGCCAGTACACAAGGCTCTCTGCTGATCAGATCACTCAATACGCCCCAACTTTTGGGCTCCGCATCTATCGGCGGCATATTCACCGTTACACGCTTCAACTTTTCGGCGAGTTCAGTGGGAGCCGGAACAATTTCTGTGACATTGCCCAAACCCTCTTGCTCAACCCGACCAAAGGCATCTTTTTGTTCACCCAGCTCCGGTTGCGTAGCGGTGCACAAAACCCAGGTAACACCGAAATATTCGCTCATCTGGCGCATGGCCTGAGTAATCGGTTTATGAAAATCTCTCGGCAACTGCTGCGCCTCATCCAGCACGATCACAGAATTGACCAGATTGTGTAACTTCCGACACTTGCTGGTTCGGGATGCGAACATCGACTCAAAAAGCTGGACGTTGGTGGTAACAATGAGGGGGGCGTCCCAGTTCTCACTCGCCAGCCTGGAGCGGCTGGTTTCACCGGCGGGCGGCATATCGAGACTACTATGATGTTCAAGTACCGCTTCATCACCAAGGATATCCCGGAACACCTTGGCGTTCTGCTCAATGATACTGGTGAAAGGAATGGCATAAATGATCCGGCTTTTACCGAACTTTTCGGCGTGACGCATCGCAAAAGCCAGGCTTGAGAGAGTTTTCCCACCACCAGTTGGCACCGTCAAGCTGAAAATTCCGGGATCAAGTTCTGCCGCCGAAAGGCAGCTATCGAGAATAGAGCCTCTTATGTCATTTAATGGTGTTGATTCAGCAGAGCGTCGAAAAATCGTTAAGTGCTGGAAATAGGCATTTGAGAGAGCACCAAGCGTTAAATCACCCGAGCGCTTTTCCGCCTTTCTTGGAGACATGTATTGCTCGGTATCCAGAAAATCCGCATCCACCAAGCATGAAAAAATCAGCCTTATCCAAAGGCTAATGGCATCCGGGTCTCTCGCAGCACCCGGGATCGCCGGCATGTCACCCCGCAGAATGTCGCCAGGAATTTGCTCTGCGAGTGACTCCCGATACTCGGTTCCGGCCTCTTGTAGCCGAAAACTCAGTGCTCCGCGACCACCGAGCCAATCTGGCAACCCTGCATGATGGCCGGAAATAATATAAGCCAGGATGTGACCAAACACAGGCCCAAGTGTTTCCACTGCATGAGTTGCACCTGCGGTCGAGTGCGTCACCCGGCCAGGGCCCTGTTCAATGTGAGCATTCTCTCTGTCGTATCCGGTCTGATCACGGATATATTTCTGAAACGGAGCACGATACTTTCCAAGATCGTGCCACAACCCCGCAAGAGCACCCCATCCCTCGGCACCGAAGGCACCAGCGCTATCTCCCGCCAACCGGGATACATCTCTTAGATGATCTTCCAGTGAATGCGGAATACCCCAGGTGCCGTCATTGTTCTGTTTGGCGTGTGCTATGTATTGCTTTAACAAAGCTCTTCCACCTATCAATTAACCGTTTAACCAACACCATACAAGCTTAACTGCACCAGTCCATGCACCACTGAATGAATTACCAGTAGATTGAGTTCATTTTCCGAATTCTTTCCGCCACTTCTGCCCGCAGACTCTCCGGCCCAAGCACCTCAACATCGGGCCCGAACCGCAAGACCTCCATCACCAGCTCACGCTCATCGGAATAAGGTACACGCAGGTGATAACCGTCGGCCTGCCACTGGCCTTGCTGATCAATGTGCCACTGCTCCTCCGCCACCCATTGCGCCGCGTGCTCCGAAAACCTGAGATGTGCGGTGGATGTGGATTGGCCGCCGAAGATTCCAAAACCGGAATTGGCAAAGGCATCCAGCTGCGCTGCCGGACAAGGCTTGGAGGTGCGTTTACTAACTTCCGTGTGAGTCATTCTATCGAGTGAGAACAATCTCAGGTCTTCGGCCTGGTCGCACCACGCCAACAAATACCAATTGGAGCGGTAGTGGAGAAGCCGCTGGGGGTGCACCAGCCTCTCCTTGGCCGCCCCGCCGCTTCTGGCCTGATACCCAAAGGTCAGACATTTTCCGGATAGCGTGGCTTCTGCTGAGGGATCAAAGGTGTGATGAGCGGTTGTTCGGGCCTGAATAGGCTGGATTCGGATGCGTTCGCTGATGGCCTCGGCGTCATGGCCGGATTCGCCTAGCAAGTAGCGGATCTTTGATCGCAGGGGGGCTAATCGGTTGGTGATGAGACCAGGCTGAACGTTTTCCAGTAATTGCTCACAGGCGAGCAGTGCATAAAGTTCAGCGGGGTTCATCCAGAATCCCGGCAACTCGAATACCGGCGCACCGGGAGCATAACGATGGCCGTTAGCATTCCGGCAATACTCGATAGGAGCGCCGAGCGAGTCTCTTAGGTATTCGAAATCACGAGTAATGGTATTGCGGCTGGACTCGAGCTCTTCAACAAACACTCGCATGGGAACGGGCTGTCGGGCATTACGAAGAAGTCCATGAATTTTGTAGATGCGATAAAAGCGGCTCACCAGCCCTCCTTGCCAAACTCCATTTCAGCACTCAGGTTAGCTACGTATCTATAAGCATGCCACTTCTATTTGGTATTTCCTACCAACGCCCCTGCAAGGTCGCCACAATGCGCCGGCTTCCGGCATTATCACGGTGCTCGCACACGTAAATACCTTGCCAGGTGCCCAGCGCCAGGTGGCCGTGGCTGATCGGGATGGTGAGTGACGGCCCGATCATCACGCTTTTGATGTGGGCGGGCATGTCGTCAGGGCCTTCCAGGGTGTGTTCGTAATGAGGCGCATGCTCCGGCACCATGACACTGAAATGCCGCTCCAGATCACCCCGCACATCCGGATCGGCATTTTCGTTGATCGCCAGGGACGCGGAGGTATGCTGGATGAACAGGTTGAGAAGACCAACTTCGCAGTTGGTCAGCTCCGGAGCCTGGGCCAGAATTTCATTGGTGACCAGGTGAAAGCCCCGGGGCAAAGGGGCCAGCTCGATAGTGTTCTGATGCCAGATCATAATGACTCCACCGGTTATTTTTGCAGATCGTCCCATGGATGAACGGGTACCACCGCGTCTTCAGACATCTCATTCTCATAGGAGCTTCTGAAGTAGTCCATAGCTTTTTCAGCCTCGCCCAGCTCGTCAAACCGGGCCACGTGGTAGATTGCCTCGCCCTCGTTGACCAGTGGCAGGTTGTTGACACAGATAACGATGCCAGAACACGGCGAGGTAATGGCCACTTCGGTCTCTCCGAAGGGATCGGCCACCATGGCCAGTTTCTGGCCTTTGCGCACCCTCTGACCCAGCTTGGCGACCGGCCGCATGATGCCGTCAATGTCGGCCCGTATCCATTGCGAGTTGGCGGCGGTTTCAGAACGTTTTTTGGGGGCCTTCGGCCCCTTTTTCGCAGGCACCATCTCCAGTTCCCGCATGACCCGGATAATGCCTTTCACGCCACTGGCTATCACCACGTCGTCAAAGCGCAGGGCTTCGCCGCCCTCGAAGGTGATCACCGGTATATCCAGAGAGTCGGCGTAGGCCCGCAGGCTGCCTTCCCGCAGACCGGCATTGATGATAATCGGCGCGCCAAAGGCATCGGCCATACGGGAGGTTTCAGGATTCTTCAGCTCGGCCCGGATCTGTGGCAGGTTGAACCGGTGAACGGCACCGGTGTGCAAATCGATGATGTGCGTCACCTTTTCCATGATCAGAGTGCGCAACAGATAAGCGATTCGCCCACCCAGAGACCCTGTTTCCGAGCCCGGGAAGCAGCGGTTCAAATCCCTGCGATCCGGCAGATAACGGGTGCGTTGAACAAAGCCGAAAATATTGACGATAGGCACAGCCACCAGCGTGCCTCGCAGATGCCGGAGCGCGGAGTTCTTCAGTACCCGGCGAATGATCTCAACACCATTGATTTCATCGCCATGGATAGCACCGCACACCATCAACACCGGACCGTCCCGGCGGCCGTGCACCACCTCTACGGGTATGTGCAGCGGCGTGTGTGTGTAGAGCTTGGCAACCTGAACCTCTACCGTCGCTCGGGTGCCGGCCTTTATCTGCACGCCGTTAATTTCAAACGGTGCTCTTGATGCTCTCGACATTGCCTTCAACCTTGCCCCCTGGTTTTGGTTTTCCAGGGCCGGTAGTTTTTCTCGGTCCAGTTGATGATCATGCTGGCTACATTCTTACCCGTGGCATTTTCGATACCTTCAAGGCCCGGCGAGGAGTTGACCTCCATCACCAAAGGACCCCGACTGGAGCGCAGCAGATCGACACCTGCCACGTTCAGCCCCATGGCCTTAGCGGCAGTAATCGCCGTGCGCCGCTCTTCAGGAGTGATGCGCACCAGCGATGCGGTTCCGCCCCGGTGCAGGTTGGAGCGGAATTCACCATCGGCGCCCTGTCGTTTCATGGCGGCAATCACTTTATCGCCAATCACGAAACAGCGGATGTCCGCACCGCCGGCTTCCTTGATAAATTCCTGCACCAGAATGTCGGCTTTCAGGCCCATAAAGGCCTCGATCACACTCTCGGCCGCCTTGCGGGTTTCTGCCAGCACCACGCCGATACCCTGGGTACCTTGCAGTAATTTGATAACCACCGGAGCGCCGCCCACCATTCTCAGCAGCTCTGGCACGTTGTCGGGCTTGTTGGCAAACCCGGTCACCGGCATGCCCACGCCTTTGCGCGCGAGTAACTGCAGCGAGCGCAACTTGTCACGGGAGCGGGTGATGGCCACCGACTCGTTCAGCGGGAACACACCCATCATCTCGAACTGACGTAATACCGCCGTTCCGTAGAAGGTAACCGAGGCGCCAATCCGCGGAATCACCACGTCAAAGTTTTCGAGCACTTCCTCGTGATAATGAATCAGCGGATTTGCGGAGGTGATGTTCATAGAACAATGCAGGGCGTCGATCACCTTCACTTCGTGGCCACGGTTAACGCCTTCCTCAACCAGTCGCCGGGTTGAGTACAGGTGACGATTTCGCGACAGTACCGCAATTTTCATATTCAGGTCCTCAGTGCCGGTTCGCCGGCCAGGTAGGAAGCTTCAGGGTAGACGAGGGATCGACCTGCCATGGCAGTCCGCCCCAATAGCATCCGGAACCGCATGGAGTCCCGGTTGGTCAAGGTCATTTCAATGGGCCAGCTTTGATCCCCCACTACCAGGGTGGTTTCGATCACCAGCCGCAATTCTTTGTGGCCGCCGGAGTCTGATACCGTGCGCTCGTCAAGCACTTTGGCATCACACTCGACCACATGGTGCAGTTCATTCTGTACCGGGTGTACCCAGAACCTCACGCGGCGCTCGCCGTTTTCGGTGTAGGGCTCGGTCCGAAAGGTATGCAGGCAAGACGTACGCGCCCCGGTGTCTACTTTCGCCTTGATGCGGCTAATATCCAGATCCGGCAGTGCCACCCACTCTCGCCAACCCAGCGCCGTTTTGTTCTCAGCCGGGATTGGATGGGTGGTTTTGATGACTTCAGTCGTTTCTGTCGACATCCGAAGAATCCTTGTCTTTTTGTTTTTCCAGGCCCATCAGCTGCACACGGAAGGGCTCGGAATGGCTACCAGCATAAATGCTGGTATGAGGAAAAGGTATTTCAATGCCTTGTGTATCAAGCAATTTTTTAACCGCGATCATCATGCTGCCCCGGCCTTCAAAGAATTTATCTTTCGGTATCCAGAAGGAGAACTGCAGGTCGACAGACGATGCGCCAAATCCCGTTACCAACACGAAAGGTTTTGGCTCCTCTAGGCAGGCTGCGTTGTCTGTTGCCAACCCTAGCAACAAGTCGCTGACACGTTCGACATCTTCGGCGTAGGCGATGCCGATGGCCAGGTCCACCCGCCGAATAGGAAAGCGTGAGCGGTTTACCACCCGGGTTTTAATCAGGGTTTCATTGGGTATGCGCACGTACAGGTTGTCTGGCGTTCTCAGCTTCACACTCAACAGGTCAATGGCAACGACCTCACCGAGGGTGGCATCCACCTCAATGAAATCGCCAATCTCAAAAGGCTTCTCGATGACCAGAAATAAACCGCTGATGATGTTGGATGCCGAGGTCTGCGAGGCAAAACCGATAGCGACAGTCAGAATCCCCGCAGCCCCCAGCACCACCTCCAGTGAAAAACCAGCTTCCCGCAGCGCGGCCATGGCAAACAGCAGAAACACCAGATAGAAAAACAGCCGGCGGATCATTACCTGATGATGCCGAGAGACCCGTTTCTCAACCATGCGGCCAATACTGCGGGCTACCAATGAGCCCAGAACCAAACCCAGTACCAGTAAAAATCCGGCTGACAACCACTGCCCCCAGGCAATCCCGTTGATCACCTGAATCGTTGTTGCTTGTATCGCATCAAACAAAGAAATACTCCTGTCGTGGCCGTCAGCCAAACATGTGATCAAAAGTACGGACCAGCCTTCGGCCCCTGGCCAGCTTTTCCCTGGCGGGCGCAATTAGCTGGCACAAACCAGCCTCAGCAATCACTGAATGTTCAATGTGCAGGCTGGCTGAATTCATGTCGGTTTCACATTCCACAGTAACACCCGGCGTCCAGAGTTGCCCTCGCTCATTGCGATGCAGAGACAACAGCGGGGTGGGCAGGCTGAACCGTTCCAGCAACAGCGGTTTTTCTCGCTCGTTGATTATGGTTACTGGAGTGACCGCGCGCCACGGCCTTTTGGGTACCGCCTCCAGAGCCAGCCGACCAAAGGTTGACGAGGCATAGCACAATTCCCCCTCCAGGGTATTCCGGCCTAACCAGGTCATGGAGGGTGGCGCCAGAGGTAACTCGGCCAGCTCGGTTTCCGGATCGCCCACGCACACTTTCATCCACAGCGCGGTACCCACATAAAGAACGCATCGGGCACCGGCGGGAATGGTTAACGGCTGAAAGGGCCTGATAACGGTCGGCAAACCTGCCATCGCCGGGTAAAAGCGAACAACCCCGTTGTCCTTGGAGCGCACAAAACGCTGCACCGCAAGATCCGTCGAAGGCAGGGTGTGACCGATGGCCTCAAACCAATCCTCGGGATCTACGCCCAATGCGGTGCTCTGCACCCGGACTTGCCACTCAAGATCCAACAATGTCACCCACAACCGGGTATGGCCCAACTGGTGCTTTTGAGTCTGGCCGGAAGCCAGTTGATAAGGGTGTGCCCAGACACCATCGCGCTGGCTTTCGGTTTGTTCTGTCATGCCGAGGAAAACACTCCTTTTTTATAGCCGGCTTTACTGCTTAACTATAATCCAATCCGGTAGTTGCAGCGAATATACAAGCTAATGATTTACCGCCTGTAATTACCACTATCCCCACTGCTCCAAGGTGACCACTCGCATGACAGAACTGGTCTGGTTCCGCAACGACCTGCGCATCGCTGACAACCCCGCACTCACCGCCGCCTGCAAAAGTGGGAACCCAGTGCGTGCATGCTTCATCGTGACACCGGGGCAGTGGCAGGAACATGACTGGTCTGCGGCCAGAGTCCGGTTTGTGCTGGAACACGCTAACGATCTGTCGAAACAGTTGGCCAGACTAGGCATTGCCCTGTCTTTTATCCACGCAGAATTCTTTACTGACAGCCTTGCCGCATTGGAAGCACACTGCCACGAGCACAACGTCCGCCAGCTGCACTTTAATGAAGAGTACGGCATCAACGAGCGGCGCCGGGACAAACAGGTGCGGGACCGCCTGGCAGAACTGGACGTGGGCGTGAACAAATACCGGGATCAAACCGTCGCGCCGGTCGGCCAGATACTGACCCAACAGAACGAACCCTATTCGGTCTTCACCCCGTTCTCCCGACGCTGGCGCAGCTGGATAGAAGAAACCCAGCCGACGCTGTTTCCGGCACCCACAGCCGTGGGTGAGGAGCTGCAACCAGAACAGACGGACACCCTGCCTGCTCCCTTTCAGGACGCACCAGAGCCTCTGGTCAGCACCGGTGAGCATGCCGCCAATAACCAACTGGAACAGTTTCTGGCAGAGCGAGCCCGAGATTACAAAGACAACCGGGACTTACCCGCAGTGGATGGCACCAGTCAATTGTCCCCCTATCTGGCCAACGGCGTGCTGTCTGGCCGCCAGTGCCTGATTGCCGCGAGGCAGAGCGGCACTAAAGGTGAAGGCATCGAAACCTGGATTAATGAGATCGCCTGGCGGGATTTTTACATCAACATTCTGTACCACTACCCGCGAGTAAGCATGCACCGTGCCTTCAAGCCAGAGACTGAGGCACTGGCCTGGAACGATCCAAGTAAGCATTTTGAGGCCTGGAAAGAAGGGCGGACCGGCATTCCGATTGTCGACGCCGCCATGCGCCAACTGAAAACCACCGGCTGGATGCATAACCGCCTGCGCATGATCACCGCCATGTTCCTCACCAAAAACCTGTTCATAGACTGGCGCCTGGGCGAGGCCTGGTTCATGCAGAACCTGGTGGACGGTTTTCTGGCTTCAAACAATGGGGGCTGGCAATGGAGTGCCTCAACCGGCACCGACGCTGCGCCGTACTTTCGGGTATTTAATCCCGTGACCCAAAGTGAGCGATTTGACCCGAAGGGCGAGTTTATCCGCCATTGGGTGCCGGAATTGGCCAAACTCGACAACAAAAGGATTCATGACCCTTCCAAGAACGGCGTTATTCCTGGCGGCTATCCGCGGCCGATCGTCGACTTGAAGGAAAGTCGCAAAGAAGCGATTGCTAAATTTCAGGCGTTGAAGGATTGAAACCTCGGCATCTGGCTGCCGGTCAGGGTTGAGGCGGGCCTTTCCAAAACACGCCGTGAATACGTCCCTGTAGGCTCCGCTCCGCCATCCATGGCTCCGCAGGGTTTTGGAAAGGCCCGC
>OFEU01000091.1_pt1 | contig 120889 bp, 108 predicted proteins | sample 1521221 | NCBI WGS metagenome assembly OFEU01 (sample SAMN03766357, study PRJEB24113) | microbial mat metagenome | isolation source: enrichment culture HLUCC-O from microbial mat sample contains cyanobacterium... | reverse complement strand
TCTTTGGGTAGGAAGCCGACGCTGTAATCTTTGATGAGCGCGTTCGGTAGTTCACTTGCAGGTCTGGGGTGTCCCAGAGGGCGATCGCGTCTCCGGCGTTGAGGGTCTGCTCTTGGACTTGCACGCCACCTCGGGCTACTTGAATCCAGACCCCGCGATCGTTGGCGAGGGAATGCGTCACCGAGTCTCCCGGTTCTAGGATCGTGGCATAGATATAGGCATCTTGATAGAGCATCACCGACCCCTTATGGTCTCCAGGAGAGGCGATACAGCGTAGTTGTCCCTGTTTTTCCTCGGGGGGGATGTGAACTACCGCTATTGAATCAAAGATTACAATAGCGGCTTCCTACCCAACAGATTGCCCAACCGTAGACTTCTTACGTCCTCTACGGTTAGGTCTTACATCTGGACAATAGGCTTTGCCCCGCGTCCCGCAGGTGAGGGGCTGTCCCTGGAGGTCTCCAAAGCGGGTTTATACGCCCCGTCAAGAGTCGTAGTCCCTCTTTTTTGAGGTTGATGGCTGCATTGAGATCTCGATCATGACTCGTCCCACAGTGAGAACAAGTCCAATTTCTGACATCTAGTGACAGACTATCGATTTGATTCAAGCAAACGTTGCAGGTTTTAGAAGAGGGGAAGAATCTATCAACTTCAATGTAGATCTTCCTGATTGACTGACAAAAGTTTAGAGTAAATTCACCGAAAAACCCCTCTTGGAGAGAGTTTCGAGCTAGGGCAAAGATGAGGGGCCAACGCCGACTTCACTGCCGTAACTCTACGAAAATGCGAAAGCCTTTGCTAGAGGAACTTTCAGAGATTTCATTTCTTGCAGCGCGAAGCCCTTTCAGTGAAAGGATTTCAGATGTTGTGTCAGTCAATCAGTAACTGCGCCGCCATGGGGTCCCCTCCCAGAACCTCGGGGCAAGACACCGACTCGTTCTTTTGTCGCAATCAGCCCATCCCCCCTTATCCCCCATCGCTGTAGTGCTGATCAGATAAAACGGGGATAAATCCATTCCCCAGAGCCTACTCTCCTCTGAATCACCCAGAGAAATCAAACAGGAGATAGAAAAGGCGCTACCATGAAATGTGTATCGTAAATTTTATATAAAATATGTCCCGATCGCAGGTTGGAATTTATTGAATATAGCTGCCTGACTGTCCCGGTAGGCAAGGCTTCTAGCCAACTGATGTTTGATTTTGTCAGTCAATCGGCGTCCCAGGACGTTTCTGTTTGACTTGTTTGAATTGTTTGAATTAAAGCGTTAAAACGAATTTTTTACCCTATGGCTAAGCGATCGCTCAAGGCCTCGCCCGCAGGTATTCAGCGGGCTAAGCGCGCCTTTGCGCTCAAAGGATGGACTCAAGACAACTTGGCGGGGGAGGTCAATCTCAAAACCCGTCAGCCAATCTGGAGATTCTTCACCGGACAACCGGTAGACCGCCAGGTGTTCATGGAAATCTGCCAAGTCCTGGATTTAGACTGGCGCGAGATTGCCATGAACCCGCCGGCTGAGTTTCTTGAGCCTGGGGAGACTGTGGAACCGACCCTTGATCAACTCGTGGCTGAGGTGCGATCGCAGCACCACGATGCCATTGAACACCAATGCGGCATTCTGCAACTGCTCGACGTTCGACATCCCGTTAACATTGACGACATCTATGTCGATGTCAACATCTTAGAAGCCGTTGCCAACCAACAATGTCTTGAGGTGTCTGCCCTCAACAATCTCGACCCTGCCGATTTCAACCGCATGGGGCTAGGAATCATTGACCAGCCTCAGATTCCCGGCATCGAAGCCGTCAAAAACTACGGCAAGCTACGGGTTCTGGGCAAACCAGGGATTGGCAAAACCACCTTTTTGCAACACCTAGCCATACAGTGCAACCAGGGCGAGTTTGCCCCGGAACAAGTCCCCATTTTTATCCTCCTGAGGGAGTTTGCCGAAGCGGCCAAACGCCAGAACGACGTGAGCCTGTTCAACTATATTTACCAAACCCTAACCCGATCTGGCCTCACTGACCCCGCCGAGCTTGAACGACTACTCATCGAGGGACGGGTGCTGATACTACTCGATGGTATGGATGAAGTAATCAACCAGGACATCAACGCCACCATCAGAGAAGTTCGCAGCTTTTCGAACCAATATCACCGCAATCGGTTCGTGGTCTCGTGCCGCACCGCCGCCCAAGAGCTTACCCTACATGGCTTTACCGATGTCGAAATTGCTCCCTTCAGCACAGTCCAAATTACCACCTTCGCCCAAAAGTGGTTTGTGACTCTGGGCAACCCCGCCACCTCTCAAGGACAGAGTCAAGCCGCAGAATTTATCGAGAAACTTGACCTCCCCGAAAACTGGCAGTTTCGCCAATTGGTGGTGACCCCCCTCTTTTTGCACCTTTCCTGCTGGCTGTTTCAGGGTCAAGGGCAGTTTCCGACCAAGCGCACAGCATTTTATAAACAGGGGCTAGACCTGCTGCTGGGTAAATGGGATGAAACCAAAGGGGTGACGCGCGATGACGCCTATCGCGGTTTTTTACTCCCGCAAAAAATTAGGTTACTGAGTCAACTCGCCGCCGTTACCTTTGAAAAAGGACAGTACTTTTTTGAGCAACGTGTCATTGAGCAATACATTGAAGATTACCTGAAAAATCTGCCTGAGATGAACCTAGAGCCAGAGGAACTTCAGCTTGAAAGTGAGGCCATGCTCAAGGCGATCGAAGCTCAGCATGGACTCTTGATCGAGCGCGCCCGAGGAATTTTTTCCTTTTCATATCTAGTTTTTCAGGAATATCTAACGGCACGCAAAATCGTCGCCACCCACAACCTACGAGCCTTAGAGCAAGCCTTAGGGGGATTGGTCAGCCACATTACTGACCCCCACTGGCATGAGGTGTTTTTGCTCACGGCTGCCATGCTACGTAGTGCCGATTCCCTAGTGCAATTGATGAAGCAGGAAGTGGATGCCCTAGTGGCCCAAGACCCTCACCTGCAAGAGTTTTTGATGTGGGTCAACAAAAAGTCAAACAGTCTTCCCGACCCAAAACTGGCCACAACCCGGGCCTTTTATCTAGCCCTGGCCCAAGACTCCCCCACCGCTAACCAGTTTGCCTTAGCTAGCACCCTCGACCAAGGCATCTTTTTAGATACTGCTCTGGAAAATTTGTTACGGGAGTTTGCGATCGACCACAGCCAGAATTTTGCCTACGCCCATGCCTGTAGTGAAGCCCTCAACAACCTTCTAGTCATCGTTTTAGATGCGGGGTTCTATAAGTCGCTGCAACAGCTTAAGGAGCAGCTACCTGTGTCTCACCAAAGCCAAGAACAACTGCAAACTTGGTGGCAGAATAACTACGAAAACTGGGTCAAGCAGCTTAAAGACTCCGTTGCTAAATATCGCAATATTCACCACCCCTGGCAGTTTAGTCCTGAGCAGAAGCAGGTGCTAAACCGCTACTACGATGCCAATCAACTGCTCATAGATTGTTTAAACAGCAACTGTGAAATCACCGAAACGATTCGCCAAGAGATCGAAGCGACACTCTTGCTGCCCCAAAAAGAATTAGACGATCGCGAATGGCAGAACAATTGAAACGAATTGCAACGTTCCTATACAAATCAACCTGTCAAGACCCTATCCAAACACCAGGTAAACCATCCCTACGCCATGATTCAGCCAAGACTCAAAAGGAATCTCAGATCATGTTTAGGAAAAGCAAAGAATTTATCAGACAATCCACCATATTTTACGATTACGGGCAAACCATCGATATAGTTGAAGACCTGAGTTGTGAGCAAAAGAGTACTCAACGGCTGGGGGCTTTGATACAAGAAGCGGGTTGGTTCAGCCGCACCCAGGTGATGGGCAACAAAAGTCCAGGGTTGGATCACAGCACCAGCAGTACAAGACAAGAAACGACCCCAGGAAACAACGATACACTCAACAAAGACCAACTCCATGAGCCAGGCCAAACTGCCAGGGATGCGTTTCGGGAGACCTCTCAGCTTTCAACCAAGCACCACCGAGGCTCAGGCCGCGTTGCAGCCGCCGAAGCCCTAGGTAGTTCACATGACCCTCACCAAGCTACAGAGGGCAGTTGACCAAGTCCTGTGGGGGGAAAGGTGGGTAGGTTGACGACCCACCGGGCCATGGCTAGGGTCTCCCAGCGTGAGATAAAAAATGTCTGGAGACCCTAAGCGAATCCCCCAGGCGAGTCCCCCAAGCGGGTCCCCCTATCCCCCTGCCCTGTCAATGAGTTGTATCGAAGCGAGTTGCACAAAGTGAAATCAACAAAGTGGAATTAACAAACCATTCCTTTGAATTTTACAATATTGCTTTTTTTGGCATTATTCTGGTTCGCTACTTTTTAGTAGCAGGGATGACCTATTGGCTCTTTTATTCACCCTTCAGCCAGTCTTTTGGCAAACCTAGAGCGCATCAGTTGCCCACCGGGACTGCTATTTGGCATGACATTAAGCTGTCGATGCTTTCCTCGGCGGTGTTTGCCCTGGCGGCGGCGTTGATTCTTTCCGTCTATACAGCGGGAGGCACAGCACTCTACACCGACCCACGACAGTATGGGCTATGGTATTTAGGGGTCAGCTATGGCGTAAGTCTGTTTCTGCAAGACACCTATTTTTATTTCACCCATCGTCTATTTCACCACCCTAAACTCTTTTCCTGGCTCCATCAGGGGCATCATCGCTCCCGCCATCCCACTCCTTGGACCTCCTTTGCCTTTGACCCATTAGAGGCTGTTGTTCAGGCAATCTTCTTAGTCGGCCTGGTCTTTGTTCTGCCGCTGCATTTCATTACAATGATTGCGGTGCTGACAACGATGACCATCTGGGCGGTGCTAAATCATTTGGGGCCAGACCGCCTCCCCCCCCTATTCCCACACCATTGGCTAGGGCGGTGGCTGATTGGCCCGGCTCATCACTCAATTCATCATCTCAGATATACGGTACATTACGGACTTTATTTTACGTTTTGGGATCGTCTGCTTGGCACCGAAGATATTAAGTACACACAGAGTCTCAAAAATTTACGACCACCTGAAAACAACTAACATAGTTTTTACTATTTTTGTCTGGATGATTTGCAATATAGCAGTCGCGATATCGAAATTGTATCAAATTATGTACTTGTTAATCACCTCAATCAATTCAATCGTGAACTAAAACATCGACCGATTAGGGTTGGGTTAATAGGCGAGATGCTGCAACTGAGATCATCTCGCCTCGGCACACATTAAGGAAAGCATTACCATGAGTATTGAAGACAAAGCTAAAGCAACGGCCAAAGATGTTGAGGGTAAAGTCCAAGAAGCCGTTGGCGACCTGACCGACAACAATGAAGCCAAAGCTAAAGGCAAGGCAAAACAGGCTGAAGCCAAGGTTCGTAACACCGTTGAAGATGGTAAAGATAAGGTTAAGAAAGCGATTGATTAGTCTATCGCTTTTTGACTAAATCTTGATATTTGTGCTTTAGGTAAGGACAAGACGCTTAAGGCTCTTGTCCTCCTAAATAAGAGGTCAATGTCAATGAAAGGTATTTTTAGAGGAAACTCGGAGGTAAGAATGATATCATTTCGACAGGTTAAAACGTTTTCCGTAATTGCGATTTCAACCCTGATGCTGGTCGCGACCATTGTGTTTAACGTTGGGACGACAAGTGCCTGGGCTGCACCAGCACCTTTTACAACCCAACCCCAGCTTGCTACTATGAACCGAGCTGAGGCGATGGCTAAGAGTGTAGAAGGTCAAGCTCAAGAAGCTATGGGTAACGTCACTGGCAATTCTCAGGATCAAATCAGGGGCAAGGCTAAACAGGTTGAAGCCCAGATGCGTAATGCGTCCGAAGACATGAAAGATGAGATTCAGCTCAGCGACAGAGCCAAAGCAGCGGCTAAGAATGTTGAGGGCAAAATCCAGGAAACGGCCGGTAATCTGACGGGCAATAGCAAAGACCAAATGATGGGCAAGATGAAGCAGACTGAGGGCAGTGGTCGAAACATGATTGAAGATGCAAAGGATAGCATCGGTAATTTATTCGACTAACACTCGGCATCCAGAGTCATCTGCACCACAGGTGATTCTGGAGACCTTTCAGTCTCTATTAATATCGGCAAGTCAATATCGGCAAGTCAATATCGGCAAAAACTTTGTTCCGTTCAGTCCGTTACTCAAGTCATTAATCATTAAGGAGTTAGTATGAATATCCTTGCCTGGATTATTTTGGGACTACTAGCAGGTGCGATCGCGAAAGCCATTGTGCCTGGTTATCAAGGAGGAAACTGGCTTGCAACCATGTTTCTGGGTATTGTAGGCGCCTTTATCGGTGGCACGTTGCACGTGTTTATCAAGACTGGCGCTCTGCAACTCACAGCACCCGGTTTAAGCATTATTGGTGTGGTGATTGCGGTTCTCGGCGCAATTGTTGCTATTTACCTCTATGGGGCGATTTCGGGTAGAAAGCTCTAAGGCATTGCAACGACTGAACACTATCGGCCAACACCAGTCGTGAACACCATAGGCTCGGGGAGCGTCCCCTGAGCCTAATTCTATGCCGATAAAAATTCAATTGTGTTAACAACAGTAATCAGTGTTGATGTGACAATATAATTCGCTGAATCTCGACCTCATTTTTTAATTGTGTAACACAGGCTACGATTACTTTTATACTGGTGTTATAGAGGGAAACCTCTGGACAACACTTTGGCGGTAAAGTGACAAATAAACGTAAAAAAATACTACATTCTCACTCAAACAAGACAAATCAAACATTGTATCTAACAACGTAATGAGATTATGCCGAAAGGTTCTAATACTAACTTTATAAAGACCATGAGTTATCTACTTCCTCTCTTCCCAGCAGAATCCTCAGAAGCAGCACTAGACGCGGCGTCAGCGCGTATCTTATGCTACCATGTCAATCGCACCGGCGACAGCCAAATCATTAGGGTGATGAGTGAGTTAGGCTGTTATTGGGAACAGACGGTCTTTGCCGACGAACGAATTTTATTCGAGGCGTTACCGGAATCTTATCTGGAAATACATTCAGCTTCAGCGAGTGGAGTTCTAGTAACCACAGCTGAGTGCGAGTTGTTTCAGATTAGTGAAAGCAAGCCCAATTAATAAAAACGGGTTCTTCAGAGTTCGGGGGGAGCGGCTAAATTGATGGCAGATTAAAACTTTAGCCGTGGGTGAATAACCCACCCCTCGCCCCTCCCTGGAGGGGAACCCACCCCTCGCCCCTCCCTGGGAGGGGAACCCACCCCTCGCCCCTCCCTGGAGGGGATTTTTTGTCTCTACGTTGCGTTTGGTAATGAGATGGAGATAATCAAGGTGACGGCTTTTCTCTGAGCTGGGTTAACCCTTGAGGGCTTTATAAATCTGCTTAAACTTGCGTTGCTGTTCATTGTGATTGACGATCGCCTGAGGATAACCACAAGCTTGACAATCTAACGGGGAAATCTCACCCGTGACTAACTCTTTCGTGTCCAAGCTGCGAATTTCGGGCAACCAGCGTCGAATATACTCGGCGTCCGGATCATATTTCTTGGCTTGACTAGCAGGGTTAAAAATGCGTAACGGCTTGGGGTCCATACCACTCGACGCACTCCATTGCCAGCCGCCATTGTTGGCCGACAAATCCCCGTCAATGAGCTTTTGCATAAAATACTTCTCTCCCCATTGCCAGTTAATCATTAAGTCTTTGGTCAAGAAACTGGCGACAATCATGCGACAGCGGTTGTGCATCCATCCCGTCTCATTGAGTTGTCGCATAGCGGCATCGACGATGGGAAATCCAGTTTTGCCTTGACACCAGGCCTCAAATTTACTGTCGTCGTTCTCCCAGGGAAAGCGGTCCCAGGGTTGCCGATAGGGACCGGCGGCGAGTTCGGGAAAAAAGTACATGACGGTTTGATAAAACTCGCGCCAGGCTAGTTCCTGTTGCCAGGATAAAATGTGATTGCGACTCTCATCACTACGGGTTGTTTCCATCACGGTTTCGCTGGCGGCCCAAACCTCCCGGATGCCGATCGCACCAAATTTCAAGGCCGGACTGAGGCGAGAAGTTCCGTCGTTAAAGGGAAAGTTTCGTTGTTCGTCGTAACTATAAATACCTTGCTGACAAAATGCCTCTAATTGTATTTTAGCTGCTTCTTCTCCTGGCTCTAAAATAAACGGTGCTTCCCAGGATACGCCTAAATCTAGTAGGGTTGGTAAGGCGATCGCCCCCAACTTTTCCAGGACATTTTCCTCGGCTGAGGTTAACTCCTCTAATCGTTCTGGAGTGGCGACGGGTTTAGCTTTCGGCTGACGACTCCAATTCTTCCAATAGGGAGTATAGACTGTATAGGGTTTACAGTTATTACTGGTTCCGGTTAGTACCTCTCCCGGTGGATGTAAGAGTTGATCCCAAAACTCCTGAACCTCAATGTTTTGCGCAGTTAATTGTTCTTTGATTTGGCGATCGCGCTCCCGTCCATAGGGTTCCACATCTTGATTCCAATAGACAGCGGTTGCTCCTAAATCTTGGGCGACTTTTCCGATTAAGGTCTTTGGATTGCCTTGAATCAAAATTAAGCGCCCGCCAATCTGCCGATAGTTTTGGTCTAATTTCCTCAAACAGCCTAACAAATACGCAACACGAGCCGGCGCAATATCATCGCGCTCTAAGATATTGGGATCGAAACAAAATAGAGAAATGAGTTTGGCACTACGCTGTCGAGCCGCTGCCAAGCCGACATTATCGCTAATCCGTAAATCTCGACGATGCCAAAATAAAACTAAGTCAGTCATAGTTTGTGATTACAACCTGTAAAATGTGGGGAGTGATGTTCAGCGAAATTTAAGTCTATAAAATCAAGTCTATAAAAACGGCTTCGCCAGCAAGAAACTAGACATTGATTTCGAGTCCACCGGTTCCCCCGCTAAAATGGCCGCTTCCAACGCCTCGGGAGACATTAAAACCACTTCAATATCTTCATCCTCATCTTGAGCCGGAGGACGGTCTAATTTTTCAAGTCCTTGAGCTAGATAAGCATAGATAATCTCATCAGAATAGCCCGGCGCCAGGATAAATTCTCCCAACTTGCGCCATTGATTAGCTCGATAGCCGGTTTCTTCTTCAATTTCGCGCCGAATCGTCTCAGCAGGATCTTCGTTCACTTCGACAGTTCCGGCGGGAAACTCCAAAATACGGCCTTGTACCGCAAACCGATATTGCTTCACTAACACCAAGTCTCCCTCTGGCGTCACCGGAACCGCCAAGGCTCCCCCCGGATGGCGGATACATTCCCAATCCCCTTCAGCGCCATTGGGAAGGCGCAAGCGGTTAACTTCAAAGTCAAACTTACGACCCCCAAAGAAGAGGCGTTTTTTCAGGATTTCGGGGGATTCTTGAGCAAAAGACATAGGAGATGACCGTGAGATAAACGCAATTTAAGAGAGTCGAGTCACATCAGAACAGTTTAACGCCTCTTGTAACTCCTTGATAGAACAACCAGATAGGGGATCTCGCCAATCCGGGGCAATGTCAGCTAGGGGAACTAAGACGAAGGGACGCTCCCTCAAACGGGGATGGGGAACCTGTAACTGAGGAGAATTGAGGATGCGATCGCCGTAGAGAAGTAGGTCTAAATCTAACGTCCGCGCCCCCCAGCGCTCTCGTCGCACCCGTCCAAATTGATGTTCTATGTCAAAAAGCCTCTGGAGCAGTTCCAGAGGCTCTAAGGCGGTTTTGCCGATGACACAACCATTGAGATAGTCTGGTTGCGGCGGTCCCACGGCTCGGGTACGATACCAATGAGATTGCTGTAACTCCCACAGAGGCGATCGCAACTGTTCAATCGCCCCCTCTAAAATGCCTCGGGAGTCACCTAAATTACTCCCCAAGGCGATCGCCACTGATTCGCTCACCCTTTAACGGCTCCTGATGTTAATCCTTGGACGATTTTACGTTGGAAGAACAACACTAACAACACTAGGGGTGCGGTTCCCAACACCGTCGCTGCTGCGGTGGTTCCATAGGGAACTTCAAAAATTGACGCACCGCCTAATTGTGCGGCTGCCACGGGAATGGTTTGCATAACATCTCGGGTAATAAATGTCAAGGCGAAAATAAACTCATTCCAGGCAAAGATAAACGCTAAAATTCCCGTTGTCACCATCGCCGGAAGCGTCATCGGTAAGACAATTTTCCACAGCATCCCCACGGTTCCATAGCCATCAACTTTTGCCGAGTCTTCTAAGTCCTTGGGAAGCTGTTGGAAGAAACTTCGCATCACCAAAATTGTCAGGGGCAAGTTAATCGCCGTATAGGGAACAATTAAGGCCAAGTAATTATTACCCAAGCCAAAAAACTGCACCAATTCCAGCAATCCTAGAAACAGAAGGATATAGGGAAACAGGGTAATAATTAGCACCAATGATAGAATAATGCGCTCTCCGGGGATTTTCAAGCGAGTCAGCGCGTAGGCAGCCGGTGCGCCAAATCCGAGGCAAAGCAAGGTTGAGACAAAGGCAACAAAGGCACTATTAAGGATATAGCGATGGAAGGGACGGCGAGAAAATAAATCACTATAATGAGTCCCGGTGAGCTGATCGGGACTCGGTAAATACACGTTGGGAATGGACACGATCGCCTCGTTGGTCTTAATGGAGGTCAAGAACTGCCAAATCATTGGCCCGAGGCTAAAGGCTAAAACGAGAAATACTGAAATGGGTAAAATTAGTTTACTCCATTCAAATCCTTGGGATTGAGATTTTGTGGTGGTCATGGTTAAAAAAAGAAGGCAAGAGGCAAGAGGCAAAAGGCAAAAGGAGGGAACAGGGGGTGGGGGAGAACCCGGCTCTAACCCTTTCTAGGAGGGGATGATGGGAGGCTTAAATTTCGGCTCCGGCTGACTTGCGGACTCGTTCGAGGGCATAGAAGGCGATCGCCACCACGACAATTAAAATCAGAAAGGTAATGACCACCAACGCTGCACCGTAGCCAAAATCTAAATAGCGGCGGACATTGGCATAGATATACAAGGCCACCATTTCCGTTGCACCGCCGGGACCTCCTTCTGTCATCACTTGAATGAGGTCAAAAATCCCGAAGGATTGGGCAAAACGAAATAGAGCCGCAATTAAAATTTGTGGCATCACCAGGGGTAAGGTAATTTGGCGGAAACTTTGCCAGGGGGTGGCTCCTTCAATGGCGTGGGCTTCATAGAGATCTTCGGGAATGGACTGTAACCCCGCTAACAGGAGAATACTGACAAAGGACGTGGTTTTCCAGACATCGGCCGTAATCACGGATACCATGGCTAAGGTGGGATCGCCGAGCCAGTTGATGCCGTCCTCAATGAATCCTAAACGCATCAAAATATCATTGACGACACCATATTGATCGTTAAAAATCCAGGTCCAGGCTAGGGCCATAATGGCAGTGGGTAAGGCCCAGGGAATGATGGCGATCGTTCGCACTAGGCCTCGTCCCCGGAAACTGCGGTTGAGGACTAAGGCGATCGCCATCCCCAACACCAACTCCAGAATTAAGGCAACAACTGTAAACACCGTTGTGTTCCAGATGCTATTCCAAAAAGCACCATCGCCTCCAATCCGAGCATAGTTGCTCAACCCAGCGGGGACGGCTTCGAGTTCTGTGCCTAAGTTCTGGGTAAATAAACTTAACCAAAAAGCCCGGCCGATGGGGTAGGCATACACCAGACATAAGACTAATAAGGCCGGCAAGACCAACACCCATCCGGTGAGTTGCTGGCGGATACGCATCTTACTTTTTGCCATAAATTTAAGGAAATAAAGAACAAGAAACCGGTTGAGAGCCGGTCAATCTCGTTTAGGCGCGGCCCAGGAGACGGCGGGTTTCAGCAGCCGCCTGTTCCATCGCCTGTTGGGGACTCAGCCGACCGGTGAGGGCAGAACTGAGGTTCCGTTGTAGAATGTCTGAGGCTTGGGCATATTGGGCAATGGGGGGGCGCAAGACAGACCGTTCTTGCACCTCTAACAAGTCAGGATAGTGACTATATTCGGCGACAATATCGGGATCATTAAACAGCGATCGCCGACTCGGAACATAGGCGGTGTCGAGAATAAACTGTTTCTGCACCGATTCACTGGTCATAAATTCGATAACTCGCCAAGCTTCTTCTTTGTGGGGGCTATCTTTCACTAATGCTAATCCCCAACCTCCTTGACAGGCACCGGAATTGAAGCCAGCTTGGTGAACCATGGGTTTAATGGCAATCTTGCCCTGTACCGCTGAGTCATCTTCATTAGCCAGGGGCCAAACATAGGGCCAATTGCGCATAAACACTGTGCGACCATTTTGGAAGAAGCGTCGGGCTTCTTCTTCTTGGTAGGTGGTGACACCTGTCGGAGAAATGCCTTGATCAATGGTGTCTGTGAGAAACTCCAGAGCGGCGATCGCCTCGGGTTCATCTAACCCCACTTCTTCCGTTTCAGGGTTCACCCAGAAGCCACCATGGCCTTCGAGGACTTCAACGAATACGGCGGCTAACCCTTCATATTGTCGTCCTTGCCAGACATAGCCCCATTCCACGTCCCCCTGTTCTTGCAAGGTCTGAGAAATTTCAATTAACTCTTCGGTGGTTTCTGGAGGCTCAAAGCCGTTTTCTTCGAGTAAGTCTTTGCGATAGTACAGCATCCCTGCATCGGAGCGGAAGGGCATCCGATAGAGTTTGCCGTCATAGCGTCCCCCCTCAATGTCTCCCTCTAGGAAGGCACTGAGTTCTTCGTCACTGACGCGATCGTCGAGGGGTTCAAGCCAACCAGCAGCGGCAAACTTGGGAGTCCAGACGATGTCCATATAGACGATGTCGTAGATGGAATCCCCGAGTAAGAAGGCCGAGGTATAGAGGTCTTCAACGAGGTTGGTGGCGTTGGGACCTTCGACAATTTCTAAGTCAATGTCGGGATTTTCCTCTTCAAAACGTTCGACGATGGGTTCCCACTGAGACCGTTCGAGGGCCTGCATGAGAATACTCACTTGAACCGGTTGTTGACTCAGAACAAACGAGTGAATCCCAAATACGAGAACGGCGGTGATGGCGGCGATCGCCCCGTAAAAGATTCGTTGCTGCCAGAGGTGATGCCACTGGTTGGTCCAAGAACGCCAAATTGATTTCAAGATCATCATAGGGATTTGATTGAAGAACAGCGGTTGAGGTATCCGCTTCAGGAGTCCCCTTGCCAAGCCAGGGGCTGTCCTTCTTGTTGACTAAGGTCGAATGATATGACAAGAGATGGGAGCTTGGGGATAGGGACTGAAGGCGGTCATCGTCCCAGGCTCTGACACTACTGTCTGACACTACCGATAGTGCGATCGCTTCTCCTAAATTTCAAGGTGCTGACCTGGGTTTTAGCGTTAAGTTTTTTTAAGTTCACGGTCAAGACTGCCGCCGCAGTCTCGGATTGAACAGCTGGGAAGGGAACCCGATCGAGTTAGAAGCATCGAGATGGTCATGAACATCTCAGCCGTGATCTAACCCGTTTCAAGGAAATGTTTTAAACTAGAAAAAGTACTAACGATTGAGTTAACTATCACTTTATGCAACTCTCGTCTTTCTCCCAAGTTGGTCAACGATTATTCGCGTGGCAAATGTCAAAAATGACCGATGCTGATGAACGAACGATTGAATTAAAGCATCATCCGGGTTGTGCCAACTTAGCTCAACTTCGCCAAACCTTAGTGGGACAATTGCAAGGACGAGTGGTTGAAATTGGGGCGGGAGCGGGGGCTAACTTTCGTTATTATCCCCAGGATATTGAGTGGATTGGGATTGAACCGAATCCTTTTATGCACCATTACCTAGAACAAGAAGCCGAAGAACAAGGACTTCAGGTGCAACGGATTGAAGCCTGTGGTGCAGAATCGATGGCGGCTGTGGCGGATGACTCTGTCGATGCCGTTGTAAGCACCCATGTATTATGTTCGGTGAGCAATCTCGATCGCGTGTTCGAGGAAATTAAACGTATTCTCAAACCCCAGGGACAGTTTGTGTTTCTCGAACATGTCGCCGCTGATGCAAATACCTGGACACATCGATTACAAAATGGCTTAAATCCGGTCTGGAAACGGGTCTTTGATGGCTGTCATCTCAATCGTACTACGGGGGAGGCGATCGCCGAAGCTGGGTTTACTGACATTCAACTCCAGGAATTTGAATTGAATGTTCCTATTGTTAGCCCTCATGTCGCTGGAGTGGCTCGTCTGCCGGCCAGTTAAGGGGTTACTGCGATCGCAACCGTTTCCAGGCCCATCCTGCCAAGACGACGACTCCAACCACGGCGATCGCTCCCCAAACTCCTGGAGATACTAACCCCGTTGTCTCGTCAACTCCTTCCTCTGAGGTGATGGGTTGTGTTTCAGAAGTTTCAGTTTCAGAGGTTTCAGTTTCAGAGGTGGACTCCCTTGCCGCTCTCCCTGGACGCACTGTCACCTCGTAACTGAGGCTAAATGGCTCAAAATCAGCGGTATTTTGAGGAGACCCTGTTAAAACTAAGTCATAAACTCCAGCTTCGGGAAATATCACCTCAGCCCCCGGAATATCCTCATAGCCTTCTGCGGAAATCGCCGCTAGAGACGGAGTGGCAATGGCCTGAGTGCGATCGCCCCCTCGGAAGACCTCCAGTTGACAATCACACTCATCTAACGCAATACTTTCGCCCCCAGATTTTGTCAAAGCAAACCAAGTCTGCGCCGGTTCACCGGAGCGAGGATTATGATTGGGTTCGAGGTGAAAGGTTGCCCCTACTTCTCCATCGGTTTTAACGAGATGAGCGATTTCCAATTGACAGTTTTTTTCTAAATCTTGGCAGATGTCCCGAGCTGTGCTCATAACCAATTTTTCTAAAAAAATAATAAGTTTTCTACGGGTTTTCAGGTTGTTAATTAAGCCAAAAAAAATCGACCTAAAAATCAACCTAAAATTCTAAAACTTGACGATCCATTAACTCCAAAAACGACTAAACTTAGATTACCCTTGACTTGGTGAAATCCAGGTCATTATTGCAAATCTTTCCTCAAAAGCAAAAAGACACGCCGTCACACTTGCCCACCATGTCTTATCCTGACCTAACCCAACTCTGGGAACTCTTGCCTCTGACCCTACTCGGCTTCCTAGGCAGCTTTGGCCATTGCGTGGGAATGTGTGGTCCGTTAACCGTGGCCTTTTCCCTAGGACAAGGGAAAACCATAGCCCCCTGGCGCTTCCACCTCTGGCTCAACCTCGGCCGAATCCTCAGTTATGCCAGCGTAGGACTGTTGCTCGGGGCCGTCAGTTCAACCCTAGTGGCGGGAGGACAACTGGCCGGCGTGGGGAGTGGAATGCGTCAGGCGATCGCCATCTTCACCGGACTGCTGTTAATCTTCCTAGGATTGCGACAAATCAACCCCGAGAGCTTGCCCCGTCTTCCTCTGCTGCATCCCCTACAAGGACGCATCCACGATCGCCTCAGTCGCTGCATGAATCAGCTCTCCTTGCAACATCATGGAGGCGTCCCCCTGCTGCTGGGGATGTGTTGGGGACTGATTCCCTGTGGCTTTCTCTACACCGCTCAACTCAAAGCCGCCGCAACCGGAGATCCCCTCCTCGGAGGCGTCGCCATGTTGGCCTTCGGCTTAGGAACCATGCCGATGATGGTCGGAGTTGGGCTATCGGCGGCCCGACTGAGTGCTAACCGTCGCAGTCAGTTATTCCGCCTAGGAGGTTGGGTAACTCTCAGCATTGGCATCCTCACCCTACTGCGAACCGATGCCATGGTGGATCTGACCGGCCATAGCGCCCTACTATTGCTCATGTTGGCCCTGGCCGCCCGTCCCCTCAGTGGTGTCTGGGACAGTCCTCTACGCTATCGTCGTCTGATTGGCGTGGCCGCCTTCGTCCTCAGCTTGGCTCATGTGGGGCATATGCTCGACCATAGCTTAGACTGGAACCTGGGTGCGATCGCCTTTATGATCCCGCAGCATCGTTGGGGACTCTGGGCCGGGATTGTGGCTCTCCTGTTGATGACTCCCGCCGCCCTCACCAGCACTAATCGACTGCAAACCGCCCTTGGCCGCAATTGGCGACGACTACACTTACTCACGGTTCCCGCCTTGGGGTTAGCGGTGATTCATACCCTGGCCCTAGGGTCTCACTACTTGGGGGAACTGTCTCGAAATTGGGAAAACGGGGGGCGATCGCTGCTGATACTCCTGTTGACGCTCACCGTGTTCGGCTTGCGTTGGCGAATCTCCCCCAAATCCATCTCCCAAGCTGCGCCATCCCAATCTTCCCCATCCCTTGGCGATCCCAAGTCTTAAACCGGCGGCGGCATCTGAATCTGGCGATCGATTCGCGCCGAGATCGTGAGACACTATGCTGATTAGCCCCTGACAGGCTATTATTGACAGTCCATTGACTGTCCATTGACTGTCCATCCATCTATTGACTCGGCCCATCGACCCAGCCCGCACCGAGTCATCAGCACTACATTTGTTGAGAGTGAGAGTTCATGCAACCACGTCCCCCCCTGCGCCGCACCAAAATTGTCGCCACCATTGGACCCGCCACCAGTAAACCCGAAGTGCTGCGGGAGTTGATTTTGGCAGGGGCGACGACCCTACGACTCAACTTTTCCCACGGAACCCATGACGATCATCAACGTAGCATCCGCCTGATTCGTCAAACCTCCTTTGAACTGAATCAGCCGGTGGGGATTCTGCAAGACTTACAAGGACCGAAGATTCGCTTGGGGCGGTTCGAGAAAGACTCAATTGTGCTCAAAGATGGTGATCCCTTCATCCTCACCAGTCATATCATGGAGGGCAATCAAACCATGTCCTCGATTACCTATGAACCCCTGGCCCGAGAAGTCCCCGAAGGTGCAACGATTCTCCTCGACGATGGACGAGTAGAAATGCGGGTCGAAAAAGTTGATCCCGCCGCCGGAGAACTCTACTGTCGCACCGTTGTCGGTGGGAAGTTATCCAATAACAAAGGGGTGAATTTCCCCGGAGTCTGTCTCTCGGTGAAGGCCCTCACTGACAAAGACCGCAAAGACTTGATGTTTGGCTTAGATCGCGGTGTGGATTGGGTGGCTTTGAGTTTTGTGCGCAATCCTCAAGATGTCCTAGAAATTAAGGAGTTAATCGCCAGCGCCGGCAAGTCGGTGCCTGTGATCGTCAAAATTGAAAAACATGAGGCGATCGAACAGATGCAAGAAATCCTCTCCCTCAGTGATGGGGTGATGGTGGCCCGGGGAGACTTGGGGGTGGAACTTCCGGCTGAGGAGGTCCCCATTTTGCAAAAACGCCTAATTGTCACGGCGAATCGCCTGGGGATTCCGGTGATTACGGCGACTCAGATGCTCGATAGTATGGTCTATAGTCCCCGGCCGACTCGGGCCGAGATTTCCGATGTAGCCAATGCGATTCTCGATGGAACTGATGCGGTGATGTTGTCCAATGAGACGGCGGTAGGTGAGTTCCCGGTGAAGGCGGTGGCCATGATGGCTCAGATTGCGACGCGCATTGAAGCCGATCGCATTGTTCAGAATGTGACGGGAGTTGATGATACGGGGCGATCGATTCCCAACGCCATTAGTCAAGCGGTGGGGCAAATTGCGGCTCAACTCGAAGCGTCGGCGGTGATGACTTTGACGAAAAGTGGCTCGACGGCTCGTAATGTGTCTAAGTTCCGACCTCATGCGCCGATTTTGGCGGTGACGCCTCATGTGAATGTGGCACGTCAGTTACAACTGGTTTGGGGGGTGAAAACTCTCTTAATTCTCAGTTTACCCTCGACCTCGCAAACCTTTGATGCGGCGATTAGTGTGGCGCTGGAGAATAATTTGGTGGATGAGGGGGATCTAGTGGTGATGACGGCGGGAACCCTTCAGGGAGTCTCGGGATCGACGGATTTGGTCAAAGTCGGTGTGGTGACGTCGGTGTTGGGTCATGGAACTGGGGTTGGTGCGTCTTCGGTTGTTGTCAGCGGCCCGGCGCGAGTGGCGCCGACGGCGTCGATGGTGGGAAACTTTAATCCAGGCGAGGTTTTGGTGACCACGTACACCGATGCCAGTTTTATTGAGATGATTAAGCAGGCCTCTGGGGTGGTGACGGAGGAGGAAAGTTTAACCAGTCACGCGGCGATTATTTGTTCTCAGTTAGGGAAGCCGGCGATTTTGGGGGTGAAGAACGCCACGAAGTTGATTCGTGAGGGGGCGATCGTCACTTTAGATACTCAGCGCGGTGTGGTCTATTCGGGCGCACCGAGTACGGTGCAGAAGGAGGACTTGTTAAACCGTTAAGTCTGGGTTCGTTTTCCGGGGGCTTGCTGCATAAATCGGCGATTTTGTCAAGGGATTGGTTCTACCGGTTCTGTCGGTCTTGGTAGTAGCTGAGCCGTTGTTGATAGATGGTTCTGAGGTCGTCTCGACTGGTTTGGGGTTGTCCGTAGCCTGAACCGGGGAGGCTGGCCCATTCCCGACGGATGGCGGCGATCGCTCCGTCAAAGTCACCCCGTTCGATTTTACTGAGTCCCCCTCGCCAACGAATTAACTCAACGGCCGCTCGATCTTGAGATTGGGGGGAAAAGTCGTCGAGTTGTAGGCGTTTGGCGACGCTATCGAAGGTGCTGCTAATCATTTGATAGCGGCCGGCGGCGTCGGAACAAAGACGATAGCCGTGGTAGGAGGCGCAGCGAACACGACGGGGGTGATCTCGGTAGCTACGGAAGGTCTCGAAGGTGAAGAGGGTGCGATATCCTAGGTCGTCGTGGGTTCCTTCGGCGAAGGCGATGGTGTCGAGAAGCGCACGCACTTCGGGGGGGCGATCGCGGAGGTGGTTCTCGATGAAGGGGTTATCTCGATGACGGTTTCGCTGGGGTTCTGAGGTGACGTACTCTGAGAGGCGATCGCGACTTGCGGGGAGGTCAACCGTCGGGTTAGATCGCCTCAATCGTTGCAGGGGAAGGGCGATCGCCAGCCCAAACAGTCCCAAAATTAGAGGGATCAACAGGAGTCGGACACGCTGTTTTTGCTGTCGCCGCAGTTGACGCAGCGTCTTAAGGCGCGGCGATAGGGAGCGATGCGGTAAGGGTGAACCGGTGGCTCGTAAATTCGGTTGTGAGGGTCGAGACGGAGATCGGCGATCGCGCATCATGAGCGCTCTTGAGGTCGCAAGGTAAGACTTGATGGCAGTTGACCGTTGACGGCTGACAGTCACAAAACCCTAGTTTGAGCAAGAGTTGAGGGGTTGTGGATGTCTTCTTTCACCTGTCTACTGCCAGACAAGGGTCTCTCTAGCATACCCTGAACCGTGATCCCCGACGGCGATCCCCAACGGCGATCGCTCCAGACGGGCGTTAATTTTATCTAGGTTCTTTGACATCTTTTTAAAAAAAGTGTTAAAATTGATACAGAATATAAGCTCGATTCAAGCACTGGTTCAGTCCAGATTTCGGCAGCGGAGTCTTGACCGCATCTTTTTTTTTCGTTGTTATCACGGACACTTAGGAATTTATGAAACTCTCTTATCGCGGTATTCCCTACGAGTACACCCCCCCGTCTCTGGAGATGAGCGAAAGCGAAATCCTCGCCACCTATCGGGGTCAGTCTTATCCCATGCGCTATCCTCGACATATGACGATGGCACAACCCGTCGCCGATCTCAGTTATCGCGGTGTCCCCTACCGCAGCACGGTCAACGGTGGTACAGAAGCGCTGGAACGACCCAGCCGCCAACGGTTGGTCTCATCCCTATCCATGAGCGACTTAGAGTTTTCTCAACTGAATCAAGTTCACCAAGAAAACCTCTGTAAGCGTCTTTCGGCCCGGATGGCCAGTGCACGCGATCGCGGCGACGACAAGCTCTTACAACTGTTAGAGCAAGAAAGCCAGCAACTCGTTTGCAGCCGTTAAATCCCCTCAAAAACAGGCTTAAAAACCTAAACCGTCATCGGGTGAGCCATTTATGGTTCACCCGCTGTCGTCTTAGCCATTTCCCCCTATTCACTATTCCCTATTCCCTATTCCCTATTCCCTATTCCCTATTCCCTATTCCCTATTCCCTATTCCCTATTCCCTGTTCCCTATTCCCTGTTCCCTGTTCCCTATTCCCTATTCCCTAGCCATCGCCACACAAGTCGCCAAATCCGCCTCAGTTTTCACCGCTTGAGGAGTGATATGACTGGCACTGCTGCGATAACCGCGCCCCCTCAATCGCGCCAATAACTGCTCACGGGGCAACATATCCCGGCCACTGCGGCGGCCAATCTCGCCGAGTCGATAAAAATAGGGCGGTAAATCCGCCTCAGCGATCATGGTTTGCAATAGCTTGACTCGTTTTGGCCAACCCTGCTGCTGGGCCAAAGTCTGCATTCGTTGCAGATACTGGGAATCATGAAGCGAGCCTAACCACATGGGACCACTGAGAACCCGAGATTGTCCATCTCGCCGACAGGGAGAGATGCGCCCTAATTGTCGCCAGGTGACGGTTTCATACTCGCCGCAGTCGTGACAATAGGCTAAAAAGCCATAGTTGGCTTCTGTTAACTGTTGTCCGTTCACCAATCGGAACATGACTCGATAGACGGAGTGAGCATACAGGGAAAATAACGGCGTCACTCCTAAGCCTTTCGTCGCCGCTTGCTGCTGGGTGCTACCGATGAGCAAGCGTAACCCCTGTTCATGGCCACTGGGATGCGATCGCCCATAGGCCCCATACACCCGCAAACTCTGTTCTCGTTCATGGCCGGTGGCGGTGCGGCCATCGGTACTGGTGAGATAGACGAGTCCTCCCAGCCGTACCGCCCAGAGACTGGTGTTGAGAAAGGGAACCGGCGAGCCAAAACTATCGACATCAACGAGATCATAGTAGTCGCGGCGATCATAGCATTGGAAAAACACTCGGTTGGCATCTCGGTGCTGAATCTCCCCGGCTTGAGCGGCTAACATTGGCCCTAGGTTCTGCTGAAGAATCCCATTCATCTCAGGATTTCCTTCGTTGGCCAGCACCCAATCAGCGCCCCCTTCGAGCCAATAGCGCAGCGATCGCACCCCACAGCCGGCCATACTATCGAGAACTCGCAACCGGCCGCGATCGGCCTTCTCCAACCGAGCCGCCAAAATCGCCAAATCCCGCCCCACCTGGCTGGTACGGCGATAAAAGCCTGGCCCCACATGAAAGGAAACGGTTCCCTCCTGCTGAGTCACGTTCGCTTCACCCACAACAGATCGTCCTCAATGGTTAACGGTTGGCGGCCAGATCTTGACCCTCCAAGCCAATATGGTATAGTCGAGCCAAGTTTCGGAGGATTCCCTGAACTCTCTGGGACGATTTTGGTTCGATAGTCCCATTGAAACCGCTCAAGATTCAATGACCTCCCAATTTACCTCAAACCTCAATCCTGATGAAATCAAAGACTTGATTTCCCAGCTTTCGGCCGAGAACGTCACCGACCTCAAAACGGGTTTAGAACATTGGTTGGATACCCCCGACTCTTCCGGGAACGAGAGCAGCGGCTTGGGCGCTTCTTCAGAGGTCTATGACCTAGAGGAGCGACGGTAGCTGCTATTTTGGCCTAAATCCGGCCCAAATCTGGCTCTAATCTTGAATGTACTCTGTCCCTGAGAGGAGTGCCGCCTCAGCTTTAACAAACTCTCGTCCGAGATAGAGGGCATGATCTAAATAGGTTAAGGGAGGGGGATCAGCTTGTTCCGTGATTTTTATGCCCAGTTCTTTGGCCGTTTTCCCCCGGAAGATGGCTGTTGGCCGACGTTTCGCTCCTCCCTGACAGGGAATCGGCTCTCCGGTATCGGGGTCTACGGCTAAACCTTGATCATTAATATCGTTACTATAATGCTCGGCGCAGATTAGCCCCGCGTCACGGTCGAGATAGATTAAAAAATAGCCGGCTGGATCGAGTTCAATAAACCGCTTGGAGAGTTCATCGTCAAATGCGGCCAGTTCGTCGCGGCGAGAGGTTTGAGACATCATTGTTTGCTCGGGATTAAATTTGCTGAACTCACTATCTTAGCCTATTATTGCGGCTAAGCCCAAGAAGATATCCAGGAATTATTAAAAAAACCTTAAGAAAGGTAACAATTCCCCAAACTCAGTTTTTCTATGCCAAGATGGTCGTCGTTTAGGTTGAGACTATCCCCATGACCCATCCTGAACCATAAGCCTGCGTAAACCTTGCGTTGTCTCTTCATAAAAGACGTTTACGCATTCCTCAAATCGAGGAGGCTTGACTATCGTGAATTGGTTTAATCCCTATTATCGCTGCACCAGGTTAGTCACGCTAACCCTGAGCCTGATTGTCCTGTTGGCTGTCCTGATTGGGGGCGGTCAACCGGCCTTGGCTCATCGTCCTCATCATGTGGTGACTGAGGTTCAAATCTCCCCTCGGTTTAGTGAGGATGAAACCCTGTTTATTGTTGTCCGCAATAACTTATATAAGTCTATCGATGCCGGGAACTCCTGGCAACGACTGGTGGACGGACTCGACAGCCAAAACCTGTCGGGACTGGCGCTGTCACAGCAGAACCGAGAGCGCCTCTATCTAAGTACCCGAGGTGATGGGGTGTATCGCTCTACCGATGGGGGTCTGTCTTGGACACAACAGGTGAATGGCTTAGGTAGCCGTGACCTAGAGGCGATCGCCGTCTCCCCGAACAACGACAATCTCATTCTTGTGGCGGGCCATGACGGAGGTCTCTATCGGAGCGACAATGGTGGAGATCAGTGGCAATCGGTCTGGATGGAAAACCAACGCATCACCAGTTTGAGTTTTACCCCAGACAATCCCCAAGTTATCTTTGTCGGCACTGCCGAGGGAGAGGTACATCGCTCTGATGATGCTGGGACAACCTGGGTTCGTAGCAGTCAACTTGACGAGACTGGGGCGATTACGGCCATTGCCCCCTCTACGAACTTTAGCCAAGACAATCAGCTTTGGCTAGGAACTGAAACAGCCGGCGTATTCTCTAGCAGCGATGGTGGAAATCAGTTCACGGCAATCAATTCAGACTTACCCGATCTACAAATTACCGATCTCTTGGCTCTGGCCCCGGACGGGGGACAACCTCAGTTATTGCTGTCAACTTGGGATGCGGGCTTTTTTCGCTCCGATGATGGTGGCCAAACCTGGAACCCGGCTCAAGGGGAGTTAGCTAAAGATGTACAAGCCGATGAACTCGAAGAACCTCATTTTTATGGCTTAGCCACCTCCCCCGCCGCCTTGGCCGAGGGCTACGTCTTTATGGGAGGGTTCGATAGTCTCTACCGCTCCGAAGATGGGGGGCAACAATGGCAACAACTCGAAACCCTCTCGCCAGACGTTGTTATGGCCTTTGACATCTCCCCTAACTATGCCCAGGATCAGACCTTGGCGTTGGGAACCTATGTTAATGGGATTTATCTGACCAAGGATGGCGGTCAGAGTTGGCAACGCCCCAGCCGAGGTCTGCATCTACCCTGGTTCACCAACAACTTTGAACAGCAGTATCAAGATCCGCGCCGTTACTTCCATGTAGCGTTTTCCCCCAATTACGGGAATGATCAAACTCTCTTTGTCTCGATTCTCTGGACGAAACTGCTGCGATCAACCGATGGGGGTGTGTCTTGGCAGGTTGTGGACCTGCCATCGGAAACGCGAGGAGTCACTCTGCTGGTTTCTCCGAACTTTGCTGAGGATGAAACGGTCTATGTGGCCGGACAATATGGCACGTTTTTCCGCTCCACCGATGGCGGTCGTAATTTCCAAACTGTGGCAGATATTGGTGCTCCTGGGGGCAATGATGCACCTTCGTTTGTGGCCTCGCCTAACTTTATTGAGGATGGGATCTTATTGGCGACTGGCCCTGGAGGGATTTTTCAGTCGAGCGATCGCGCTGAAACCTGGACTCGTCTCACGTCAGACCCCGCTTGGGAGACGCGCCGCAATCTGCAAATTGCTATCTCTCCCAACTATGCAGCCGATGGAACGATTTTTGTCGGGACTGATGCGGGGGTCTTTTGGTCAACGGATGCTGGTGCATCATGGCAACCGTTGGCGGGGTTAGGGGACTTTGCGGATGACTATATTGAGGCCATTGCGGTTTCGCCGGAGTTTGAGGGCGATCGCACTCTCGTTGTCAGTATCCGGGGTCAGGGACTCTGGCGCAGTGTTGATGGGGGTCAGAGTTTTGATCAAATCGGAGATAGCAAACTGCTCTTCTCAAAACTCGACAGGATTCCCTCGGCTGGAATGGCGATTCAGTTTTCCCCCAACTACGGTGAGGACAATACCCTCTACGCCATGGGAGATCCCAATACGGCTCTCTATCGCTCTCGGGATCAAGGGTTAACCTGGGAAACCCTCAGGGTTCGGGATCTCGAACTCGCTGATCCTAGCCTCGTCGAACAGGGACAAATTTATCTGAAAGTCTATCGCGGCCGGATTCTTCGGGTCGGCCTAGCGGCGGTTTTGGGACTGGTCAGTTATGGGGTCTTAAGCTGGTTCACTCGTCGCCGCACTTTACCGATACCTCGTGCTGTGATTCCTGTGGTGGGAACGGTGGTTATCTTCAGTAGCTCTCTGGTGATTTTGTTCAAGTAATTCCCACTGTTGCTGGAGTTTCTGGGGCGATCGCGTCTCACATTATTAGGTTTACCATGTTTATCATTTTACCCATTCTGGCCTGGGGCTGTTTATTCGTGATCATGCAACAACACCACCGTCATCCTTGGCGGGAAGCGTTGCTGCGATCGCTCGTCATCTGGGGAGTCACGCTGACGGTGATCACGGAACTGCTGAGTGGTTTGCGGCTGTTGACGCCTCTCGCCGTCGGCATCGCCTGGTTGCTGGTGATTGGACTCTGTGCGGTGGTTATGCGTCGCTATGGCGGCTTCGGGATAAGTCCAGGATGGATGAAACGGGAAGCTTGGCGTTGGCCGCTGCCGGTGTTTCCCTCCCTTTTACTGGCTGGGGTGGCTTGGATTGTGGTGATGACGGCCGGGTTGGCGATCGCCTCAGCTCCCAATAACCCAGACTCGATGCGCTATCACCTCAGTCGGGTCATGCATTGGCTACAACATGGCACAGTAGCCCATTATCCCACTCATAGTCTCAAGCAACTCTATCAAAACCCCGGCTCGGAATTTGCCATTGCCCAGTTTCAGCTTCTCAGTGGTGGCGACTATTTTGCCAACCTTGTGCAATGGGGCAGTATGGTGGGTAGCTTGGTGGGAGTCTCCCTGATTGCTCGACAACTCGGATGCGATCGCCGAGGACAGATCTTTGCTGTTGTCTTCTGTGCCACTCTACCCATGGGGGTGTTACAGGCCGCCAGTACGCAAAATGATTACGTGGTGGCGCTGTGGTTGGTCTGCCTAAGCTACTTTACCCTGCTGATGCTGCAAGTTGGCGTCACGGTGTCAACGGCTGTCTATATCGGGGCCAGCTTGGGGTTAGCAATCCTCAGTAAAGGAACGGCCTATATTTATGGGTTTCCTCTCTGTCTGGGTTTGTTGGTTTGGACGATTCAACAAAAGCGTCGCCGCGTCTGGCAATTGGCAAGTTTGGCGGCGGCGATCGCTGTGTTGTTAAATCTTGGACATTATCTGCGTAATTTCGCTCTAAGCGGCTCTCCTCTGGGAGTAGATGTGGGAGCAGAAACCAATAATATCCTCTCTTTACCAGTCTTCATTGCCAGCATCTTTAAACAACTGTCACTTCATGGGGATTGGGTGCGAGCCTTACACCTACAAGATTGGATTGTCCCCACCACCGGACTGACTGAAAAAGTAATCACAATTATTCATGAGCAGTTGGGATTAGACATCAATAATCCAGACTTACTCAGTCCTAAAGTGAGTCGCTTTTATGTCCCCGCCATTTCTCAATATGAAGACACCAGTGGCAATCCGGTGCATATCATTCTCATTGCCATAGCACTGCTCATCCTTGTGAGCCGCAAATCTCTACGAAAACAGTCCTATTTGCTAGGAGGGACAATCCTCTTAGTCAGCGGCTTTTTAATCTTTGCCTTTCTCTTGACTTGGTCTCCTTGGCGCAGCCGCTTACATTTGCCCTTGTTTGTGTTGTTTTCCCCCTTGGTTGCCACGATATTAGTTCGGACGTTTCCAGCGATAGTGACGGGCTGTATTGCGTTGATTTTACTGCTGTCGATTCAACCCTGGCTGTTTGATAATCAATTTAAGTCGCTCGTAGCAGAAAACTCTCTGTTTAATACACCCCGCATTGAGCAATATTTCATGAGTCAGGGACATCTCCAAGACCCCTATCAAGCCATGATGACTGAGTTGGATAGTCTCAACTGTTACAACATCGGCATTGCTAACGAAGGTGTTTGGTTTGAATATCCTCTATGGATACTGTTAGGAAAACATGGGGAACACAACAGTAATCTTTACCATGTTGCGGTTGAGAATCCCTCGAATCAGGCTACGCTAAAGGCTCACCCCAGTTCTGGAGAGACTCCACCGCCTTGTGCTGTCGTCTTTCTTGAACAAGACTCTGACGCAACTTCCCCAAGCCAACTCACAACGGAATATGGGGTGTATGAGTCCGCTTGGACGACTACTCTTTCTGATGATCAGGGAACCCTTCAACTGTTACGGGCGAACTAGAAATTTACTGCAATATGGCTTTTTGTTAAATCATTTTTCTTGAGATTATGACTTTTTTGGTCTTGCCTAAAAACTTGCGGGAGCAACTTCGTCGTCAAAAAAATACGGCGATTCGGGCTTACTTTCGGCAGCGGATTTATTCTAGCTCAGAGCCAGGGAAGATTTGGGGGCGATCGCAACCCATGCGTATCCTCTTGATTCTCAGTCATATGCGATCGGGGTCTTCTTTATTGACTCATATTTTGACTGATAACCCCGCTATTCTTGGCTATGGTGAAACTCACATTACCTATCAAACTCCCCAAGATTTCAAGCAACTTATGGCTGAGGTTTATTGGCAATGCCATGACTTTAGACAACTTAGGGATCTAACACATCTCAGGATGAACCACCAATATGTGTTAGATAAGGTTCTCCACAATCACTTACTCGCAGATCCCGCCCTTCTAACTCATCCCCAGGTCTCGATTATTTTTCTGATTCGAGAACCCGCTCCGAGTTTGGTTAGTTTGCAAAAGTTAAAACCCCATTTGAGCGATCGCCAACGATTTGACTACTACAAAAATCGCCTCATTCAGTTAGAAAACTATGCAGAATTTGTCAAAAATAAGGAGCGCAGCCTATGGGTAACATATGAGCAACTTTTACATCAAACCCCATCAGTTTTAAGTCATTTAAAACAATTTCTCAGCACGGATTCAGGATTTTCTGAACAGTATCAACTGCTCAAAACAACAGGAAAAAAAGGCGTGGGAGATTCTCAAGCAAAAATCAAGTCTGGCAAGATTATTCGCCCATCAACCCCCTCTCTTGCGTCACTTCCCCCGGACATTAGCAAGGACGCAGAAGCCGTTTACCAAAACACCTATCAAAAATTATCGAACTACTGTACAGCAACTGTTCCTTGGCGGGGATAGATGAAGAAACCATCAATCATTTAAAACATCAAAACGTCATGACTCCACAAAGCCAACGAGACTCGCAAATGCAAGACTCTCAACAAATAGCAACAAATAGTCAATTCTATTATCCATCCTCCTCCGTCCAATCCGAAGAGACTTGTTCTCTTTCAATCATGGTGGCTCGGACGGACTTACCCTTTATGATGCAGACCATTCCCCATCTGGTTCGAGGCTGCAACTTTCCATTTTTTAAACGGGTTTTGGTGATGGATACAGCCCCCTTATCAGGTGATAAGGTGAATCGTCCTGGTGTGGGAACATTGGAGGATTTGCGGGCGGCTTGTCAAAAGCTCATTGATGATGGGGTCATGGATGAGATCATGGAAATGGATTACTCGGAATCCTATCGGCGTGAGATCTACAAAAAACACTTCGGAATTTCAGAACTTCGTCTGACTCACAACTATAAAGGCTATCCCATCCTCGGCTCTATTTTTGCGATTGAGAACGTCCCTGGAGATTACATTGTTCACTTTGATAGTGATATGTTACTCCACCAACAATCCGGGTTTAATTGGATTGAGCTAGGTATGGATTTACTCAAGCGTCGTGATGAGGTGATGTTTGTACGTCCGTTTACTGGTTTTCCTTTACCAGATGAAGACCAATTTCACCAAACAAAGTCCTATGATTACGACCCAGAGGGGTTTTATAAATTCAGCTTCTTTAGTAGCCGCGCCTTTCTGCTACAACGGTCTAAATTCGAGAGTTTACTGCCAATGCCGGTTTTATGGCGGCGGTTTAAGCGCAAGTGGCTCTGTAAGTTACCCCCTCGTATTCTCACGAGCATTAACAACTGGACTGGCCGAGGAAAGTTAGACTCTTGGGAAGTCATCGTCTCCAACAAACTGAAAAACGTCAAGTGTGTGCGAGCCACCCTCGCTCATCCCCAAGCCTGGACGTTACATCCCACTCAGCGGGGTCAGGAATTTATCAGTAACCTACCGCAGATTATCCATCGCATTGAACGAGGAGAAGCACCAAGGGAACAATCAGGCTATTATGATCTACAACTCGAATACTGGCTCTAGGGAGAACCCCAGTTCGGTCATTCTTGAGTGATTCTCTTGTCATCCGTTGACAATCGGGCTATAATTTGCTGGACGACTGGTGTATTGTCCTGTTCTCCTTGCGTGATTCTCATCTAAACAATGAATCAATCCAAACCAGATTTGAAAACAATTGCAGTTTGGCAACCTTATTTTATGGGAGGAGGGGCAGAAGCCGTCAGTCTCTGGATTTTAGAAGCATTAGCCCCCTACTATGATGTCACGCTCTTTACTCTAAATTCAATCGATTTAGAGCGTTTAGATAGTCTCTACAACACCCATTTAACGCAACAAAATATCACAATTAAATCCCTTTTACCCGAGGCGTTAGATACGGGACTGATAAAACCCTTAATTGCCAACATTTCTAAAGTTCGCTCAGGTTTAATTCACTGGTCGGTGCGAGTCTTTAAGGAACTCAGCCAAGACTATGACTTGGTTTTGTCAACCTACAATGGCTTAGACATGGGACGGCGGGGGATTCAATATCTCCATTGGGTTCATGTGGTTGACCCTAACCCCAAAACGATGAAACGATGGGGAAAAATATTGATGAAAATCTCTGATTTTTCCCGAGAGCGCCTACAAGAGAATATCACCCTAGCCAACTCTCAGCATACCGCGAAAAGTATCAAACGGGCCTATGGGATCGACTCCCGCATTGTCTATCCTCCAGTGGTGAGCGAAATTGAGGCAACTCCTTGGCAGGAGAAGGAAGACGCATTTCTCTGTAGTGGTCGAATTGTGGTTCCCAAACAACCCCATCAAGTGATTGAAATCTTGCAACAAGTGCGCGATCGCGGCTTCGATGTTAAGCTACATATTACCGGAGGCGGTGGCGGTGCGTACCAACAGTCCTATGAACGGCACATCAAACGAATTGCAGCCCAGAACTCGGACTGGATTCAAGTCTATCAAGACTTACCCTACAAAGACTATCTTAAAATTCTAGCCCGTTGCCGCTATGGCCTGCATCAAAAACCTGAACCTTTCGGCATTTCCGTCGCCGAAATGGTCAAAGCGGGGATGATTCCTTTTGTTCGCAACAAAGGCGGACAAGTCGAAATTGTGGGAACCCAGCATCAGGAACTCCTCTATCATCGACAACCTGATGCCGTTGAAAAGATTGTAGCTGTTCTCAAAAATCAAGAGAAACAACAGAGTTTACTGAATTCTCTCAAAAAACAACAAGATCTCTTTTCCGTAGAACAGTTTATGAAAGAGATTCAGGCGGTGGTTGCGGAGTATTTTCAGGAATCCGAGTAACCGTCTGGTTCAAGAGGATAGGTGACATGAGATTAGTAGGTAGAGAGTAGCGTGGTTGATATTATTAACTATCATGTGAGACATTCAGTCAATATCGGCGATTTAGTCTCGTCTCCCTTGAGTTATTTTGACATTCCTGGCTATCACCTAGAACTCAAAGATATTGATGAATTGCTACAGCAGCCGGCTGGCCCCCATCATGTGATTATCGGTGGCGGTGGTTTGTTATTTCCACGCTTCCTTGAAAACCTGCAAAAACTCCAGCAACAGCCTAAGCAGGGACGGGTGATTCTTTGGGGAGTGGGACAACAATCTTATGAGAATCCCTCTGAGTCTTGGCGTAACTTTGACTATGCACCCTATCTTGAGGGCGTTGATTTAGCTGGGGTTCGCGATTATGATGTGGGCCTACCCTGGCTTCCCTGTGCCAGTTGTATGCACCCGGAATTTGACCGTCCTCGTTCTCCTAAATATGAGATGGTGGTCTTTTCTCACAAGAAATTCCGTCTCAATCTGAAAGGGTTGCCAACTTTTAGCAACGAACAGGTGGATTTTCGTGCTGTTTTGGACTTTTTAGGCTCAGGTGAAACGATTATTACCAGTTCCTTTCATGGGGCCTATTGGGGAACGTTGTTAGGACGCAAGGTGTTAGCGTTTCCTTTTAGTAGTAAGTTTTATGGCTTAAAACATCGTCCAGGACTTTATCCTGTAGAACGTTGGCGACCCAAAAAGTATAAGATATCTTTGTTTGGAAAAACACTCTACCAAAAATTTTCCCAGGATTGGTTTCAATGTGAAACTGATAACTGGCAAGATTATCTTGATACTTGTCAAGTGTATCCTGAGAGTTTAGGGGAATGTCGAGAGCAGAATCGGCAGTTTTATCAACAGGTTGTTGAGTTGCTGAAGGGGTCTTGACTTAACTCAGGGCGAACCGCCGTTCGCCCCTACAGTTATTATTGATTAGCCATTACTTTGAGAGGTGGCAGGAAGACGTTTTTGTAGGGAGTCACTACGTTTTTGGGCAACGGCGTTGTCGGGGTCTCGTTTTAACACTTCTTGATACGCATCTAAGGCGGCGGCGTCGAGTCCTTTCTTTTCATAGGAAAAGCCGAGATTACTCCAAGCGGTGATATACTCGGGTTCGATTTTTAGGGCTTCTTTATATTGACGAATCGCCAGGTCATATTGCTCTTGAGCGGCATAGGCAAAGCCGAGGGCGTTATACACTAGGGCTTTATTTTCTGCTTCTTTTAAGTCTTTGGCTTTGAGGGCTTTCTGTAGGTTGATGACTGCTTGGGAGTAGAGTTTTTTGTCGAGGAGAACGCCCCCGAGTTCATAGAAATCTTTGGCGGTAGCATCTTTGCTACGAACGCGGTTTTGCAGGGTAGAAAGGGTTTTCTCGATACGCCGAGTTCGTAAGGTTTGACGAATGACAAACCAAGCGGCAATGGCTAATAGCCCGACTAATGTTGCCAGATAAAACAGAGCGAGATTACTATCCATAAAGCAGAAAAAAAGAACTTAAAAACACGTATTGATTGGAGGTTTATTGCACGTTTAATGGTATTATAAGGGGTGATGGGGTTTTATAAGCCCCAATTTCTGGCACGGTCGTTTAGCCAACCCTCTTGCTGCCAACGGACGATCGCCCCGTTGACGGCCTGCCGTAACGGTTCATACTCTAGTCCTTTGGGCATCATCACCGCTAGGGGAACCGAGGAGAGGCGATCGCCCAAGACATGATAGTCTCGATCGGTTTGCTGCCAACCGGCGAGAACCGTTGCATCACCGACAAAGGCCGCCACGGTTCCGGCTTCGAGTTCTTGGTAGGCTTCTTGATAACTCTCAACTCCCACTAACTCCACCGTAGGGATTTGATAGCGGAGGACGGCGATCGCACTGGATTGGTACAAGACCGCCACTCGACGCTGGCGTAAGTCAGCCAGACGACGAATCTCAGGCTGACGGGTAATGACAGCGGTTCCGTCGAAGTAGTAGGGGGGACTAAAATTGACGAGGCGCGATCGCCCTGGAGTATGCGTAACCTGGGCAATCACCAGATCCACTTCATCGGCGAGAAGCCAAGGGAGGCGATCGCGGTTGGCCACGGGCCGCAGCTGAATCGCCTCAGCATCCCCGAGGAGGGTTTCGGCGAGACGATGGGCGATCTCGATTTCAAACCCCTGTAAGCCTCCCGCCTCATCTGGAAACCCCAGGGGGCGCAGATTGTCCTTCACGCCCACAATTAAATAACCCCGCTGGCGAATCTCCGACAGAGGGGCAGCTTGGGCGGATTTCCCAGATACACTCCCCAATACAGTGCCAGATGAGTGTCCCACAAAGGGACGCGCCTCGAAAATACTGAGTCCCACCAGGAGACTCAAACTTAAACTGAGACGCGTCAGCCGTCGATAAGAACCATTGGGGAACGTCGCAGGACGTTGCATCATTGAAGATGTCTCGGGAGAGGTCTCTAGGCGCTTTTAGCCGCAGCCACCACTTTGGCGAAGCCATCAGCATCGAGAACCGCCAATTGGGCCAACATTTTGCGGTTGAGTTGGATGTCGGCTTTTTTCAGGTCTCCGGTGAGACGAGAGTAGGTAGTCCCGTTGATGCGGGCGGCGGCGTTGATGCGGGTAATCCAGAGGCGACGGAAATCGCGTTTGCGACGGCGGCGATCGCGATAGGCGTTGCGCAGGGCTTTCATCACCTGCTGGTTCGCGGTGCGGAAGTTGCGGGAGTGAGATCCCCGGAAGCCTTTGGCCAGCTTTAAGATTTTTTTACGCCGTTTGCGGGCGACGTTACCCCGTTTAACTCGAGCCATGGGTTAGATTCTGGGATGGGTTGACAAATTGGTTGACAAATTGGGTTTACAAATAAGGCAGCATTTCGCGCACATTTTCAGCGTCACGCTCGTTTACGACTGCTTTGTTGCTGAGGTTGCGTTTGCGTTTGCTGCTTTTGTGTTGCAGTAAGTGGTTTTTGAACGCTTTACGGCGCATAATTTTCTTACCACTGCCAGAGAGTTTAAACCGCTTGGCGGCGGCTTTGCGGGTTTTGAGTTTCGGCATAATTGCAGAAATTTTGACACAGCATCTCATCATATCGCGATCGCCACTCTCTAGGCAATAGGCCCGCAATGGGTTAATGGTGAATGATAGACACTCAGGAGGTTAAGGGGATGATTGATGAGGGTGTGATTAAGTATGAGTCCGTCTGGGAGGAGGGGGAACCCTTGTCTGAGGCGGTTTTGGGGGATTTGATGGCGTGGCGCGATCGCCTCTATGGGTTAGGACTGATTGGGGCCTATGAGAATGGGATTGGCTTCGGGAATGTCAGTCAACGCCTCGGGGATGGGGATGAGTTTGTCATTTCCGGAACGCAAACGGGACATCTCCCCCATCTGGAGGCGAACCAGTACACGCGGGTGTGTGAGTTTGACCTGGGGGCGAATCGTCTCCGCTGTTGTGGCCCCGTGAAGGCTTCGTCGGAATCGCTGACTCATGGGGCGATTTATCAACGCTGTCCCCAAGTTCGGGCGATTTTCCATGTTCATCAGGGTCAATTTTGGCGGCGGGTCTTGCATCGAGTTCCCACCACGGGGGCTGAGGTTCCCTATGGCACGCCGCAAATGGCGGAGGAGATGTTTCGCTTATTTGAGGAGGAAAACTTGTCTGAGGCGCGTATTTTGGCGATGGCGGGTCATGAGGATGGGGTGATGAGTTTTGGGGAGAGTTTGGACGAGGCGGGGGCGGTGTTGTTGCGGTGGTTTGAGGAGGTGGACTTGGGGTCACAGGAAAAGCCGCTACACCCCTTGAGCTGATTTCAAGGTGTTTAGGTGTTTATAAAACGGCTTATGAAGTCATGAAACCCTGCATTTATTGTAGTTTATTTTTGGTTTTTGTGCAGAGAAAATAGGGGTAATTTTAGTTTTTTAGGGTATAAGAAAACTGGAGTGCGATCGCGGGTTGTTTGAGGAGTTGAGGGGCGATCGCACTCCAGTTGAGTGAAGGGTAATTTCCCTTCAGGTCGAATTTATCGAATCTGTTGGAGAGCTTGTTGAATCTCGTTGTAGGCGGCGGTGTCTCCTTGGTTTTGGAACAAACGTGCGGCTTGTTCCCTCCTCGGAGATAGTGCCGGTGCGATCATTCAAGCCAGCCCGCGCTAAAGCACGACCTGCATAGGCTTCAGCATAGTCTGAGTGCATTGAAATTGCCATTTCATAATACAGAATAGCTTGCTCAAAATCTTCGTTATTTAAGGCTTGAGTCCCCTGATTGAAATTGGAAGGCTAAATTTTATCAATTTAGCCGGAGATATGGGAGCCTATTACCGAGGTGTGATGGCTTTGAGCCTTGGGGGGCGATCGCTCCCAGGAATCAGTTTTTGAGAAAAATGTCAGTTTCTTACCTAAGTATCAGGGAAGAAACTGACTTTATAAGTGACACTCGTCAAATGGGATAGTGACTTAGGAAACGAGATAAATCTACCGCAGCTCTTCAATCAATGACTGAAGAGCCTGGTAGGTTTCACTGTCACCCTGTTCCCGATACAAACTAGCCGCTGTCTCAAGGTCAGAGATGGCCTCAGATGTGTTACGCATTTCTTGATGTAAAAATCCGCGAGCAACATAAGACTCTGCAAAATCAGGGTCAACTTGAATAGCCTGGTTGTAGGCAGCCAAAGCTTCCTCAAGATTGCCTCGATCGAACAACGAGTCACCTCGTTCAAGGTGAGGTAGAGCAGCTGAATTATTCTGAGCGTAGATTTCTGATTCGTTCAGAATAAGGGAAGCGTTGATTTCGTTAGACTGATACCAAATTGCTTCAACTGAGGATGAAACCTTATTACTGGCTTGAGCAATTTCGGGAACTAGCCCAATCACCCCGACCAGAGTAACGGTTATCGCGATAACCTGAGGTGTTTTCATGATTTTTAGCACCGGCTATAAGTTGGCAAGATTACTAGCATTTGCTAGCTTGTAGATTCAGGAATTTTTTCCTAATTGTCGTAGGAGCTTTGAGTCAGATTTAATGTAAAGCGGGTGGCTCGAGGTCCAATATCTATTCGTTGAAAACCCTGGCGTCGATATCCTGACGAACAATTAGTACCCTGAGCAGTAAAAGCTTCGCTTCGAATACAGAAGGCGGAGTCTCCACGCCAATACCTTGTTCTACCACCTCGCTGAGTCTGACCATAGAAGTAGTAATATCGGTTCCGCAATGGTCCAGGTACTACAGTCTGACATTGCCTTGGACGCAGAGTATACCAACCCCGAGAGTCCCATCGAGTGAGTGTTTGACGTGGACGATTCCTCCTCACTCTGTCAAGACTAGAAACGTCAATATACGTTGGATAGCCAACAACTACCTCTACCGGTGCGAGCGTTTCATTACAGATCCTCAATTGAGCTTCACTGGCTTCAGGAAGAGCCACCAATCCCGCACAGAATACTGAAACGGAACCAAGAGTTTTTATGAGAAAATCTTTGTTCAACATAAGCGAATCCCCATTGTAACTAAGGGGGGATAATTTTAACTTCTGAGATACCCTTGACTAAACGTAGATTTAGACGGCTGGGGATCTAGCCTATCCCATCCATGGGAAAGCTCTGGTCTGAAGCCATAAATCCGAACAGGTCCACAGTGACACCCCAAGGAATCTGGAAACTCAAGGGTGGGACATCTTCCCAGAGAGGGATGATTGGTAACTTGAGTTGGCTTTAGACTTTGTGCTTTAGACTTTGTTGGTGCTGTGATACTACAGTTCTAAGCAGCACAAACCGCAACGTCAATTCATAAAGGTCAGAAAAAATTGCCTGAACTTTTGGTGATTTTGCGGGAATAAAGTTCATAAAGTTCACAAAGTTCATAGAAATAACCAAAATTAAACTTAATTTGTCCGGACATCTCATGAGTTCAGAGTCATAAAGTTCATAAATACCGTGTTACAGTGGTATTTGGATCATCTTCTGGCAACCCCCCTATGAACCCAGCCGAAGCCCAAACCTTACTCAACCTCGCTCAGACTCTGGTGTCTGAGAAAACCGCAAAACCCCTAGATGAACTGGAACTCGCGGTTCTTGAGGGAATACTCCTGGGACAGACCTATGAGCAAATTTGTCAAGACCAGAACTTCGCTCAGGGGGTTGACTATATTAAAAAGTGTGTCGCTTACCAGCTACGGCGGCGGTTGACCCAGGCCATGAAACGAAGCGGCTACTTAACGGCAGACGCAGACAACCTAAAAAAAAAGACCTCGCCCGTAAACTTCTCGACCTTCAAACACAGATCCAGACCCCGCCGGCCACCTCATCTCCAACGCCAACCCCGTCTCCCAATCCTACGATTTATGGACCGCCTCCGTCACGACCTCACCATAATCTCCCGGCCCTCGAAGCGAGTCGCTTTATTGGCTACGATCGCCAACTAATCCAACTCCTCAAACTCCTCGGCGACTCCCACCCCGCTCATCGCCTTGGCATTCAAGGGATTGGCGGAATTGGTAAAACCACCCTAGTTCTCGAAGCCGCCTATCGCTGTTTGCTCCTAGAACAGTTTGAGGCGATTGTCTTTACTTGTGCACAACGACAGCGACTGGTGGGCGATCGCCTGCTGCGGCGTGTGAAACGCGATCGCCACCTCGCAGACATCTTGCACACCATCGCCCGAGTTCTGCAATATCCCCACATCCTCGCGGCTGACTTCGAAGTGCAAGTTGAGCGTATTCAAGATCTCTTAAGTCATCGCCGAGTTCTCCTCATCGTCGATCACCCGCCCTAATTACTCATCACCTTCAGGAGAAAGGATTATCCCTAAATCCCAACGAGCATCAACAACTCTTGGACAAAACTAGCGGTATACCGGGGGCGATCCTCTATCAGATTGCGCGACTAGCAGCGGGTTATCCCTTAAAAATACCTGTAGCTATCCATCAATCTGATCGCCTCACTCACTACTATTTCGAGGGTGCCATCATGCCTTTACGAGGTACTGAAGTTCATCGCTTACTGATGGCGGCTGCACTTTTCCCCCAACCGATGTTAGCCAAGGCACTTTATCAGGTGGCTTCAGTCAACAATTCCGAGGGACTAGCCAAGTTACAACGCCGATTTCTCTTGAAACAGACGCCAGAAGAACGCTATCAAATGCTCCCCCTGACTCAAGACTATGCTCTCAGAGAACTTCAGCAAAATCCTGAGTTTGAAGAGACGGCTCGTCAGCGTTGGCTGGCTTGGTATCAGCAAGTTTTGGAAACTGATCGCCCCCAAGAGGCCCGTCAATCTCTGACTCGCTCAGAATTGGAAGCTGAATGGGAAACGATTGTTGCCGTGGTTGACTGGTGTATGGGTTGCGATCGCTATCAAGAGGTGATTGAGTTTTGGCGATGTCTTAATACCTATCACGATGATCAATCCCAAACCCGCGATCGCCTGACGGATTTAATCAGTTCCCTAGACTGGGAAACATGGCTCATGGAACAGGCCCAGATCCGTCAGGATTGGTCAGTTTTAGTGGAGGTGATGTGGCAAAAAGGCTGGAAAATTTTACAAAAAGGAAAGCCCAAACAGCTTAATAATGCCGAAGAATTATTACAAGAAGCCTGGAAGTTGCGGGGAAATTGTAACTCAAAAATGACAGTAAACTTAATACTTACTATAGCTAACTTAAACATAAAAAAGCAAGCATTTGCTGAAGCACTCCAATGGCTAGACCAAGGCGAATCCATCATTCAAGACCACCTCAAAGCCAATTATAACTCGACTCACCTGAATTCTGACTCCCCTGAAATAAGCCACTATAAAGCTCAGATTCTGTCCAGTAAAGGCGAAATTAACTACAAAATAGAAAATTACTCAGCCGCCAAACAATGCTTCGAGAAAGTTTTACAAATAGCCCAAACTTTAGACCTAGATCAGACCGAATTTCTTAGTAAAAATTGGCTCATTCATATCGCAATTCAAGAACAGGACTATGAACAAGCCAAATCTCTAGTGACGGAAGCCCTAGAAGCCGCCCAAAAACGAGAAGATACCTACCACATCGCTTTCTGCTTAAGGGCGTTTGCCGCAGTAGAATTAGCACGAGATAACCGTAGCCAGGCGATGGCTCTTGTTAACCAAGCTCTCCAATAGTTCCAAGTCCTAAAAATGCCCGTAGAACTACAAGAAACTCAAGTTTTTTTAGACATCATCAAGTCTCAAAAAAATATAACTCGAATGGTCTCCTGGACTGGAGAGTGACGCCAAACAACACTAACGTCAGGGGTGCATCTCAATGGGGGCGATCGCTTCAGATCTCACGCCATTCAAGTCCGTTGTTAACAGATAGAACCTTATGCCAAGGAATTACTGAAGCTAATGTCAGAGCGACTTCAAGAGATGATAACTGACATTAAACTTTCGTTGCCGGGGGGAGTTGATCTCAAAAGAATGAGTGAGGTCGGTCGTTGATCGATCCGACCTGGATGTCCCGATATTGGGTGTTTAAGGTTTCAGGTGGTTCACGGAACTTTGATGGCTGATAAAAACCCTTGCTGTAGGGCGATCGCCAGCGGCCACTAGCCAGCACTCTTTGTCTCAAGGGTCTTTAGGATGCTTGCCCTGAACTTTATAGCATTTTTCGAAATGCTTGCTATACATTAACGCTGGGGGAGGGCGAACAGTGTTCAACGAGCGATAGTCGAGGTGCCATCCCCTCGGTGGGAGGGGTTAGGGGTGGTTTCCCCTACAGCGATCTATGGCACGACCTTGAAAATATACTATTAGCATCTTTAAATAGCTATAAAATTTTTTGCGCAAAAAGCGACGGGTGTATTGCTTGAAGGTTGACGAGTCTGGTAGACTGAAAGCGTATTTGCAATGAACGGGTATATGACCAATGAGTAGCCAGCAGCGATGCCACGCCCTAAAAGTGAATCGATGGGATAAAGTGCGGCAAAACGGCTACGGTTTTTTGGTGACAGAGGGGAAACCGCTCAATGTCTTGTCTTCCAGGAAAAAAACAACCCCCGTTAAACCTGGCAAGGAAGTATTTTTTCACTTTACTAAATTACCGCAAGAAATTAAGAGTTGGTTTACTCGTGAGTATTCTGGAAACCCTTTACTGCCAAAAGTTTCTTTTACCATCAAAACCACTAACAAAGGAGAAGAAGCAGAAAATATCCGCCTAGAACCTCATCTTACTCAGGAAATTTGTTGGTATCAGAACGGTCAGTTATTATCTCTCCAAGGGGGTCAAGTTGTTGAAAAATGGCCAGACACCGATCCTGATTTTTTAGAAAGTAGCACTTTTTTTATATGTGATGTTTTTAAAATCCTACCAGGCTGCGAATCGGAGCAAGATTATGTCGCTCGCATCCAAAAAAAATTCGTCCTGGGTGAAGATCGGATCACCCAAGAGGTTCACCGCTCACTCACGCAACACTTAAACTCCTATCTAGTGGCAAAAGTTAAGGAGGTTATCCCTAGGATATTCACCCGAGAATCTTTAGTCGCCTTCTGCGATCGCCTCGATCAACTTAAGCATAGTTTTGATTTTGATTTATCCCCGAGAGCTCAAAACTATCTGAAGGAGCGTTTAAGCCAACTTCCTTCTGATATTTTAACGGATGAGTTGGTCAATCGAGCGACAGGACATCTCCCCGGCTTTTTGGAAATGATTTGGAGACAAAAAACAGAAACAATGCCTTGGCTGGCTCTGGATATAGAATCAGACGGAAATCACATATGGGAATTTGCCCTAGTGGGACAACAAGGGGAAATCTCTCACTTAAAAAATCCTACTGATGAGCAATTAAAAGGCGAGCTAACGAAACTCCAAGACGGACAAACCCTGATTGGACATAACCTTAAAGTTTGGGACTTACCGATACTAGAAAAACACGGCTGTGATGTCAAAGAGTTAAAGATGTTTGACACACTCTTAGAGGAAATACAACTGAATCCTCTCCGTTTATGTTACGCTCTGGATACGGCACATACAGCAGCAAAAGATGCCCAGAAAACCCTAGAACTTGCCCGTAACCAATATTTACGAAACCATGGACCTGCCCCAGTTCAAAAAAGTGCCCATCACGAGGCGGATCGGTTTTTCCTAAATTTTCAGCTTCATCCTTGGCGAAAGGAAATTGATCCCTTACTTAATCAATCAGTCAAGACCTTAATTATTGGTTCCGATGACTATGCTTATTTCCTCATGCTGCCTCCGGTTCTCCAGGTGATTCAACCGACTGCAAAACCTAGTCATTTCAAAGGACAGGGTGAGCAACTTTTTCAGCGTTATGTAACAGAAATCGAAAAACTGGGCTATAAGGCGATCGCTGAACTTGCTCCTGGACGTTTGCGGCATCAATGGGAACTAAGCCAGGAGACATCAGTGCCAGATATTCCTCCTACAGTGAACATTGTCTATTGTTCAGTGAATAACTATTTACGTTCAGATGTTCGCAGTAAAATCGATGAATGGGGAGCAGAAGAAATCCATCTAATTTTTCCAGAAACTCTTCCGTTACAGTCACGACAATCTATCCGCACCTTGAGCCAACATGAAGTGGAAGAAAAAATACAAAAAACAGGAGATTGGACGAAATTTGCGGTGGGGCGTAGTTATGTACCATTAGATCGTTTGGGCGTGAGACCAGAAGAACTACTCGGGAACCCGGATAAACCTAACGGGTTAACTCGTTTCTGGTTAGAAAAAACGATCCAGGGAGAAATTCAAATCTGGGGATGTTTGAATCCAGAAGATATTGAGCAGCACTTTCAACAGAAAATCATTGCTCACTCAATTGAGAATCAATCCTGGGCAACTTGGCTCTTACCCGTTTTCAGACATCATAAAACAGAACCCTTACCAGATGTTAGACTCACTCCAGAAACTCCCTATCGAGCTGAATATTGGTCTGCCCTATTGCCCCTCATTCAGTATTATGCTAAAGCTTCGAATCGAATTATTTTAGCGGTCAATGAATTTGAGGAAGTTTCTCAACTCCAAAATCTGCTATGCGATCTTTGTGTTCGGGATAAATTAAACGTTAAATGGAAAGAAGTCTTAGCCAGTCATCAAGATGATCTGCGACTAAAAATCAGGAAATTAATTCGTCAAGACAACACCATATTAATCCTGCCGATGCAGCAATTAGAAGCCAGCATTCGGGAATTACAAGTTGAACATTTAACCGCGATCGCACCCCAAGACTTTGACTGGGATAAGCTGACGATTATCCTAGAGTCTTTGCCAGTCAATCTGATTCCAGCATTACAATTAGCACCCTCAGATTGGTTGATTGAAACTTCGAGGGAAGACTGGGAAGATTCGACGGAGAATGAGCAGAACCCAGATGAAGAATCGGAGGATGAAGCCTTAGAGGAAGACGAGCCATCCCCTGAATCAACAGAACCAGAGTATTACTCAGAAACGGAACGCCAATTCAATTTAGAAGATAAAGCCATCGCTTGTCTTTCGCTACTGCAAAAAATTGGGCTTTGGCTTTCAGAACGTTACCCAATTCGTTTAGTTTGCCTCGATCCTCGATTAAATGCGGTCAGTTTTTGGGCAACAAAAGACTGGTTAAAACGAGATGTAGTGACGGAAATCCCAGTCATTGACCGAGTAACAGATCTCGCAAAATTGCATTTTCATCAGCCCGGACAGTTGGAGTTGTCTGACCTTGATGAAAACCACTGGAAAGAGGCTATCAGCCAAGGGTTTCTGTTTGGTTCCTCACTCAGAGATGAGCAAGTTCAATACTTACGCAATATTATACCTCGTCAACTTGATCATCAATTTATTAGTCTGCCGACTGGGGGTGGTAAGTCAATTATCTTTCAAGCACCGGCACTCTATCGAGGCTATTCGACTCATCGTTTAACCGTCGTAATTTCGCCGTTAAAAGCGCTGATTAAAGACCAAGAGCGATCGCTGTGGGATAAAGGATTTATTAGTACTGTTATTGGGCTAACGGGGGATATGACTCGCGAAGAAATTGAAGATAGCTATCGGCGAATTCGCGGCGGAGAATGCTTACTCGTATACACCGCCCCAGAGCGGTTTAGAAGTGCCAAATTTCGGGCAGTTTTAGCAGAACGTTTTAACCGTGACGACTCTGGCCCAGAATATTGGGTTTTCGACGAAGCCCACTGTCTATCAATGTGGGGGCTAGATTTTCGCCCCGACTATTTCTATGCCGCCAAGTTTGTTAACAAGGAACGCCAAAACGGTAGGAGATCACCCATTTTACTCCTATCTGCAACCTTAAACGAACAGGTCATCAGCGATTTGCAAAACACTCTCGACTTAACTTAACATCCGATCTAACAATGACTCAACATCTACCAATTCAAAGTTACCACTCTCTCGAATTTCACAAAATTCCTCAAGGCCAAGAACATGATCCCTATGCCCTAGAAACAATTCGTGATGTTCTCATGTCTAACATGAATCCTCAATTGAGCCGAGGAATCATTTTTTTGAATAATCGCAAGAAATGTGAAGAATATGCGGAGAAATTGGAGCAGGAATTTGCCAAACGCGGACGAAAGGATCTGGCTGTGGGATTTTACCATGCTGGGATGGCAGCCGAAGAGCGTTCCAGTACCGAATCCGAGTTTCGCAATGGCGAAAGGGTGGTGATTTTTGCGACGAAAGCATTTGGGATGGGAATTGATATTCCAAATATCCATTTTGTCTTTCATCAGCGTCCACCGAGTAATCTAGAAAATTACCTGCAAGAAATTGGTCGAGCGGGGAGAGATTCCCAGAGTCGTGAACAAGCGGGAATGGAAAAAGTTCGCTGTATTTTATTTTACAGCGAAACCAGTTTTGCTAAGGCAAAAACCACACTACAAACCCATCGTCTTCACTGGAGTGATCTCGAGTCGATGCGCTTAGCCATCGCTGAATATCGCCAACAACAAGCAAACCCCAATCACTTTATTATTCCGGTTGATTTAATTAAAGAATCTAATGATTTAAAAGACAAGAAAAATCCTGAAACTACGCAACGAATGCTTTTATATTGGTTGGAAGAGTTAGGTAAAATCAAACTCGGCGATCGCGTCGTCTCCCATATAAATCTATCCCTGGGTTCGTCTCCGACTATAGCATCTCCTTTGGTTAAACTCGTTGAACAAAACGGGGGAAGTCGCGAAAAATCCGTCAGTATCTTGATTTCTACCATTCAAGATACCTTAAACCTAAGCAGTGTTAATCAAGTGTTGACGGCCTTATTTCAAGCACATAAACGAGAGGAGATACGAGTCCAGCGTAATCTACGGATAAACATGACCAAATTTGGCATTGAAGAAGCCGACCAAAAAGCCTATAAATTGTATGAACTAGCCCAGTTTGAACTCAAGAAAATATCATTAAATTGGCAGGATAAACAGGAAATATCCTTTAAAGATTTACAGTTTCCCGACGGGAGCGATCGCCTCGCGAAATCATGGCCGAAGATGGTGCGGTTGCTGAACCGATTAAATGGAATTAGTCTGAGAAGCAAAGCAGACGGCGTTCAGCAAATTAGAATCAGAAGTCAAAATCCAACAAGTTGGCGCAAGGAATTGGAGCAAATCCAGCAAATATGTCCAAAACTGTTAGCCGATATTCAAAAGAATCACGAACGACAAAAGACAATTAACTTAGGGGATTTAATGGCTTTGACTTCCGGAGAACACTCTCACCTATTCAAAGCCACCCTGAGTTGGTTGCGGGATTTAGGCTATATCAGGTATGAGCAAGATTTTATCCCAACCTCTTTAGAACTACAGATCAATGATGAGTCATTTGAGTCATCAATTGTTGATCCATCAACTCGTCAAGCTGATCGAGAAGTTCAACAGAAATTTGAAGACTACCACGTTTTGAAAGAATGGCGATTAAATGCTTTAGCAGCCTTGATAGAACATGCTACGATTGAACAAAGGGTGGATTTCATACAACAGTATTTTGCTTGCAAGAATATCAAAGAAATTGAAGAGTTAATTCTGAATCAATTGCCGGAAAGTAGTTGGTTAGGAAGTCAACTGCGCCTTGAGGCGTTTACCAAAGAAATGAATCAACTTAACCATCAACAAAAACAGATGGTTGAAGCCTGCGTTAAGAAATCGCTGATTGTCACCGCTGGTCCGGGGACGGGAAAAACGCGAACATTATTGCTATGTGTGGCTAATTTAATTGTGCAGGAACGGGAAAATCCCGATGATATTTTGGTGCTGGCTTATAATGCAGCGGTTGTGGCAGAATTGCGATCGCGCCTTAATAATTTACTCCGCGATTTAGGCTATGCCAGTTCCTATAATCGCCTACATATTTATACCTTTCATGGTTATGTTCGCCGCAGCTTAGGCGATCGCCTTCCCCCAGAATGCACTGTGGAACAATATCCAGCAGAATACTTAAACATGACCACAACCAATAAAAGCCTACTAAGACCGAATGGACGTGAAGCGCCTCACTATATCTTTGTTGATGAATATCAAGATATCAATGACCAACGTTATGAAATGCTGTTACGCATTAAAGGGGATAATACTCATCTCATTGCGATCGGTGACGATGACCAAAGCATCTACGGGTATGAGCGCACCAGTTCAGCAGTCTCTCGTTCATCTGCCGCTTATTTTAAACAGTTTGAAACGGAGTTTCAAGCCAATTTACATCAGTTAACAATCAACTATCGTTCTGGTAATGATATCTTGACAAAAGCCAATCAATATATCAGTAAAAACAAGATTCGCCTACGAAATGAACCCCTAATCCCTGCACAAAATGACATCAAAGGACACTACTCACAATCCCCACAAACACCAGAAAGAACCCTTGAACAAATATCAGAAAAAATCGCAGATATTCTGAAAGGTAAGCATTCTTCAGTAGCCGTTCTTTTTCGCACTAACGCAGAACTTTACCGCACTTTAGGTCCCATACAAAAGAGATTTCAAAACCAAGCACAAATCCGCGTTCAAGGAGGAAAATATAAGTTTGCATCCTTACGTCAAATTGCTGTCGTGCTAGACCGACTTCAACCCGAGCGTGACCATCGAATCGACTCTTTTGAACCAGATTTTTTGACCTATATTAGCAATATTTATTCCAATTGTAAGCTGAATTTAGGAGCAGATTGGGATGATAACTCGTACTCTCTCCTGGTTGCCGCCGCTTGGTTTTTTGAGGCGAGTTATCCTGGTTACAGCACGATTTCTGACTTTATTGACTATATTCAGAACATCGGAGATTTTAGTGAATTACTTCGCTTAGATCAGCTATATTCCACATCCCAACAACAAGCTAAAACCAACATTATTCTCTCTACTATCCACAAAATAAAAGGATTAGAATTTGATGCTGTTTTAATTCCGCCTGCCGATTGTAATCAGGATATTAGCAGTCAAGAAGCTATAGAAGAAGAACGACGATTGCGCTATGTAGCTATGACTCGAGCGCGAGACTATTTGCATATACTCGTTGGAGAACGAGAAGAAAAACTCTTTAAAGGAGAATTTATAAAGCAACAAAAGAATCCCCAAATCGGTTTAAAATTTGATAGCGGATCGGGCTACGATGCCAATAACGATAAAGGGGGTAGAGGGATGCTGACCCTCTTTACATTTGCTCAAGATGAATACGCCGAGAAATACACCAATCATCAAGTCACTCAGGGAACTGGTGAAGGATTGCAATGGGTGATTTTCAAGTCTATTTGTGAGGGCGATGACCTAGAACTACATTGGCAAGAAGAATCCGTAACTAGCTATCCGAACTATCCAAAAACTCCCGGCTATTATCATCTTTATCATTGTAAGTCACAGACAAAAATTGCACGAGTAACGCGAGCTAATTCGAAGAAAATTTGCGGGTTCTTTCAAAAAGAAGAGTTACCATTTAATGTATTAGTTGGTATCTACGTTACCAATGTTTCCCGTTTTCGGGTTCCCAACGCAGGGGAAGACGGTTCTAAGTACAATAGCAATCTTTGTTCATCAGTGTGCCAACAAAAATACTATTACATCGTTGACTGTGCTGGATACTTAAAAACCCGGTAACAAACATCACTTGAACCGCCTAGGGCTAGACAATCCTTCTCCCTGTTGACCCTGCAAAAAACGGCCAATTAAATAGAGAGAACCACAAAGAACCGGGAGGCGATCGCCGTCCAAACTCGCCCGAGTCAACCCCTCCTCCACCGCCTCAGCGAACTCAGGCGAGATATCAGGACAAACAGCGATCGCCTGCCGCGACAACGCCTCCACAGGCACACATTGATGGCCCGGAATCGGTAACAACATCAGGCGATCGCCCGGCCGCAACAACGCCGCCAAAATCCCCTCCGTATCCTTCGTCGCCAACATCCCCATCACCCACGTCACCGGCGTTTGCAAACCATCCACATAGTCCCGCAACGCCCAGGCCGCCGCCACATTATGAGCACCATCAATTAAAACGCGCCGCTTCTGATACATCAGCCATTGCAACCGTCCCTCCCAGCGCGTCGTCAGCATCCCGCGACGAATCGCCTGATCCGAAATCTGCCAACCTTGCTGTTGTAACTGACGAATTACCGCCAAGGCGATCGCCGAATTGACATATTGAACCGCCCCCCCCAGAGACAACTCATACTCAAACCCCTGTACCGCAACCCGATTTCCCTCAACCGGAATCGCCGGTTCCACCCAAACCGCCGCACAATTTAACGCCTCAATTCGCCCTTGGACTACCCGTTGCGCCTCCGGGGGTAACGGCCCCACCACCGCCGCACAGTTGGCCTTGAGGATTCCCGCCTTCTCGCCAGCAATCTCCCCTAACGTATTTCCCAAGCGTTGCCAATGATCGCGACTAATGGACGTAATCACACTCACCAGAGGGCGATCGCAGACATTCGTCGCATCCAAGCGTCCCCCCAATCCCACCTCAACCACCGCCACATCCACCGCCGACTCAGCGAAATACAACCAGGCCGCCGCCGTCACCACCTCAAACTGGGTGGGGGTGGGTTCATCGGGGACAATCGCCGCCTCCACCCGGTGTAATAACTCCTCAAACCGCGCCTCAGAAATGGGATGACCATCGAGACAAATCCGCTCACACCAATGGGTTAAATGAGGAGAGGTATAACGCCCGGTTCGGTAGCCCGCCGCCGTGAGAATGGAACTGAGATAAGCACAAACGGACCCTTTGCCATTGGTTCCCGCTACATGAATCACCGGAACTTGGGTGTGAGGGTTTCCTAAATCTTTTAACAGCCGTTGGATACGTTCTAGGCCCAAGTGAACTCCAAACCGGGCGAATTTGTTGAGATAGGTGTCAAGCATGGGGAGGTAAGAGGCAAGAGGCAAAAGGCAAAAGGCAAGAGGCGAGGGGCAAGGGGGAGAACCAGGTGGGGGCTTAGCTTTGTGGTCTTCTTCGGGGAACAGTTAGGGCTGCATTCAAGGTTAGAGGTCGTTGGAGTACAATTTTGGGAAAACGGGTAGGTGTTTATGAGTGAGCGTTGGCATTACGACATTTTATCCGACTCTGAGGAGGCGAAGCAGCTCAATGAGATTTTGAGTCAATGCTTTGTGATCCCACTGGATCAGTGTGCCTCCTATATCGATATTTTGCCGCCGGAGAACTATCGGCTGGTTCGCCAGGATAACCAGATTGGGGGAGGGTTAGTGACCGTGTCAACCGGCCATTGGTTGGGGGGGCGGTTGGTGGACTGTATGGGCGTGCCGTCGGTGGGAATTGCCCCGGAATATCGAGGGACTGGGGCGGCCACAACCCTGTTAGGGAATTTGCTGCGGGAACTCTATGATCAGGGAGTCCCCCTGTCGAGTCTCTATCCGGCAACGCCTCCCCTCTATCGCAAGCTGGGCTATGAACAGGCGGCGAGTCGCTGTCTCTGGGAAATCTCGCTCACCAGTCTTAGACCGCAGAAGCCTCAACTTCCCTGTATTCGGGTTGAAAACTGTACCGAGGCGATCGCCCCCCTGTATGAACAGTACGCCCCCCGTCACAATGGGGCGGTGCAACGTGGGGACTTTTTGTGGAATCTCATTTTGCAGGGCTTTATCCCTGTCAATCTCCCCCCAGTTTTTACCTATATCTTCGGCGATCGCAGCGCCCCGGAAGGTTATATCGTCTTTTGCCAAAAGCGAGATCAGGAGGGTTTAATGGCGATTCGCGATCGCGTATTACTCACCCCCGCCGCCATTCAGAGTTTTTGGGCCTTCCTCTATAGCCATCGCTCCCAAATGACCTTAGCCTCTTGGCATGGGGGACAACTTGATGCCACCATGTTGACTCTGCCCCTCGATACTATGATTCTCCGCGAGCAGATGATGCTCTCTTGGCGTATTGTCCATCTCGAAGCCGCCCTACGCCAACGGGGTTATCCTCTTCTGTCTGGGGAACTGCATCTGGAGATTGAGGATGAGATTTTCCCTGAAAATTGCGATCGCCTCCTCCTCACACTCAAAGACGGTAAGCCCCAGGTGACACGGGGTGGACGGGGAGAATTACGCATGAACATTCGTCATCTCGCCCCCCTCTACAGTGGTTTGTGGAGTGCCTCTCAGTTGCACCATCTGGGCTATATTGAAGGGACACCGGAGGCGATCGCCCTGGCAAATGTTCTCTTTGCCGGAGATCTCCCAGGACTGTCAGACTTTTTCTAATGCCCATGACCACCAAGAGTATCAACCAAGATCGATTATGGATCGAACAGCTTAAATTCGACGATCGCGGCTTAATTCCCGCCATCGCTCAAGATGATAAAGACGGGGCTGTCTTAATGATGGCCTGGATGAACCGAGAATCCCTCGAACGCACCCTCGATACCCGAGAAGCTCATTACTGGAGTCGGTCTCGTCAAGAATTGTGGCACAAAGGTGCTACCTCAGGACATATCCAGAAAGTGAAATCCATCGCCTATGACTGCGACGGCGACACAATTCTCCTCAAAATTGACCAAGTGGGTGATGTGGCCTGTCACACTGGGGCGCGAAGCTGTTTTTTTAATCAAGTGCCGTAGAACGCCAAAATCATAAATGATGTTTTAAATATCTTTGTTTTCATGATTTACAAAATTAAAGACAGTCAAAAAAATGAATCAAAAGAAACGATAGCTTGGGCAAACTAAAAGTCCCAAAATGGTTCACGAAAATAACAACGCCACCCCCGACACAGCAATGACTGCCCCCAGAATAGCTCTGAGGGTAAGCCGATCGCCGGTCCAGGCGGCCAACGGTAGCACAAAAATCGGACTCATGGCACTGAGGGTTTGTGACACCCCCGCCAGAGCAAACTTGAGGGAGGTTTGTTGCAGCCAAATAGCTAAATAGGTTCCCAGAAATGCCGCCACCCCAATCATGGCCCAGGTGCGCCCTGAGGCGATGGGTGTCCAGGTGAGTTTCGTCGAACGGGGCATGGCCGCCATCCAGAGGGGTAAAAAGACCAATCCTGCCACCAGGCGAATTAAGGCCGCCACGAGGGGGCTGACATCGGTTTCAGCTAAGGCCGCCCGCGAGAGAACCGCCCCGCCCGCTTGGGCTGCCGCCGCCAGCAGCGCCCAGGCCAAGCCTTGCCAGGGAAATTGAGCCTTGGGAGTGGCGGCGCTGGGGCTAACGCGCTCTTGAATCACCGAGGCCACCCCCAGGAGAATTAGCATCATGCCAATTCCTGAACGGGGGCTGAGGAGTTCTGCTAGAACCACCGCCGCGATTAGGGCTGTTAGGGCGGGAGAGAGGGTTTGCAACAGGAGTGTACGCCGGGAACCGAGACGGTTGAGGGCATGGAAGAAGGCGGTATCGCCTAAACTAATGCCTAGGCCACCACTGGCGGCCAATAGCAGTAGCGATCGCCCCGGAATCTGGGGCAAAACGGTTCCTCGCAGCAGTAGGGTGAGCAAAATCAGGGCAATGGCGATCGCCCCTTTGAGTAAGGTTAGTTGTAGGGGTGGGATGCGATCGCCCACCTGTTGATAGAGAACGGCGGCGATCGCCCACAAAAGGGCCGACAGCAACGCCGCCACTTCACCGCGATAGGTGATTATCCACTCGCTGATCATGGTCAATGAAGTCAGGTTAATTAAGTCAAATTAAGTCATGATTGGCGCGGAAATAGCCGTTCTAAACTTTGTTGTAAATGGCGATGGGGATAAATGTTGGGTTTACGACTCCAAACATATTCCACGGTTTCCACATAAGTCCAAGTGGGGTGTTTCGCAAAACAATAGGCCACCATCACCGAACCACTACGCCCAATCCCAGCACGACAATTAACCAGGATTTTATGTTTTCCTGCTGCCCGTTGTTCATCGAGCCAATTCACTGCCTTGACTAATAGTTCATCAGAAATAGTATTTTCTGCACCATCGGGCGTGCCAAGTTTCTGATAGGTGATATTGGCTTGAGGTGGATAAGACAATGCCAATTCTTCTGCCATATTCAAGACCGCATCAACCCCCAATTTATCGGCTTGAGAGGCGGCAATATAGTTACCAATATAGAGATTACTAATAATACGAATACAACTGGGACCCTGCGCCCAAGGCATTAAGTCTGAGGGTTCCTGAACGCTGAGAAAGCCATCATTATGAGGATAGCCCAGCCATTGCCAGATATCCGGTTGCTGGCGATCGCCGATGCGATAAGTATAAGCATACTCTCCCTGACTGGTGGGGAAAAACGCCCCCTCGAAGTGGTGAACTCCATCTAGGGTGAAGTGATAGGGCAAATCAATAGCGTACCAGTCTCCCTCGCTGTTGTACTTACTGGGGATATTCGTCCACATTTGCACCGTAAGCCGTTCCGGAGGCAAGCTGCTACGCAACGTCAGCGTCGCGCCAAAGCGTTCAAGCATAAACCGCCGTAGGCGATCGCCTAGGGGGGGCTGAATCTCAATAATTTCGGCAAATTGGGGCTTAGACATGGTTCAACAACAGGGATAGCTAGGGGCAAGAGGCGATCGCCTCCCTCATCCTACACCCCTATCCCAGACGAAAGCACTCCCAGATGACCGAAACTGGGTGCGATCGCCCCAATTCGGGCTGTTAAACTAGCGATGATGGTCTCGGCCATTTGCGTCCATCTTTGCGAACGGTTATGAGTACTGAACCCGAACCCACGCCCAACTCCGCCGCCAATGACCCCGATAACGACCTGCGTCAAGATATTTTACGGGGTCATAAATTTACCCTCGCGGATGCCATTGCCGCAGAAGGAAACAACTTCTTCAAAGGCGAATCTCCTGTGCCGATTTTGCTGCGAGCAGTTACAGAAATCAATGGCTTTATTGACAAACACCTCTCCGACTCCTCCGGCGCTTTAAAAGCCGTTTTACAAGATTGGGTTAAACAAGATAGTCGCGTCAGCGAACACATTGACAAGCCTCTAATTGCCCTAGAGAAGATTCTCACCTCCATTACCACAAACTCCGAAATACTCTATGAATTTGTCCGGCAAGTTGACTTTAAATGGGGACAAATTTACGGCGATCGCCCCTATTTCCAACAACCAGGACAATCGCCCCATCCTGATGATGAATACACCCATAATTCCGTCCAAAAAAAGCTGACGCAACTCCGAGAAAGCCTCCATAATGTCCTCTAACGTTATCCTGATCGCAATCATTGAATCAACAACCCACAGAAGGCAAGACTCTTGGATAAACTCAATCCGATCATCCTCTGGATTAGCCTGTTACTGGCGATTTTACCGGGATTAGCGGCCATGGCGATCGCCGTTCAGGTCACCTCCTCTGGCTGGTTCGCCAGTCTAGCGATTTTGTCGGTGTTACTGGGGATAGTTGTGGTTGCGATCGCCGTCCTGGTGACGGCCCTCAGCTTCATTCATTATCTCAACTCCTCCTTCAGCCAATCTCAGGCCTATGGCTTCATATTCGTTCCCATTATTTTGCCCTTCCTCCTCTACAGCGGTAGCGTCAGCGGAGCATTTCTAGCTATGTTTTTCTACCGCCAGGGAAGCGGCGGCCTAACTCTCATTCCTTGGCTAATATCCCGATTTCTGGCTGTCATGATTACTGTTGGTTTAACGGGATTCTTGCTCGCCTTCATCCTGTCGAGTTCCGATAAAACCACTCCTAAAACCACCAAGATACGATTCACTGAGACATCCGTTCCCCCCTCAACCCCACAATCACCGACAACAGCCATCGAGTCTGTCACTAAGTCAACGTCTCTCCTCTGGCTACAACTCGGTATCCTGATCCAAGGGTTAGCTAGTGCTTGGTTAGGATCATCCCTCAGTCACGGATTGTTCCAAATCCTCTTAAACTTCAGAGATTTTAGCTGTCCAAACAGTTACTAACACACAAAATCTATGTCCCGCCCCGTTCTCTACTTCGCCGTCACCAACCATGGCTTTGGCCATGCCGTTCGCGCCGCTTCGGTCGCCGCCAGCATCCAACGCCTCAACCCCGAGATTCTCATCGCCATGGTGACAACCGCCCCCCGTTGGCTTCTCGATTCCTACATCCCCGGTGACTATCTCTATCGCCCTCGCGCCTTAGATGTGGGGGTGATTCAAGCCGATAGCCTCAAAATGGACAAAAGCACCACCCTAGAGAAGCTGCGGGATATCCAAAACCGGCAAAACGAAATTATTGCCGGGGAAGTCAACTTTATGAAGCTGAATCGGGCCGGATTGGTTCTGGCAGATATTCCCCCCCTCGCCGCCAAAATTTCCCAGTATGCCGGAGTTCCTGGCTGGATGATGAGTAACTTTGGCTGGGATTTTATTTATCGCCCTTGGGGTGGGGAGTTTATCGAGATTGCCGATTGGATTGAAGCGTGTTTTGGGGAGTGCGATCGCCTGTTTCGCTTACCCCTCCATGAACCTATGTCTGCCTTTGCTAACATTACCGATGTTGGACTGACCGGCGGGACTCCAAAATATAGTGAAGCGCACCTCCGAGAAACCTTTTCCCTAACAGCCCCCCGTGAGAAAACCATTCTCCTCACCTTCGGCGGCTTAGGCTTACAGGCCTTGCCCTATCACCGTCTGCGGGAGTTTCCCGATTGGCAATTTCTCACCTTCGATCGCAACGCCCCAGATTTAGCCAATTTACGGAAAATCCTCGACACGGCCTATCGCCCAGTAGATGTCATGCCCCTATGCGATCGCGTCGTCTCCAAACCTGGGTATAGTACCTTCGCCGAAGCCCTCCGCCTCGATGTTCCCCTGGTTTCCGTGACACGAGAAGGATTCGCCGAAGCCCAAATTCTCCTCGATGGGATTCAGGAGTGGGGGCAGCATCAAATTATCCCCCATGACGACTTCTTCGCTGGAGATTGGCGGTTTCTGCGAGAGTCCCCCCACCCCCCCAAACAAGCCAGCAAACTGCCGAAAGATGGCAACGAGGCGATCGCCCAAGCCGTCGTTGACTTTTTCAACTAACTATGCTAAGCATTTCTAATTCTAGGCATCTCCAATTCTAGGCATCTCCAATTCTAGGCATCACGAGGAGAGTCGGAAGATTGGAAGCCCCGTCTCTTCAGAGCGGGGAGGAAAATCGACGCGAGCGGCAATAGAGAACGCCGAGTCCTCGTTTATCTCACCTAGGTGTATAATAACGGCATGGAACAGCAAGTCTTAAGCATTGTCTGTAAACTCAACCCAACTCCAGAGCACCGCGACCAACTCGAGGCAACTCTGGAGGCCTTTGCTAAGGCTTGCCATTTTGCCAACCAGACGGTCAACCCGAAAATTACCAACAAGAATCGCATTCAAGGGGAAGTCTACAAAGCGATTCGAGAACAGTTTAAATTAACGGCCAACCTCGCTGTTAGAGCCTGCGCCCGAGTCGCCGCCAACCGCAAAACGGCAAAACTCAAAAACCGACCGGTCAAACAGTTCAAACCCACATCGGCCGACTACGACGCACGGGTATTTTCCTATCGGGAAAAAGACCAAACCGTTAGTCTGTCTACGGTCGAAGGTCGAGTACGGATTCCGTTGGTCTTAGGAAACTATCAGATTGGCAAACTCAAGGGGAAAACCCCCACCTCCGCTACCCTTTCCAAACATCGAGACGGGAAACTCTATATCCACATCCAAGTCAAAGACGATGTACCGCCACCCCAGGAAGCCAAGGATGTTATCGGTATCGATTTAGGTCGCCGAGATCTGGCGGTCACATCCGAGGGACAAAGTTGGAGTGGGGAGTCTGTTAACAGAATCCGAGAGCGGTTCGCCCGAGTTCGAGCCTCAGTCCAAGCGAAAGGCACGAAGGGAGCCAAACGACTCCTGAAACGGCTATCTCGAAGAGAGAGGCGTTACCAGAGTTGGGTGAACCATAATATTTCTAAGCAAATCGTTCGTCGCGCCAAGGACACTCAGTCGATTATCGCCCTCGAAGACTTAACGGGAATACGAGAGCGAACCAACCGCCAACCTCGCAGCCAGAGCGAACGCCGCCGTTCAAATTCTTGGGCGTTTTATCAACTGCGGCTGTTTATCGACTACAAAGCCATTCAGGAAGGTGTCGAGGTGGTAAGGGTTCGACCCGCGTACACCTCGCAAACCTGTCATAACTGTTTGCATATTCATCCCCAGAAAGGAAAGTCCTACCGTCCAGGTAAGACTTTTAAGTGCGGACATTGCGGTTGGAAGGGTGACGCTGATTTGAATGGCGCGACGATGATTAAACTTTTGGGGGAGTCTGTAAGCCTTCCCAAAACGCGCAACCCTCTATCTTGCTCTTGGCTAGATAGAGTAACGGGTTAGTGCGAAAGCCCCGCGTCTTTAGACCGGGGTGAGCTTACAATCGTAAAGAAAAAAGTGCAATAACATTCAGATCTTCAGATAGGATAGGTTAATCTGTGGGTAAGCCTGCCCTCGTTGCCCGATCTCGTTGCCCGATCAAATCCTTCAAGACGTCACCCTAGGGGAAGTGGAGCATTGTGCTAATTCCACTCGATTACTACCGTATTTTGGGCTTGCCCATCCAGGCAACCGCCGAGCAAATCCAGCAATCCTATCGCGATCGCTCGCGACAATTGCCGCGTCGGGAATACTCCGAGGCGGCCGTTGAAGGGCGCAAACAACTCATTGACGAAGCCTATACCGTCCTAGCCGATGCCGAGAGTCGCGCCCGCTACGACAGCCTATTTCTGAGCAAAACCTACGACGAAACGGACTTAGCCGAGGACCCAGAGCGCCTAGACTCCGCCTCATCCGCCTCAGAGGATTTGAGCGAGTTGAGCGCCTCCCCTCAGGGCGATCGCAACGGCATGACCCCCATCGCTCCCCCTCGTATCAGCCAAAGTCCCAGCCTTGAAATTGAAACCCATCAACTCGTCGGCGCTCTAGCCATTCTCCTAGAACTCGGAGAATATGATCTTGTCCTCAAACTCGGTCGTCCCCACCTCTCCCAGCGCCCCCCCGACAGCAGCATCGCCGGCGAAACGGTCTTCCGCTCCGACATTGTTCTCACCGTCGCCGTGGCCTACCTAGAAATGGGACGAGAACAATGGCAACAACGGCAATATGAAAACGCCGCCTCCTCCCTCGAAGCGGGACAAGCATTGCTATTACGAGAAGGATTGTTCCCCCAAGTGCGCGGTGAAATGCAAAACGACCTGCAAAAACTCCGTCCCTACCGGATTCTCGAACTCCTAGCCCTACCCCTCGATGAAGAAAGCCTACGCCAACGAGGCTTAGAATTACTGCGGGAGATGCTGCAAGAACGGGGTGGAGTCGATGGAACCCAGGACGATGGCTCCGGGTTAAACGTCGATGACTTTCTGCGCTTTATTCAACAACTGCGTCAGTATACCACCGCCGCCGAACAGCAACTCCTCTTTGAACTCGAAGCCCGTCGCCCCTCGGCCGTGGCCACCTATCTGGCGGTCTATGCCCTCATTGGGCGGGGGTTTGCTCAACGACAACCAGGACTCATCTACCGCGCTAAGTTGCTTCTCGTTCAACTCGGCCGCCGCCAGGATGTCCATCTCGAACAAGCCGTCTGCGCTCTGCTACTCGGGCAAACTGAACAAGCCAGTCGGGCCTTAGAACTGTCTCAGGAAGATGAGCCAATTCGCTTGATTCAGGAGCATTCCCAAGGATCTCCCGATTTACTGCCGGGTCTCTGTCTCTATGGCGAGCGCTGGCTTCAGGAGGAGGTGTTTCCTCATTTCCGCGATTTAAACCATCTGACGGCGTCTCTAAAGGACTATTTCGCCGATCCTCGGGTTCAAACTCATCTGGAAAATCTGCCTGCGGAAAACGAAGATTCAGCCCAATGGGTGGTCTCGGCCACTCAAACAGCCCTCCCCCCCCCGACGGACTCAATGCCAGTATTGGCAGGGGCAAATGGTCTCGACTACAGCCCGAGTCAGCTCTCTAATCATGCAGGCCATAGTACAAGCCATAGTACAAGCCATTGGGGGCGATCGCCTCAATCCTCAGCCCTAACTGGGCCAACAACGGGTTCAACGGGTCGTAGCAGTCCCTCCTGGGACTTATCCCCCTCTCACAACGGCGGTTCCCTCGGACGCACCTCCGTCAGTACGCCCCGTTTTCCGGGGGCCAATCCCTTTACAACCCCTGACACAATGACTTCATCTCCTTCAACTTCTGGACCGCGACGGCGACGACGGCGGGATTCCGTCTCCTCCACCCGCTCTTCGACCTCAGTGCGGCGAGGGGGAGTGAAACTCGATCGCCTCCTGGTTTTAATTGGCGGAGGTCTGTTGGCCCTGGTACTGTTGTGGATTGTCCTCAGCAGTCTTTTGAGTGGCTTGGCGGCGTTGTTGGGCATCTCTGGACCGCAACTGAGCGACAATGGCGCTGATGTTAGCCTAAGCGAGCCACTGTTTGAACTCCCAGAGCCAGAGCCTGCCCCCGCTCCGGACGCTCCCCTGAGTCGTGAGGTGGCCGAAGCGACCATTGAACGCTGGCTTTCGGTCAAATCCGAGGCCGTCGGTCCCGATCATAATCTCGATGGCCTAGCCACGGCCTTGACGGGGCCAGCTTTGAGTGAATGGCAACGCCGGGCCGAAAATGCGCGGCGCAACGGCTGGTATTGGCAGTACGACCAGCATCAGGTGACGGTGCAGTCGGTGGAGTTGGCTGACGAAACCTCCGATGAAGCTGAAGTCGAGGCCACGGTGCAGGAAGTCGGGACGCTCTATGAAGGGGAACAAGCCATCAATTCGACGGGGTCAGATCCCCTCACAGTCGTTTATCAGTTACTTCGGGTGGATGGGGAGTGGAAGATAGAAGACTGGTCGGTTCGCTAGGGGGGGCCGCTCTGGGGTCGTCAATCCGCTACACTGGAGGTCGGGAAAAGCGAATCCCGTTTTTTTTGGCGTCGATTGTCTTGTCAAATCCATGAGTGAGCCTACCCCCTCCCCTGCACCTGAAACTCCGGCGGACTTGTCCGTCTGTGATGCTCCTGCGCTACGCCATTGTATCGAAGCTCTCGATATTCCCCGCATTGGGCGACATCTGTTTCTCTGTGCCGATCAAACCAAGCCGAAATGCTGTTCGAAGGAAGCCGGAGTGCTGGCCTGGGATTATTTGAAACGGCGCTTGAAGGAGTTACAGCTCGATCGCAGCGGTGATGAGCGATCGGTCTGTGTTTTCCGGACGAAAGCCAACTGTCTGCGAGTTTGTACACAAGGACCGATCCTGTTAGTCTATCCCGACGGGGTTTGGTATCGTCACGCCACCCCTGAGGTGCTTGAACGGATTATTCAGGAGCATCTCATCGGCGATCGCCTTGTTAATGAGTATGTCATTTGGCCAGCCTCAGCCACCTCAGAGCAACAGCCGTCTCGGACACAAGAGTCGTCTCATGAGTGAAAATCAGCAGGACTGGTACTGCTAGGGAAAGGAATAAGCTAAAATAAACAATGGTGTTATCGGAACCCTTGTGCCAGAACAGCCAGCAATTTTTTTGATATTGACAGTCTCTTATGAAAAATACCACCCCCAAACGATTACTTCTTATTGATGATGATCCCAATCTAATTTTATTGGTCAAAGATTTCTTGGAGTTTCGCGGTTATGAGGTAACGGCGGCGGAAAATGGACGAGAAGCCCTCGATATTTTAGAAGAAACCATCCCCGAACTGATTATTTGTGATGTCATGATGCCGGAAATGGACGGCTATGGCTTTGTGCAGAAAGTTCGTGAAAATCCCCGTACAAGCTGGGTTCCTGTGATTTTTCTCTCGGCGAAAGGCCAAAGCCAGGATCGGGTTAAAGGATTAAATACTGGGGCAGACGTGTATATGGTCAAGCCCTTTGAACCCGATGAACTGGTGGCTCAAGTGGAGTCATCTCTACAACAAGCCGCTCGTCTGATGGCCCGTAAGTTTTCAGGTCATGACAATGCGCCACCGCTGAAGGTTCGTGCTGGGGTGGAACTGACTCCTACAGAATTGAAAGTGGTTCAGTGGGTAGCCCGGGGAATGGCGAATCGGGAAATTGCTTTGGAAATGAAGGTGAGTCAGCGCACCATTGAAAGTCATGTGTCGAATATGCTTGGTAAAACCGGACTGCATAACCGCACGGAACTAGCACGCTGGGCCATTGAAACCAATATGGTTTAATTCTCTTGCTTCTCTCGTGCTTCTCTCTTGCTTCTCTCTTGCTTTAGTAAGATTAAGCACTGATTCAGTCTGGGATTGGGTCTTTGATGGAGCCTTCAGAGTACCAGAAACGAACCCCTTGGAGCCAGAAAAGTTTAACGAAATGTTAAGCTAGACAGGATGATTCTCGTGCGATCGCAGGTTATCGCAGGTTTGGGTCTAACTTACGGACAAGATCGACCCTTGCTGAGTGCGTCAGCGACGAATAGACCCCAGGTTCACCCCGGGTGTCGTCAACATTGATGTCCGAGAGAATCCGGAGACAGCCAGGAACTCGTCTCTTGTGAGCGGTTTTGTCGCGTCTCTCGTTCAACTCGTTCAACTCGTTCAACTCGTGCAACAGTAGGCTGAACTTATATCTAACGTTTACGCCCCATTGATTCCTAACTTTTTACATCTAAACCAAAGCCAGGTATAGCATTAATGATTTATGACACCGATCGCCTGTCCATTTTTGTGGATGGGAATAATATGTTCTACGCCCAACAAAAAAATGGATGGTTCTTTGACCCTCGACGAGTTCTCGACTATTTCAGAAGTCAATACACCAGTACCACCCTCGTCAACGCCTTCTGGTACACCGGCCTAAAAGATCCCCAAGATCAACGAGGGTTCCGAGATGCCCTGATTAGCCTCGGCTATACAGTACGTACAAAAATCCTCAAAGAATATTACGATGACAACTCCGGACGCTATTCCCAGAAAGCGAATCTGGACATCGAAATTGTTATAGATATGTTTAACACCGTGGATCAGTACAACCGAGTTGTGCTATTTAGTGGAGACGGAGACTTCGAGCGGGCGATCGAACTGCTACGTTCCAAGAATACCCACATCACCGTGGTCTCCACCGAGGGGATGATTGCTCGTGAATTGCGTAACGCCACCGATCGCTACATTGACCTCAACGAAATTCGCGACAAAATAGAGAAACTAGACTATTAACCCTTTCCCCCCACACCGGGAGTTCCTCTCCAAACTCTCGGTTTCCTGGGGGTTAACCCGTTTCGAGTACCCTTGATACAACCGAGGTATCCTATGAGCCAACAGCCCGATCGCATTATCATCTTTGACACCACCTTACGGGATGGCGAACAGTCCCCTGGGGCCACCCTCAACAAAGAGGAAAAATTGACCATCGCCCGTCAACTGGCCCGTCTCGGGGTTGATGTCATCGAAGCCGGGTTCCCCTTCGCCAGCCCCGGTGACTTCGAGGCGGTTCAAGGAATCGCTGAACAAGTAGGAACCCCCGATGGCCCAACCATTTGCGGCTTAGCCCGGGCCACCCAAGGGGATATCAAATCCGCCGGAGAGGCCCTCGCCCCCGCCGCCCACAAACGCATTCATACCTTTATCGCTACCTCCGATATCCACCTGAAGCATAAACTGCGTAAAAGTCGGGAAGAAGTATTGGCGATCGCCCCCGAGATGGTAGCCTATGCCAAAACCTTCACCGATGATGTGGAGTTCTCCCCCGAAGATGCCGCCCGCAGTGACCCAGACTTTATGTATCAGGTCTTAGAGGCGGTCATTGATGCCGGGGCCACCACCGTCAATATCCCCGACACCGTCGGCTACACCACCCCCGGCGAATTTGGGGCCTTGATTCGCGGTATTGCTGAGAATGTCCGTAACATTGACCAAGCGGTGATTTCAGTTCACGGTCATAACGACTTAGGCTTAGCCGTGGCCAACTTCCTCGAAGCCGTGAAAAACGGCGCTCGTCAACTCGAATGCACCATCAACGGCATTGGTGAACGGGCCGGAAATGCGGCCCTAGAAGAGTTGGTGATGGCCTTGCACGTCCGTCGTCAGTATTACAATCCCTTCCTGGGTCGTCCGGTGGAGTCGGAAGCGTCCCTGACGAACATCAACACCCGCGAGATTTACAAAACCTCTCGCCTGGTGTCGAACTTGACGGGGATGTTTGTGCAGCCCAATAAAGCCATTGTCGGGGCCAACGCCTTCGCCCATGAGTCGGGGATTCACCAGGACGGGGTTCTCAAAAACCGCATGACCTATGAGATTATGGATGCCCAATCCATCGGCTTGACCGATAATCAAATTGTCTTGGGCAAACATTCAGGACGCAATGCCTTCAAAACCCGGTTGAAGGAGTTGGGGTTTGAACTCTCGGAGACGGAGTTAAACAAAGCCTTTCTCAAGTTCAAGGCCTTCGCCGATCAGAAGAAGGAAATCACCGATTGGGATTTAGAGTCCATTGTCAACGACCAAATCCAGCAACCCCCCGAACTGTATAAATTGGACTTGGTACAAGTCTCCTGCGGCGATCGCGCTCATCCCACGGCCACGGTGAGTTTGCGAAGTCCCAACGGGGAAGAGTTGGTGGATGTCGCGTTAGGAACCGGTCCAGTGGATGCGGTGTATAAGGCCATTAACCGCATTGTGGATATCCCCAATGAGTTGATTGAATATACGGTGCATTCCGTGACGGCGGGCATTGACGCTCTCGGTGAGGTGACGGTTCGCTTACGCTATGAAGGGCGCATTTTCTCGGGTCATGCGGCCAACACCGATGTGATTGTGGCCTCGGCCCATGCTTATGTCAATGCCCTCAATCGTCTCTATGAGGCCCTGCAAAACCCCCGCGTTATCCCCCAAGGAACGCCAGTGACCTCGCGAGTGTAGTATCTGTTGAGGGGGAATCACAGAGTCACAGAGGACACAGAGTTACAAGAGGTAGAGGGAAAACCGTACCTCTTGCCTCTTGCCTCTTGCCTCTTGCCTCTTGCCATCCCCTCCTGGGAGGGGCCAGGGGTGGGTTATGCCTCTTCCCCCTCTTGCCTCTTGCCATCCCCTCTTGGGAGGGGTTAGGGGTGGGTTATGCCTCTTGCCTCTTCCCCCTGTTCCCTTCCCCCCCCGAAACCTCTCCCGATTCGTTGCGTCTACCGTCTTAGTTCCTCCTTACAGGTTTTGATGTGATGAAATTTATTGTTCAACCCCTCGTCTTGGGGGCGATCGCCGCTGGAGTATTCGGCCTCTCGGGGCCGGCGATCGCCCAACCCCCACAACTTGCTATTCAGAAGGAGACGCAACCCCCTGATACGCAAACCCTATTCGCCCAGGCTCAACGGCTGCCCATTTTTACTGGCGTTGAGATGACAGAACAACAGTTAGTGGTTCTACGGCCGATTTTTGAGCAAACTCACGCTCGCATCAATCGGGTGTTAAGTTCCCAGCAGCAGCAAACGTTCCATCAGGCCTTAATTGAGGAGGGACGGCCATTTAGTGAATCGGTGGATTTGATGGGGTTGTCATCCCAGCAGGAAGCACAACTCGACAATATTCTAAAAATGACCGGGTTACAAGTGGCCCCGATTCTCACTCCAGAACAACGGGAGCAGATCCAAGTGAATATCGATACCCATTACTCGAATTAGACCATTCCCACTCAATTGTTGAATGCCAAAGGGGCGATCGCAACCTTAGACTTAGGTTGCGATCGCCCCTTGTTGATTCAGATTGACTCAGACTTTGGCTAGTTTGTCAAGGGTATGGAACTGAGGAAACCCGGCTCAAGCCACCAGTTGTAGATGAGTAGAACGGAGGTGATGATACAACTGTTGTACCCATTCCCATTCCTGAGTGAGTCCTTCTTTTAAAGAGACGCTCGGCGTAAAACCAAGCAGCTTCTGAGCCTTAGAACCATCAGCACAGGTGTGACGAGCGTCTCCCTTGGAACTCTCCATATAGTTGATAGCAATAGGTTTACCCACCACCTCTTCCATAATGGAAATGGTGTCCCGCAGGGTAATACGACTACCGCCACCGATATTGAAGACTTCCCCCACAGCTTCGGGAACGATTCCCGCCGCTAGGTTAGCCGCCACAGCATCTTTAACAAACGTAAAGTCCCGCGTTTGCAGGCCATCGCCATAAACGGAGATAGGTTCATCATCTAAGGCGGCTTTCAAGAACTTATGGAAGGCCATATCCGGCCGTTGCCGGGGGCCATAGACGGTAAAGTAACGTAGGGAAACCGTCGGCACGCCATAATTGGCGTGATAGAGACTACAGAGATGTTCCGCCGCCAATTTAGTCACTCCATAGGGAGACACCGGCTGGGGTAGGGTGGTTTCTGAGGTGGGGAAGGCCATGGCATTGCCATAGACGGAGGAGGAGGAAGCATAGACAAAGCGGCTCAGATTGGCCGCTTTGGCGGCTTCGAGCAGAACCTGGGTACTATTGACGTTTAATTCTGTATAGGCTTGGAATCCCTCTCCCCAACTGGCGCGGACGCCGGCTTGGGCCGCTTGGTGATAGACGATATCCACATCTTTTAAGAGAGATGTCCAATCTAGGCTACGAATATCGTCTTGAATCAGTTGGAATCTCGGTCTGCGTACAATATGGCCGAGGTTACGATGTTTGACGCGAGTATCGTAGTAGTCTGTGAACCGGTCCACGCCAATGACGTGATGGCCTTGGTCTAATAAGGCTTCGACTAGATTTGAGCCAATAAATCCAGCGGCTCCCGTTACAATTACCTTTGACATAATTATCCTAGCTCTAACTCTAAATCCTAATGTACCCGTCTTAACCGTATTAACACTCAGACGTCAAGAACAATTTTGAAGCTGCCAGAAGTATAAAATTACCATAATGCTTTTGGGGTAAAGGTTTCAGCTATTCATAGGGATTTATACTTCTTCATCTCTCTTAACCGTATTAATACGTACGTGTCAACTGTCAACTGTTATTGTCAACTGTTAATGTTAACCCTTGCTTACCTTGGTCCAACCGGAACGTATACCGAAGCCGCTGCGATCGCCTATTGCAACTGGCTAGAGCGCAGTTGTGGAGGCCAGGGTAAATTGGTTCCTTATCCTAGCATCTCCCAAACCTTAGAGGCGCTTTTGACGAGAACCTGTGATTTGGCGGTGATTCCCATTGAAAATTCGATTCAGGGCAGTGTCACGGTCAGTTTAGATACATTCTGGGAAAAAGAGCATCTTCAGGTGCAACAGGCGTTGGTGTTGCCGATTCACCATGCCTTGATTTCGCGAGGTGGGGCGTTAGATGAGATTAAAACCGTTTATTCTCATCCTCAAGCCTTAGCACAATGCCAACATTGGCTCGAACGACAACTTCCCCAAGTTAGCTTGCATTCGACGAACTCCACCGCTGAAGCGTTGCAGTATTTGCAGGATGATACCGTCGGGGCGATCGCCTCGGAACGGGCGGCCCAACTGTATGATCTACCCATTCTGGCTCATGCCATCAATGATCATCGGGATAACTGTACTCGCTTTTGGGTAGTTCGAGCCGGAGAGGGTGATAGCCCCCTCCCCCAAGCCCCAGGACGTTCCTATTTGTCCTTAGCCTTCAGTTTGCCTCAAAACGCCCCTGGAGCCTTGCTCAACCCCCTACAGGTGCTGGCAAATTACGGAATTAACATGACTCGCATTGAGTCTCGTCCCACAAAACGACTGCTTGGAGAATATCTCTTTTTTGTGGATGTGGAGGCTCCCGAGGATGAGGGGGATCTTGGGGAGGCGATCGCCCACCTGCGTGAATTTACTGAAATTCTTAAGGTTTTCGGTAGTTATACGGTATTAGCCGTGGACCCGAGTCCGAGTGAATAGGGCTGTGGTCTGTTGAGAGGAGATACATGGAACCCCTCTCAGGCAAAGGATTTCTTGAGTTTATAACTTTGGAATAATTGCACGGCAACCATTTGACTCATCATTAGCTCGGATATTAGCTCAGACCCCCCATCGCCCCCCCCAACAGACTCACCCGAGAGGTCAGTCTGGGCCAGCAAAGATGAGCCGCCAAAGATTACAATAGATTAAGCAAACTTAAACACGTGTAGGACAACGCAATATGCGAGTTGCGATCGCCGGTGCCGGACTTGCCGGACTCACCACAGCCGTCAATCTAGCCGATGCCGGCCATGACGTAGAAATCTTTGAATCCCGTCCCTTCGTCGGCGGAAAAGTGGGCAGTTGGGTCGATGCCGACGGCAACCATATCGAAATGGGGCTGCACGTCTTCTTCGGCTGCTACTACAACCTCTTCGCCCTCATGGAGAAAGTGGGCGCCTTAGATGCCCTACGCCTCAAACAGCATACCCACACCTTCATCAACGACGGCGGACGAGTCGGAGAACTGGACTTTCGCTTTATCACCGGCGCACCCTTCAACGGCCTCAAAGCCTTCTTCACCACCTCGCAACTCTCCCTACAAGACAAGTTGCAAAACTCCCTAGCCCTGGGAACCAGTCCCATCGTGCGCGGCTTAGTCGACTTCGAGGGGGCCATGACCACCATTCGCGACCTCGATCGCATCAGCTTCGCCGACTGGTTTCGCTCCCACGGCGGCAACAACGGCAGCCTCAAACGGATGTGGAACCCCATCGCCTACGCCCTCGGCTTCATCGACACCGAGAACATCTCCGCTCGTTGTATGTTGACCATCTTCCAACTGTTCGCCGCCCGCAGCGAGGCCTCTGTCTTGCGGATGTTGGAAGGCTCCCCCCATACCTATCTCCATCAACCCATCCTCGACTATCTCCAGGAACGGGGGACTAAAATTCATACCCGCCGCCGGGTGCGTCAAATCAAATTTAGTGACCATGACGGTAACACCGAAGTCGATGCCATTGTTGTAGCCCAGGGGGAAACCGAGGAAATCATCGAAGCCGATGCCTATGTCTTCGCCTGTGACGTGCCGGGAATTAAAAAAATCCTGCCCCCTGAATGGCGCAAATGGCCCGAGTTTGACAACATCTATCAACTCGATACCGTTCCCGTGGCTACCGTGCAACTGCGATTTGACGGTTGGGTGACGGAACTGCAAGATGCCCAGAAACGGCAACAATTGCAAGAAGCGGCAGGATTGGATAACCTCCTCTATACTCCCGATGCCGATTTCTCCTGTTTTGCCGATTTAGCCCTAACCAGTCCTGGGGACTATTACAAACCCGGTGAAGGGTCTTTAATGCAGTTGGTTCTAACGCCCGGTGACCCCTTTATTAAACAAAGCAACGAACAGATTGCCCATCATGTCTTAGAACAGGTGCGATCGCTGTTTCCCTCGGCCCGAGACCTCAACATGACCTGGTATAGTGTCGTCAAACTGGCCCAATCCCTCTATCGCGAAGCCCCAGGGATGGATGTCTATCGCCCCGCCCAACGTACCCCCATTGATAACTTCTTCCTCGCCGGCAGTTACACCCAGCAGGACTATATCGATAGTATGGAGGGAGCGACGTTATCGGGGAATCAGGCCGCGCAAGCGATTTTAGAGGAGTTTGCCCGCCGTTAATCCCTGTCGCCCCAGCCAAGCCCAGGTTTTCTCATCAACCTGGGACTCCTCAACGCCCTCAGACTCATCATTTATCAGATAGCCCTAATGACAGATTGGTTAGAACATAGCGTACAAGTTGAAGTCCCGATTACCATTGAGGCGGCCTGGGAGTTATGGTCAGATTTAGAACAAATGCCCCAATGGATGAAATGGATTGAATCAGTCTCGATTTTAGAGCATGACCCAGATTTGTCTCGTTGGAAACTGGCCTCGGGGGCCTTTGAGTTTACCTGGCTATCGCGGATTGTGCGGTTGATTCCCCAACAGATTATTCAATGGGAATCCGTCGATGGCTTACCGAACCGGGGGGCCGTGCGCTTTTACGATCGCCATGGTTCGAGTATTGTGCGCCTGACAGTGGCCTATGGAATACCGGGTATCCTAGGGAAGATTATGGATAACCTGTTTGTGGGGCGAGTGGTGGAGTCGACGATTCAGGCCGATATGGATCGCTTTCGGGAGTACGCTATCCGTCGCCAGCAACCCCAGGACGCTTAGTTGGCCGCCTACCCTTCTCCTATGCTACATCTGACGAATCTTAGCTATCATCCCCCGGCCAGTCCCACGGAAATTCTCAAATCTCTCAATTTAGAGTTATCGCCTCAGCAGTTAGGGTTGATTGTCGGGCCAAGTGGTTCGGGGAAAACGACCTTGTTGGAGATTTTAGCGGGGTTAGCCGAACCCACCTCGGGCCAGGTGACGTGGCGCGATCGCGAACTCCTCCCGGAACAACTACGCCAACTGGTGGGATTGGTGTTTCAGTTCCCCGAACGACATTTTTGCGGCGGAACCATCCTCGAAGAATTACGGCTGGGCCACCCCGAAATTGGCTCAGAACAGGTCAAACAGGCCCTAGAATCAGTGGGATTAAGCCATTTATCGCTCTATGGTGCGCCCCATGATCTCAGTGGTGGCCAGCAGCGACGACTGGCGTTAGCGGTACAGTTGATTCGACAACCGCAAGTGTTGCTATTGGACGAACCCACTGCGGGGTTGGATTGGTCGATGCGTCGTCAACTGGCGAGTTTACTCAAACAACTGAAGCAAGATTGGAGTTTGCTGGTGGTGACTCACGACGCGGGGGAACTGTTGGAAATTGCCGATTCCTGTTGGACGATTCATGACGGAACCGTGACCCCAGTGGATACCCCCTCGGGGGAACAAACCGCTTCAGCCACATTACCTTAATCCTGGCGCACCTAAATCATGATTTCTTATTAGAGGTATCGCCGTATCGTTATTGTATTTTTCCGACTGTCCGAGATCCTGATGACTGGTCGAATGTTCGCTCCTCCCAAGGGGAAGAGGTCATTTCGGGGTAATTCTATTCACGCATCAGTTCCGACAACGTTCACTAAAGGCTCCTTGAGATTTGCATCCTTTAAGTTCGCATCCGTCAAGTTAGCACCCTTTAAATTAGGGTGTTCCAAATTAGCATGACTCAAATCGGCGTGACTCAAATCGGCGTGACTGAGATTAGCATGACTCAAATCAGCGTGACTCAAATCGGCGTGACTGAGATTAGCATGACTCAAATCAGCGTGACTCAAATCGGCGTGGCTGAGATTAGTTTCTTGGAAGTTAGCATGATGCAAGTCTAATCCTGTCAGATTAGTACTACTCAAGTTAGCTCCGGCAAAGTCTTGAGATAAGTCTAAACCGGCTATTTTGGCCAGCTCGTGCAGATTCTCGGTATCTGCCTCAAGGACTTGTTGAATCAGGTCTTCTAAATCGTCAATAGATGGATCATTATTCATAGCGAATTTCCTGGTAACTGAGATAGGGATTAAATCTGGAGTATAGTATTTTTGAAAAAATCAACTTTTCCAGAATAGCCATCTTATTTGGACTAATATCAGATGGCCAAATTCCACCAACTCCCTCAAAGTAAAGATAACGTTCGGAGGTTGTAAATCTTGCCTCTATCTGACAAGGAGTTTCCGAAACTTCGATTCCCGCTAACGGCTCTTGCTCCAGAACTCCCTGCAAGCAAGGTTCTCCAGTCTTAACCCGAAACTCCCAACAGGGATAGTCTTCATTTCCCTTAGTATCAATTTGATAAACATCGAGAATAATTTTTTGAGTGTCTTCGTTTCTCTCTTCACGATCTGATCCTAGTTTTGCCTCAGCTTCATTGGGTTTAATGGACGAAGAGTTTGTACGCTTTCTGACTCGACTGGTTCGGGTCTGCTGTTCAATTTGCAACTTGGGTTGTAACGGCCGCTTAAAAAATCGTCTTTCATAAGGACTTTTACAGTTAGTAAGTTGCAGTCGCAAGGTTCCCTGAGTAATACCGAAGCGTATTTTGCCGCCTGGCAATTGCTCCTCTTGCGTATTCAGGGATAGGGTTAATTTAAGAGCAATGACATCAGGTTTTTTTCGTTGCCAGCCTTGGGATTCAAGAGCTGGATGGAGGTTTAGAAATACACAATCAGGAGACTTGTTTTCGGCATTACCTTGATTGAGCTTGGGTGGATTTGACATTGAGGGAGAGAGCAGAAGATGAATCAGATGGATGGAAGTTATGTTATCCCATGAAGGCATGGGTCATCCAACCACCGGATGCTAGTCCGACTCCCGAGCTGTCAAGGAGCATCAGGTATTTCCGTTCACAGACGAACTGACTAGGGTTTAAGTTGCAGACCATCCTATCAAACTTCTGCGAAAGTTGCTCGTGCCTCTGGGGTGGCCTGAAAATCCGGGGATGGTGCGTTCCGGTAGGTTTCGAGATAGTCGCCTCAATCCAACAGTGAGACGATGCCGGGACGCACCCTACCGTTGTCTGCCTATAATAATGATGACTGACCCGCCTCTCGATGTTAGGATAGGGAGATCATCACGATCGCATCACTTCATTACTCGCTCGTCCAGCCTGGCTATGAAACTTCTATCCATCCAGTTTTGTAACTTCCGTCAATTTTACGGCAAAACTCCCCGACTCATTTTAGCCAGTGGAGACCGCAATACCACCATCTTTCATGGTAACAATGGCTCCGGTAAAACCACCATTACCAATGGCTTTACTTGGGTTCTCTATGAAAAATTTAGTGCCGCTTTTGCTGCTGAAGACCAACTGGTGAATAAACGAGCCATTGCCGAAACTCCCCTACGAGAACCGGTCGAATGTTTTGTGGAATTGCACTTTGAACATGGAACAATTCGCTATCGCGCTCGCCGCACTTGTCGCGCCTATGCGACCGAATCAGGAGTTGAAACGGGGGATAGTCTCTTAAACTTACAATATGCTCGCGAGGATGGACGCTGGCACTTACCTCAAGAACCGGCAGATGATGTCATTTCTCGTATTTTGCCCGAGAGTCTTCATCGCTATTTCTTTTTTGATGGGGAACGCATTGAAAAGTTAATGCGGGATGATAAACGCTCGGAAATTGCCGATGCAACGAAGGCGTTATTAGGAATTAACGCTATTGGCGGCGGGGTGCGTCATCTCAATGAAGTCCGCAAATCTCTGGAAAATCATCTTAAAGGAATTGGCAATCCCGAAACCAAAAAGTTTATCAAACAAAAACAAGACCAAGAAGATAACGTCGATAAGCTTGACCAACGAAGCCAACAAATTAAAGATGAACTTGCTCATAATTCCAATCTAAAACATGACCTAAATCGTCAATTATTAGAACTTAATGGAGCCGAAAATCTGCAATTACAACGCACTAATTTAGAACAAAAACATCAAGATGCTGTTAAACGTATGCAACAGCTACGAACTGGATTGGCTGAGGCGATCGCCAACCACGGCTATACCGTCTTCCTCGGGGAAATGACGCAACAATTCCGAGGTTGGTTACATCAACGTCAGGAAAAAGGCGAATTGCGGCGAGGGATTCAACGCAGTTTTGTCGAACAACTCCTCGGACAAGAACGCTGTATTTGTGGTGCCGAACTTCATCCCGGTTCGCTAGGGTTTGAGAACGTGAAAGGATGGACTCAAAAAGCAGGAATTGCTGATGTGGAAGAAACGGCGATTCGGCTGAGTTCTCAGGTGGATGAAATTGACGCGCAAGCGGCGGCTTTTTGTCAAACCACCCAACAGCAACAGCAAGAGTTACTTCAACTCAGCCAAGATATTTCAGGATTAGCGGAACAGTTGGAGTCGGTGAAAGAACAATTACGCAGTTTCCCTGATCAGGATATTCAGGAGTTGCAACAGCGTTTAGATACTCTAGAATTACGCAGCAGTGAGTTAAATCAAGAACTCGGAGCGAATCAACAGCAACGCGTGAGTCTCCAGCGAGATATTACGCAGTTGGGAAAACAGGTTGATCAGCAAAAAATGAATGAACATAAGCAATTGTTGGCTCAACGGCGAATTGCGGCGGTGGTTGATGCGATGGAGCGGTTACAACGGATTCAGGATAATTTTGAACAGCAGTTTCGCCAGTCCTTAGAGGAGCGGATTCAGGGACTCTTTCGCCAGATTTCTTTTACCCCTTATATTCCCATTTTGAATGAGAATTATGAGCTGAGTCTGATTGAACGAACGGCGGGACGAGATCAGGTGGTGGCGGCTTCGACGGGGGAAAATCAGATTCTCAGTTTGTCGTTTATTGGTGGGATTATTGACGGGGTGCGTAGTTGGAGTCAACGTCAGGCGTTGGTGGCTCCAGATAGTAGTACGTATCCGGTGGTGATGGATTCGCCGTTTGGGAGTCTTGATGAGATGTATCGCCGTCAGGTGGCCAAGTCCATTCCTCAGTTAGCGAACCAGTTGGTGGTGTTGGTGACGAAAACTCAATGGCGGGGTGAGGTGGAGACGGAAATGAGCGATCGCATTGGCCGGGAATATGTCCTACGTTACAACTCCCCCAAACCGGACTGCGACGAGGATGCGATCGAACGCTTCGGGGTACGCTATCCCCTCGTTTGTCGTAGTCCTAATGAGTTTGAATACACCGAAATTATCGCGGTGGAACCGGAGAAATTTTAGGCGGAAAAATTCTAGGAGTGACAGGGGTTGTCTCAACGGAAAGGCGATCGCCAAAAAGGTACGTTGCGGATGCTGTGAATCCCCAAAACTTCCCCCGACCACTCGAAACCAAGCCTGAAGCAAATCTGAACTAAATCTGAAAATATCTGGGTTTTAAATCAGGCTTCAATTAAATTGGCCAACTGAGGTAAAATAAAGGAGAATTACTCCAAAATTGGAGCGATATTTTATCGAGGAACGTGATTATGCAGGGATATCAAAATGGCATGGGAGATGGCATGAGAGATGGCATCGGCCTACGGCAGCGCGTGGCTGAGTTAGCTAGAGATCCCAACGCCAAAGCGATCGCCATCGGAGCCGCCGCTGTGGTCATTACACCCATCGTTTTACCCTACGCCAAACCCCTATTACGAGGAACTCTCAAATCCGGTGTTGTGTTCTTTGAAAAAACCCGAGGTGCGATCGCCGAAGCCGGAGAAATCTTCGCCGATATCGCCGCCGAAGCTCGCGCGGAAGTCCACGGAACCTCCCCGGCGGCTCTTTCCGCGTCGGTGAGCCGTCCTGACTCTGGCTCCTCGAATACCGAGGAAGCCGAGTCAGCTTAATTCCCAGAGATACGACTCATCTGCCGCAACGGGGTGGATGAGTTCGTAGCTGAGCGGTCAGTTGGCGACAAATGAGTGGTCAACTGGCTGCGTTGTTGGGCCTGAGCAATCCACTCAGACAGGGGAATCTCTCCCTGAACGCGTCCCCCAGACTGAGTCGGCTGACTCGAACGAGACTGACTCAACCGTGGTAATAAGGGGGAACCGAACAGCAACACCCCCAATCCCAACCAGGTGAGAGGATGGCTATTATCCCCACTTTCGAGAATTTCTTTGAAGTGGAAGGTGAGAACGGATTTTTCGAGGTGGATTAAAGACATAGATAGCTGCTCTGGAGCATCCCAGCCTCTTGTAGCATCAGTTTCCAGGGTAGCAGCATTTTGTTTCAATGAGAATAATTTGCAGTAGAAGGGAGCTGGACTCCCGTTTCCCCAACTCGGAACTCGACGAACGGGCCTAGCCGATCTGGGGAGTTATTGCTGTGTTTAGCCACAACAAAAAGGACGCTATCTAAGCCTAGACTATTTATTTTATATGGGTAATTGTGCCTGAAATAGTCCACATTCAACTGTCACTTATTGACCCTCTTGGATCGGCTCCCAATGCAACTGATGAACCACCAGGGGCCGTAAACTATTGAGGCCCGCTGCGATCGCCGAGCCATTGTGAATCGCCGTGGCCAACAAGGGATTGAGGCCCACCGTTGTCGCCAAACCCAACGCCGCTAGATTCGGTCCCACCACCAGAGCGATATTTTGGTCAATCAGAGAGCGAGTTTGGCGAGAGATGGCGATCGCCTGCAACAGATCCGTCAAACAATCATTCATCAAGACCACATCCGCCGTCTCGCGAGCAATTTCCGACCCCTGAGCAAAGGACACCGACACATCCGCATAGGCCAAGGCCACCGAATCATTCAAACCATCCCCCACAAAAGCCACCGTACGGCCACTACGATGCAGTTCTCGCACCATACGCGCCTTATCTTCCGGGAACGCCTCAGCCTGGACTCGTTCCGGGGGAATCCCTAACTGTTGCGCCACCTCCGCCGCTCGTCGCGGATGATCTCCCGTCAATAAATAAATCTCAATCCCATAGAGAGTTTGCAGCCGCTCCAGCAACATTTTGCTTTCCGGGCGTAAGGGGTCCGTATAGTGAATCAGCCCTTGAAAACGGCGATCGCAAGCCACATAAATCAGCGATTCCCCTTCTAGGCCCCTGAGCAACTCACCCCCCTGAGGCTGACCGCACCAATCGACTCCAGCCTCCTGCAAAAACCGTTGACTCCCCACCCAAACCAACTGACCCTCAATCTCGGCCTCAACCCCTAACCCCAGGTCATAGGACCAATGGTCACGAACCGGCAACGATAGCCCCTGCTCCTGACTGTAGCGAACCAAGGCCTCGGCCAAGGGATGGGTCAATTGCTGTTCCGCCGCCGCCGCTAACTGCAACACTCGCTCAGCGGGCAACCCTTGCGGCCGACTTCGCACCCCAGCGATGGCGATCGTTCCCTGAGTCAGAGTCCCCGTCTTATCAAAGACTAGGGTATCCACCTCCGCCAACTCTTCCAAGGTGCGCCCACTGCGAACCAGAATGCCATGACGAGTGGTGTGATTGAGAGCGCCCAGAAAGGCCGTGGGAATCGACACCCGGATTCCCGTGACAAAATCCAGCGTCAGAATCGCCGCCGCTCGGGCCGGATTGCGGCTCGTCAGCAGCGTAATCCCCGCTAGGAGTAACGAGGGCCAAATTAAGCGGTCGGCCAGCTTCGCCGCATAATTCGCCATGCGCGTATCCTGAACCGGCGCTTCGCGCAACAGTTCCAGACTGGCCGCGGCCCGAGTTTGGGAGCCGACCCGTTCCGCCCGCAGTTGCAACTGACCCGATCGCACCAACGTCGAGGCCCAGACGCGATCGCCCGGCCGTCGCACCACCGGCATCGCTTCCCCCGTTAGCCCTTGCTGGTCAATGGTGGCCTCTCCGGCCAACACCGTTCCATCGACGGGGATCTGTTCCCCCGGATAGACAATCACCCGAGCCTCAACGGGGACGCGATCGCTCTCAACTTGGTGAGGCGAGTCTTCCCCCGGCTCTTGCACCCAAGCAAAACGACCAATCGTATCCCGTAAATCAGCCGTTTGCACCTCCGTGCGGCGGGCCGTCTGCTGACGAATCCCATCTCCCAACTCATGGAGGGTTAAGGTTAACGCCGGGGTCAACAAGCGTCCTTGCCAAGCCCCCAAACTCAAAGCCAACAGATCCAACCCATCGATATTGAGCCGTCGCTCATCTCGCACCGTCTCCCAGGCCCGTTGCGCCGTGGGAAACACCGCCACCAGCAACGACAGTAACGCTAGGGGTCGTAAGGCCGCCAAACGAGGACGACCACTGAGCCAAGCCAGGGCCGCCGCCAGCAAGGAGGGGGTCAACGAGTCCCTAAAGCTCTCTGAGGCTGGCGGTGACGTGGAGGAGATGGCAGGGGTCAAGGGGACGAGAGGGAGGGATGGGTCTCCCTCAACCGCCGTCACCTGGTCGAGAATCTGGCCGGGGCTAAGACAATCGGGATGATAGCGAACCACGACGCATTGGGCGGCCCGATTGAGTCGGATTTGTTGAATCCCGGTGGTTTGCTCTAGGGACTGTTGAACCCTGTTGGCCAGCATCTCAGAGCGATTGAGCCCCAGCAGACGCAGCCGTAGGCGGCCGGGGCTGCGATGGACAATGGAACAGGTGATGGAAGCGGTGGCGTCAGTCATGGAGTCGTGGCAGCGTGTTCTGGCAAGAGGAGTGACTAGGCGGGGGAGGCCGCTGGACTGGGGGAGTCTGCTTGTTCGAGAACTTGCAGTAGGGTTAACCCCAATTCCAATTCAGAGACCCCGCTACCGTCATATTGGATGGCCAGAGAGGCGGCGGCTCGGTTGATGCGGGCTGATTTGACCCGAGTATCTTCCGCGAGAAGTCCTTGTAGACGTTTGGCGTACATGGCATCGGTTCGCAGTCGGGGAATCCGCAGCCGAATCCGCCCTGGGACTGAATGAACGATGGTGTAGTCTTCAGGGTTTTCAGCGTTTTCAGAAGAGGGGCTGCTGTGACCGTTGGCAGTCCCGGCCTCGGTTGAGGAGGCGGCTGGGGTCAGGGTTTGGCCTTGTTGTTTGAGGTTCCCCAATACTTGGCGCACCAGGGCGGCGATGAGCAGGTTGACCAAAAGGGCTTGGGCACCGCGTAGGCGTAAGCGACTGGTGGCCAGTAGACCTGCTAAAACCGGCAGGATGGTGGCCACTTCGTTATAGTCTTCGAGCCATTGACCGAGACGCGGTGCAATGGTGGTGGAGTTGATGGCAGTTGAGTCGGGGCTGGATGTCATAGGAACGCTCTCCCTGTATCTATCTGGATCGATCAGTCTCGAATTAGTTTAGCATCGATGTTGACAAAGATTATCAACAAACCTATACTAAGTTTCAGTGTTCTCCTCTAAACCGGCAGTGTTCTCCTCTCTCATTGGGGGGCGTGCGCGGGGTCTATCCCTCGGGAGCGGGATAGACCCGGTTTTTTCTTGTTTGAGGTAGATCTAGGCTTATTTTAGCCCAGTGGCGGCCGATCGCCTTGGGCTTCCAATTGATTTAAGATCTCACGAATGACCGTATCTGACCCCGCTGCGCCCCAGGTACAGCCTTGCTCTAAATAGATTTTGGCCGCTTGTCCAACCAGATAACTGCCCGAGGCGGCGATCGCCCCCTGACTGACGGCCATGCCCAGAAATCCCGGAAATCCTCCCGCCAGGAGTCCCAGCTTCGCGCCACCAAACAGGGCATTTCCCAGGGTTTCCCCGAGCAGGAGTCCCCCAGCACTGATAAAAATAGTTCGCAAGAGTTTACCCGCTTCATGACTGGTCATGGGCAGATGATAGAGACGAGCCAAACTGCGAACCAAGAGTAAGTCGGCCACCGTTCCGCCAATGACATCCACCACAAACAGAGGATTACAAGCGACGATCGCCCCCTTATAGGTCGCAAAATCCCGAATCAGGCGATCGGCCTGCTCACCACGGGCCTCTAACGTCGCCTGAGCGATCGCCCGTTCCGCCTCCCGTGCTTGGACTAGGGCATTTAAGGCCAACAAGGCCATCCCTTGAGACGACAGGAGCGATCGCAACGTCTCCTCCAACGCCCTCACATCCGGGTCTGGGGTTTCCCAAGCCTCCTCAACGCGACCATCAGCCCGTTCATGGCGAACCCGGCGCGGATTAGGTTCAGCGGCCACACAAACAATCTCATCAATCCGAAACGAGAGCCGTTCCCCCCGGCTCAACTGACGCAACTGAGCCAAAATCTGGGTCTGATCCAACTGAGGATACAAATCCATCTTATTGAAGACCAACAACAGAGGTTTCCCCAACTCAGACAACTGACATAACGCCACATACTCCGTCTGCGTCAAATCTCCGGCCACCACAAACAGAATCAAATCCGCCTGCTTGGCCACATCGAGGGCCATAATGGCCCGTTCCCCCCCAGCAATCTCATCAAGACCGGGAGTATCAATCAACTCCACCGGAATCGTTCCCGTCGCCGCAGCAACCTGCCACATCACCGATCGCGTCCATTGCGTCACCCCATTCAGGGGACCCGTGGCAAACACCCGCCGTCCGAGCAGAGCATTCAACACCGCCGATTTGCCCCGACTCACCGCACCAAACACCGCCACCCGAATCAAGCCGCTCTCTAACTTCTGTAAACTCAGCTCCAACTGCTCCTGGCCCGACTGAACCGCTCCCTGTCGCCGACCCCGTTGAGGCTGACGACTGCGAGCGAGCGATCGCAGCAAACTTTGACGAGCGCGAGCCAGAGAAAACCCTTGCCAATCCGTCACGGTTCCGACTCCCAATAATCTAACTGCGTCTCCTCATCCAAAGAGGTTTCGGGTTCCTGGCCATCATCCCCAAACATCGTCTCATCCCACTGCTCCTCATCCCAAGGCGCTTCCGACCATTGAGACGACTCTGGCAGCGGCGTCGAGGCGGGGGGAGTCGAGGCAGTTGTCGCCGACTCGACCGGCATCTGCTGATCCCACGTCCACCAATTATCGCTGTCTCGATCCCCAAAGCCATCATCAAAGTCCTCCAACATCGCCGACGACCCCTCCTCATCCGCGAAATCCTCCAGACTGACATTGGAAAACTCCGGTAACCCCAATAACTCCGCCGTTTCCTCCAACAGAGGCGCATCCTGCGGCTGAGAATCTTGAAGCGTCGATGGACGAGGATGATGATTGATATTCACCGGCTTACCCTCCTGAGCCGTCGTCAGAGATCCCGGAACCTGGCCCGCCGGCAAATCCACAATAAACGTCGAGCCAACCCCCGGTTCACTGTCCACCGTAATATCGCCCCCCATCATCTGACAAAAGCGACGACTAATGGCTAACCCCAATCCCGTTCCCCCATACTTTTTCGTCGTCGACTGATCCGCCTGGGTAAACGGCTGAAAAATATGCTCAATCTGCTCACGAGTCATCCCAATCCCCGTATCGCTGACCCGGAAGCAAATCCAGCCCGGTTCTGCCGCCGAGAGCGGGCGATCGCGGGAGTCCTCACCGTTGGGGGCCTCACCCTCAGCCGACATCGACATCACACTAAAGGGCGACTCCTGGCGATTCACCGTCAAAACAATGGTGCCTTGGTGCGTAAACTTGGCCGCATTACTGAGTAAATTGAGCAGCACTTGTCGAACTTTCGTCTGATCGGCTTCCATCGTTCCCACATTCAGACTCGACTCAACGCGGATGGTATTGGTATTTTTATCCACTAGAGGTTGAACCGTACTGGCCACCTCCTGCACCAAGGTCGAGACATTAAACACCTGGGGATCGAGATCCATTTTCCCGGCTTCAATTTTCGAGAAATCGAGAATATCCTGAATAATCGTCAATAAATGGCGGCCAGCGGTGGTGATACTCTTGAGGTCGGTCATAATTTCCTCCTCCTCAAGTTCCATATCCTCAATTTCTTCTTGCAGGATTTCGCTATAGCCGATGATGGCATTGAGGGGGGTGCGTAACTCGTGGCTCATGTTAGCCAAGAATGAGCTTTTTGCTTCATTCGCGGCTTCAGCGGCTAGAGTGGCTTGATAGAGTTCCGCCTCAGCGTGTTTGCGCTCACTGATATCGCGGGCAAAGGTGCAAGTATATTCTTGATTGTTGTACACCAACGAGTTGATGGTAATTTCGACGGGAAACACTTTACCGTCCTTAGTGCGATGGCGTGATTCTAGGGTAAAGGAGCCAAACTCACGAATCTGATCCCAATAATCGGGCCAAATTTCCGGCGGCAGATCGGGGTTAATGTCGTGAATCGTCATGGTCAATAACTGTTCACGAGCATAGCCCAGGGAGAGACAGGCCGCATCATTGATGTAAAAAATCTTGCCATCTCGGGTAATCCAAAAGACCGCATCTCCGGCTTGGTTGATCGAGATTTGACTCATGCTGCGGATATTGTCGATGTGATCGCGTTCCTGACGGGCTTTTTCCAACTCTCCTTGCACTTTCGTCAGGTGAAGACTCAGGGCGGCCCGTTGTCGCCGTAGTTGCTGGAGCGCCCGTTTGGGTTTGCTGATATCGTCACAGATGAGAATCAGACCGCCAAGGTGACCTTGGGCATCTTTCCAGGGGCTAATGTTCCAGGTGATGGGGCAAGTACTGCCATCAGCCTGGCGACATTGGAGATCTTGCCAACGGCCGCTGAGATGGTGCTCCAAGGAGTAGCGATGAATGGCGTACCAGCGTTTGGCCTTGTAGGGATAGAGTTCATAATGCGATCGCCCAATTAACGAGTCCATCTCACCCCCAAATCGCCGACACCAATGGTGGCTCACACAGAGATATCGCATCTGAGAGTCCACCATTGCCATCGCAATGGGACTATCGGCCAAAAACGACTGAAATAGGTCTGAATTCGTAGGGACATACATGGCGGCTTGAATGTCGTTGGGCAGCCGAGGCGAACTGGGTTGATCCGAGGCGATCGAGGCTGAGACCCCCTAGCGAGGGAAAGAGCGAGGGGCAACAGCCGGTTCATCAGGACGGGCCAAAGGAAGGCTGAGACCGGGCTATTGTCCACAGTAAGCGAGTTCGGATTCCCCTGCCAAGCGTTTTCGAGTAGATCCAACAAAAAAGGGGAGGCAGTTCAGTTCTGCCTCCCTCTATTGTAGGGGTGAATGTCAGCTTACAAGAGCGGCCCTCAGGGCCAGTCAGGGGCCAAAGGGTCAGGACTGGGGACTACATCATGCCGCCCATGCCCATGCCGCCCATGCCCATGCCGCCCATGCCCATGCCGCCCATGCCGCCCATGCCGCCCATATCGGGTTCAGCACTTGCGGGTTCAGGTTGCTCAACCACGAGGGCTTCGGTGGTGAGGATCATACCGGCAATGGAACCGGCGTTTTGCAGAGCCGAGCGTACCACTTTAGCCGGGTCAATGATACCGGCGGCGATGAGGTCTTCATACTTGCCGCTGATGGCGTTGTAGCCGACGTTGAACTCACTTTCGCGGACTTTCTCGACCACGACAGCCCCTTCACCGCCAGCGTTGTCCACGATTTGCGCGAGGGGGGCTTCGAGGGCTTTGAGGACGATATCGGCCCCGAGTTGTTCTTCGTCGTGGAGGCTGGATTTGAACTGGCTGAGGACTTTCGCCAAGTGAATCAGGGTGGTTCCACCACCGGGGACGATGCCTTCATCGACTGCCGCTTTGGTGGCGTTGAGAGCGTCTTCGATGCGCAGTTTGCGGCTACGCAGTTCCGTTTCCGTGGCGGCACCAACTTTGATGACTGCTACACCGCCGGCCAGTTTGGCGATGCGTTCTTGCAGTTTTTCGCGATCGTAGTCCGAGTCGGTTCTTTCGAGTTCCTTACGCAGTTGGGCAATGCGTTTTTGCACATCGGACTTCTGACGGGGGTCTTCTTCCGAGAGCAGGGTGGTCGTGTCTTTGCTGAGGCTGACCTTGCGGGCTTTGCCTAGCATATCAAGGGAGACTGTGTCAAGGCTTAAGCCCACATCTTCAGAAATGACTTGGCCGCCGGTGAGGGTGGCGATGTCTTGTAACATCTGCTTGCGGCGATCGCCAAAGCCAGGGGCCTTAATGGCGGCCACATTGAGCACACCGCGAGCTTTATTCACCACCAGGGTGGCCAAGGCTTCCCCTTCGACATCTTCGGCAATAATCAGCAAGGAGGCCGACTGTTGGGAGACTTTTTCTAAGATGCCGACAATCTCTTGAATCGAGCTAATTTTTTTGTCGGTAATCAGCACATAGGCGCCCTCATACTCCACCATTTGCCGTTCAGCATCGGTGACAAAGTAGGGGGAGAGGTAGCCGCGATCAATTTGCATCCCTTCGACGACATCGAGTTCCGTCGCCAGAGATTTGGACTCTTCAACGGTAATGACCCCATCTTTAGTCACCTTGTCCATGGCTTTGGCGATCATTTCGCCCACTTCCGTGTCATTACCCGCTGAGACGGTTGCCACCTGTTCGATCGCCGCTCCTTCGACGGGTTTAGCGACGCTGGCGATTTCGGCAACGAGTTTGGCAATGGATTTCTCAATCCCTCGTCTCAGGGCCACGGGATTGGCCCCGGCGGCGACATTTTTCAAGCCTTCGCGAATCATAGCTTGAGCCAGAACCGTTGCGGTGGTGGTTCCGTCTCCGGCCAGATCCTTGGTTTGTGAGGCCACTTCTCGGACTAACTTCGCGCCAGCATTTTCCAGGGGATCTTCGAGTTCAATATCTTTGGCGATGGTGATCCCGTCATTAACGATATCGGGAGCCCCGAATTTTTTTTCGAGAACCACGTTACGGCCTTTGGGGCCGAGGGTGATCCGCACCGCATCAGCCAGGGCGTTAACGCCCCGTTCCAGGGACCGCCGTGATGCTTCATCAAAGGAAATAATTTTGGCCATGAATGTTCTGAACGACTAGCAACTACAACACCTAAACTTAGCACTCTACTGGGGGGAGTGCTAATTCGTAGAAACCGTACTCCTGTCGTCGGAGGGGTTCGGTGCGGAAGAGCTGAGAATTTCCCGGATGCGATAGATGGGACGATGTTGAGACTCATGGTAGGTGCGCATCAGCAACTCCCCGAGGAGGCCAAAGCTAAACAATTGTACGCCAGCCATAATCAGCAGGATAGCCAGAGTCAGCAGGGGGCGATCGCCGATGTTGGCCCCAGTAATCAGTTTCAGCCCCGTCAAATAGCCTCCCAGGATGACTCCCGCAACGAGAGAGAGAATCCCCAACCCGCCAAACACGTGCATGGGACGAGTGAGGAATTTCTTAAGGAAAAACACCGTCAACAGATCCATTAAGACGCGAAAGGTGCGCCCTAGGCCATATTTACTCTGACCAAACTGGCGAGCATGATGGCTGACCGGAACTTCAGCAATTCTGGCCCCTTCGATGAAGGCCAGGGCCGGTAGAAAACGGTGCAGTTCACCATAGAGGTTCATATCGGCCACAATTTCTCGCCGGTAGGCTTTTAGGGAACAGCCGTAATCATGGAGGTCAACGCTGGTGACACGGCCAATGAGCCAATTGGCGATTTTCGAGGGCAGTAATCGGGTTAGGGCCGCATCTTGGCGGTTTTTTCGCCAGCCACTGACGAGATCGTAGCCCTGATCGAGGGTGGCGATGAGGTTGGGAATGTCTTTGGGGTCATTTTGTAGATCTCCGTCGAGGGTGACGATAATCCGCCCCTCGGCTTCTTGGAACCCGGCGGCCATGGCGGCGGTTTGTCCGTAGTTGCGTCGGAAGAAAATGACTTTGAGCTGAGGATAGTCTGGAGCCAGTTCTCGGAGGCGATCGCGGGTTCCGTCGCTCGATCCATCATCGACGAGGATGACGTTATAGGAGAAGTCGGTTGAGTCCATCACCGCCACGATGGCCTCGATTAAACGGCCGACACTTTCGACTTCGTTATAGATGGGGACGACCACTGAAACATCGAGGCTGGGTCCATCGAGAATCGGGGCAGGGGTTGGGCTAGAACGCATGGTGGTTGACCAAGAGAATGGGGGAGTCTCAAGACTCGGGAGATATATCCTGGTTAGCACAGATTTCGCCAACTGGGGAGGTCCGGGTCAGCCAGCGGAAATACAGAGAAACGCTCAGTTCTTTGAGGGGATGGAGAACCCAGGTCATGGGGTTGATGGTAACAATAATGTTACGAACATCCCCTTGAGCACGTTTGACGATTTTGGCGGCCACGCGATCGCTGTCCATCACACCAATGGGGTTGAGGTTACTCTTGAACGGCCCGAGGATCAGTTTGCGGATGATGCAGGGGGAGTCGAGACGACGTAGGGTGACTAAATCTCCTAGGGTGCGTTTGCTGAGTTCGTAGAGGGGGCTAAAGGCCGGGTTCACTTCGGCTTCAGAGGTATTAACCCAGAGTTCCTTACGGACGCGATCGCGATCGCCGTCAACGGTTTCGAGGAACGCTTCCATCAACCGCCAAGCTGAAAAAGCATTCACTTGATAGGACTGCTCAATAGCGTCGGGGGAGCGATCGCCGTGAACGTTGATCCCGTGGTTAATAATCAGGATATCTACCTTAGCCAAGGTGTCAGCGAGGGCAGCTTCCTGGCCGACTTGCCAACGTTGACTGGGGATGTCTTGCCCATCGAGGTTAATCGGCTGCTCGCGGGAGGTGAGGGCGAGAACTTTGGCATCTTGAGCCTTGAGCTGTCGTAGCAGAGCCTGGCCCAAGGTTCCTGAGGCCCCCGTGACGGCGATGGTTTTGCCTTTGAGCGAGAGTGCCGTACCCATAAGTTGATCCACGATGGTGAGTGTACTGCAAAAATAGGCGTTCTGGTTCTCAAAATGATGTCGCCAATGGTAAGGGCGATTCACCCACCAACGGGAGGGTGGGGTTTGGAAGGGACCGGGAAGGTGGGTGACATCGGTGAGTTCGTGAGCCCAGGCCCAACCCATCCCCCGAGCCATGGCGGACAGGAGAAAGACGAGAGAATAGAGGACTCCGGCACTGCATCCCCAGGCCACCTCAGGGGTGAGACTCCAGGCCAGCCCCCAAAAGGCAGCACTAAAGGCCATCATGACGCAGGACTCGGGAACGTCGTTATACCATTGCGCCTGACGGTAAATTAAGGCGCTGTTGGGGGTTAAATCGGGGCGAAAGACCCGGTGATGCCAGGTGTGAAGCCGAGTTAGGGGGGGCCAAACATGGGCCAGGACATGGTAAAGATCGCGGCTGACTTCTACTGAGATGATAGCGGCGATGGCCCAGGCGGCGATCGCACTCCAATCAAGGATCGTCATAGTCTTGTGGGTGACTCTCTAATCAATGGTGATAAATGGCAGTGAATGATGGACTGTGAACCAGAACCGGTCAACAAAAGTCCCCGTCACGTTGGCATTGAATCATACTTTGCGGCACTCGCCTATAGGGGAAGTTGATCGAGGTCTCGGTTGGAGCCAATCACGACCATGGCCAAGCCTTTTTTGAGTCGTGCTTGAGGACTGGGGTTAATCTCAAATCCCTCATTTTTACCGACCGCTAAGACACTGATGCCATAGGATTTACGTAAGTCCAGTTCTGCTAGGGTTTTCCCCTCGAATTTATCGGGAACAACCATCTCGACGATACTATGATTGGGGTCGAGTTCAAACTGTTCTAAAATCCGAGGACGGGTGAGAGCGCGAGCTAGGGCGCATCCCATTTCTCGTTCAGGGAAGACGACGCGATCAGCCCCCACTTTTTTGAGCAATTTCACGTGAACGGCCGATGAGGCTTTGGTCACGACATATTTGACGCCCCCTTCTTTGAGATTCAAGGTGGTGATAATACTTTCGGCCAGAAAGTTACCGATGGCCACAATCACAATATCAAACTCAAACAGTCCCGCTTCTTTGAGGGCAGCAGGTTCGGTGGTGTCGAGACAGAGGACATGATCGGCGATGCGATCGTTTAACGCCAGGTTAACCAGTTTTTCATCGCGATCGACGGCTAACACTTCGTAGCGACTTTCATGTAATGTAGCACATACGGCACGGCCAAAGCGCCCCAAACCAACGACGGCAAACTGTTTACTGTTTTCAGGTTGCCAACTTTTAAGAAAGTTAAAAGATGATAAATTCACGTTCGCTATTCCAAGCATGATAGAGGACAAAATTGTGCAGAAACAATACTTGAGATTTTCTGATCAGGGTTTCGGATATACCGAATCTATCCAACCAATAAATCTTCATCGGGGTAGTCGAGAACACTAGGTTTTGGATCGCCTAATAATGCGGCCATTAAAATTAGAACACCAACTCGCCCTGCATACATTAACAGGGTAATAATTAAGGCACCAACGATTGAAAAATCAGCCGTAATCCCAGTTGATAAGCCCACCGTCGCAAAAGCAGAGACCGTCTCAAAGAGTAAATCAATAAATGGAACTCTGGGTTCTAAAATCGCCAAAATCATGGTAGAAAGTGAAACAATTGAGATGGAGCCAACGGTGACAGCGACGGCTTTCATAATCAGCTCCGTGGGAACCCGCCGCTCGTAGAGTATGACGTTTTCACGTCCCTGCAATACCGATTTTGTGCAAGTTATTAGGACCCGGAAGGTTGTCGTTTTAATTCCGCCGCCAGTACTACCGGGGCTTGCCCCTATAAACATTAAAGCAATAGTTAAAAACAAGCCAGCAGTCGTCATTTTGCCAATATCAATGGTATTAAAACCAGCGGTGCGAGTGGTGACCGATTGGAACCAGGCGGCCGTAATTTTATGAAGCCAGGATAGGGGTTCTAACGTATTGGGATTCCCAAATTCACTGGCAAAAAAGCCCCAGGAGCCAATCAGCAGTAGCATCAAAGTTGTACTGCTGACGATTTTGACATGCAATGAGAAACGAAACCGTTTTTTATTTGGTTTTATCTGACTCTTTAACCAAAAAAAGGCTTCCATCATGACTTGATAGCCGATGCCACCTAATATAATCAATATGGTGATAAAAATAGTCATTTGAGGAAGATTGATATACCCGGCCAAGCTATCTTCAAATAAACTGAATCCAGCATTATTAAAGGCACTAACACTATGAAATATAGATTGCCAAAGACCGTAAGTCCAACCAAATTCTGGAATAAAGATTGTCATCAGGGCAAACACTCCAGTCAGTTCCAAGAGCACTGTTAGGGCAATAATGGATTGGAGAAGCTGAGAGACGCTGGATACACCACCAGAATCGAGGGATTCTTGCAAGGCGATGCGATAGCGAACCCGAGAGCGACGGCCCAATAAAAGCAGTAAAAATGTGTTTGCTGTCATGTAGCCTAATCCGCCAACTTGAATTAGGGCAACGATAATCAATTGTCCCCAAAAGGAGTAATAACTGCCGGTATCGACAACAATTAAGCCGGTAACACAGGTGGCCGAGGTGGCGGTAAACAGGGCAGTTATTAATGAGTTCCAACTGCCATCAGCGAGGGAAATGGGCAACATCAACAGCAGTGTTCCTACGGTGATTACCCCGAGGAAGCCTAAACAGATAGTTCGCGCAACAGTCATGGACGAGAGCGAATGAAAGTAAATCGTATTGTAGTATCTTACCGACCTTTGCCGATTCTGAAATGGTTAGGTAAATTTAGCGTCAATTTGCCGGACGACGGTATAGGCTGAGTAGCTAACGCCAGCGGTTCCTTCGCCGGGATGGGTGCAATCACCGACAAGCCAGAGGTTGGAGATGGGGGTGCGATTGGCGAAGCCGAAGGGGCCAAAGGTGGAGATACGCTGGCCCAGGCCGCCAACAACGCCGGCCTCGCGTCCGGTAAAGTGGGCAAAGGTGCGGGGGGTGGCGGCTTCGATGTGAATCAGATGCTGGGGGGAAAGGTCGAAGTAACCATTGAGACGGGCGATCGCCGCCTGGGTATAGTGGTCTTTAAGCTGCTCGTAGTCGTGACAAGTCCACCATGGCCGCACATCGGTGAAGGAGGAGGCGATGAGGGTAGCCTGGCCTTGGGGGGCGCGGCCATCGCCGGGACGACTGACGGAGACGAAGAGAGAGTTATTTTCGGCAATCTCTCCCTGGCCGTCGTACAAAAATTGCAGATGAGGGGGACAGTTGGCGGGAATTGCTGCTGCATCGACGCCGAGATAAATGACGAAGGCCCCGGAGGCGGGGGGGAGTTTGTCAACGCGGTGGCGATAGCCTGGGGGGGGATTGTCGAGGAGTTGGACGAGGTTTTGTACGGTGACGTTGGCGACAACGAGATCGGCGGATTCGGTCCAGGTATCCTGAGTTTTGAGGTTACGGATGCTAACACCAGTCACCTGCTTATCGGGGTTGTGGATGGCTTCGACGCGATGGCCCATGTGCAGGGTTGCGCCATCTCGGGTTAAGGACTGTTGTAGGCGATCGCTCAATACCTGCATACTACCATCGAGGTGATAGAGTCCCTGGGGGTCTTGGGACACGCCTAGGGCTGTGGCGGCGTAGAGGAGGGCCGTGTCTTCGGCCTCAACTTGGGAGTAGAGTTTAAGTTGCAGGTCGAGGAATGTACGCAGACGGCGATCGCCATCGAGGCCAAACCAGCGTAGGGCATCGCCGACAGTCCAAAAGGTAAAGGGAACTGTCACCAAAGTTCCCGGCCGTACCGCCCCCAGTAAACGGCTAATATCCCAAAGATTGCGGGGCGGAAGCACGGGATCGCGTCCCTGAAAGGCCCAACTAGCCCGAAATAAGGTTCGCATCAGTTGCCAGAACGGCTCACTTCCAGGAAACTGCCGCTGTTGTTCTTCCCGCCAACGGAGGGGATCGCGCCAAACGTTGATGGGTTCGGTTTCTCCGGGGAGATAGACGGCACAGGCGGGATCGCAGGGGCTGGCCTCGGGAACGGGAATCTCCAGTTCTTGGAAGATGCGATGGTGGATACCGCCGGGTTCGAGGCCCGCCACTTGAGTCGCGCCGACATCGAAGGTGAAACCGCGCCGTTTGAAGGTGGAGGCACAGCCCCCTGGGACAATCGCCTGGTCAAATACCTTGACAGAATAGCCGCGATGTGCTAGAAGTGCTGCGGCGGTGAGTCCGCCAATGCCCGCACCAATGACGATAATCTCCTGGGGTTTGGGCGAGTTGTTCATGGAATGTTGACGGTTGGGGAAAATTCTAATTAAAGTTTACCCTTCTTAACACTTAAAGTAACTTAAACTGGAGAGGAGGGTTTGTGATTTTGTGGTGCAGACTCTCGCTGTATCGACGTTTGGTCGATTGTTCACTTCAAGCGCTCATGACTTCTACTCTCCTCAGTCGCTTTCCTAATGTTGCCCTCAACACACCAACGATTTGCAAGTTCGCCAATGGCTTAACGGTGATTGCCGAGCAGGTTCCGGTTGAAGCGGTGAATCTCAGTCTTTGGTTCAATGTTGGCTCAGCCATCGAAGCCGATGCCATGGTGGGAACAGCTCACTTCCTCGAACATATGATTTTTAAGGGCAGCGATCGCCTCAAATTAGGAGAGTTCGAGCGTCGCATCGAGGCCCGAGGGGCAGTCACCAATGCCGCAACGAGTCAAGATTATACGCAGTTTTATCTCACCTGTGCGCCCCAGGATTTTGCCGCGTTAACCCCCCTCCAACTCGATGTGGTGTTGAACCCGCAAATTGCTGAAGCGGCGTTTCAGCGAGAGCGTCAGGTGGTGTTAGAGGAAATCCGCCGTTCTGATGACAATCCCCAGCGACGGAATTATCAACGGGCCATCGAGTTGGCCTTTGCTGAACTCCCCTATCGTCGCCCAGTGTTGGGATCGACGGAGATTGTCTCGGGGTTACAGCCTCAGCAAATGCGGGACTTTCACCGCACCTGGTATCGCCCGGAATCCCTGACAGCGGTGGCGGTGGGAAATCTGCCGGTAGAGGAGTTGGTGGCGACGGTAGCCAACTCCTTCGCTCAGGTGTCTGATGATGATTTGGCGATCGCCTGTCCGTTACCGCCTCGTTCGTTCCCCGCGCCAGAGTTGGGGTTTGGCGAGATTGTGCGTCGGGATTATCGCGATCGCAGCTTACAGCAGGCGCGATTGAGTCTGTTGTGGCGGGTTCCGGGGTTGGCGCAGTTGCAGGAAACCTATGCTTTAGATGTGTTGGCCAGTATTTTAGGCCAAGGGCGTACCGGGCGTTTGGTGCGCCAGTTGCGCGAGGAACAAGGGCTGGTGTCTCGGGTGGGGGCGGGAAATCTCAGTTATCGCCTGCAAGGCCTGTTTCAGGTGGGGGCGCAGTTAGCTGAGGAGCATTTAGAGACGGTTGAAACGGCGATTGTGGAACAGATACGCCGTTTACAGGATGAGTTGGTGTCTGAGGGGGAAATGGAGCGCATTCGCAAGCAAGTAGCCAATCGCTTTGTGTTTGGCAGTGAACGGCCGAGCGATCGCGCGAATTTATATGGCTATTTTCAGGCTTTGGTGGGGGATGTTGATCCGGCGATCGCCTATCCCGAGGCGGTGCGATCGCTCAGCCGGGAAGATTTACAGGCCGCGGCCCAGAAATACCTCAATTCCGAGGCCTTTGGGGCGGTGATTGTGCGCCCTGGTTAGGGGTTATTCATTCAGATAACTCGACGCTTGTAGGTGAAACATCTTGGCGTAGAGGCCCCGTTTCTCTAACAGTTGCGCATGAGAGCCGATCTCGATAATACGATGGTTTTCTAACACCACAATGCGATCGGCCATGCGAACCGTGGAAAAGCGGTGACTGACAAAAAACGTCATGCGCCCCTCTGTGAGACGACGGAATCGTTCAAATAACTCCGACTCGGCGATCGCATCCAACGCCGCCGTCGGTTCATCTAAAATCAAAATCGGCGCCGAACTCATAAAGGCCCGGGCCATACCAATTTTCTGCCATTGTCCCCCCGATAAATCCGTTCCCCCGGCGAAAATTTTGCCCAAAATCGTCTCATAGCCCTGATCTAAGCCCTCAATCACCTCCGTCGCCCCCCCAGCCGCCGCCGCCGTCTCAATTTGGCCCAAATCATCCCGCCGCGACAAATCTCCAAAGCCGATATTATCCTGGGCGGTGAGACTATAGCGGGCAAAATCCTGGAAAATTACGCCAATGTTGCGGCGCAACTCCTCTAAGGCGATTTCAGATAGAGGAACCCCATCGACGGTAATTTCCCCCTCGGTGGGATCATACAGTCGCGTCACTAACTTTAATAAGGTGGTTTTTCCCGCCCCATTCACCCCCACCAGGGCAACACTTTCCCCCGGCTTCACTGTTAAATTGAGGTTTTCCAGGGTGGGTTCACTAGCCCCTGGGTAGGTAAAACTGACGTTTCGTAATTCTAACCCCTGACGAATTGGCTTGGGAAACGGTTTTGGTTCCGCCGGTTCGACGACTTTCGGGGCTAAGTCTAAAAACTCAAAATATTGAGAGACATAGAGATTGTATTCATAGGTTTGGGCGATACTTTGTAAAATCTGCTGCAAGACGTTTTGGGCTTGGGCAAAGGCCCCCGAATACATGGTAAAGTCCCCAATGCTAATCGCCCCTTGAATCGCTCGTACAATCGTCCAACCATAGGCGCTATAGTAGCCTAAATTGGCAACTGTTCCCGCTAAACCTCGAACTGTGGCAAAACGGCGGGCTAGGAAAGCAGATTCGTTGTTGAAACGGCGACGAATCTCAGCCCATTGTTGCAGGAGATAGTCCCCTAAACGAAATAGACGCACTTCTTTGGCGAAGGCATTTTGGGTTAAGACACGTTGCAGATAATCTGCCCGTCGCCCCGCTTGAGTTTGCGATCGCGACAGCCAAAACCGCCGCCCGGAATACTTGACACTCGCCCAAAGTGCAGGAACTGAGGTAGCCAGTAATAACAGCATTACCCAGGGACTAAATCGCAACAAGAGGGCGATGGAACTAAAGAAACTCACCAATTGCCCCAGTAACCCCGTTAAGGTTCCTAAAATGCGCACAGGATAGTCGCTACCGCTTTGTTGGGCGCGGCTAAGGGTATCATGAAATTCGGGCAATTCATAATGGGATAAATCCAGACGAATCGCTTGCTGAATTAAGACTCCATTGGCGTGAATGGAAAAGCGATCTTTAAGAACTTGTAGGCTATAACTATTGACTTGGTTGGCAACTTCTGATAGGAAACTAATGGCAAATCGTAGGGCGACTAAGCCTAAAATGGTCAAGCCAGCGGCTTCGAGTTGTCCGATATTGGCGACAACTTCATCGACCACCAGTTTGGTGATATAGAGTTCTGTGACGGGAATGAGGCCGCGAACTAGGGTAATGAAGACTGAGAGAAGCAGATAGCCGGGTTCGGCTTGCCAAACTAATTTTACCAGTTTGGGGGTATTAGCAAGAACACTGAAAAACCGCATTTTGGGGGATTTCTGCGGTGTTTTCAGGGGGGGCTGATCCAGTTGGCGGTTGCGGCGTTTAAACAAGGTTTGTCGTTAAAGTATCATCATCGGACTGAACTGGGGTCGAATACCAGCAAACCCGGTTTCTTGAAGAAACTCGGTTTCTCAGGTTTGGGGTTTACGGTTTTGATAAAGTATGGGCTAGGAAACGTTCGGTGTAATACAATGCAAGTTGATTACTAATGCCAAAATAAACGGCATCGAAGGCGTGTTCTGCCCAGGGAATTTCTAGGAAAATTGAGCGATTTCCAAATTGCAACAACTTCTCTTGTAGGTTACGTCCAAATTTGGCTTGAACGAGATGGTCTCGTTTGCCATAAATAAGGAGAGAGGGCGGTACGTTGGGACGAATGAGATGCCAGGGGGAGGCGCGATCGTATACGTCTGGGAGTTCTTCGGGTGTACCGCCGAGGAAGTCTTGTAAGATGTTTTGAATGCCTAACGGATCGGGATTGGGTAAATCGTAATAGCCGTTTGTGAGATTCACGGGGGCGTAATAGTTGATTACACCTCGAACTGGAATTGAATCGGGATCATAGGCGGCTAACATGGCTAAATGACCGCCCGCCGATCGCCCCATCAGGGCAATGCGATCGCCATCTACCCCGAACTCTTGGGCGCGATCGCAGACAACACGAATCGCTGTTTTCACATCCTCCAATTGGGCCGGAAACTGGTATTTGGGGGCGTGGCGGTAATCAATGGCGACTACTGTATAGCCGCGACTGGCGAGATAGCGACTAAACCATTCATCGTTATTGGGAGTCCCCTGTCGCCAAGCCCCACCATAGATAATGATAACCGTAGGATATTGCCCCACTGCCGCTGGTCGATAGAGATTGAGTTTCAGAGATACGCCATCAGGTTCAGCGAAGGGAATCCCCCGTTCGATGGAAACTGGGGGTAAGGGAATACCGCGAAAGACATCCAGGAGTTGCAACGGTTGGCGACGCAGGGCCATCTGAGTCTTCTGGGGAACGGTTTTGAGATAATTTGACCCCAAACCCCGTTCCATTTCGCTGTTGAAACGGCGAATCGTGGCCGGAACTTGCAGCAGGGGTAGCAGGCTGAGGCTCAAACCCAGTAAGCTAGAGACAAGGATGGCGATCGCCACTCCCCCCGTCAAAGACAAACGGGCTAACAACAACAGGGCGATCGCATGGACTCCAACCAGCCAGGGGGAAATCTCGGGGGCGACGACTGTTACCACCAATATCCACATCGTGGGGGCCGGCAGAACGATCGCCAAACTCAACAACAGCCCTAAACCGCTGAAAACAGCGAGAACCCACGGCACAACCGACATTAGAGTCATCGCAAATCTAAGGAAATAGCAGCAGCAGTATGGTGCAACATCTTCAGGGTAAAGTGGCATTGGTCACCGGGGCAACACGGGGCCTAGGAAAAGGCATCGCTGTCGGCTTAGGAGAAGCGGGGGCGACGGTTTATATTACGGGCCGCAGTTACGATCGCTCAAATCTCGAAGATCGTGAGATTGGCGGAACCTTACTCGACACCCAAGCGGCGGTAGAAGAGGCCGGTGGTGTCTGTGTTCCGGTTCAAGTGGATCACAGTGACGATGAACAGGTGCGATCGCTGTTCGATCGCATTGACAGCGAACAAGAGGGGCAACTGGATCTGTTGGTAAACAACGTGTTTGCCGGGGTACAGGCGATCGCCGAGGCCTACGGCGATCCCTTCTGGAAACATGATCCGCAACTCTGGGATGCGGTGAACCAAGTGGGGTTACGCAGTCACTACGTCAGCAGCATTTTCGCGGCCCGTCTGATGCAACGTCGCCAGGGAGGGCTGATTTGTACCATTTCCTCCTGGGGAGGGATGTCCTATATTTTTGGGGCCGCTTATGGGGCCGGGAAAGCCGCCTGCGATCGCCTGGCCGCAGATATGGCCGTAGAGTTGAAGCCCGATAATATCGCCTCGATTGCCGTTTGGCCGGGGATTGTGGGGACGGAACAGATCACTCGTTTCGCTGACGACACCTCTGCTGAGGGGGAATTCGACCCCCAACGAACTCTGATGCGCGATCGCTACAATTGGGAAACGCCTCTACTCACCGGCCGGGCGATCGCCGCCTTAGCCGCCGATGCCAACGTCCTTCGCTACAGTGGTAAAGTGCAGATTGTCGCCGAGTTAGCCCGACGCTATAAATTGGTAGACCAAGACGGCGATCGTCCCGCCTCCCTACGGTCTTTGCGCTTTCTCCTCGGCGCTCAATTCCCCGCCCTGAGAGACCATGATACACTCATCCCAGACTTGCTCGTTCCTTGGCCGCTATTGCTTTGGGGACCGTTGCCAGCCCCGAAAACGTAACCCTTGATGTTGCTAATCACTCTTGCTACGAGATGACTCAATTTAAAGACGCTGCGATCGTTTTAACGGGGGCGGCGGGTGGATTTGGTCAACAGTTTACCCGCAAACTGTTAAACGCCGGGGGACAGTTAATTCTCGCCGATCTCGATGAAGCCAGGTTACGCCAACAGGCCGAGGCCATTCAGAAAGAGGTTAAAACGGGCAAAGTTTTAGCCTGTTTTGGGGTCGATTTATCTGAACCCGCTGGATCGCAATCTCTCTATGATGCCGTTCAAGCCCTAGGGGTTCCCGTAGATATTTTAATTAACAATGCCGGGATTGGTTTGTACGGACGCATGGATGAAGTTCCCAGCGATAAATGGGAACGGTTAATGCAGGTCAATTTGTTGGCCCCGATGCGCTTAAGTACCCTATTTGTCGCCGACATGATCCAGCGTCGTCACGGCCATATCGTCAATATCTCCTCCTTAGCCGGTTGGATTGCTGTAGAAGGAATGGCCCATTATGCCAGCAGTAAATTCGGCTTACGCGGCTTTAGTGAAGGGCTATTTAATGAAGTCAAACAATACAATGTTAAAGTCACAGCGGTCTATCCCTATTTTAGTCGTACCCCCCTATTACAAGCCGAGAAATATGGAAGTTTAGCCCAAGAAACGACGGGAATTGCTGACAAAGATGCCACCGATCCTGAGCGAGTGATTGAGGCAGTGGTTCGGGCGATCGCCCAAGAAAAACTGCACGTCTTTCCCGACACAAAAGCCCAGATTTTCCACCAACTCAAACGCTATGTCCCACCCATTGTAACCTGGGGTGTAGACTACTTCAAACCCAAACAAAACACCAAACCCTAACCGTTAAACCAGGCAACCAAAGGATTGCCCCCACATTATATCTCCCCTCCTGGAAGGAGTTAGGGGTGGATTATCCCCTCCTGGGAGGGGCAGGGGTGGGTTCCCCCTATTGCCTTTTGCCTATTGCCTTTTGCCTTTTGCCTCCTGTTCCCTGTTCCCTGTTCCCTGTTCCCTTCCTCCTATGATTCAAACCGCAACTCAACCTAAACCCTCCAACCCCACCGACACTCGCCACAAACAACTGATTATCGGCGCAGGATTTGTCGGATTAGGCATTGCCCAAGCCTTAAAAGATGCTAAAATCCCCTATGATCAAGTTGATGCCAGCGACGATATTGGCGGCAATTGGTATCACGGCGTTTACGAAACCGCCCATATTATCTCCTCGAAGAAAGTGACCCAATTTACTCACTTTCCCATGCCCTCAGACTACCCCGACTTTCCCAGCGCCCAACAACTACTCGCCTATTTAAACAGCTTTGCCGACCATTTTCAACTCCGCCCCAACATCGAACTCAAACGCTGCGTCAACCAGGTTCATCCTGTTGCCGACAACCTTTGGAACGTCACCTTTGCCAACGGCGAACAACGGGTTTATAAAGGAGTTATCCTCTGCAACGGCCATCACTGGTGTAAGCGTTTTCCAGAATTTAAGGGAACCTTTGACGGGCAAATCATCCATTCCAAAGACTACAAAACCCCCGATGTTTTGCGAGGAAAACGAGTCTTAGTCATTGGCGGTGGCAACTCCGGTTGTGACATCGCCGCCGAAGCCGGCCGAGTTGCCAAAAAAAGCGTCTTGAGTTTACGCGAATCCGTCTGGTTTGTCCCCAAAAGCTTCGCCGGAGTTCCCGTGGTGGACTTAATTCGTGGTTGGATGCCCCAATGGTTTCAGCGGGGGTTAGCCTATCTGATGATTCGCCTCACCTTCGGCAAACATGAACGATATGGCTTACCCACTCCCAACTATCGCATTTTTGACAAACACCCGACCTTAAATAACGAAGTCCCTTATTATATCAAACATGGTCGCATTTCACCCAAGCCAGAAGTGAGCAAACTCGACGGTCAATTTGTAGAGTTTGTCGATGGAAGTCGGGAGAAATTTGACTTAATTGTTTGCGCGACTGGCTATCATCTCGCTTATCCCTTTTTACCGGAAGAATTGCAACGAGTTCGCGGGGCAACGGTACAGTGTTACGGCGGTTGCTTCCTCGATGATTATAAGGGATTAGCCTATCTAGGTTGGGGACAGGCCCGAGGTGGAGTGGGGTCTCTGATTGCCGCTTTTGGACCCCGATTTGCCCGTTGTCTTCAGCTTCAGGATGAGGTCAATGTTCCCCTGGGACTGGTGTTTAAAGAAATGGGACAGCAGTTACCTGAAACCCATTTATCTGACCCCCATCGAGTATTTCGTCAGCTTAAGTTACTGGATTTAGCCTGGGGGTTGCTGAGGTGGAAAGCCCATAAACTCGATAAAGAACATCCCAATTTCCAGAATCAACCGTTGTGAGGAGAATTGTAATCTTGAGACGTTTGTTGGTTTAATTTATAGAAATCGAAGATTGCATTTGGATACTAACTTGGGAGAAAATCCCCTCTCTGTTCCCTGTTCCCTGTTCCCTGTTCCCTTCTTGTCCTACATTTTTTGTCCTATTTAAACCAACCTTTGCTATATTATGATGTCTCAAAATCCTAATCCTCAAGATATCGAAAGCTGGAAAGCCAAAATCGAGAGGGCCAACCGTAACAATCTATTCCATCATTGCCAAGATTGTGGGTATGAGTGGGTAGCCTCAGAACCCCAACCCTGTCGCTGTGGAAGTTCTCGGATTGAACGTATCGCCTGTTGGCAATTTCCCGATGGCTAGGGATGTTGGCCCCCTAACCGATCGCAAACCCAGTATAAGGTCGCAAATCGGGGTGATGGAACCCTAAGACAATCTTCTCTTGCGGGATACCGGCGTTCAGTAACTCATCGGCGATTCCGTCTTCTAAGCCATCTTGGTGAATCCAAACTTTATCGCCGATAATTTCTAAGTGGAGGACACAACCATGAACTTGTTTGTTGTTGAGTTGTCCAACGGTAAACAAGGCATAACTTTTATGATCTTCGCCAATAATTAGCCTTCGCTCTAAGTTACCATGGGCATAGGGGAGTTTGGCGTACTCCTGTAGAATTTCAGTAATAATTTGATGATAATCTAGGCTATCCATTGACGAATCACTCCTGTTGGTCGGTCAAGGACAATTAACTTTAGGCGTTTACTCAGTCCATCAAGAAACCGAGTTTCTCCGAGAAACCCGGTTTCTGGTATTCGAGGTCGTCAGGCCAACACCCCTAGTTTATCGTTGACCTAACTCAGATTAACTCAGAAGATGTTGACGAACCGCTAACACCAGATTATCCGTCCAATGATGGACTAACTCCGAGGTGGCGGCTTCTACCATGACGCGAATCACCGGTTCCGTTCCCGAGGCCCGAACTAAGACGCGGCCTTGATCGCCCATGGCGGTTTCGGCGGTGGCGATCGCCTGCTGAAGTGGATCACACTGTTGCCAGTTTAACCGCAATTCCCGATCCTCGACGCGCACATTCTGCAACACCTGGGGATAGGTTTGGAAACTCTCATCGACTAACTCCGATAAACCGCTTCCACTGCGTTTCACTAAAGCGGCTAAATGCAACGCCGTCAATAAGCCATCGCCGCTAACGCCGTAATGACTACAAATGACATGGCCCGACTGTTCACCGCCAAGAGTCGATCCCGTTCGTTGCATCTCGGCGTGAACATATTGATCGCCGACGGAGGTTCGCAGCAATTGGCCTCCTTGGGCTTTCCAGGCCCGTTCAAAGCCTAAATTAGCCATCACCGTCGAGACAATCAGATTATCCGGGAGTTGTCCCGTTTGCCGCAGGGACTGACCCCAGAGATAGAGGATATAATCGCCGTCAATGGCCCGGCCTTGGCCGTCAACGGCTAAGACGCGATCGGCATCGCCATCAAAGGCAAATCCTAAACAGGCATTATGACTCAATACGGCGGCCCGTAGGGGGTCGAGATGGGTTGAACCACAGTTGACGTTGATACGATCGCCGTCGGGGCGATCATGGAGACAAATCACCTCAGCCCCCAAGGCCGCAAAGGCTTGCGGGGCCACGTGACTGGCCGCCCCCCAGGCTAAGTCTAAAACCACTTTCATGCCCCGTAAATCCATGCCCAGGGGGGTTTGAACGGCGTTAAGATAGTTTTTGACTAACTCGGGGCGATGGTGGTGACGGCCCCAACTGGCGTTGATGTCGCTGAGATTGAGTTGGCCGCGAATCCCGGCTTCGATGCGTTGTTGAATCTCTGAGGGGAGTTTGGCCCCACTTGGCCCGAAAAATTTAATGCCGTTATCGGCTGGGGGGTTATGGCTGGCGGAAATCATCACTCCACCAATGGCGTCGGAGGTGGCGGCCAGATAGGCGACACAGGGAGTCGGACATAATCCTAAGTCCCAAACCTCTAACCCGGCGGCGGTGAGTCCCGCAGACAGGGCCATGGCCAGCATACTACTGGAGTTGCGGGAATCTTGCCCGAGGGCGATCGCACCCCGTCCCTGACTGTCTTTAAACATCTGGCCGGCCCAGAAACCGACTTGCAGGGCCAGGGGGGCGTTGAGAAGGTCCCCCACATGGCCGCGAATCCCGTCGGTTCCAAATAGCCTCGACGGGGGTAGGTTCAGGGGAGATATTGCAAAGGGCGATATCTCCGCCAGGGAGGTTGAGGTTTGGCGAACCACAGGTGACATAACCATATTTCCGAATCACTCCACACAAATCACACTCACAGGTTGATGCGTCCCCAAGTTTGCTGGCAAGGTTCAACCGCCCAAAGACCCGAGATACGCTCGACCTGACATACACATGGAGGATACCATGTCCAGGAATGAACAATTGTGTATTAGGGGTTGCCAGAACACGACAGTTGATGCAAGACCTCTCGACTGAGTTGTCCGGTTGTCTCCCAGCTAAAGTGACGAACGCGATCGCAACCCCGTTGCTGAAGCTGCGATCGCACGTCATCTTCTTTCGCCAACACCACCATGGCATCGGACAATTGTTGCAAATTGTAAGGATCGACGAGTAAGGCCGCGTCTCCGGCGACTTCGGGAATAGAGGCCACATGGGAGGCCATGACGGGACAGCCGCAGGCCATGGCTTCTAAGATGGGTAGGCCGAAGCCTTCCCAGAGGGAGGGAAAGACGAGGGCTAAGGCTTGGTTGAGGAGGATGGGTAGGTCGCTGGCGTTGATGTAATCGAGGAATTTGACGCGATCGCCGAGATGCAATTCTTGCACCTGTTGCTGTAGTTTGGGGGTGTAGCGGCGGTCAAAGGACCCGCCCAGCCAAAATTCACAGTCGAGGGATGGGGGAAGTTGGGCGAAGGCGGCGATGGCCCGTTGCAGGTTTTTGTAGGGATCATGTCGCCCGAGATAGAGGAAGTAATTGCGGCGGGGAAGGTTGAGAGGGCGATAGCGATGGCGATCGTACGCGAGGGGGGTGACGGTGATTTTTTGGGCAGGAACGCCGTAAAAGGCCATCGCATCGTCGGCGGTGGCTTGGGAGATGCAGAGGAGATGTTGGGCTTGTTTGAGGACTTGGGGAACGTAGAGGCGATGATAGAGGGTCATGGGTGATGCCGGTTTGGGAAAACGCAGGGGAATGGCATCATAGACGGTGACGACATAGCGGCCGGCCCAGCCGAGAGGGGCTTCGGGAAGGGGGGAAAAGAGAAGATCGCCCCCCAAGTCTCGATGGAGTCGCGGTAGGGCGAATTGGGTCCAGAGGAGACGTTTGAGATGACCCACCAGTCCTTGTTCGGGGGTGAGGCCCGGGGGGATGGGGTGATGGCGAAATCCGGCTTTGGGGTGAGGGGTGAGGAGAATGGGATCAAGCGATCGCAACTGGGGAATCAGATTCAGGGCGTAGGTACTGATTCCGGTGGGTTTCTCCATTAAAAAGGCAAGGTTAATCAGTACCATTGGCTTGATTAGGGGTTAGGTAATGGTCGAGAATGTTGAGGATGCGATCGCCCATTTGACGATAGCGAAATGATTGGACTCGTTGCAATCCTCGTTGTTGTAAGTGTTGCCGCAGTTGGGCATTATTGACCAGTTGCACAATTCCTTTGGCCATGTCATCTACGTCATAGGGATTGATATACAAGGCCGCGTCGCCGCAGACTTCGGGAATGGCGGTTTGATTGGAGGCCAAAACGGGACAGCCACAGGCCATGGCTTCGAGGGGGGGAATCCCAAATCCTTCGTAGAGAGAGGGAAAGGCGAAGGCGATCGCCCGGCGGTATAAGTCGGCTAAGGCGTCATCGGGGACAAATCCGAGGAATTTGACTCGTTGGTGACAGCCCAGTGTTTTAGGATAGTCCAGGAGGGGGCGATCGCGTTTATTTAAGTTTCCGACAATCCGCAATTCTAAGTTAGGACAATTGGCTCGCCCAAAGGCTTCAATTAAGCGACGCAGATTTTTATAGGGGCGGGTTTCTCCAACACATAACATAAAAGGAGTTTTGGGCGAGTTGAAGAACTCTTCACCGTCCTCAACTTGGAGATTAAAAACATCTTCTTGATAGCCTTGATAGACAACATGAATGGGAGTTTTTTGACAGTTATAATAGTCTAAAATTTCTTTTTTGGTGTAATCAGATGTCGTGATAATTGCTTTAGAACTGCGAATAAGTTGGGGTAAAACAAACTTAAAATAGTATTTAATTCGCGGATAAACGTCGGGAAAACGAATCGGCAAAATATCGTGAATGGTGATAATTTGCGGGCAAATTGGCACGAGCATTCCCTCAAATACGGGGGAATACAACAATTTTTGTTTGTTCTTGATAATTTCCAATGGCAAGCCAATTTGATGCCAAATTAAGCGCCTCAAGTTGTTCTTGAAATCATTGCGATAGAGGGTTGGATTTTTCAATATTTGAAACTTCTGGGAATCTGCCCCCACGAGAGTTGAATCAGTCGTATAAAAGCAGAAGCGATCGCCACCTCGATAGTACCTCAGCAACTCTCCCACGTAGCGATTTAAGCCATCAGAACGACTCCAATGAAAACTACTGGCATCAAAGGCAATCTCTGCCATGTTACAAATCCTCCATTTGGGAACGCCCCCAGTTATAAAAAGAGTGCATCTCACTTCTGCGATCGCTTCAGATCCCCCACCCCTACCCCTCTCAAGAGGGGATTTTTTAAGTATTTCCCCTCCAGTATTTCCCCTCCTGGGAGGGGTGCGCGATCGCGCGGGGTGGGTTCAACACTTGCTTAACACCAGCTATACCCTATAGAAACTCCTCACATAACCGCCGAAACACCTCACCCCGAACCTCGAAATTAGGAAACTGGTCAAAACTTGCACAAGCCGGAGATAATAAAACAGTTTTCGCCTGATAGGTTTTAGCTAAATTTCGGGACGCATCTACCGCCACTTCCATCGTCTCCACAATCTTATAGTCAGAATAGCCCACCCCATCGAGCATTTGGGCAAAGGATTCCGCCGCATCGCCAATCAACAAGACAAAAGCCGCCTGACGCTGAATCGCCTCTAGCCAAGTGGTAGCATCACCATCTTTGGGATCGCCGCCAGCAATGAGAATCACGGGATTGCGGACTGAGGTTAACCCCACCAGGGCGGCATCATAGTTGGTGGCTTTACTATCATTAATAAAGCGGATATCCTGCCAAGTGCCGATGACTTCTAGGCGATGCGGAACGCCGCGAAATTGGGCGATGGCTTGGGCAATCGACTCGGGTTCAATGCCGGCTAAGCGGGCTGCGGCGACGGCCATGAGAAGATTTTGTTGGTTATGACGGCCGGGCATTTGCAAGGCTTTAATGGAGACAATTTTCGCCCCATCGACGACGACCCAATCCCCATCAATGGCGGCGAAGGGGCTTAAACTGAGGTCGTTTTCGATGCTGGTCCAATGGGCGTTGGGCCAGGTTTCTCGTTGCTGGCGTAAATAGGGGTCATCCCCGTTGAAGATTTGCAACTCCGAAGACTGAAGGAGTTTGGCTTTGATGCGGTAGTAGTTGTCTAGGGTTTTGTGGCGATTGAGATGGTCGGGGGTGAAGGTTGTCCAAATGCCAATCCGAGGTGTTAGGGTACTCGACGACTCAATTTGATAGCTACTGATTTCGGCCACGACCCAATCTAAGGGTTGGTCTTGTTGGTTGGCGGTTAGGGCTAGTTCACAGGCCGCGTTGCCGATGTTGCCACAGGCGGGGGCCTTGAGTCCAGCCCCCTCGAAGATGGCGGCGGCTAGGGCGGTGGTGGTGGTTTTGCCGTTGGTTCCGGTGATTCCCAACCAGGGACAGGTTTGCAGATGTCGCCAGGCCAGTTCCATTTCGCCGATGGTTTCGATGCCTAAGTGTCGGGCCTGTTCGAGGTTGGGCAAGTCCCAGGGAACGCCGGGGCTGACGATTAATAAATCCAGGTGGGGGGCGGTTTCGGGGTCGAAGACATGGCCGAGGGCGACGGGGATGTTATCTTGGGCCAGGAGTTGTTGTTGCTGGCTGAGGGAGTCTCCGGTTCCGCGATCGCTGACGCTGACTTGCCAACCTTGGTGTTTGAGCAACCGGGCCGCCGCCAGTCCCGATTTTCCTAAGCCGATAATGTGAGCGGTTGACATACAGGTTCCCTCCCTGACGGAAATTCATCTAATCTTGCCATATTTCTGGGGCTGGGGAACACGGAACCGCTAGACTGGGGCAGTTGGGTTGTGATTGGGCCATCTATATAGATGGGGTTGGCGGTCGCTATAGGTTAAGCAATGTTACGATTTGCGCGAGAGGGTAGTTGTATGAGAGAGGGGATGCTGAAACTGGGCGGCATGGCTGATGGGGTCTGGGTTTCGGGTATCTTGGCACTTAGGGGGTGTCGCGCAAACTCTGTAATACTGATGGGGTCTGGGTTTCGAGGTTTTTGCTTTGGGGCTGGGGTTGTGCGTTTTAGGCGATCGGTGTTATTCTTGGGGGGTATCGCGCAAATGCACCTTGAAAACTGCATAGTGCCAGGGTTCCAGATGGGGTCCCCTGAAATCCACTAAAATCCCTTTGAGGGATTGAAACGCATTGAACATTCATGGTGGCGCTACAGGTCGTCACCTGAAATCCACTAAAATCCCTTTGAGGGATTGAAACAACTAAACAAAGTGACAAGCTGACTAGCGATGAGAAACCTGAAATCCACTAAAATCCCTTTGAGGGATTGAAACTGTCAACCCCTAAACCAAACTTTTTTCTAAATTGGCTGAAACCTGAAATCCACTAAAATCCCTTTGAGGGATTGAAACAATAGGGCTATCGTGGAAACGAACGCTAAGACCCCCTGAAATCCACTAAAATCCCTTTGAGGGATTGAAACCCAAAGGTGTAAACGAAGAATTTTCGATGCGGTAACCTGAAATCCACTAAAATCCCTTTGAGGGATTGAAACTGGCGCAGGCGGCGGTGGGGCATCACGCCACGGCGCCTGAAATCCACTAAAATCCCTTTGAGGGATTGAAACAAGGGGGACACGGACACGGGAAAAATCGCAAAAACCTGAAATCCACTAAAATCCCTTTGAGGGATTGAAACCGCTTATCGGAAACCGCCACCTAGGCCCCCTTTTTTCCTGAAATCCACTAAAATCCCTTTGAGGGATTGAAACCACACTCTCAAAATATACCCGCAGCGGACCCCGAAACACCTTCCTGAAATCCACTAAAATCCCTTTGAGGGATTGAAACAAGTAGGTCGTCATGCCCCCAGTACATGGCATGGCACCTGAAATCCACTAAAATCCCTTTGAGGGATTGAAACCTGGCTATCCGGCAGTGCAGGGCTTGGCACTGCCGTTAGTGCGTAAAGCAACCTGAAATCCACTAAAATCCCTTTGAGGGATTGAAACTTTCTGTCTTGGCTGCCAACACCTAGGACAGAGCCCTGAAATCCACTAAAATCCCTTTGAGGGATTGAAACAACACAACTGCTAGGGTTTACAGTGTTCTGTTTGTTGCGACCTGAAATCCACTAAAATCCCTTTGAGGGATTGAAACTTGAATGAAGGCAATCTCGTCGCGAGGAATGCCTTGCCTGAAATCCACTAAAATCCCTTTGAGGGATTGAAACAGGGGCAATGGGGTTATTAGGGGCTGCCCAGGGAGCCTGAAATCCACTAAAATCCCTTTGAGGGATTGAAACTAACCTCAGAAACACCGACCTGGAAAACAGCCCTGAAATCCACTAAAATCCCTTTGAGGGATTGAAACTGATTCTGTATTTGTTTAAAGCTAGCCTCCGCAGCTTCCCCTGAAATCCACTAAAATCCCTTTGAGGGATTGAAACAGAGGAACCGTCCCTTATCCTCCCAAATACAGCGGTCCTGAAATCCACTAAAATCCCTTTGAGGGATTGAAACGGAATCGGTTGAGTGCCACCCAAAACGCACTCCCCGAACCTGAAATCCACTAAAATCCCTTTGAGGGATTGAAACAATGACATAATTCCTCCATAAAAAACCCTCACTGTGGATACCTGAAATCCACTAAAATCCCTTTGAGGGATTGAAACGGCTCAATTTGACCACCACGAAATTACCGTGAGGCGATTCCTGAAATCCACTAAAATCCCTTTGAGGGATTGAAACTTTTAGGCTGACCCGCAATTCGCGAGCCAGAGCGATCGCATTGTCGAAGCCTGAAATCCACTAAAATCCCTTTGAGGGATTGAAACCTGAAGCTTTTTCAGGATGGTGTCCAGTTTCTCCGTCAGGCCTGAAATCCACTAAAATCCCTTTGAGGGATTGACACTTGTAATCTGACATCGCATTTTTCTCCTGATTTTCTTCTGGAAAGCACCCGCCCATATATAGCAAGTGAAGGTTCGCTTAGGACAATCTTTGCCGGAAAAGGGCGGTCCACTTGCGGATTGCCCCTACGTAGTTTCTGTACTATCCATCCCTGCTATTGCTATAGCATATTTTTTTGAGTACTCCTTGACGTATAAATTAAATACCTGTATTATGATTTAAGCGAAAAAGTCAGCAAGTCATACTATGAATTACTTAGTATTTTTATTGAAACTTGAAAATCAATGGGTCTTCAGGGTTCAGGGTTATAAAAAAATCATGGCAGATTATGTCCCTTGCCGTAGGGGCGAACAGCACCTCAACTGTCGCTCGCTGAACACAGTTCGCCCCTAATTTTTAGTATATTTTGCAACAAATTCAAACAGATTTCTTGAAGGGTTAATTCAATACTAGATAATATCGCTATTTGGTTTGCTTTTTGGTATTTTACCCGTAACCTAAATAGAAACTCAGAACTCAGAACAAAGCCGTCATGAGCATCAAATCCCAAAAAAAAGATAAAGAAGATAAGAATCGCAAGCAATTTTTTGCGGCAAAATTGAGAATGCCTTATAATTCAGGCAAGCCAGTTAAGCTTCAAGATGTCAAACGTCTTTCTATGGCTCATGATGCTAATAAGTTCCGACTTAGCATTCCCATTGAAAAGTGTGTTTCGAGCTATGGTTGGAGGTATCTCCCAGGAGAGCATCCATTTGTTAATTTTTACTCCTTAGAAGAAAGTCTAGATGAGTTTTATGATCACTTTCGTCCAAATAATGCTTTAGAGGGCTTAACCCTAGATTCAGACAAAAAAGAGCACCCAGTTCCTAAAGGATCTTGGATACAAAAGATTATTCCTGATCCTCCCACCTGTGAGGGAGGATTAAATGAAAAAATATACGGTAGTTCAATCTGTGGCCCCGTCCATCCCAAAAAATTACAGCTTGAAAAATCGAGGCTAAAAAAAATACGAGAATCAATCCGTTTTCATGGCTATAATCCCCTAATGTCAAATCACGACTTATATGGTTACTTTTTAGTTAAAAATAATGATTTCGTCTTTCATGTTAGTGGGGGCTTACATCGTTCTGCTGCTTTGGTGGATTTAGGTTGGCCAATTCTCCCTGCCGTATTTCTCATGGGACCCTATAACACGCCCAGAATTGTTACTGAATGGCATCTAGATTTTTTAGCAGGGACTGCGTACCCTGAACAAGATTTACCGATTCTTAAGGAAATGTTTCATGCCTACTTTGACGAAAATTTGAGGAAAAAGCGTAGACAAGCCTTAGCTACATGGATGAACTCAGCACAAGCTAAAGTGGCTCAAGTTGCTTCCACCTCTATGGTGGAATTTTAAGGTGCATATTTCTTGCGCTGGCGCAGATTGAAGGCCGCCCATCCTGAAATCCATCTAAATCCCTTCGAGGGATTGAAACCAGGTATTCGTCTATAAATATTCATGATTCTTTGTTCCTGAAATCCACTAAAATCCCTTTGAGGGATTGAAACTTTCCTGCCTATCTAAAATCAGTGGTGCTGCGTCGCACCTGAAATCCACTAAAATCCCTTTGAGGGATTGAAACAGAATTTAATTGAAATACTGAGTTTCCTAACCAAGGATCTCCCTGAAATCCACTAAAATCCCTTTGAGGGATTGAAACATTGACTTCTAACACAGTCGCTAACCCCTCCCATGAGGGGATAGCAAGAGGTAGGGGATTCTCTCCCAACTCAGAGTGTCCTAAGCCAATCTTCGATTGCTATACCGGGATTTCTGTTGCGAATTGAAGACTGGGAGGAGGCTTGACCAATTGACAACTCAAGGCTCAGAAATGTTACTGCGCGATTATGCAGAAGTTTTAAACTCTTCACTCGATCAAGGATATTACCGAGTTTGAAAAATGTTCTGTACCATCGGCTTTTTCACCTTCGCGGCTTCTCGGTCTAATTCCTCAATTTCACTCGCGTCTAACAGCCAACCCAACGCCCCCAAATTCTGCTGAGCCTGTTCGACGGTTTTCGCCCCCGGAATGGGAATCGTCCCTTTGGCCATACACCAATTTAAAGCCACTTGCGCTGGAGTTTTCTCGCGGGAGTTGGCGATCGCCCCCAAACAATCCAACAGCGATCGCGCCCCCGGTAAAATCTGCCGACACACCAGCCCCCGCAACCCTTTTGGTGTTTTTTCAGAGGAATATTTGCCCGTCAACAATCCCAACGCTAAAGGACTATAAGCAATCAATTGAATCCCCAACTCATCACAAACCTCTTTTAACCCTAACTCCGTCACCGGATAGGTCGATAGCAACGAATATTGCACCTGCAACGAGACAATGGAAATACCGCGATCGCTAAAACGGCGATGCACCTTTCGCAGTCGTTTGGGTCCATAATTCGACACCCCAACTCCGCGCACCTTCCCCGCTTCATATAAATCCATTAACCCGTCGAGTAAGGGCCATTCTTGCCAGGGTAAATAATTGGCTGTGGACCAGTGCATTTGGGCTAAATCAATCCCCCCTAAACGTTCCGCTGAAGCCTCCGCCGCCGCAATCATTGAACGACGAGTGAGTCGCCAAGGATAGGGGGCTAACTTCGTAGCCAGACAAAGTTCTGTCCGTTGCACATTAACGGCGGTATCACAGTAACGTTGGGCGAATTGTCCTAATAGGGATTCACTGCGTCCACTGAGTTTTCCCGTTCCATAAGAGTCTCCGGTGTCAAAGAGGGTGACACCGTTATCTACACAGAGGTTAAACACCTGTTGTAAGCCACTATCCATGCTGTCATCGTAATCCCAAAGCAGGCGATTTCCCCAAGCCCAGGTTCCACAGCCCATCGGCGGTAAGTTTAAGGTGGTCATGGTTGTTTTTTCTGAAGGTTTGACAAGATTAAATGACAAGATTAAATGACAAGATTAAAAATGATTAACGGCTGAGTTTTGAGGGAGGAACAATGCCGCGATCGCAAAGAGTTTTATCAATATCCGCCAACAGTTGTAAATCAATACTGGGTAAGGGAGATGGCGTAAACAGGTCTTGGTTTTTCAAGAAAGAAAAGGCTTGACAAAACTGTTCTTTTGTGCTAGAAATTGGAGACTGGAAATGGGCGGAAATGAGGCGATCGCAGTGCCATTGAGACACCCGTTCTACCCAATTCAAGGTTTCCTGAGGCGCACGATTGAGAATCAGTTGCTGTAACACCGGCGCTACCAACGGACGACCCTTTCCTCGGAGCGCATCAAAGGAGCGTTGCCAGTCGTTTTGCCATTGAAAGGGATATAAACCAAAATAGTTTTTCCGAGAGCGATCGCCCACCTTGAACGCATCCCGAATCACCTGACCCCAGGGCGGCGTTTCTAAGACACTGGGACGGAAATAAGCCGCAAATAAACAGATGCGTTGCCAACCCTTGCGGCGATTTTCCGGCGTATCTTCAACCACATCAAAAGGACTATCTTTAGCGTGAAATAAAAGAGGATAACTGTCCAACTGGACAATGGCGGGTGGATCTTCAGGAATCGCAATGAGGCTATCGGTGAGGAGTAGACTACGACTGGGGCGGTCATAGAGCGCCACTTCTCCAAACCAACCGGTTCCCAGGTGAATGGGGCCAAGGACTTCTAGGGCGCATTGATCGGCAAAGGGAAGTTGACTCGGTTCATCAGGAATCACCCGAGTGCGATCGCCCGGAAGGCCCAACCAACTCAACGGTAAATTGAGGGGAAAACTCCACTGTTGCGGGGCGATATACACCTGCGCCTGGGGACAGGCCCGGGCAAACGGTCCCACAAACACCTTATGTTCCAAGCCAGACACCGTGGGATGGATAATATAGCGAACGGGGCCATGTTGCGCCACCAATTCATTGAGAAGAGTTAAACATTCCTTAGTGGGGGCGATAGGTGCATAGACTAACAATCCTCCCGCATCGAGTTTAAGAACCGTCATGCGGATAGGAACCACCACATAGAAAATCCCCTGAAGTTGGTCAAACGTCCAGAGGCGATCGCGCACCACCTCCCGCCGCAACGTCCGCCGCTGTCCATAGGGATAAATCGGCAACGTAAACCAAAAATTCCAAGAATACTCACTCATCTCCAATCCTGCTCCGGTGTTCCCTATTCCCTGTTCCCTTCCCCTCCTGGGAGGGGCCAGGGGTGGGTTATCCCTGTTCCCTATTCCCTGTTCCCTTCCCCTCCTGGGAGGGGCCAGGGGTGGGTTATCCCTGTTCCCCGTTCCCTATTCCCCAAACTCAAAATACCCCGGTTTCACCCGAGTTTGCTGCAACTTGGGGTCATAATCGAGGCGATACTCCCGCGCGATCGCGCCAAACTCTCGGAGTTGGTTCGCTTCAGGTTCACGAATCTCCGTATCCGTCGACAGCAAAATCACCTGATGACTCGCCGCCGGGAAATAGCGTTCCACCAAATTTTGGCGGTGAGACGAATCCAAGCGGCCCAAAGGAGTATCAATGGCCACCGGAAGCTGACGGCCCGACACCCGCGCTAATCCCCAGAGGAAGGCGATCGCCAACAGTTGCTTTTCCCCGGCTGAGAGGCGATGTTTGGGAACCATCTGCCCCTGACGATCATATAACAGTAAGCGAAAGTCCTCCGCCTCAATCACCACCCGATGCACCAAATCCGACTTGTGCAACAGATAGCGGAAACATTCAGTGACTTCCAATTCCAGCTTATTGAGTTTCCGCAACGTCAACCGTTCCCGGAATTGCGCCAACGTCCGTTGTACCGACTTCGCATTATCAATTAAGTGATTGGCGTTTTGGCGATCAACATTCTGTTCCCCATAACTGGCCAACTCCTTCTTAATCCGTTCCACTTCAGCCCCGCGCTGCTGAACCTCCCGTTCCCGCAACTCCAGCGTAGCATCGAGTTTCTGGCGTTTTCCCTGGGCCTGCGTCATAGCCAGTAAGAGGCGATCGCTCTCCTCCTTCGGAGCCGCCTGTGCAATAAGCTGTTCCGTGCGAGTTAACGCCTCCAACGCCTCTTGTAAGTGTTCTTGCGTCGTCTGAGTTTGACGCAACCCATCCCCGAGGCGATCGCCCAACAACGCCCCCAATCCCTGCAACTGGCGATCGCTCAACCCCAACCACAGCGCCGCCTCATCCTCTGTCTCAGGGCCATCCTCCCGTAGAAACTCCTGCACCGTCTGCAACTTCGGTTTCGTCAATCCCAACCCTTGCAACAGATCCAACAGTCGCTGATCCCGCTCCTGCATCGTCCCCTGCACCAAACGAGCGCGACGTTCTTTTTCTTCCCATTCCCCTTGTTTTTGAGCCATCATTAACAACGGCTGAAGCTCCACCAGAGGTAAACAGCCCGCCGCCAACTCCCGCAGGCGATCGCGATGACGCTCCACCTCCTGTTTCTGACTCCCCAGCTGAGCCTCCAGAGCCGCCCGTTCCTCAGCAATTTTGCCCCCCTGAGCGCGAAACACCGCCGTGGCTCGTTCCTCTTCTTCCAGGGCGTGCTGGCGCTCCCGTTTTAAGTCTTGAACCTGTTGCTGAAGTTGCTGATGTTCCTGTTGAGCCTCCTCCAAACGCCGCTCAATCGCCTCAATCTCCGCCCGTTCCTTCTTCCCCGCCAACGTCTTGCGCTTGCGATTCACCAACACCTCCAAATCCACCGCCAAGCGTTCGGCTAACTCCAACCCCAACAGAGACTTAATCGCCCCCGACACGAGCGGCGGCGGAGCCTCGAGTTCCGCCAACTCCTTCACCTGCTCCCCATCAAACAGAAACAGATTAGAAATTCCCAACGGAAGTAGCGTTTCGACGTACTCATCCCAAGTTTCTGACAAGCCTTCATCCTTCCAATCACTATTTCCCAGGCCATCCGGCTGGTAAATCCCCAGAGTTTCCCTCCCCTCCTTAGGATGACGATCCCAGGTGCGAATGATGCGATAGCGCACCTGGCGATTGTCCACCACCTGCTCAAACAGCAGTTCAATACTGGTTTTGGCGTGGGGTTCACTATGACGATTGACACATTGAGCGAGGAAATCCCCATAATTGAGACTTCCCCGCGTCGAACATTGCGCCCGTTGTCCGTAGAGGGCCAGGCGAATCGCATCCATGAGGGTGGTTTTACCGCCGCCATTCATCCCCCCAAAGAGGATAATCGGGGCCAGTTCCCCCCCTTCCGCTTCGATGGGGCGTAGATTGAGTTCTTGTCGTCCAATATAAGGACCAAAGTTTTGTAGGACGAGTTCGAGGAATTTCATGAAGTCGCAAAAACGCCAGGGACGACAAAGCATTCCTGGCGCGAGTATGTCTTTATGGCGATCCTACCGGATTTTGGGGACGCTTGAGTACAGGCAACCCTGCCCACTGTAGATTAGGCTTAGCGCATTCCCCCAGCGCCACGACCTTGACCGGGATTTCCGGGACCATTTCCGGGACCATTTCCAGGACCATTTCCGGGACCATTTCCGGGACCGTTCCCGCCGCGATTTCCACGGCCACGTCCGCGTTGTCCGCGTTGTCCACGATGATCTTCCATCCAATCGCGCACCTGGGTTCGCTGTTCCTCGGTGAGAACTCCGCGAATATCCATCATCGAGTTAAAGCGCAAATCCGACATCTCATTGCGCAGTTCCATCATCTGTTGACGCTGTTGACGGATTTCAGCGTCTGAGGCGTTGCTTCCCATGGCGTTGTGCATGGTATCGCGGTGTTGTTGCATCTGCTCGCGAAGAGCGTCAATTTGTGGTTGATAGCGATCGCGGATGGCTTGAATGGACTCGGTTTGTTCCGGGGTTAAGTCCAACTCATCAATCCAACGCATTTGACGTCCGCCTCCCGGCCCGCGCTGACTCATGTGAGTCTCACGAGGACTCATATCGTCGGCGTGAGCGTAGGGTGCAGCGACGGTTCCTAACATGAGGAATCCTGCTAATCCGCACATGGCGGCTTTACGGGTGCAGCATCGGTTTTGGACGCGATTACGGTGAGCCATGATGATCAATCTCCTATGTATAATCTGTGAATCTGTGAATCTGTGAATCTGTGAATCTGTCAATGACATGAAGGGGTTAACCTGACGGGGTTAACGTGAATCTGTTGTGGCTTGGCTTGGGTTCGTTAGTTCCGAGAGTTCCCAGGAACTTTCCCATTCCTCACTTTCCCAGGGATTGGCTTCGCACTCATACGTTGAACAATACCAACTGTCTTCAAGGAAGGTTTCGAGTTGGGCCAACTGAGCGTTACTGGTTTGGGGAGTGAAGAGGTAGCGGCTGCTGAACCAGACTAAGGGAATCAACGCCGCTGCGATCGCTCCCCCTAAACGCCATTTCTGTCGGCGTTGTATCAGCTTCAGGGTTTTGTCGGTGCGAATCTCAGCCAAGAGTTGGGATTCGAGTTCCGGCGGCGGGGCTGGCGGAAGCGGTCGGTGTTGTTGTAGAAAGATGACGAGTTGGCGATCGTCATCGTGGTTATGTATCAAAATGTCACCCCCTGCTGTTCGAGATACTGGCGGACGAGTTTTCGCCCATGAAATAAACGGGATTTGACGGTTCCCACGGGAATCCCAAGGATGTCCGCCACCTCTTTTTGGGGCAGATCTTCGAGATCATGCAAGATAATCACACTCCTAAAGTCAAGTTTCAAGTCTTGCAAGGCCTGTTCAACCCAATCCCGATATTGTAGTTCCATGAGATCTGACGCCTGAACCGGTGGTTCCGGTTGCAGTTTGGCCCGTAAGTCAGCGCTTTTAGCAAACTCTCGCCGTTTATCGCTGGCCACGTTCCAGACGATACGATAGAGCCAGGTGGAGAAGTAGTCAGGCGATCGCAGTTTCGGTAAGCCCCGCCACACCCGCAGGAAGGTTTCCTGAACCAGATCGTCGAGAACCTCTCGGCCACAGAGTTGATAGAGGGTTGCTCGTACTTTTCCCTGATAGCGTCGATAGAGTTCCCGAAAACTGTGTTCGTCTCCTTGACAACATCGACGCACTAATTCCCCATCTTGAGGGCGATTGGGCTTGTCTGCTGTCACCATTAATGTTTGATCATCCCCTAACCTGTATCTTGTACGGAACCGTCAATAGCCGTTACCGTTGGCATCTCCAGGTTACGGAACTCCCGTCAATCCCGGACTCCAAGGTTATAGACTGACCCAACGCTAAAACGGTTCAATCATTACCTTCCTGGCCCTGTTGCCTCTTGCCTGTTGCCTGTTGCCTGTTGCCGTCCTCTCCCAGATGAAGCCGACTTTGCAATTCCCCCCCAATTCTATAAAGATTGCTTAAAGCTTCCCAGAAAATCCCCCAGATTCCGAATCTGTATATCACAATGGAATTTGTGAGGGTTTCACGCGCCCTCCGTCCCATGACATCTCACGGATAGAAGGAGGCCACTCGACTATGGCATCTGTTAAAGAGTCTACAAAAGAATCCACAAATCACAAAACATTACCAACCTTAGCTGAGACGCCTCAAGGAATTGCAGCCACGGAATTGCGCCCTTGGGGGTCGTTTACGGTCTTAGAAGAAGGAACTCGTTATAAAATTAAACGTATTGAAGTCAAGCCTGGACACCGTCTCAGCTTGCAGATGCACCACCATCGTAGTGAACATTGGATTGTGGTTTCAGGGACGGCGCGAGTCATCTGTGATGAGAAGGAAGAACTGGTGTACAGCAATCAGTCCACCTATGTTCCCCAAGGAACAAGCCACCGTCTGGAAAATCCCGGTGTCATTCCGCTGATTCTCATTGAGGTGCAGAACGGCGAGTATCTCGGGGAAGACGATATTATCCGTTTCCAAGATGATTACGCCCGTAGCGAGTAGTCTGTTCTTGCAATTCTGATAAGGCAACAGGCAACAGGGAACAGGCAACAGGCAACAGGGAACAGGGAACAGATCACCTCTGGGGTGTGGCCGATGGGCTACGCCCCTTGTTGTGTAATGGGGGATTGGGATTAGTGGTTGAGGGAGTCAGTCGCCCCAAGGCAACCCCAGTCATCAATCTGATCTAGTTGAGCGTCGTCGAACCTGGCTCCTTGGATTTGGGCGTAACGTAAGACGGCTTGGGTTAGGTTGCTGCCGCTCAAATTGGCCTTGTGTAATTGAGCTAGACGCAAGTCGGCGCGAGTCAGATTGGCCTGTTGGAGATTGGCCTCGACGAGATAGGCACCGTTGAAATGCACTCCTGAGAGATCGCTATGGGAGAGATTGGCCTGATAGAGATGGGCCTCAATCAATTCGGCGTTATGTAGCGTGGCTTCGGATAAATCTGCTTGGTTGAGATGGGCGCTCTGTAAATTGGCTTCACAGAGACTGGCGCGACGCAGTTGAGCGCCGTTGAGGTTGGCGTGACAGAGGGAGGCGTGGTGCAGGTTGGCCCCGTTGAGGTTGGCGCCGCTTAAGTCGGCCTTGTCAAGTCTGGCACCTCGGAAGTTGGCGCCGGTTAGGGTGGCGCCTCGTAGGTTACAGTGAGCCAGGTCGAAGTCCCGAAAGTCCGCAGCAATGAGATGGGCATTCGTCAAGTCTAATGCGATCGCCCCCTGACCATTTTTTGCATTCGTCCATCGGGCGGCCCCATTCTCTACTAGCGCCAGATGTATCGCGTTTGCCACAATCTCTAGTCCGTTTCTGTATCGTCGTTAACGGAAAGCTTCGGGTTTTGGCCGGAGGCTTCCCCAATTATGATAAGGGCTGATCTCAATTCTTGGAGAAATTCTTGGAGAAATTCTTGGAGAAATTCTTGGAGAAACTCTCGTACCCTGTCTCGGATAAGCGGGTTTGTAGGATGGTGCGAATCTCTTGTTCAAGGTCGTCTGCGGCGGTGTTAGCGTCAAGACGTATAATCCGTTGGGGATGGTTTTGTGCCAGGGTCATGTATCCTTCTCGTACCCGCTGGTGAAAGTCGAGGGCTTCTTGTTCGAGGCGATTGGGCGCTCCTCGCTCTGTAATTCGTTGTAGGCCAATTTCGGGGTCGAGATCTAACCAGAAGGTTAAATTGGGGGTTAATCCGCCGCTGGCGATCGCATTGAGGTGTTCGATTAACCCCAACTCCAGTTGTCGGCCATAGCCTTGATAGGCCAGGGTGGAGTCGGTATAGCGATCGCACAGGATAATCGCCCCCTGCGCTAAGTTAGGCTTAAGATACTGTTCGACGTGCTGGGCGCGATCGGCGGCATAGAGCAGTAACTCGGCCCGAGGCTCAATCTCGTCCTGCTGGCGAACATCGAGCAATAGACTCCGTAATTGTTGCCCCAGGAAGGTTCCCCCCGGTTCTCGGCTAGTGAGCACTGGAACCGTTAACTGCGATCGCAACCAAGTCGCGGCCCGCTGCAATTGGGTAGTTTTGCCCGCGCCTTCGATGCCTTCAAAGACAATTAACTGACCTGCCATGATCTCCCCAACTCAATCTGAGTATTATCGTAATCAGCCAAATTCTCTCAGACTTTGCAACAAAACGTTCACGAAGGGGCGCGATCGCCCGGAACAGATGCTAAAGTATCGTGCATAATTAGAAAAACAAACTCAAACTCCGTTGAGTTATCTCAACTGAACCGTTAGCCTGCCGAGGAGGTCATTTTGGTAAACCTGACAGAATCTCTCAACCCGCAAGAACTTCGGGCTGAAGTCGCGCATCTACAAGAAGAGGTGAAGATGCGAGACCAACTGGTGCAGCAACTGTCTCAGGAACTATTCCGGCTCGTCAAGGGGGGTGGACAAGAAACAACCCCAGCTGCAACCACTCAGGGTCAGAATGAGCAACTGCAACTCCTCCACGCTCAACTGGCTGAAGTCGAGCAACAGGTTGACTTTTATCAGCAACAGATTGCTGAGCGCGATCGCGAACTGCTACAACAGCGACAGACAGTGCAGGAACTCAACGATCGCGCTAGAATGTTAGAGCAAGTTGTCCAAGAACTCCCCGAAATCTACAAACAGAAGTTTGCTGAACGGCTCAAACCGGTTCAGGAACGGGTTGAGATGTTACAGCGGGAAAATCGTCAGCTTCACTCAGAACTGCAAAGTGTCAGCTATCGTCTCGCCCAACGCAGCCGTCGCCAATCTGGGAACTTGGATTTACCCAACTTTGAGGAGTCGCAACAACAGGCCTCCTTACCCTCCTTTGGCAGTGCTTAACGCCACCCGGAACGTCTCACGTCGCTTAGAGTCGCTGAAGATTGCACTCAAGACAGTTGCACTCAAGACAGTTGCACTCAAGACAGTTGCACTCAAGACAGTTGCACTTCACGGCGTTCATTGCAGTTTCTAACGCAAAAGTGTTAAGAAATAAGAAGATTCTGAATCAATCGAGGCATTGAATGTCTGAGTTCATCTCGTTAGAAACGGTCGAAGAAATCGCCCGTCAGTACGGATACTGGGCGGTTTTTTTTGGAATATCCCTAGAAAATGCCGGGATTCCCCTCCCCGGAGAAACCTTAACCCTAGTGGGAGGTTTCTTAGCCGGAGAGGGGGAACTCGACTATTGGCTGGTTCTCCTGTGTGCAACAGGAGGAGCAATTCTCGGCGACAACTTTGGCTATTGGATTGGTAAATGGGGCGGATTTCCCCTGTTGTTGCGGGTGGGGAAACTGCTACGCATCTCCGAGGAGCAACTTCGGCGGCTACGAGAGCAATTTGGTAACAACGCCGCTAAAGCCGTGTTTTTCGGGCGTTTCGTAGCTCTGTTACGGATTTTTGCCGGTCCTCTAGCGGGGATTTCCGAGATGCCCTACGGTAAGTTTTTTATCTGTAATGCAGCCGGTGCAGGGGTTTGGGCATCGGTGATGGTCAGCTTATCGTTTTTCGTGGGGCGGTTGGTTCCCTTAGAGAAGTTGGTTTCAGGAGTCGCCAGCTTTAGTATTGGTGCGCTATTGTTGTTGATCTTGGCGATCGCCATCCCCCGACTCTTGGAACTCCGCAATCCTTTAAATGTTGAGGATTGAATCTGAAGTTAAGCGGGAACCGTAACCGCTTTACCGTTATCTTGGCTCGACAGGTTAAGGATAAAGGGAATCGCTGAACGAGCCCAGGCCTTGGGAGTGGTGTAGTTTTTGGCACTGCTGCCGAAACAAGTCTGTAGCATATCTGTATTGATGACACCAGGATTCAAAGCGACGGCGGCCAGATGTTTGGGAAGTTCCTGAGACAGCGATCGCGTCAACCCCTCAATAGCCCATTTGCTGGCACAGTAGGGGGCGACTTCCGGGGAGGTACTGCGCCCCCAGGTGGAACTGACGTTAATAATAACTCCCCCTTGTGACTCAATCATCGCTGGGACAAAATGGCGCAAAACGTTGGCCACCCCTTTGAGGTTGACATCGATGACGCGATCGAACTCCAGGGCGGAAATCTCCCAGACTGGGGCCGGTTCGTTGATGACTCCGGCATTATTAATCAGAATATCAGGGGCCTGAATCTCTTGCAGAACCTGCCCACTCCACCGTTGCACTTGCCCATCATCCGCTAAATCCACGACTGCAAAATGATGGGGGTCGCCGTAGGTTTTCTGGAGTTGGGCGATCGCCCCCTCATCCGTCGCACAACCGAACAAGCGATGGCCCCCGGCGATGAACCCCTCTAGCATCGCTTGTCCGAGTCCGCGACTAACGCCAGTCAGAACAATGGTTTTGGCTGCATCACCAGTCATCGCATTCCTCACATTCAACAGGTCTAATATCCCATATCCTCCATAATCTCACGCATATTCCTCTCGCCCCAACTGCTGACTCGTTCGAAGGTATCCTGGGCCACATCCTCAGACCGTGCAGCAATGGACTGACCCACATCCGACTGGTAGAACGTTAACATGGCTTGCAATTCCTCCATAGTGTAATGTTCGGCATAAATAGGAGTCACCAAGTCCACATACTCTGCCTCCAGGCGTCGCAGGTACTCATCCACCACTTCTTGGGGAATCTGAGGATTTTCCTCTAAGGCGGGCCGGACGGATTCGGCGATCATGTTCTGCTCATTGGTTGCCTCAATCAGCTCCCGAATCAGCGTTTCCTTTTCCGAGGAAATGTCAGACTCCTCTAAGAAATCCTGGCCCATCTCCTCCGTTGGTGTAGCGGCCTGAACGGGAGAAGCCAACGAGGGCGCAATTCCTAAGGTGAGGGGGGTTAGGATTGTGGCCGTTGCGAATGATAGAAGTTTGTATTTCATGGTTTCCTCCTGGATACAACCGGGGATTGAGTGGTTCTGGGGACTCCATCTCTGAGACGTCGCTTTGACCCCAAAACTTCCCACTTCCAACCTAACGAGTTTCCCCTGGTTATTTCAACCGTATTCCCAAATCGTGACCTCTAGCCGTTGCCGAGTCTCGGGCCGAAACTCCGCTAGAATAGCAGCAGCATTTCCCCCAAAACGCCGATGCTGTTGGATTTAGGCTCCGTTCTCCCTAGCGGACGACCTCGACTGCCCTCAGACCTAAGCTTACGCCCCTATCAGGAACAGGCGATCGCCAATTGGTTCGCCGCCAGTGGCCGGGGAACCCTGAAGATGGCCACCGGAAGCGGCAAAACCATCACCGCCCTGGCCATCGCCAGCCGGCTACATCAAGCCATCGGTTTACAAGTTCTGCTGATTATCTGTCCCTACCGCCATCTCGTGACGCAATGGGATCGCGAATGTCGCCGCTTCGACTTAGATCCGATTTTGGCCTTTGAAAGCGTCCATCATTGGCAGGGGCCATTAACCCGCCGCCTCACCGCCGTGCGATCGCAGAGTTTGCCCTTTCTGACGATTATCACCACCAACGCCACCCTGATGCGCGATCGCTTCCAATGGCAACTCAAATACCTCCCCGCCAAAACCCTCATCATCGGCGATGAAGTCCACAATCTCGGCGCACCCCGTCTCGAAACCGCCCTCCCCCGTCATGTCGGCCTACGGCTGGGCCTCTCCGCCACCCCAGAACGCCACTTCGACGACGCAGGAACTGACGCAGTTCTGGGCTATTTCGGCGATGTCTTACAACCGGAACTCAGCCTCGGCGATGCCATCAAAGCCGGGGCCTTGGTGCGCTATCAATACTATCCTTTGTTCGTTCCCCTCACCTCCTGGGAAAGTGAACAATATGCCAAACTCACCCATCGCATTGGTTGGGCTTTAGGCGACGACAGCCGCGATCCCGATGAACTCACCGCCTTACTGGTGAAGCGATCGCGCCTCATCGGGACCGCCAGCCGTAAACTAGATATCTTGCGCTGGATGATGCGATCGCGCCTCAACACCAGTCACACCCTGTTCTACTGTAGCGACGGCTGCGACAGCGAAACCAACACCCCGCAAATCGACGCTGTGGTGCGCCTGCTGGGGCGAGAACTGGGCTTCCGCATCAACACCTACACCGCAGAAACCTCCGTTAGCGAACGAGAACAACTGCGCCAACAATTTGAAGCTGGGGAACTTCAGGGATTAGTCGCCATCCGTTGTCTCGACGAAGGCGTTGACATCCCCGCCATCCGCACCGCCGCCATCCTCGCCAGTAGCAGCAACCCCCGTCAATTCGTCCAACGTCGCGGCCGTATCCTGCGCCCCCATCCCAGTAAAGACCATGCCACTTTATTTGATACTATTGTCTTACCTCCAGAACTTGATCGTGACACGTGGGAAGTCGAACGCAATCTATTAAAAAAAGAACTCAAACGCTTTCTCGAATTTGCCGAACTGGCTGATAATGCCGAAGAAGCACAACAACAACTGCGAGGATTGCAAGACAAGTTCGGTTTAGTGGATAGCGATTAGCCGTTTCATCTCAACTCCTAGACCACTAATTGCCTTTGTTTAAAAAAAGTGTCTAAGAACAAGTGTTAAGATTGTTTAAAAAACTAGACAAATACCCCCAAAATACTATAGTAATCGAAGGTTAGCTTAGGACACTCTCAGTTGGGAGAGAATCCCCTATCCCCTATTCACTATTCACTATCCCCTATTCACTATTCACTATCCCCTATTCACTATTCACTATCCCCTATTCACTATTCACTATTCACTATTCACTATTCACTATTCTCTGTTCCCTTCTTGTCCCATTCAGACCAACTTTTGCTATAAACCGCCCTATGGCTTCCGATTATTTCACATCTCCTGAAGCAAACATGAATTCTGAATCCTTCGACTCAGAACCCACTTTGTTTGATGACAACTTTGATGAGAACCTTGATGAGAACTGGGATGATGCACCCATCGCTGAATGGGATGTTCCCGTTTTGGGTGTGTCTTCAATTCTCTCGGAAGGGAGCGCCCAGTATGGCGATCGCCAAAACTTTAATGATGTCTGGGAACCCTTCACCAGCGCCTCTGAAGCTGTACAAGAAATCATGCGCCGAGTGCTGAAAATCGAAATGCGCCGCCTCAATACTCGGAGAACTTATGGTGTCAAAAACGATATTTTGAAAGTTGTTTATGACGTCATCCCTGAATAATTGTTCCCAGAACATTACTCGTCCAATCACGTCACGTCATCAGCCTTCAAACGTAGAACACTCCCGCAACTCATCAGGAATACGAGTGCCGAGGGGAAACTCCAACACCGTCTCCCGAAATCCCAGATAGCCACTTTCAGAAAACGAGAGCAACATCCGGCATAAGGCAATCCAAACCGATCGCTCGAACTCCCAATCCTTCCCTCTCGGGGCGCGATCGGCAATGGACTTCAAGGCCCAAAAATACGTATTCCGAGTCACCGCGCCTCCCTTCTTAAAGGGTGGCACATCATCGCGATGTACATAGAGAACGCCCTCTTCAATCACCGTAACTCGCATCAATCCTAATCCAAACAATCCACAACCATTATCGAGAAGCTTGCCCCAGCCAAGGGTTAACGTGAGAGAATATCATTGGGTTCCCTTCACTTAGATTACTATGGGTCACGCTTCTCTCTACTCCGAAGATCACTTTGTCGTCCTCGAAACCAACCAAGCCGAGGAAATTCTCACCGCCGAGGAACTGTTCGAGAAACTCAAAGGGATTCTCGAACAACGTTCCCCCGAGGATCTCCCCCGAGATCTACAGCAACTCGATAATTTGGGCGATCGCACCCGCTACCTGATCGAAAACGCCTGCGATCTCGACATGGGGGCTGGCGAGTTTCTGCAATGGTACGCCATCCGGCTCGAAAAATGAAGCCGCTTAGGCCTTCGGCTGGGCAATAATCGCCACATCAATAAACCCTTCCTCGGGTTCCTGGACTTGCACCTGTACCCCAGGACCAAAAAACGTCTCCATTTCCCCTCGTTTCTCCTGCCAACGCTCTAAAGGGAGCAGCGGCGAGTCAAACTCCAAAATCAAGGCATAAGCCCCCTCTACGGCTTCCTCACGAATCCCCTCTAAAATCGGACGGGCCTTATCATTGGGACTAAGTTTGAGAAATTCCAAGGCTTCCAACAGATGCGCTCGTTCAGCGTAACGATAACGGTTGACATCAATGCGAACTTGATTCTGAGTATCCGTCGCTTGAGCCTCTCGCAATGCTAACACTTCCGGCGACGTCGGTTGCGTAAACGGGGCCGGCTTCAACTCCGCCGACTTAAGGGCTAAACCAATCAGCAAAACCGGGATTCCGTAGAAAAACCCCGCTAAGTTCAGCGTCGCATTCCCCGAAAAATAGGCCCCAAAGCCGACAATCGTTAAACTCAATCCCACCACCAGGGCGATCGCCGCCAGGGAGGTTTGACGCAAAAAAGCAGGTAAAACAGGCATAATGATGAAAACCGATCTCGACGAGAGTTCCTTGAGATTGTCGCCGAAAACCGTCCTCCTGTTCAACTCCTCGGCCAATTCCCAACAAGCCCTGACAGGCGGAGCCGTCGAGATTCCGTTGTCCTTGCTACAATATCAACGCAAACTCATCGCCAAAGGTACGCTTCACAATGGATACAACCACAATCCGCTCCCAGATTGAGCAAATTGAAAGCAAGCGTGGGGTTCTCCTAGATCTCCTCGAACGCCCTGACTTGGGAACCCTTCGCATTGATGTCAACCAGGCTCTCGAAGAAATGGACGATCTCATCGAGGAGTTTAAGCGAACCTTCCCCGATGCTGAACCTCCCAACACCTAAAACCGTCCCAGTTTTTCCTGAATACACCATTTCACACGATAACTTTAGGAGACACCGTTAATATTTGAACCCCGAGGGGGGAGTCTTAACCGACTCCCCCCTCGCGTTATGGAAGGCGTTTTGTTTCTCCGTTGAGGCGACCTTTGTCTTGGCTAGAGAGCCAGTTCTCGGATTGTCCTATCACGGTTGACTGGTTTTGGCAGTTTAAGGCGATCGCAACGGGTGACAGTTTAAATAGCGTCGAGTTCAAGCCCCCATCGACTGACAGAATGCCCTTTACTGAAGTCATTGAAGAGCCATCACAAGCTTGATTTGAACGCCCCTTATCATCTTAACTGCAACTACCATGGAAACCCTCGCCCAAGTTTTTACAACCATTGTTCGCCAGCCGTCTCAACCTACGGTTTCCTTGAACCGAACTCTGTTTGAGACTCAAACGAACCCTTCACTCACACCGTCTAACTTGGAAACCTGGCAAATCTTCCCCATTTAACTAGCGAAGCTTGATTTCAACGTCCCGAGTCTCAACCCCCATAACTATTAACAATTGTGTGTCATTTCCGTAATGGGCAACAAACTCTCTGAAATTGCCATCTAGATCTTGTTCCCGTACCGTCAACCTCTATTAAAGGTCATACCATGTATCAGAAAAAAGTCTTACCTATCTTTGAACAGCCGCAGAATGTAAAACCACAAAAGGCAAAACCACAAACTGGCTATTTTGTCAATGAAATTTTTTGGAATCTGCTGCTACATCCCCAACTCGAACAAGCCAACTCGTCGCCACCACGTCAACAGCCCGAAGGTTGGCCCCTGCCCCAAACCAACCCTTAGCGATCGCAGCGGCCAAGGGCTTTGTTGACACTCCCGCCGTTAAATCAAAGATTATAACGGGGGATTCTTGCTTCATCAG
>OFEU01000090.1_pt1 | contig 122198 bp, 105 predicted proteins | sample 1521221 | NCBI WGS metagenome assembly OFEU01 (sample SAMN03766357, study PRJEB24113) | microbial mat metagenome | isolation source: enrichment culture HLUCC-O from microbial mat sample contains cyanobacterium... | reverse complement strand
CTATTCACTATTCACTATTCACTATTCACTATTCACTATTCACTATTCACTATTCCTGTCGGGCAAAATTCTGTCACCCACAAACCTAAGTCCTCGTCCGGAATCTCTTGTTTAACATGGTCACAGAGAGCCTGAGCCTGTTCTGGAGTTTCCGTCAGAGCAAACACCGTTGGTCCAGATCCCGACATCATGGCCCCGAGAACATCACCATCGGACATCACCTGACGCAATTTAGCCACCGAAGGAAACTCCGGTAAAACCACCTTTTCTAAGTCGTTATAGAGCAAACGACCAATCTCGCGCTTATCATGGTTCAGCAACGCCGACATCATCGGTCCAGCATGAAGCGAATGACGTCGCTGTTCCTGTTCACTCTCACCCATCGCATAGGTATGGGAAAAGCGTTCCCGGAAGGTTTTATAGGCCCAGGGAGTAGACACAGCCAAACTGCGATATTTGGCTAACACCACCGAGATCCCTTCCATACTCGGTAGCGGGGTGATTTCCTCGCCACGAGCACTGGCTAGAGCCGTTCCTCCACTGATGCAGAAGGGGATATCTGAGCCTAACTGCGCCGCTAAATCCCAGAGTTCGGGTTGGGTCAGACCAAGGTTCCAAAGTAAGTTTAAACCCACCAGAACCGCCGCTGCGTCAGCAGAACCACCGGCTAGGCCAGCGGCGATGGGAATCAGTTTCTTGAGACGAATATCCACGCCGCCGAGGTTATGATGGCTCTCGGGGTATTGCCCGGCCATCAACTCCGCTGCACGTAGCGCTAGGTTAGTGCGATCGCCCGGAACCCCTGGCGTATTACAGTGGAGTCGGAACTGTTCGAGTCCGTTAGCCCGTAACTCCAGGCGATCGCACAGAGCCACACTCTGCATGACCATGGCCAGCTCGTGATAGCCATCGGGGCGATCGCCGATAATCTCTAAATGTAGGTTAATCTTAGCAGGGGCGGAGAGGGTGCAACGTTCCATGAGTTTGGCTCAACAGTGGATAGAACCACAAGTACCATTGATCAAGTTATCCTAGAAGGAGGATTTTGGGGAGATGGCCATGCGTCAACATCGATTTACAGCCTTGGGTTTGGCTCTAGCATTGGTTTTGGGGGCCTGTGGTTCAGAACCTGACGAGTTCAGTGTTCCTGACTCTGAAGATGACCCTGTCGCCGAACAGGCCCCGGCGGATGCCCCAACTGATGAAGATGAGGATGCAGATGAGGAGAATGATGTCCCTGAAGCCGAACCCTTTGAATCCCCACTGATAGAAGAAGACGAAGCCACCGCTGCACCCAGTGGTTTAATCTCCTCAACGAATCCCCAAGAACGTAGCCGTCAGGCTCAACGGAATTTAGATGCGGCTCGTGAAGACGGGGCTGACCCTTTTGGGGTGTTACCGGTGGAAGTTTCCCGCAGTCAGCGACAAGCCGAAACCATCGCCCGAGAGGTGACTGAGGAGCCGGAACCTGGAACTCCTGAAGCCTCTGAAAATGGTCGAACCGCAACCCGAACCGGAAACGGAACCGCAACCCAAACCGGAGACGGGACGGAAACTGATGGTATTGTTGCCGGACCTCCATTGCCACCTCTAACGGGGCAGACGATGGAACCCCTGCCGGATATCAATCCTAGAGATTTCGCAATTTCCCCCTTACGTCCTTCTGGTACGGTTTCAGCAGACGATGTTGAAGAGGATGATGAGATGCCCGTCGCTGATTCTCCTAGCTCAATACCTGAAGCTGAAGAACTGCCTCCTCCTCCTGCTACTGACTTAGCTGAAGGAACTGAGGTAACTGGAGTGATGCAAGTTGGCGGAGATATTCAAATCATCTTACAAACCCCCGGTTCTGCCTTCAGTCGTTATGTCCGAGTCGGAGATACGATCGCCAATGGGGAAGTTCGAGTTGTCCGCGTCGAAAGCTTGAACTCAGAGCCATTGGTGATTCTGGAACAGAACGGTGTAGAAATTGCTCGTGGCATTGGTGAACCAGGGATGGGTTCAGAGGATGAGGACATGGCAAACTGGGTCAGTTCCCACTAGAACAGTTAAAGGGTTTTGCAAGGGCCATCGCCCTGAGTGGACGCATTGATAGTAAGCCATCCGATTATGAAAAAGCTTAGTGCAGTTTTAACGTCTCTATTAGGCCTGAGTTTATGGAGCAACCTGCCTCCATTGAGGAGTTACGCTCAGGACGCTATTCGTGACCCTCAATGCGATCCCGTCTCTTTACTAGACACTGGCTCAGGCTATGGTCGTTGTAATTACGGTGAAGGACGCAGTTATATCGGTGACTTTAGTGATTTTTTACCCAACGGCCGAGGTATTCTAACCCTGACCGATGGTACTCGCTATGAGGGAGAGTTTAGAGAGGGATTACCCGATGGCAGGGGTCGTTTGATTCGCCCTGATGACTCTCGCTATGAGGGGATATTTGCAGAAGGAGCCATTCGTCAAGGAACGGCGTTTTATACGAATGGCGATCGCTATGAAGGCTCTTTTTCCGGGGTACCACGGACAGAGAACGTGACGGATCTAATCGATACAGGTAGAACAACCGCACAAGGGGAACCTATTTTAGAAACGGAACAAGTTGAACGAGTCTTTTTTAGCAGTCAGCCTGATGGCGATGGCCGCTATGTTTTTGCCAATGGTAATCGCTTTGAAGGAGAGTTTTTTGCCGGACAACCCTTTGGACGAGGAACATTTCGCCATTCCACAGGAACCACTTGCACAGGTTTTTTCTACACCAACAATTTTGATGCAAACAACGCGACCTGTACCTATGGTGACGGTCGTCGCTATGTCGGAGAATTGCGACAAGGACGACCCCATGGCACAGGTACGATGAGGTTTCCCGATGGACGACAAGTTGTGGGAGCGTTTCGCAACGGTCAACCGGTCAGTTTCAGCGGTTATAACTAATTCCCCTTCGGCTTCCGTTTAAGCCAAGCGGGCCGAGCAAATTTCCCCCTCTCCCAGAACAGCATGGGAAGGGGGAAGGGCCAGGGTTAAATTTAGTGGAACTGAGGACTGTGACGAATTAACCCCATGAACTCTTGACGAGTTCGCGCATCATCGACAAACACGCCTCGCATGGCACTGGTGGTTGTCCAGGAACCGGGTTTTTGCACGCCACGCATGACCATACACATATGAGTGGCTTCGATGACCACCGCCACCCCCTGGGGTTTGAGAACCTCTTGTAAGGCGTCGGCGATTTGTCCCGTCAGACGCTCCTGAACCTGGAGACGACGGGCAAACATTTCACAAATGCGGGCAATTTTAGACAGGCCAATCACCTTTCCGTTGGGAATGTAGGCCACATGAGCATGGCCAATAATCGGCAACATATGATGTTCACAGGTGCTAAATAGGGTGATGTCGCGCACCAAAACCATCTCATGAGAGTTCTCATTGAAGATGGCACCGTTGAGCAGTTCTTCCAGGGATTGGTTGTAGCCGGAGGTCAGGAATTGCCAGGCTTTGCTGACTCGTTTGGGGGTATCTCGTAAGCCTTCGCGATCAGGATCTTCTCCGAGTTCTGTTAGCAGGGTGCGGATTGAGTTACGCATTTCCTGGTCAGAAACGGTTTTATGGCCGTTGGTTTCGAGTTGTTTTTCAAGTCGATCTGTACCGATGAGTTCAGAGGAATTCGATAGTGTCATTAGGCTGTTGAAAATCAGTATCTGTGAGGAAATCGGACGTTAGATTCGCTCTTAGCAAGGCGGCGAAAAAAAAGCATTGCTGAGTCGGGCAGTGGATTAACTGCTATTGAATCTAGGAAACATGGATGTTTCTCCAAAAACGCGAGTGAATTCGCAACGAAAATTAACCATGAATGGTCAAGTTAGAGGCTCGCAACCCTGACATAACAAGGAGTGCAACTATTTTTGTTAACTGAGTTTCTTGAAAAAATGCCACTTGCTCTGAATACCGCATCGGACAGGCGATCGCGTGAGACTCGGTAAAATTGCTTAAATAAATCGAGTGCGATCGCAGACAAAGGAAACGGTTTTAAAAGCATGGGCAAAGGCAATAGCTGTCCCGATTTTGCTAGAGTTCCCGAGGGTTTAGGTTAGATTGGCTGAAGTTGCCGTGGCGCATCAAAACCCGATTTTGAAAACCCATGACAACCGCACAGAATCGTAAATCACCTTCACGATTCTAACATCTTTTTCAGGCGATCGCCGGGATTTTGACGAATATCTTTAATTTTTCTCGTCAATCTGAAATTCACAGACAACTCACAGGCAACTGACCAACCAAGACTTAGGTGGCTTCAATACTTTTAATATCAGCAGCCTCAAGACCACTCTCACCCGCCGCCAACACTAAGGCCTTTTGTTTCATCGTTTTGAAAATGTTATAAAAGCCATTGGCACGGGAGGGGGTTAAACTCGCCTGTAAGCCCGTCTCCTGAATAAAATCGGGAGCCAGCTTCACGATTTCTTCGGGGTTGAGTCCTTCAGTTCCCCGAATCAGGAACGCCAGCAGTCCCTTCGTCAGTTGAGCATCCGAATCCCCGTTAAAGCAGACCTTTCCAGCATCATCGAGCCGTGCGGTGACATAAACCTGAGACACACAGCCCTGAACCTTATTTTCAGGGATTTTCTCCGCGTCAGGCATCTCAGGCAGCTTTTTGGCTAACCAGAGCAATTGCTCATAACGGCGTTTCGGGTCAGAGGCTCGCTGGAAGCGTCGAACCATCTTGTCGAGTTCAGGGGGAAGTTGAGGAGTCGTCATCGTCAAGTCGTTGAGGATGCTGTTGGCGGTCAAGTCTTAAAAACAGAGGTCAAGAGCGAGTCGGGGAAACGCAACACTCAGGTTGAAACCGGGAACACGAGTCTAGAATCGCTGCTTCAGGAGGTAAGACCTCAAACGAGAAGCAGCTTGGTTTTCTCCTGAGTCGGAGTATCCCGGCGATCGCCCCCCATAGTTCCATAGAGTTCACAGGAGTTATTGGGGCTTTCATACAACCGTAACTTCTCCAAGCTCAATCCCAGCTCTTGCAAGGGGTCTAGGAGCAAATCTCGAATATAAATGGCGATATTTTCAGCCGTGGGAACCCGAGTCTCAAAATGAGGAATATCTTTATTGAGGAAACGATGATCGAGCGGTTCAATCACCACCTCCTGAATCACGTGACGTAACGCCCCCAACTCCACCACCATCCCAGTGCGGGGATGAACCTCCCCACAGACAGTCACATCCAGATGATAATTATGACCATGGCCATGAGGACGAGCGCATTTGCCATAAACCCCACAATTGGTCGTATAATCCAGGTCTGGACGAGCAAGGCGATGGGCCGCGCTGAAATAGGTATTGACGGTCAGACGGGCTTGCATGGTATAAATTCTAAGCTTGTCAGGCAAGATACAAAACTTTACTCAATATTATCTCACGGGGCCGGGAATTCGGAGAAGGGAAATTCTCAGGTTCAGGAGTTTTCCTGGGCGATCGCCGACCCTTTGAGAAGACCAGCCGCGTCTGAGAGTCTGTCCCTGACCCCGATTGGCAGCCTTCCCCCGATGGCTAGCCGAGATTAAATCGCCTCAACGAAGCCGCCAAATCAGCCTAACGCAACTGCCCAAGCGATCGCACCCGAACAGGTCGCCGTATCATTTGGGCCGTATCATTTGGGTAGGCGATCGCCCCAACCGGTCAACCCAACCCACAAACGCCCCCCTCGCCCCACCTGTTCCGAGCCATACTCCTCAACCATGTCCGACCTCGACCTCAACCAGCTTTTTCCCTTTCCCCTCGACGACTTTCAACAGGAGGCGATCGCCGCCCTCAACGCCGGCAAATCTGCCATCGTCTGCGCCCCCACCGGGTCCGGCAAAACCCTCATCGGCGAATACGCCATCTACCGCGCCCTCACCAACCAGAAGCGCGTCTTTTACACCACCCCCCTCAAAGCCCTCTCCAACCAAAAATTACGAGACTTCCAAGAGCAATTCGGGCCGAACAACGTCGGACTCCTCACAGGAGATCTCTCCTTCAACCGGGACGCACCCATCATCGTCATGACCACCGAGATCTTCCGTAATATGCTCTACGGAACCCGCATCGGCGAAGTAGGAACCTCCATCCAGGGCGTGCAAACCGTCGTCCTCGACGAATGTCACTACATGAACGATCGCCAACGAGGAACCGTCTGGGAAGAATCCATCATCTACTGTCCCCCCGAAATCCAACTGGTGGGCCTATCTGCCACCGTCGCCAACAGCGACCAACTCACCGATTGGATTAGCCAAGTCCACGGCCCCACCGCACGCATCTATTCCGAACATCGCCCCGTTCCCCTACAATTCCTCTTCTGTAACCGCAAAGGGGTCTTTCCCCTCCTCAACTCAGACAACACACTCAACAACCGCCTCAAACCGCGCCGAGGCAGCCAAAACCGCCGCCGTAGCCGTCGCGATGGCCTGGCCATTAGCTACGTCGTCTCCCAACTACGCAAACGGGATATGTTGCCGGCCATCTACTTCATCTTTAGTCGTCGAGGCTGCGATCGCTCCGTCAACGATATCGGCACTCTCAGCCTCGTCAACGACGACGAAGCCGCCCAACTCAAAACCACCATCGACGAATTTCTGCGACAAAACCCCGACGCCGGCCGCGAAGGACAAGTCGAACCCCTCTATCGAGGCATCGCCGCCCACCACGCCGGCATCCTACCCGCCTGGAAAGGCCTCGTCGAACAACTCTTCCAACGAGGACTGATTAAAGTCGTCTTCGCCACCGAAACCCTCGCCGCCGGCATTAATATGCCCGCCCGCACCACCGTCATCTCCAGCCTCTCCAAACGCACCGATCGCGGCCATCGCCTCCTCACCGCCTCCGAATTCCTACAAATGGCCGGACGGGCCGGACGGCGAGGCATGGACGAACAGGGCTATGTCGTCACCCTAGACACCCCCTTTGAAGGGGCCATCGAAGCCGCCAACCTGGCCACCTCCAAAGCCGATCCCCTGGTGAGTCAATTCACCCCCAACTATGGGATGGTCCTCAACCTGCTGCAAACCCACAGCCTCGACGAAGCCAAAGAACTCATCGAACGTAGCTTTGGGCAGTATCTCGCCGGCCTGGGCCTACGACCCCAACAACAGGCCCTCCAAGACCTCGACGCCGAAATTACCGCCGCCCAAAGCAAATTTGAACAAGTTGACCCCGAATATCTCAGTAGCTACGAAAAACTCCAAGAACGGCTTAAAGAAGAACGCCGCATCCTCAAAACCCTACAACAACAAGCCGGCGAAGTTCAGAATAAATCCCTCACTGTTGCCCTACAATTCGCCGTTGCCGGGAGTATTCTGCAACTCAAAGGCGCCAACGTGCCCGTCTCCGAGCCGCTAAACGCCGTCTTAGTGACCAAACGACCGGGACCCGGCAAAGCCCCCTATCTCATCTGTCTCGGGGCAAATAACCGCTGGTACGTCATCACCACCAAAGACGTGGTCAGTCTGCGGGGAGAAATTCCCCGATTAGAAGACGTCGATGCCCTCACCCCACCGCCGGAAATGCCGCCCAAACCCGGACAAGCCCGCAACGGCAACGCCGAAACCCAAGCCGTCGCCGCCAAAATCCCGCCCCTGCCGGCCCCAGAGATTGCCCCCGAAGTGCAAGAATGGCAAGATCGCGTCGCCGAGATTACCGCCGAACTCGAACGGCATCCCCTGAATCAATTTGGCAATCCCGGAACCCTCATCAAACGGGCCAAACGTCTGGCCCGTCTGCAACGGCAACGACAGGAACGAGAAGAACGTATCCGTGTCAATTTGGCCCGTCACTGGGAGGACTTTCTCGATCTCATTGATATTCTGATTGAGTTTGACTGTTTAGATGGCGTTTCCATGAAACCCACCCCTTTAGGAGAGTCCATCGCCGCCGTACGGGGAGACAATGAACTGTGGTTAGGCTTAGCCATCACCAGTGGCCAATTCGATCGCCTCACCCCCGAACAATTCGCCGCCGCCTGTGCCGCCCTCGTCATGGAAGTGCGGGCCGATACCTGGACACGCTACAGCATCACCCCAGAAGTCGAAGAAGCGTTAGGGGGATTACGGGGGTTACGTCGCAAGGTGATACAGATTCAATGGCGCTATCAGGTGGCGTTCCCGGTTTGGCTGGAATGGGATGCCCTAGGCCTGGTTGAGTATTGGGCCTACGGTGTGGAATGGACAGAACTTTGTGAAAATACCAGTTTAGACGAAGGAGATATTGTCCGCATTTTGCGGCGCACCCTCGATTTTCTCTCTCAGATTCCTCATATTCCCCATGTCAGCCCAGAACTGCGTCGTTTGGCGTGGGATGCCAGTGAATTGATGAACCGCTTTCCAGTTCGCGATGAGGTTTAATTCCCCCACACTCGCTGCAAATTCAAGACAAAACCCGGTAAAACATTCTCACCGGATAACTCAACCGGATTGGACAAGATCTCGACCTCTAAACCCACTCGATAAACTGCCACTGTTCGAGTTTGAGGGTCGATTAACCAACCCAGTTTAGCCCCATTGTCCATATACTCTTGCATTTTCTCTTGCAACGATTTCACTGTATCGGAGTGCGATCGCAGCTCGACGACAAAATCCGGGCATATATTGGCAAATCTTCCTTTCTGTGCTTCGCTTAAGGCATCCCAGCGGGCTTGACTCACCCAGGAGGCATCAGGCGATCGGATTGCGCCATTGGGGAGGGTAAATCCCGTGGAGGATTCAAAGACGTCTCCCGGTTCGCCCGCGTTACGCCACCATAGGTAGAGTTCACCGGAGATGCGGCTATTGCGTTTTCCGGTTTCCCAGCCGGTGGGCGGATTCACGATGAGTTCTCCTTGGGCAGTTCGTTCGAGTTGTAAGTCTCGGTTACTGGCGGCGAGGGCGGTAAACTGTTCGGGAGTGACGTACAGGTTGAGATGTCTGGGTAACTCAAGCGATAGAGTTGAGGGTTCGAGTTGTGTGGGAACTTGTACCATGGTGGCCGCTGCGATCGCAATCTGATTACAATTCTGATTACAATTCTAATTACAATTTGGAGTAGCACTGACCCAGAACTGCGTGACTCATGGCTGAAGCCTGCCACGACTTGGAAACGCTTTCGGGATGAGGTCTAATTCTCCCACACTCGCTGCAAATTCAAGACAAAACCCGGTAAAATGTCCTCCCCGGATAACTCAACCGGATTGGACAAGATCTCGACCTCTAAACCCACTCGATAAACTGCCACTGTTCGAGTTTGAGGATCGATTAACCAACCCAGTTTAGCCCCATTGTCCATATATTCTTGCATTTTCTCTTGTAGCGATTTCACTGTATCGGAGTGCGATCGCAGCTCAACCACAAAATCCGGGCAGATATTGGCAAATGTTCCTTTCTGCTCATCTGTGAGGGCATCCCAACGTTCTTGACTAATCCAACCCGCATCGGGAGAGCGAATGGCACCATTGGCTAACGTGAATCCCGTCGAACACTCAAAGGCTTCCCCAATCGCGCCATTGTCGTCATACCAGCGATATAACTGTCCGATAATGCTAAAGTTACGTTTTCCGGTTTCCCAGCCGGTGGGTGGATTCACGATGAGTTCTCCTTGGGCGGTTCGTTCGAGTTGTAAGTCTCGGTTACTGGCGGCGAGGGCGGTAAACTGTTCGGGAGTGACGTACAGGTTGAGATGTCTGGGTAACTCAAGCGATAGGGTTGAGGGTTCGAGTTGGGTGGGAACTTGTACCATGGTGGCCGCTGCGATCGCAATTTGATTACAATTCTAATTACAATTCTAATTACAATTCACATTAGCGCTGACCCAGAACTGAGTGACTCATGGTTGAAGCCTGCCACGACTTGGAAACGCTCTACCCTGATTCTGACGGGAAACCCATGGCGGACAATACGGAACAGTATGAATGGATTGTCCGCTTGGTTACAAATCTGAAGTATTTACTCAGAGACAAAGTTGCATTTGTCGCTGGAGATTTACTCTGGTATCCCGTGGAAGTTACAGAACCCCCAGCACCTCGCCAAGCCCCGGATGTCATGGTTGTTTTGGGTCGTCCGGCGGGATATCGTGGCAGCTATAAGCAATGGGAAGAAGAGAATATTGCCCCACAGGTCGTTTTTGAAATTCTCTCACCGAGTAATACTCGCCGGGAAATGGCAGAGAAACAGAAGTTTTATGAGATATATGGGGTGTTGGAGGCGTACTATTATGATCCGCAACGCTCTGATTTTTGGGGGTTTGTACGAGATGATCCAGACGATATTTTTACCCTAATTACGGCATTATATCTGCCCTGGACATCGCCGTTGTTGGAGATTCGATTTGAACGGTTTGAGGATGGATTGGCAATTTTCTATCCCAATGGCGAACCGTTTGCCGAACCTGAAGCGAGTTTACTCGAACGAGATCGCGCCAAACTCGCGCAACAACAAGCTCAGAGGGAACGGGATGAGGCCCAGCGCGATCGCGATCGCACTCAGGCTCAGCTCGAACAAGCGTTAGCAAGGCTTCGGGAGTTGGGCATTGATCCCGATAGGCTTTAGGGGGATGCGATCGCGGGACATTCACTGTTCTAATTCTAGGACTTTGCGATCGCGATCGGCTTTAACCTCGTCGTATTCGGCTTGGATAGGACAAAAATTTAACGGGTAGGATAGGCAATGCCCACCACAGCCTAACGTAGCGCGACCTGGATTGTCTGGGAGATTTCCACCCTACTACTAGAACCCAAAAACTGTCTACAACCTCTTAAATAGATTCTGAAAAGGTTTTTTATTTTTCCATCGATAGGTATTAAAATCTTGATAGTCAATGGAGAGGATTCGCCCATCTCCTAACTCCTCTGCCAAAATAACGAGGGAAGCATCCGCTAAATCCATGGGCAAATTTTGATACTTCTCTAGCAAAAAAATAATTCGCTCAAAATGAGTCTCGTGCAAATCAAATCGTTGAAATCTTTGGGGATATTTTTGAAAAATACTCATTAACTTAATCTGTTTTTGAACCCCTTGATAGGTATTTGAGGAACGCTGCAAAAGTAAATGAGAAGTTTCTGTGAGAACACACCAAGTTGTGATTAAGGGTTCATAAGGATATTGGGCTAGAGTCTCTTGTGCGCTTTGATGATATTGGTCTTTCTCATTGAATAAAGCCAGCCAAAATCCTGTATCAACGATGATCATACTTGGAGTCTAGTTTTTCTTGAAGAACAGATTTGTAATGAGTAGAAAGATCTGGTTCTGCACTGATACAACCGATTAACTCAGATTCGTTGAGGATGTCTAAGGTACTCAATGGACAATCTGGAGTATCATTCGAGTTTACAGTTGGTTTGTCCGGTGTTAAATAGCGCTTTTTTAACAAATCAATAAAATCTAAAAGTAAAGCCTGTGCTTCTTCAGGTAATTCATTTATATCTTTTTGAATTTCTTCAATATGTATCATTATTTTTCCTCAATTAGTTACCGTCGCAATGCCCACCACAGCCTAACATACCGTAACCATTATTTGCCAGGTAGAACATTAGAGATAATAATGGATTTTTAAGATGCTCATGAAGCGACGCAACACCACCCAGGCCTCACTGCCCTGATTGCGATTCTACCTGATTGCGATTCTAAGGGAACCGTCAAAAATGCTCACATCTACACTGGCAAGCAACGGTATCTAGGCCGCAACTGTGGTCGTCAGTTCATCAAAAACCCAACCAACACGGTCATCGATACCCCAACTCGCCAACGAATTGACCGGCTCTTGCCAGAACGCATCTGGATGATTGTAGGTAAGGAAAAGACCTAGAGAAAAAGACCCAAAGAAAAAGACCCAAAGAAAAAGACCAAGAGACAGACCAAGAGACAGACCTCAACCCCAAAAAACGGATTTGAGTCAGAGTCACCAAAATTGGTTAAAATTCGGCTAGCTTTTCCGTTCCCACCATCCTCACACACAACCAAGGAACACCATTATGGTCAACGCCTTATTGCGGCGGCTGTCGCGGCGATCGCTCCCCCTCATGTTTCTGGCCCTCCCCCTACTGCTTCCCCTACCCGTTCAAAGCCAACCCACAACCGTTCAAAGTACCCGCAACGACGGCGAAATTCGCGACCCAGCCTCAGAAACCGCCCCTCCTGGCTTAGTCGTCGAAGCCGGAGATGCCCCCATCGACGCTACCATCGCCCTGCGGATGCAGCAGGAACTCAGACAACTCCTTGGACGAGTTGAGAGTGCTTTGATTGCAGCCCAAACTCTGGGAAACTTAGGCGATGTTGCCCTGCAAGCATTAGATTCGAGTACAGATGTAGTTAGCCTGGCCCAAGATGACGGTGCGCGAGTGGCGGCGGCCCGAACCCTGTTGCGGGAGTTCCCGGAATTAGTGCAGCAACAGCAGTATGGCGAAGCGCGATCGCGGTGGTTGGAGGCGCGATCGCAACTCTGGGCCAGTTACCCCAATGATCGCCCCCGCAACAGCACCCCAGAAGTGCGTTCAATTTGGCTCGATCGCGGCACTATTGTAGCCGCCGGGTCCAAAGCCGGCCTCGAACCCCTATTTGACCGTTTGGCCCGGGCCGGGATTAACACGGTGTTTTTTGAAAGCTTCAACGCCGGCTATCCCATTTATCCGAGCCAAATCACCAACTCCCAAAATCCCCTCACCGAAGGCTGGGACCCCCTACAAGCCGCCATAGAATTGGCCCGGGAACGGGGGATGGAACTCCATGCTTGGCTGTGGACCTTTGCCGTCGGCAACGAAGCCCACAATCGCGTTTTAGGGCAGTCTCCCAGCTTCGTCGGTCCTATTCTCAATGACCATCCCCAATGGGCCAATCTCGACCATCGCGGCGAAATGCGGCATCGGGGGTCCCGCAAAACCTTCCTCGATCCAGCCAACCTCGAAGCCCGCTGGTATCTCATTCGCGTCATCGATGAGATTGTCCTCAACTACGATGTCGATGGCATTCAACTCGACTATATCCGCTATCCCTTCCAAGACCCCAGCGCTGAACGCAGTTATGGCTATGGCGAAGCCGGGCGATCGCGCTTTGAGGAGTTAACTGGGGTTGATCCCACTACGATCTCTCCCCGTCAAGTTGACCTTTGGCAGCGTTGGACTGATTTCCGAGTCAGCCAAGTTACCGCCTTTGTCGGCGAGGTTCATGAACTCCTGCAACGCCGTAACCCAGAGTTAATTCTCTCAGCGGCGGTGTTTCCCCAATCCCGCCACGATCGCATCCACAAAATCCAACAAGACTGGGAAAGCTGGATTGAAGCTGGGATTATCGACGTCATTGTTCCCATGACCTACGCCGCTGACACCAATCGTCTCGGACGACTGATGACCCCCATGTTGGCGAACATCCCCCCAGGGGCATTGATTGTTCCTTCGGTGAAACTTCATGATTTAGCGGATATTGTTGCCGTCGATCAAATGCAATTGATTCGTGATTTACCCACCAGTGGTTATGCTCTTTTTGCCGCCGAACGCTTGGTGGATAACTTAAAAGAGATTTTGCAACAAACCCACGGGGAAAATAATGTTGTCCAACCGATTCCCTATCGTCAACCCTTCAAAGCGGCCCTCGATCGACATCGCGCCCTTAAGGCAGAATGGCAATTTATTTTAGCCGCTGAACAGTTGTGGATTGATGACGAGAAATTGCGTCTCTGGCAAGAGAGCGATCGCGCCTTTGTTGAAGCCTTGGAACAGCTTGCCGCACAACCGAGTCGAGCGCAAGTGACCGTGACGCGCGATCGCCTCGATCAGCTACAACAAGGATTCCCCCAATGGCTGAGTCTTCACCGAGTCAACAATACCTATCAAGTCGAGACCTGGGAACATCGTCTTCAGGCGATCGAAGAACTCCTCGCCTACGGGGAACGACGGTTAATAGTTAATAGTGAATAGTTAATAGTGAATAGTTAATAGTGAATAGTTAATAGTTGGAAATTTGGGAGTTTTAGGATGAATCAATGGCAGCGATTTCTTGGGAATTTGGGTGATTGGCGCGGCTCGTTTAGCCAATTTTCATCTAGGGGAAAGATTGTGAATGATATCCCAACCCGAGTTACTTTGGAGGGCATCGAGAACAATACTTGTGTTCAACAACAGGTCTTTAAATATCCTCCAGGAGAACCCGAACCTGAGCCAATTCAACTCACCTATCGCACCCTAGGACGAAATATCCTCTTTTTTGAAACAGGATATTTTTCCTTTGGTTCCGTGCAATTTTCCCCCGTTGCCGATTTTGGTGCCGAACAAGGGTTTATCCATAACCAGCGGCGGCTACGACTGGTACAACTATTTAAAAACGGTGAATTTAGCGGCGGAACCCTAATTCGCGAAGTCCTCAACGGCGTGGAAATCCCAGAATCTGCCCCATTAACCGTCGAAGAACTGATTGGCAAATGGCGAGGAATTGTAACGACAGAATACCCCGATTTACGCACCCCTGACTCCTATGAAAGTCATCTCGTCATCAGCCGTCAGGGAAACCAACTTCAGCAATCATTAACCACATCAAACTGGCAATTGTCCTCAACCGGAGAAATCGACGGCGATAATCGCATCCTCTTCAACCGCACCAGCGAACCCCGACAACTCCTCCTCCTCCCTGACGGCGCATCCTGTCTCTGTCCCCTCACCATTCCCCGCCAAAAACCCTTTTTTCTCGAAATTGGCTGGCGACTCACGCCGGGAGTACGCGCACGTTTATTACGCAATTATGACGCCACTGGGCAATGGGTGAGTTCTACGCAAATCCTTGAAGAAAAAATTACAGACTAGACCTCGTTTTTTTTACTGTTACCGTTTATTTTGAGTCATTGCAACGACCGAGTCAACTGTAAGCTCAAACCCAAAGTTACAACTTGGCAAAACATCCTCTCCCGAGCAAATAATGGGTAAGCTATCGCCCTGCCAAACCCAAACTTGCTCATGATTAAAATCAATTAACCAAGCCAATTTTGTGCCATTACTAAGACAGTGAATAATCTTAGTTTGCAAGTCTAACGTACTTTGGTCAGGGGAGCGAATTTCAATTAACCAATCGGGAGCGCCCTGGAAAGGGCCATCCTCATCAGAGAAACGTTCGCTGGCAATAACCACAATATCCGGAACCGGTGAATAAGGCGGAATAATACAGCGTAACTCTTGTATTGCCTCGAACTCATCTGTGCGCTCATTAATGGAGTTAACGAGATTGCGTTGCAGCCGTGAATGAAACAGAGTGGGCATCGGTTTTTGAACAACTCGCCCCTCAATCAATTCCCATGCTGGAGATGACTCAAGATTGGTTTGAGTCAAAAACTCCGTTAGAGACATGGAGGTGAGTAACTGCGACATAATTAATGGGCAAAACCTATGACAAAAAACTGTCAAGCCAGTTACTTCTGATTATAGTCCGGGCTTCCCACGCTACAATAGTCAATTGACCCATCAGCTCAACCCAACCCCCATGACCCTCGAAACTGCCGTAGAATTCCAAGACGAATTTGACGTGGTAGTGGTGGGTGCAGGACACGCCGGATGTGATGCTGCCCTCGCTACAGCCCGTCTTGGTTGCCGTACCCTGCTATTAACCCTCAATTTAGACAAAATCGCCTGGCAACCCTGTAACCCCGCCGTTGGTGCCCCCGCGAAGTCGCAACTGGTGCATGAAGTCGATGCCCTGGGCGGAGAAATTGGCAAAATGGCCGATCGCACCTATCTACAAAAGCGCGTCCTCAACGCCTCCCGAGGACCGGCGGTGTGGGCCTTGCGGGCGCAAACCGATAAACGGGAATATGCCGCCGTCATGCGTCAGATTGTCGAAAATCAGGAGAATCTGGCCGTCCGCGAAGGCATGGTGACAGATATCGTCCTGGGCAACAACGACGAAATCATCGGCGTGCAAACCTATTTCGGCGTCGCCTTCCGCTGTAAAACCGTCATTCTCACCACCGGCACCTTCCTCGGAGGCGTGATTTGGGTCGGCAACAAATCCATGCCCGCAGGACGGGCTGGAGAGTTCGCGGCGGTGGGTTTAACGGAAACTTTGCAAAAATTGGGGTTTGAAACCGATCGCCTCAAAACGGGGACGCCAGCCCGCGTAGACAAACGGTCTGTCGATTACAGCAAAATGGAACCCCAACCCCCCGATGAGGAGGTTCGCTGGTTTAGTTTTGACCCCGAGGCTTGGGTGGAACGGGAACAAGTTAATTGTTACCTGACCCGAACCACTGCCGAAACCCATAAAATCATTCAAGAGAACCTACATCTGTCCCCCGTCTATGGCGGCTGGGTGGATGCCAAAGGCCCTCGGTATTGTCCCAGCATTGAGGACAAGATTGTTCGCTTCGCCGACAAACCCAGTCATCAGATTTTCATTGAACCCGAAGGGCGAGATTTCCCAGAATTGTATATTCAAGGGTTCTCCACGGGACTCCCTGAACGGTTGCAAGTGCAGATGTTGCGGACCTTACCGGGGATGGAGAACTGCGTCATGTTGCGCCCGGCCTATGCCGTCGAATATGACTATCTCCCCGCGACGCAATGTTTCCCCACCTTGATGACGAAACGAGTTGAGGGACTATTTTGTGCCGGACAAATCAATGGAACCACCGGCTATGAAGAAGCGGCGGCCCAAGGAATTGTGGCGGGAATTAACGCGGCCCGCTTTGTCCGGGGTCAGGAGATGCTTGTCTTCCCTCGGGAGGAGAGTTATCTGGGAACCCTGATTGATGACCTTTGTACCAAAGAGTTGCGGGAACCCTATCGTATGTTAACCTCGCGCTCAGAATATCGCTTAGTGCTGCGATCGGATAACGCCGATCGCCGTCTAACGCCCTTAGGCCGCGAACTTGGTCTGATTGACGATCGCCGCTGGGACATCTTCCAACGCAAACAAGCTAACATCGCCGCCGAGAAACAGCGTCTGCAAGCCAATCGCGTCAAGGCCCATGATGAGATTGGCCAGCAAATCATCGCCGAAACCGGTCAAGGCATCAAAGGGTCCGTCACCCTCTCGGATTTATTGCGTCGTCCCAAGTTCCATTACCGGGATTTAGACCGCTGGGGACTCGGGAATCCCGAGTTAACCATAGCCGAACGGGAAGGGGCCGAAATTGACATCAAATACTCCGGCTATCTGCAACGACAACAACGGCAAATTGACCAAGTCAGTCGCGAAGCCAATCGATCGCTGCCGGTGGATTTGGACTATGATGCCATTGAAACTCTCTCCAAGGAGTCTCGGGAAAAACTCATGAAAGTACGTCCCATCACCGTGGGGCAGGCTTCTCGTATTGGCGGCGTCAATCCAGCGGATATCAATGCCCTCTTGATTTTCCTGGAAACCCGCAATCGTAAACAAGCGGTTAGCGCCGGAACAAGCAACAGTTAAGGTTAGGGTTCAGTGGTTAGGTGGGTCAAAGTTGCCCACCTGACGTTCTGTTAGGCGTTATCGTCAATGGCGATCGCCCGTCAAGCTAGAACACTCCATTTTCTGCGGGTCTTCAGGATATACGGTGTGATTGGTTGCATTGTATACCAAATTGTAGGGGCGAAAAATCCCCTCCTGGGAGGGGCTAGGGGTGGGTTATGCCCCTACGGCAAGGGACATAATCTGCCATAAATTTCCCTTATCACCATGAACCCGGAAGACCCTTTTCTGCGCCCTATTGTATCTCTTATATCCCCTTCCTTTGCCTCTTGCCTCTTGCCTCTTGCCTCTTGCCTCTTGCCTTCTTTTCCCTATGACCCCCTATGACCTTTGTCTCAATTCTCTATGGCCTATTTCTACTCAGTACCATTATCTTGTACTGGGGAATTAACAATAAAACCTTTCGCCTCGGCTTAATCCTAACCGCAAGTCTAATCTTTTACGGGTCGATTCAACTGCAATCCTTGCCATTTTTATTCCTCATGGCTTGGGTTACATTTGCCCTCGGCAACCCCCTCTCACAAACCACCCCTCCCCAATCCCCAGACCAAACCAAAAACCTCAGCAACGACCAATGGCATCAAGTTGAACTCCGTTGGAAACAGCGACGCCGCTGGCTTTTAAGCGCTGGAATTGCCCTAAACACCTTAATTTTAATTGGCTTTAAATATGCCCCATTTTTATTCCCAGGACTAAGCCAAGACTCCCCCATTTTAGCCAGTTGGCTCGACCCCTATTTCATCATGCCCCTGGGGATTAGCTTTTTTGGCTTTGAATGTATCGCCTACCTCATTGATGTCTTTCGCGGCGCACCCCCAAGCCGTAACTTCTTTGAATTTTCCGCCTATAAATTTTATTTTCCTAAACTAATTTCCGGTCCTATTACGCGTTTTCATCAATGGTTTGAACAATGGCAACTGCAACGCCCCCTAAGAATTGAACAAGTCACCGATGGCCTATGGTTAATTGCCAGCGGTGCCATTAAAAAAGGACTACTCGCCGATAACTTAGCAATTTTTGTCAATCTCTGCTTTGAGAATACCCAGCGGGCCGGAAGTGTCGATTTACAACTGGCCGTCATCGGCTATGGATTACAACTGTATCTCGATTTCAGTGGCTATGTAGATATGGCCCGAGGCAGTGCTTTGTTGTTGGGTTGGACATTACCCGAAAACTTCAATTTCCCCTACGTCTCCACCAGTGTGGCTGATTTTTGGCGACGTTGGCATATCACCCTGGGGAGTTGGCTACGGAATTACCTCTATTTTCCCCTAGGCGGATCGCGGCAGGGGTTAGGGAGAACCTGTCTTAACCTGATGCTGGTGATGCTGATTGCCGGATTGTGGCATGGAAGTGCGACAGCGGGGATGAATCCAGCCGGGTTCATCGTTTGGGGGGCCATACATGGCGCGGGTTTGGTGATTCATCGCCTCAACGATACCCTATCTCAACGCTGGCGAGGGTTAGCCGCCTTGTGGCGTAGTGTTCCCGGTATTGTTTTAGCCTGGCTGTTAACCCAGGGGATGGTGTTCTTCTCCTGGATTTTCTTCCGTCTCCCCGACTTGCAAGTTTCCGGCTGGGTGGTGCGTCATCTCTGGGGCCATTCTCGCGATGCCCAGTTTTTGGATCTCGTCTATCTCGAAACCCTCGGTTGGATGCCAGAACAGTTGGCGATCGCCTTCCTGGGGATTTTCGCCGCCATGTTCGTGGCCCATTTCTTCGATCGCATCCTCCAAGTTCAACTCAACTGGCACGTCAAAATTGCCCTCGTCCCCATCTGTTGGTACGCTGTCCTCCTATTTGCCCCAGAAAACAGCCTCCCCTACATCTATTTTGATTTCTAATCGGATGTCAAACAGATGTCTCAGTCAGGGAACCCTAAAAATATAGAAGACTGCCCCAAGAAAATCCCCCCTCTCAGAGACGATTGTGCAAAGATTGTCTTACTATGGGGATGTATCACCACCATTAAACTGCGTTCACATCGCTTTAGGCTGCCACTGCTATAAAAACAAGCCATGAGTACGATTTTAGTCGTTGAGGACAGTACCTCCCAGCGGGAGATGATTGCCCACCTGTTGAGAAATCAGGGGATGCAAGTGGTACAGGCGCGAAGTGGCGTGGAGGCCCTTAAGTATCTCAAAGGGAATACCCCCGATTTGGTGGTGTTGGACATTGTCATGCCCAATCCCAACGGCTATGATGTCTGTCGCAAGATGAAAGGCCATCCCCGGACGAAGGATATTCCCGTGATTATGTGTTCCTGTAAGGGCGAGGAGTTTGATCGCTACTGGGGGATGAAAGTCGGGGCCGATGCCTATATCGCCAAACCCTTCCACCCAGACGAGATGATTAACGCCGTCCGCCAACTCCTCACCGTGTAGGCGTTCCCTGTTCCCTATTCCCTGTTCCCTGTTCCCTGTTCCCTGTTCCCTATCCCCCCAACACCCCCTCCAACGTTGACAACAACTCCGGTTGCGATAGAGGTTTCGTCAAATAGCCCGTACAGCCGAGTTCCTTGGCAATTTGCCGATATTTTTGGCTACTGTGAGAGGTGAGCATGACAATCGGCAATTGGGCTAATTCCCCGCCCTGCCGACAATAGGTGAGAAACTCAAACCCGTTCATATGGGGCATTTCAATATCACACAGGGCCAGGGCAATCTCAGGATGGTCTTGCAATTGCGAAATCGCCTCCTGACCATCTCGGGCCTGAACCACCTGATATCCGGCATCTCGTAAGGTAGCGGTGAGGGTATGGCGTAGGTTAATCGAATCATCAATCACCAACAGCACAATAGACTCACGAACCGACTCACTGGCCGCTGGAGACAGAGATAGAGGCGAAGTTTCCCCATTCGAGGGAGTCGATTGGCCCAAGGTAAAGCGTGAGGTGGTTTTGCTGTCGCCGCTAAACTGGGTCCGAGAGACAATGTTTTGCGGTAACACCGGCCCGGCCTGGGTTTGGAAAATCTCCCCGCCGTCAATGACCAGGGCCAAACGACTATCACTGAGGATACTACAGCCATAAACATAGGGCGGGGGCGCGATCGCCTCGCCCAAAGGACGAATCACCAACTCCTGTTCCCCAATAATCCGGTCAACTTCCAACCCCATCAAGCGGCCCGCCTGACGCAATAACAAAATTGGCGCACTCAAATCGCGGGAAATCGAGAGTTTATTCATGGTGGGTTCTTGTTTCTCCTCCACCAGAGACGACTGATAATGCAGTAAATCCGCTAACTGACGTACCGAAATCATCGTCCGGGTATCATCTTCCCCCTCAAGTTGCAAGACGCGATGGTTGTCAAAATGCTTGAGATGGCCCGGAGGCGGCATCACAATTTTATCGATCGAATCAAGCAAGAGTCCATAAGCAGACCCTCCCGCCTGAACCACCAACACCTTCGCAATGGTAATCGAGAGGGGAATCTGGAGAATAAACACCGTTCCCTGGCCCGGCTGTGACTCAACCCCAATGCGGCCTTTGAGGGCCTGAAGTTGCGATCGCACCACATCCAACCCCACACCCCGTCCCGAAATCTCGCTCACTTGGCCCGCCGTCGAGAATCCCGGTTCAAACAACACATCCAAACTCTTCGTGGAAATAATCTGTCGCGCCTCCTCTTCCGAGAGAAACTTCCCTTCCACGGCTTTGCGACGAATCCCCTCTAAATTCAACCCCCGACCATCATCGCGCACCTCAATGGTCGTCTGTACCCCCTGATTGTAGGCACGAATGGAAATCGTCCCCGCTTCAGGTTTCCCCGCCGCTAGACGGTCTTCAGCGGACTCAATCCCATGGTCAAAGGCGTTACGAACCAAGTGCAACAGGGGTTCATAGAGTTTTTGGGCAATACTCTGTTCAATCAGGATATCGTTGCCCTCCATCTCTAACCTGACCTGTTTTCCCTGAATCCGAGACAGTTGTTGCAGCATTAAGGGGAATCGCTGTAACACTTCCCCAAAGGGCAACATCCGCACATCGACTAAATCATCTTGCATCACAGAAAGCAGTTGTTGTTGTTTTTCCATCAATTGGGCCAGTTCACGGCTGCGACCATAAATATCCTCGGTGTTTTGCTCAATTCCGCTCACCTGACCGACGGCCGTTTTCAGCAGTAGATGTAAATCGGCAATACTATCAAAATCAAAGCCATCGCCAGCAATGGGGGTACTCAGAGGGGTTCCGGCCTGGGGATCTCGCCCGATTAACCGGGCCGCATCCCCGGTGACGGTGAGGGTGCGTTCGGACCAATCGAGAAGTTGGCTCATGGTGTCTCGATGTTGATGTAGTTGCGATCGCAGCCGCACCGCCGACTGTTGCAAGGCCTCTTCTTCCATCGCCTGACGGTTGCGATCGACTAATAACTCCCCCAGACGGTGATTAAGGCGTTCTAACCCCTTAATATCCACGCTCACCAACTGACGTGTCGCCCCCTCACCGCCCTGGTTGGCAGCTTTCTCGCGCTTCTCTGACTTGGATGATTGAGGGGTCTCGTCAAAAAATTCCCCCTCTTGAACCGGATCTTCGACGACATCTGAGGCCGTCTGATCCGAGAGGGAGTACTCAACAGAAGCATCTAAACTCTCTGGAGATGATTCCGGACTGGCTTCTGAACTCGCCTCTGAACTAACCTCTGAACTGGCCTGTGAACTGGCCTCTGAACTCGCCTGTGAACTGGCCTCTGAACTCCCTTCTAACCCCGAGATCACCTCCTCCTCATCCGCCAGCATCGACTCCGCCATCGACTCCCCCATCACCTCGGGGGTCTCCCTCTCTAAATCTCCCCAAACCCCTTCGAGAAGGTCCTCATCTTCGGCTAAATCTTCCTCCACGGCGGCGGTCATCAGTTGCTGAATGGCGGGACTATCAATCCAGTTTTTCTCCTGTTTTGACACCGGAGGAAGCTGTTGATAGCGATCGCCCACGGCCCGATTCAGACGACGTAGGGCCTCGACTAACATCACATCTTCATAGGTTTTCGGCTGCTGCGTATCACCACGATATTGAAACTTAGCCAGCATCACCAACATCGATAGCAACGTCCAATGGCGATAGAGACTCAAACTCGAACTCTCTTGAGGGTCTTCAATGGCCCCTAAAAACCGCTCTACCCATTTCTTAATCCCCGAAGCCGTTTGAATTACCGTTTTTTTATGATTCGCTGCTTTGCGAGGCAATTTGGGAACCATTAATTCAAAACAAAAGTTAGCCAGGGGAATTTCCTCCTCCCGCGCAAACCAAGCCGCAACAGCCCGAATCACTCCTTCAAAAAAGTCCGCCACGGACCGTGACACCGGTTTTCCATAGCGTTTATCCCCTAAAAACTCCCGAAATTGATTGAGTTCTACATCTAACGCCGTCTCCTCTTGGAGTGTTGGAGACTTCGCCGGGACTGAAGAATTAGAAGGTATAGAATTAGAAGTTACAGAATTAGAAGTTACAGAATTAGAAGTTACAGAATTAGAAGTTACAGAGTTAGATGGTGCAGAATTAGAGATACCCGGACTCGGTTCTGGAGTTCCCGCAGCCAAGGCCAGCAACGCCTCAGAGGGGTTTCCTCCCGAGTCGCGATCGCCTCCCAATACTTGTCTTTGTCCCTGCTCATAATCCGCCAACGCTAACTCACCAATTCGCTGCACCTGATCCGGACAACGTTCTAACGCCTCTAAAACACTCTGAGCAATCTGACTCCAACCCGACAAATTCAACGACTCGCCCAAGCCAATAAAAACCTCAGCGCTAGACTGTAAATTATCTGCGATCGCCGTACTATCCCCTCCTAACAAAAGAGTCTTAAGTTCATCTAATCGCTGTTTTACACCAATTTCAAAAATAGATTTAGCAATATCAAACCCCAACTCTGATGATGTTGGAATATACTCTTTTTGTCCAAAATCATCCCCTAACTTCTCTCGCAATCGTGCCAAAACATCCGCCGCTCGATTGAGTAAAATTTCCTCATCAATGGGCGTTTGATTTATCTCTGCCGTTAAAGCATTTCGTAAACATTCATAGCCTTCAAATAATAGTCCTTCCAATTCATTGTCAATGGGGATTTCCTCATTATAAAGAGCCTTAAACGCATCCTCCATTGAATGAGAAATCGACTTCAACCCCTCCAGCCCGACATTAGCCGCCGCTCCTTTTAAGGTATGAGTTGCCCGCATCATCCCATGGACATTCTGCACCCGATTTCCATCATGAAGTTTCAACAAGCCATCTTCTAAAGCTTGCAGCAACTCCGGAGCTTCACTCAGGAAATAGACATATCCTTGATCACGACGGCTGTTCATAAGTGAATTGTTAATCGTTAATCGTTAATCGTTAATCTTGAGAGTTTAGCCTAGACAACGTATCCTCCCCCCCAACCCAGGGCGCAGCCCCAGGCCACACCCCTCTTGCCTCTTGCCTCTTGCCTCTTGCCTCTTGCCATCCCCTCTTGGGAGGGGTTAGGGGTGGGTCATGCCTCTTGCCTCTTGCCTATTCCCTTCCCCCCTAACTCACCTTAAACTGTCCCGCACTGGCTTGTAACTCTTGCGCCGTCGTCAGAGCATCCTTAAAGCGCGAAGAAATTGCGATCGAGTTTTCCGAGGTTTGGTTAGCAATCTCGGCAATACCGCGCATCATCTCCGTCACCGCTTGCGCCTGTTCCGTTTGCACCCGAGTCGCGTCAGTAATTCCCTGCACCAACTCACCAATCTGCCCCGTAGCGGCCACAATCTCATTCAGAGTTTGGCGCGTTTCCCCCACCAAGTTGGTTCCTTTCGTCACCTGTTCCGAGGCCATTTCCATCGCCAGGGTGACATCCTTGGTTTCCGCCTGAATTTCCTGCACCAGATTCTCGATTTCCGTCGTCGCATCAGCCGACTGACGGGCCAGAGAACGCACCTCATCAGCAACCACCGCAAAGCCGCGTCCATATTCCCCAGCCCGAGTAGCTTCAATAGCCGCGTTCAAGGCCAACAAGTTGGTTTGCGTGGCAAAGTTGTTAATCAGGTTCACCACTTTGGCGATGTTTTGCGAGGATTGCGTCAGTCGGCCAATCCCTTTAGCGGCGGCGGCCACGGTTTGGCGAATATCGGCAATCCCTTCCACGGTGCGGTTCATGGCATCATCGCCCGCCTCTAGGGTACGATTGGCCCCTTGTAGGGCAACTTCGACCTGTTGGGCATTATCAGCGGTGGTTTGGGTGAAACCCACCACATCCTGAATGCGATCGAGGGTGGTGCTGATTTCCTCAAACTGCTTTTGCGCCTGGTCCGACAACTCCATCAGCGACGCATCACTACTTTCGGAGGTTTGAACCACTTTCCCGGCGGCAGTTTGCACCTGCATAACGATCTTACGCAGGCTTTGTAGGGTGTTGTTAAAAGAGTCGGCCAGGGTTCCCATTTCGTCTTCGGTGACGGGAATGCGCACCGTTAAATCCCCATCTAGGGCCGGACGCACGGCCATCAACAGTTCTAAGGCTCGTTTTTGCAGTTGTTCTTTGGCAGCCTTGTCCCGTTGGGCGGCGGCTTCGAGTTGAACGGACTGTTCTTGGAGTTGTTGCAGATATTCACTCTGTTGGATGGCGACGCCGAGTTGGGTACCAATTTGTCGCAGCAGGGTCACTTCTTCGTTTTCCCAGTTGCGGGGGCCGTCGTTCTGATAGGCGGCCAACAGTCCCCAGAGTTGTGAGCCTTTGAAGATGGGAACGATCGCATAGGCGCGACATTGGTATTGTTCGAGGACTTCGAGATAACAGCTGGTGAACCCGGCTTGATAGATATCTTCGACCGCAAAAGACTGTTGACTTTGGAAGCGTCCCCCTTCGGTTTCTTGTAGATAGGTATCGCGACTAGCGGGGCCGCTCCCTTGGGGGGCCAGTTGCCCCGACTGTTGCCGCTCAATTAGGCTCGTCATATTGTCGCATTGGCTGACGTTGCCCTGGAGAACGGGAACCTGTTGCTGTCGCTGCACCAAGGGCGCCCAGGTGGCACCGACGGACTCGGCGATAAAGGACCCACTCCAGTCGTCGGCGAATTGATAGACACAGACGCGATCGGTTTTTAGCAGTTGTCGCACTTCTGTGGTGGTGGTGTCGAAGATGGTGTCGAGGTCTAGGGATTCCCGGATGCGTTCGATGACCTGGGCCACGGCGCGATCGCGGTCGGCGGCCCGAGCAATCCGTTCCGACTGACGGCGCAGTTCCTGGACGGTTTCGGCTTGTTGTAGGGCTACCCCCAATTGGTCGGCGATGCGCACCAGCAGTTGCACTTCGTCCTCTTGCCATTCGCGGGGGCCATCGTTCTGATAGGCGGCCAGAATCCCCCAGAGGGTCTCTCCTTGGAAGATGGGAACCAGGGTATAGGCGCGGGCCTCGAACTGTTCGAGGAGTTCGACGTGGCAGGGGTCATGGCCGGCTTCGTAGATATCGGTGACGGCGTAGGTTTCCCGGTAGGCGTAGCGTCCCCCTTGGTTTTCTTCTAAATAGGTATCTTTCCAGACGCGCTCGACTTCGGGGCCGACGAGTTTCCCCCAGCCGGGGGTGACGGATTCGGCGACAAACTGACCACTAAAGTCAGGATTGAATTGATAGACGGCCACGCGATCGCAGTGCAACAGCAAGCGCACTTCTTTGGTGGTGACGTTAAAGATACTGGTGATATCGAGGGATTGACGGATGCGGTCAATGACCTGGGCTACGGTGCGATCGCGATCAGCGGCTTGACTAATGCGTTCGGACTGACGACGCAATTGGGCCACGGTTTCGGCTTGTTGCAGGGCTACCCCCAATTGGTCGGCGATACGCTGCAACAGGTCAACTTCGCTGTTTTGCCATTCGCGGGGGCCGTCGTTCTGATAGGCGGCGAGAATGCCCCAAAGATGTTCCCCTTGGAAAATGGGAACCAGGGCATAGGCCCGGGCCTCAAACTGTTCGAGGAGTTCCACGTGACAGGGGTCATGGCCAATGGTGTAGATATCACTCACTGCATAGGTTTCATGGTCGGCGTAGCGTCCTCCCTGGTTTTCTTCGAGGTAGGTGTCTTTCCAGACTCGTTCGACATCTTCGCCGACGAGTTTCACCCAGCCGGAGGTGACGGACTCGGCCACAAACTGACCACTAAAGTCAGGGTTAAATTGATAAACCGCCACGCGATCGCATTTCAGGAGAAGGCGCACTTCTTTGGTGGTGGTGCGGAAGATAATATCGATATTCAGGGATTGGCGAATCCGCTCAATCACCCGGGCCACACTGCGATCGCGGTCTTGAACTCGGTCAAAGGAGTGTCGCAGCCGTTCCAGGACATCCTCAACCTGCTGAGGATTCGGCTCTAACATAGACCGATGATGACCGTTGAGACTTTGGCTGAAGCTAATTAAGTCCCCGGCCACTTGGCGCAAAATGGCAATTTCTCGCTCTGACCAAGAATAGGGGTTCTGACAATGTTGAACCGACAACACCCCCCAGAGTTTTTGGCCCAGCTTCAGAGGAATGGTCAGGGCCGCTTGTACCTGGTAGCGGTTGAGGATTTGTTGTTGATGGGGGGTGAGGTTGGTCCGAGATTGGTCGGCGATGGAGATAAAGCCGAGACTTTGGTAGTCATCGAGGGTTTCAAAGCCAAAGGCGGCGATGTGGAGGCGATCGCCCAACGCGGGAGTCCAGCCCCGGCCAACGGCTTCGGCGACGACGGTTCCGGTGAGGTTGGCCCCCGTGTGACTGGTGAGGGGAAGTCCCCCCTGCGAGATGCCGTTGCCATTTCCGCCACCCCCCCCTAACCCCACCCCTGGGGTTGGGAATTGGTCGATGAAGCTGTCAATGCTGCGATCGCAGAGGCGGTAAATCAGGGCGCGATCGCAGTTAAAAACCTGTCGCAGTTGTACCACCAACTCCTGACAGGCCATTTCGAGACTGGTCGCCTTTTGTAAGGGTTCCGTGATTTGAGCCGCCTGTTGACGAATCGCTTTCAGTTGCTGTTCGAGGCTTTGGGCGATGGGGGCGGAGAGGTTCGTGGTGGCTGGGGATGTGGATTCGCGAGGAGACATGGCTTAATTCGGGAAGGCAAGAGACAACAAGCAAACGGGGGAAAACTGCGAAAGACAAGAGATGAGCGGCTGTCACGGACTAAGAATGGGGCGATGAAGTGATCGGATGTTGTAGATGCCCGAAGACTTCGGCAATGTCGATGACAATGGCGAGTTCCCCGCGATCATCAATAAAATAGCCTTGTAAATAAGGCACAATGGCTGGGGGAAACAGTTGAGCATCCGCCCTTTGCAGATGGCCTAGGTTGTAGTGAGCCAAATCTAGGACTTGGGGAACCATAAAGCCAATCACCTGTTCGTTCCATTCAACGACGATGGCCACCGTTTGGGCGATCGCCCCACTCGTCATCGTATCGCCACCGCTGCGGGAGCTACTACTACGCAAGCCATACAGGGGAGGATAGCCGAGCAGTTCACCGAAATCAACCACCCACAGCATCTCACCACGCCAATTGTAAACCCCCAAAATACACGATCGCATTTCCGGGACAGGCAAGACTTCCGACAGGCGCACTGTGGCAATTTCAGCCACCGTTTCCACGGGAATCAGCGCCAAATCTTGTTCCCCGATATAAAACTGCAAAAATTTACGAGTTTGGGGATCGGCCGCCTCCAAACGACTCGGAGACTCGATATTCAGGGAGAGATTTGGATAGTTAAGAGATTGATCCATAGGGAAAAGGCCAAAGAAAAGACGTAGGAGCGTACCGCAAGTGGCACGCCCAGACACCACGCGTACCTTTATGGTTGCCCTGGGTCAGGTGCATTCGGGCTGGCAACCCGTTCGCACGTTGACCCAGCGGCAGTCAGCGGCCTGAACGCACCGTTGCCAATTTAGCCGAGCAATTTGTGAACGGTTTTCAGTAAGAGATCTTCATCGAGAGGTTTGGTGAGATAGGCATCCGCCCCCAGCATATTGCCCCAGGTTTTATCCACATCAGTATCCTTACTCGAACAGATAATGATGGGAATCCCTTTGGTTTCTGGATTGGTTTTAAACTCACGACAGAGTTCAAAGCCGCTCTGTCCCGGAAGAATCACATCCAAGACAATTAAATCTGGACGGCGTTGTCCCAGTTTATTTAAGGCTTCTTCACCATTTTCGGCGTTGATCACCACTGAACCGTCTTGTTTGAGATAGCGATTAATCGTTTCGCGATCTGTCATACCATCTTCGACTACGAGAATCGTGTTGCTCATGAAACCTGTTTCTGACTCCTAAGACTTGGGCTTATCAACGATTACAATAACGGGCAGATTGGACGACAGACGCGATCGCCTAGACATCCCACTCCGTCCATGTCCTACCGTAGCAAAAAACGGCTCCTGTGAACCTAACTTACAGCCAGCTCTAGCAAATCTGAACCGAACCGAGTTGCCCCCATCTCACGAAACCTTGACCTCCAAAAACTTACGCACCGTTGCCAAGAGTTTCTCAGCATCAATGGGTTTGCCCAAAAAATCTGAGGCCTTAACCATTTTGGCCCGCACCCGGTCAACCACGCCGTCATTTCCGGTGAGAATAATGATCGGGGTTTCCGTAAATTGAGACATCCGCCGCAACTGGGTACAGACTTCATAGCCATTAGCCACCGGCATCACCAAATCGAGAAAAATCAATTGGGGGCGTTTTTCGAGCAAAATGGGCAGAGCTTGGACAGAATCGGTGATACTAATAAAGTCATAGCCGGCCTTCTTGATGATTTCTCCGAGCTGTTCGCATAATTTGGGACTATCATCAACGCAAGCAATCAGGGGTTTGCGGGAATCGTCTGCTGTCGGCGATCGCTTGGGCCGAGGGCGATCGCCACTAGGTTTGTCAATTTCCCTAGCCGGGATCAAATCAATCCAGCGTTTGCGGATATAGGGAACCAGAGACTTCGTCAAACGCGTCATCTCGATCTTGGTCAAGATCGACAACTCTCGCAAGGTTCGCTGGCCATTGACTTTCTTACGTAACTGGTCAAAGGCTTTCGCCGGAACGTTCTCGCGCAACCCTTCTACATTGCGGATCACAGGGATTAAATTAGGAGACACCTGAGCCAGTCCAGCACCTTTCCACTCATCAAAGGCTACTTTCGCCCGTTTCACCGCATTTTTGAGGTTGACCGCCACAATCTGCATCCGTAGAATCGAAAGGGCTTCGTGGTGAACCGTCTCGAAACTCAGAGGTTCGCGACGCTCCTGCTGAAACAGATCAAACAACACATCGGTAATCGTTTGTTCGATGATGGCGATCGCCGTGTCTTTATCCAAGACATTGCGCTTGAGTAACACCCAAACCACCTGATAATTCCAACAGACAAACCGATCCGACTCCCGAACCGCCAACGTCTCAAAACTAAACTCAGGACAATAGGCGCTCAATTGTCGCCGCAGGGAACGAACGGGGTGAGAGTGGTTCGTTGCCCAAATTAAACGACCCACGCAAAAATATAAACTCCAGCGCTCCCCACTGGCCGCGCTGACATTGAGTTGTCCAGTCAACTGCTCTTGGTTTTGGAGAGCCAGCTGCTGGATTAAACGTGTCGCTGTGCTATGTTGTACCACCGTTGCTGTCATACCCTAAACAGTCCATTGTCTGGTTTCTACAGTCAAGAACCAGCATCCTTCTATAGGTTTTTCAGAATTTTTATCAAAAATATCAAGTCGACTTCACCCAAATGCTTACAAGAGTGGGTTGGCTTGATGGCTGGATTCTTATACTGTTTTCAGTATATCAAGCCCTGAGAGCAATGGTGGACTCTGATCCCCCGCTTATCTGTAAAGAGATTGTCAAGGGGTTTATAAAAATTTATCTGACCCGCTGCGATTAACTTTAGGTTCACCGTCCCTAAAAAGTCGCTTATTTTGAAGTTCAGTTCAAGATATTGTCAATATCGAGCTAATTTAAGTAAAAATACCCACAAAACTGCTGCGATTACGCCAATTTATTAGCACAAAACGCCAATCCTATCCTTAAAGCTATCGTGAAGAACCTCCCGACAATTGTAAACAAACCTAAAGTTTTATTGCGCAAGTCGGGAGATTCTCACAAAACTTAACTAAAACTCAGAGCTTGCCCACGAATCGAGGTATCAAGCCGACCCTCATCGAGAACCACCTGTCCCCCGACAATCGTAAAGCGGGGAAACCCAGTCAACGACCAGCCCTCAAAGGGACTCCAGCCACATTTACTGGACAAATTCTTAGCCTCAACCGTGCGATACGTCTGCAAATCCACCAACACCAAATCCGCATCATAACCCGGCGCAACCTGCCCCTTATTGGCAATTCCATAGCCCTTAGCCGGATTCGTCGACATCCAACGAGCCACCTGAGCCACCGTACACCGCCCAGCCATCGCCTGCGTCAACATCAGCGGCAGCGACGTTTCCACCCCAGGCATTCCCGAAGGAGTATTAGGATAGGTGCGGGCCTTCTCCTCCAGGGTATGGGGCGCATGGTCGGTGGCGATGAAGTCAATCACCCCATCCTGTAACGCCTGCCAAAGAATCTCATTATCCCGCGCCGACTTCAGAGGCGGGTTCATCTGGGCCTTAGAGCCAATCTCAGCATAAGCACTGGTATTCAACAACAAATGCTGTGGCGTTACCTCCGCCGTCACCCACTCAGGTTTGTCTTCCCGCAGTAACAACGCTTCCTCACCGGTGGACATATGCAGAATATGCAAGCGGCGACGATAGGTTTTCGAGAAGCGTAACGCTCGTTTCGTGGCAATGAGTGCCGCCTCATTATCCTGAATCTGCGAATGAACCGCCACATCCGTGATCCCGGCAAACTGCTCTCGTCGCTGTTCAATGCGGGTGCGATCCTCAGCATGAACCGCAATCAGGCGATCGCCCTCCTTAAAGATCGCATCCAACGCCGCCTCATCATCCACCAGTAGCGGCCCCTTCATCGATCCCATAAAAATTTTAATGCCACAAGTCGGATTCGCCTCCCGCAAATCGGGCAAATTCTCCTCCGTCGCCCCAATAAAGAAGCCGTAATTCACCAAACATTTCTCAGCCGCCAGAGCCAACTTCTGATCCAACGCCGCCTGAGTCGTCGTCAAAGGCTTGGTGTTGGGCATCTCCAAAAACGACGTAACCCCCCCCTTAGCACAGGCACAACTGGCTGTAAACAAATCTTCCTTATATTCCAACCCCGGCTCCCGGAAATGCACCTGGGGATCAATCACCCCCGGTAACAGAGTCAATCCTTCCGCGTTGATCTCCCGAAACTCGCCATCAGGAGCCGCCAACTCCCGCTCCACGGCAACAATGCGCCCCCCCTCGACTAACACATCAGCAACCGACAGGCGATCGTCAGACATGAGGACTTGGGCATTACGGATGAGCAGAGGGACAGTTTGAGACATGGAACCTAGGGTCAATAGGACAGCTTTCACTTCAGACTATACTGGAGCATAGGCACTCGTCTAGTGATCTCGCCAGCAACGACCAACGGAGTGTCCCCCTTCCTAAACCCTGTGCCTCACTGAAATACTATGACCTCAACTCGTCATGGAGAAAACCCCTGGGTTGAAGCCCTAAAAACCTTCGGCATCAGTGCTGTTCTCGCTCTGGGGATTCGCACCTTTGTCGCCGAAGCTCGCTATATCCCCTCTGGCTCCATGCAGCCAACCCTTGATATCAACGATCGCCTCATCATCGACAAAGTCAGCCACCATTTCCGCGACATCACCCGTGGCGACATTATCGTCTTCAATCCCACAGAACAACTGCGGGAGCAGTTCAAAGATGCCTTCATTAAACGGGTCATTGGCTTACCCGGTGATAAAATCGAAGTCCGCGATGAGGTGGTTTGGGTCAACGATGAACCCCTCCCAGAGAACTACCTCTACGCTCCACCGGACTACGTTTACGGACCTGTCTATGTCCCCGATGATCATTATCTTGTTCTCGGTGACAACCGCAATAACAGCTATGACAGCCATTATTGGGGATTTGTCCCCCAAGATTTAGTCGTCGGGCGAGCAGTTGCTCGCTTCTGGCCCCTCGATCGCTTTGGGGCGATCACCCCTCGTCCTGAATATCTCGACGAGGCCGCACAATAGTCTCTCCGCCTGAGGGCCACCACTCATCTCGTCCCCCAGGCGGCTGAACCCACAATGGCGCAGTTCAACCATTCATGAAGTCTTTCCCCTTTCGCCTCGGCAGTCTCATTCCGGGCCTGTCGATCATGGATCGCTATATCATCAGTGAGACGCTTCCTCCCTTTCTGTTTGGGGTGGGAGCGTTTTCATCCATTGGCATTGCGGTCGGGATTGTCTTCGAGTTAGTGCGACAAATTACCAACGCCAATATCTCCTTTGAAACCGCCTTACAGGTGTTTCTGCTGCAACTGCCCTACTATATCTCCCTATCGTTTCCCATGGCCATGCTCTTGGGAACCCTTATCGCCTATTCGCGCCTCTCAAGCGATAGTGAACTGGTGGCGTTACGCAGTTGCGGCGTCAGCCTAACCCGCACGGTTCGTCCGGCCCTCATCTTTGGCCTGTTGATCACACTCATCACCTTTACCTTTGATCAGGTGGTGGTTCCCGAAAGTCTCTATCAAGCGGAATTACTGTTTAATCGTGCTGTGCGCTCTCAAGATACGATTCTCTTTGAACGCAATACCCTCTATCCCGAAATTGGTCGCTTAACACGAGGTGAAGAGGTTCAAGATGATACTCTTGTGCGCTTATTCTATGCCGAAAGCTTTAATCGAGAAGAAGAGCGAATGTATGGGGTGATTGTTCTCGATCGCTCGGAACCAAGTTTCGATCGCCTCATCTTCGCCGAATCCGCCACCTGGAATCCCACCAGCAATGTTTGGGACTTCTTTGAAGTCAAAAGTTATGCGATCGCCCCCGATGGCTCCTATGTCAATATTGCCAAGTTTGATCAACATCGCTATCCCCTCCCTCGCGCACCGTTAGACTTAGCCCAAGATCGCGATTATCCCCAAATGAATTTAGCCCAAGCCATGGCTCGTTTGGAACTCCTCAAAAACAGTGGCCGGGAAGATAAAGTTCGCCACCTCAAAATTCGTATCCAACAACGCTTTGCCATCCCCTTTGCTTGCATCGCCTTTGGCTTAGTCGGTTCCGCCCTAGGAACCAAACCCCAACGCACCAGCGCCTCCCGAGGCTTCGGGATTAGCGTCCTCGTCATCTTCAGTTATTACCTCTTAATGTCCCTCGGCGATGCCCTTGGTTTAAGTCAGATTATCCCCCCCTGGCTCGCCGCTTGGCTTCCTACCATTATCGCCCTCACAGCCGGGATTCTCCTACTCGTTCGTTCCTCCCAATTACGCTAAGCAAAACCTGTTAGATTTTGTAACAAAAAACCCGCAAACAGACCTTGACAAGCCCTAGCTTTTGAGGCTATACTTAAGTCAATTGAGTCAGATATTCAAGTTTAAATCATCAAACTCTAACTTGAATAGACTCGGCTCCGCCGCTCCAGTGCGGGCGGCGCGGAGCCAAACATCTAGGCTGCGCATTTTTTTATCTCTGTTATATCTCTATTAACTATTAACTATTAACTATTAACTATTAACTATTAACTATTAACTATTTCCCCATGTTCACCCCCATCTACGGCCCCGTCACCTCATGGCGCTATGGAACCTCCCTCGGGATTGACCTCATCGGCGAAGTATCAACCTGTAGCTTCGACTGCGCCTATTGCCAACTTGGGGAAATCGAGCGCAAAACCCAACAGCGGCAGATTTTCGTCCCCACCTCCACTGTCATTGATGCCCTACAAGACTATGCGCCTTGGGACCTGGATGTGATCACCTTTAGCGGTAGCGGCGAACCGACCTTAGCCGAGAACTTAGGAGAGGCGATCGCCGCCGTCAAAGAGATCACCCAAAAACCCGTTATCGTCCTCAGCAACGCCACCCTGCTCAACAATGCCGACGTGCGGGCCGCCCTAAACCAAGCCGATCGCGTCTCCCTGAAACTCGACGCGCCCAACCCCGACCTCTTGCGTCGCATCAACCGTCCCGTCAGCGGCCTATCTTGGCAGCAAATCCTAGACGGCTTACATCGATTCCGCCGTGACTACCCCGGGATTGTCGATATTCAAACCATGCTTCTGACTCCTTGGACAGCCGCCGAAGAAACCGCCTACCAAGAGTTAGTTGAGCAACTTCAGCCCCAAGAAATCCAACTCAACACCCCCACCCGTCCCAAACCCATCGGACATCAACTCGACGGCCGGGGAAATCACAGTTCCGGCGATCGCCCCTACGCCGTGCGTCAACTCAAATCCGTCTCCAGAGAGGTTCTACAAGACTTCGCCACTCGCCTGCAAGCGGCGATCGCCATTCCCGTCCGCTACGCCCCGGCCCCCCATTAACCCCCAATTCACTCGTTCAAAGCTGAGAATCCACCTGGACTTCCGTCACCACATCTCCCCCACTCACCACAAAAGTCTCCTCCTCCAACTTGCCATTGGCTCGGGGGCCACTCAGTTGTAACAACGGGTCAACCTGACGATAGACCACATTCCCTCGGGCCTCAAAAGACTCAGACAGCATAAACCAAGTCAGTTCATTCGCCGTCAACTGAGCTTGATTTTCCTCCCCCAACAGCTCAATCCCATCTTGCAGATAAAACACCTGCTCCAGTAAATTCATCCAACCGCGATTTCCACTTAAGACCACCTGTTTCTCCCGGTGACTCACCCGTAACGGAACCTCCGACGTGAGCTGTTCCGCCTGTAAATCCCAGTCGAGGCGATGACTAACCACATCCACCGCCGGATCAACCAGAGCTAGGCGAGCATTTTCTTGTAAGCGAGCCACTTGCGTCTCTAAGTTCACCTCAATACTCTCGGCTGTGGCCCGATCCGTCACCGTCACCGCTTGTAAATCGCGAGGTTCAGGCGGAGGAGTATCTTGAGCCTCATCCGCGTTATCTGAGTCCTCAGAGTTGTCCGAGTTGTTCGAGTTTTCAGACTCCCCTGTTGGCTCTGGGGGGTTAGATCTCTCAGCATCTATCCCAGAATCTATCCCAGAATCTATCTCAGGCGACTCAAGCGTCCATTCATAACGAGCCACCTGAACCGGAAACTCCCCAATGACTAACTTTTCGGGAATTTGCCAGAGGAGTTCCTCCGTACCTAGTTGTAACGAGGGTTCCGTCAGATTGGCCAACACCTCGCCGATGACTTGCAGATGTTGCGTATCACTGAGAAAGATCATCTGTTGTCCTTGCAGATGAGCCGTGTCATGAGTGGCGGTGACATTATCCTGAATCTCTAGGCGATCGCCCTGAGGGTTCCAGTTCATCTTATCGCCACGAACCACCACCTGATTGCGCGTCTCAATGACCACCACCTCATCCTCAAGAAAAATCCGTTGATTTTCCTGTTCCAAAATGCCCGATCGCGCCTCAATATCATAAATCGGTTCCCCATCTCGGTAGAGTTGACCCGAGGGATTCTCCAATTGAGCCACCTGGCGATCGCCACTATAAGTCACCCGTTCAGCATGAACCACCCACAACAGCGCACCATCTTCTCCCACCTGTTCCAAGGTGACATTGTCAAAGGTGAGACTCGGATCAACCTCCTGGGAGGCGATCGACTCAGTGGGATCACGATCTTGAGTCGTCGGCGTACAAGCCGCCAGCCAAGTCAACAGTAACAAGACCAGGCCAAGCGAACCCGGCCGGCGAAGGCGGCGGCTCAACCGAGAACCAGACAAAACAAAGGGCATAATAGTCCTGATAGGGGATGATGACGTGGGCCTTACTTCGCCGGTTTGTCCTCAACCACCGGAGAACCCCCAACCCCCGAAAGAGGACGATAGGTGTAGGGATGATGTCTAGGATTTTTTTGAATTTCCTCTTTAATATTCTCTAAATCAATATAGCGATCGGCGACATTGATGAGACTATCGCTCGTCATCGAGCGCAAACTGACCACCTCAACGCGCACCCCCCGATAGCTGACAGCATCGACGGCATAGGCTAAATCCCCATCACCACTGACAAGAATAGCCGTATCATAGGCTCCCACGAGAGCCATCATATCAACGGCAATTTCGACATCCAGGTTGGCTTTTTTAGAGCCATCAGGAAGCTGCACCAAATCCTTAGCAATGACCCGATAGCCATTGCGACGCATCCACAGCAGAAACCCCTGCTGTTTCTCATTGGTGCGATCGACCCCCGTATAGAAAAAAGAACGAAGTAGCCGTGAACCTGCCGTTAAGCGGCACAGGAGCTTGGTATAGTCAATTTCCATCCCCAACTGCATGGCCGCATAGAACAAATTAGAACCATCGATAAAAATGGCCACGCGACCTCGATTCTCTAGCACCTGTTCCGGCGTAAAGATCGAGTCATGCTCGAAATCATTTAACATGGCTTGTTATCCTCAGCGTTGTTATCTATCAGAGAATTTAAATGAAAGGCCCCGGTGATCGTCTTTAAAGACGATGGGGTAGTAATCCCATTATAATTTCTGGTTCTTGAAAAAAAAGACAAAGGGTTCGATGACTCATCTGTCTGGGAGTCCAGAAGATCTCCGACAACAGAGGCGATCGCAACCCTTCACTAATCTACACCAATTGAGATTATTCGCTCGGGACCTCAATCCGTCGGAACACAGGTTCAGGTTGGTTCAAGGATTGCTCAGAGGGGAGAACCCCCCATTTTCCATGATGCTCAAAAGGAGCTGTTTCCTGAATCGACTCGATCTGATCAAAATCAGTTGAGTAGCCAAGTTGCCTATAAATTGCCGTACTCAACTCGGGAACCACCGGCGAGAGTAAATAGGCCACGAGACGCACCGACTCCAATACACTATAGAGAACCTCCTCAACAGCCGCTTGTTCCCCCTGTTTATACAACGACCAAGGAGCGCGATCGTCAATATATTTATTCCCGGCACGCACCAGACCTAAACTGGCGTTACAAGCCTGATGGAAAGCCAGGGACTCATAGGCTTGTCGCACCTGTGGCGTTAAGGTGTCCCCCAACGCCTTGAGCGGGTTCTCAGGGGCGATCGCCATCCCATCGAGATCCGGAACAGTTCCCCCGCAGTACTTACGGGCCATTCCCAAAGTGCGATTAAGTAGATTTCCCAAGTCATTGGCCAGATCCGCATTCACGGTATTGATAAAACGAGTCTCATTGTAATCACCGTCGCGGCCAAACTCGATTTCCTTCATAAAATAATAACGAAAGGCATCGGACCCGAATCGGGCCACCAAATCCACAGGATCGACGGTATTGCCGAGAGTCTTACTAATTTTCTGGCCATCCTTCGTCAGAAAGCCATGGCCAAACACCCGTTGAGGTAACGGCATTCCCGCCGAGAGCAACATCGCCGGCCAATACACGGCATGGAAGCGCAGAATATCCTTGCCAATCAGATGTAAATTGAAGGGATAGCCTCGTTTGAGCACCTGAGCTAAGGTTGGCTCATCTTCCGGCTCTAATAACCCCGTGATATAGCCCAACAGCGCATCAAACCAGACATAGAGAGTGTGATCCGGGTGCTCAGGAACCGGAAACCCCCAATCCATATTGACGCGGGAAATCGAGAAGTCCTTTAATCCCCCCTGCACGAAACTGAGAACCTCATTGCGACGCATCGGCGGTTGAATGAAGTCCGGTTGCTGTTGATAAAGCTCTTCGAGGGCGCTTTGATACTTAGAGAGACGGAAAAAGTAATTTTCCTCATCCCGCCATTCCACCTGGCGATTGGGATGCAGAGGGCAATAATGATCCGCTAAGAGTTCCCCTTCATCCTTGAACTCTTCACAGGCCACGCAATACCAGCCTTTTTGCTGGCCAAGATAGATATCGCCATTATCCCAAACCCGTTGAAAAAACTCCCGCACGATCGCCTCATGGCGGGGGGCCGTCGTGCGGCTGAGGCAATCGTAGCGGATATTCAGCTTCTGCCAGAGATCTTCAAAACAGGCCACAATCTCATCACAGTATTCGAGAGGATCGCGTCCCTTGTCTTGGGCTGTGCGTTGGATTTTCTGTCCATGTTCATCGGTTCCCGTGACAAAAGACACGGAATAGCCCATAAGGCGATGAAATCGGGCCACCACGTCGGCAGCCACTGTGGTGTAAGCACTGCCAATATGGGGAAGCGCGTTGACGTAATACAGAGGGGTCGTTAACGCAAAGGTCTGAGGTTGGATTGGATTAGGACTCATAAAACGGGATTCCGCCGAAGGCTCCAGGACAGTATATGTATCATATCTTGTCTGTTCTGTGCCAATCGAGACCGCCCACTCTAGGGGGAGATGGCGATCGCCCCCAGCCTGGCCTGAAACATAGATTTTTGTTAAGCTGGAGTCAAAGACTCCGCCAAATCGCCGTTAAATAGGCGTGGATGGCAGATCTTGCCGAGGAACTCGATCATCTCCTGGTTTCGATGACCCATTCATGCCCCAGTTTCCGCCTCGACCGTTTACCGAAATATGCCCGTAGAAAACGCTTTACAACTGTCTCGTGGTTTATTGGGGAGCCTCGGCACCAAATTTTTTCTCTATCACGAGAATCGCATCCCCGAATCGGCCTCCCTCGTCATCGCCAGTAATCATCGTAGTATCTTAGATGCCCCGGTGTTGATGGCGGCCCTGAATCGCCCCATTCGCTTTGCCTGTCATCACTATATGGGCCAAGTTCCCCTCATGCGCGATGTAGTGACGGGAATGGGAGCCTTTCCCTTAGACGATGCCCAACGTCGCCAACAGAGTTTTTTACGCCAGGGAAGTGCATTACTCGCTCAGGGGCAAAGTGTGGGGGTGTTTCCCGAGGGAACCCAACCCATGGTGAGCCAAACCGAAGCGCGATCGCTACGACCCTTTCATCGCGGCTTTGCCCATTTGGCCCTCCAGTTTGCCAGTCGCCATCCTCGCCAAGAGGTCGCCATTTTACCGGTGGCCCTTCTCGGCCTCGAAGAACAGACCTATCAACCGGTTCCCCTGCGGCTGTTGCGAATGTTCGACCCCAGCGAACCGCTCTTCGATCGCCCCGGCTGGCATCCTATGGTGGTGTATAAACGCCTGACTGTGGCGGTGGGCCATCCCTACTGGATTCGCCAGAGCGATCGCCAGGCCTATCAAGGCAGCCAGGGGAAAGCCACCGTCAAACGCTTAACCCAAACCTGTCACGACGACATTCTAAACCTACTCAGACAAACCCGGTGATGACCCCATTGACGCTTCTGACGCCCACAACTCCCCAACCCCATCGACCTCTATTTGTCTATTTACCAGGGATGGATGGGTCCGGCTATTTACTGCGATCGCAACTGCCGCGTCTAGCCCCCCATTTCGACATTCGTTGTCTACAACTGCCCCCCGATGACCTGCGCACCTGGGATGACCTCGCCCAAGATGCCTTAGCCCTGCTCAATCCCTTACGGCAAGAGCGGCCCCTCTATCTCTTCGGTGAATCCTTCGGCGGCTGTTTAGCCCTGATGATGGCCAGCCAACAGCCCGATTGCTGCGATCGCCTCGTCCTCAGTAACCCCGCCTCAGCCCTCAAACGCCGTCCACTTCTGTTTTGGGGGTCCCACCTCGTTCACTGGATGCCCGATGCCCTCAGCGCCCTCTCAGCCCTAGGATTATTGCCCTTCCTCGCCGCCATCGATCGCATCCCCCCCGAAAACCGTCAAGCCCTCCTCGATGCCATGCGTCACGTCTCCAGCCGGGCGATCGCCTGGCGAATTGGCCTACTGCGAGACTTTCGCATTCCCGAAACCCAACTGGCCCGCATCCACCAACCCACCCTCATCCTGGCCAGCCTTCAAGACCATCTCCTCCCCTCCCTAACTGAAGCCCAAGATCTAATCCAAGCCCTACCCAACGCGAAAATCCATCGCCTCCCCCGTAGTGGTCATGCCTGTTTACTCGAAAAAGATACCAATCTTGTAGAGATTCTTAAATCAGAAAACTTTTTATCACAAAAAATACTTCTTACCAACAACTCATAAAGCACAGATTTTTTTAGACTCAACACTCTGGCTTAACTCTTGAACTAAAACCCAAAACTAAACCTAAACCTAAAACCCATGCCATCTGGAATATTCGACCTAGATATTGCTCCCTTTATCGACCATTCCCTCCTCAACCCTTGCGCTGGAGATGACTTAGTCAAACAATGGTGTTCCGAAGCAGATCGCTATGGCTTTGCCACCGTTTGCGTCTATCCCACCCGAGTCAAACTGGCACGGGAATGCCTGCAAGGTAAAACCCCAAAAGTTTCGACAGTGATTGGTTTTCCCACCGGAACCACGACCGCCAAAACAAAACTCTACGAAGCCTTAGAATCCATCGAACAAGGAGCTTCAGAGTTAGATGTTGTCATTAACCTAGGTTGGCTCAAAGAAGGAAAAACCAAACTTATTTATCAAGAGCTTGCCGCAATTTGCGAAGAAGGCAATGTACCCGTCAAAGCAATTTTAGAAACCAGTCTTTTAACACCAAATGAATTGAAAATCGCCGCAGAAATTGCCATTGATGCCGGCGTGCAATTTCTCAAAACCTGCACAGGATGGAATGGCGGCGTGCAAGTTGATCATGTCAAACAACTCAAAGAGATTGCCAAAGGACAAGTTGCCATCAAAGCCTCAGCCGGGATTCGCACCTACCAAGATGCCATCGATCTCATCGAAGCCGGTGCGACCCGCCTCGGGACCTCCTATAGCGTGCAAATCCTCAACCCCCCTCCCGAACCCGATAACAACTCCGACAATCAACCCTAACCCCCTTGCCTCTTGCCGGGAGAGGGCGACCACAAGGGTACGCCCCTACGTCCTTCCCCTCTTGGGAGGGGTGCCCGGAGGGCGGGGTGGGTTATGCCTGTTCCCAGTTCCGAAGTTCCCAGTTCCGAAGTTCCCCGTTCCCCGTTCCCCGTTCACTATTCACTATTCACTATTAACTATTAACTATTAACTATTCCATGTACCGCGTCACCGCAATTAACCTAAAAAGTATGCCCCTCGGGGAGAGCGATCGCCTCATGACGATTCTCACCCCAGAACGGGGCTTGTTGCGAGTCGTCGCCGGGCGATCGCGGGCCGCCAAATCCAAATTCGGCGGCCGCATGGGGATATTTGTCCTTAACGAACTAATGCTAAAACCGGGAAAATCCCTCGATCGCATCCACCATGCCGAAACCCTCGCCTCCTATCCCGGCCTCAGCCGCGACTTTGGCCGACTCACCGCCAGTCAATACCTCGCCGAAATCGCCCTCAACCAAGCCCTAGACGACACCGCCCAACCCGAACTCTTTAGCCTCTTCCTCGAACATCTGCAACGCCTAGAACGCTTACCCGCCAACGCCTCCCTCGCTCATGTCTTAGGCCATTTATGCCAAGGCATCTTTCACCTATTAGCCCTCGGGGGCATTGCCCCACAAGTTCACTATTGCTGTCTCTCCCAAAAATCCCTCAGCCCAAATCTCAGCCAAGCCAACCCGGAAGTGGGATTTAGCACCCGTTCCGGGGGAATCGTCTCCCTCGAACAACTGCACCAACATCAGCAACAGCAACAGCAGTCTCAAGCCAACAACACAGACGACTACGAAGCCTTAGCCAACCAAGCCGCCTTCGCCCCAACCCCAAACCGTTATCTCAACGGCCAGGAACTGGCCTTGTTGCAACAGCTTTCCCAACCGAACCTCTGTGAATCTACCCTGACTCACGACGCAGCTTGGATCGCGATCGAGCAAATCCTGCGAGAATACACTCAGCATCATTTGGGACGTGCAATCCGCTCTGCTACCTTAATAAACAGTTACGTTGCCTCGTCTCATACCCAGCCAACGTAAGCCACATCCTTAAATTGCTCTGCAAATTGCTCTGCTGTTGCTTGCCCTATTATGACACCCCTGCCCGACACCAACCCCATTGATGCCCCAGAGAGCGATGGCGATCGCCGCGACGATCACACCAGTCATCGCCCCGACGATGGAGAACGAGGATTTCTCCCCGTTTTCAAAAATCGTAACTTCCTAACCCTCTGGAGTGGACAAGTCTTCTCACAGATTGCCGACAAAGTGTATCTTGTCATGGCGATCGCCCTCGTGGCCAATCAATTCCAAGCCGAAGGCCAAAGCATCAGCGGCTGGGTATCCGCCATCACCATTGCCTTCACCATCCCCGCCGTTCTCTTTGGCTTCATCGCCGGAGTTCTCGTCGATCGCTGGCACAAAAAAGACGTTCTTGTCACCACCAACATCCTACGGGGCGGCTTCGTCCTCCTCTTACCCATCTTAGTCTGGCTTTCCGAAGGACAAACCCTATTCGGCAGCATTCCCCTAGGGTTCATCATGCTCCTCGGCGTTACCTTACTGGTGTCGACCCTAACCCAATTTTTTGCCCCCGCCGAACAAGCCGCCATTCCCCTGCTGGTGCAACGACGACATCTCCTGTCCGCCAACTCCCTCTACACCACCACCATGATGGCCTCAGTCATCATCGGCTTTGCCGTCGGGGAACCCGTATTAGCCTTCGCCAAGCAACTCCTAGGGAATCTCAACTACAGCGAAGAAATCGTCGTCGGTGGCAGTTACGTCCTCTCAGGCATCTTACTGCTGCTGATGCAAGTACGAGAAAAAGTTGACGTAAAAGAACGAGCCCAAACCAAAGTCTGGGACGATCTCAAAACCGGCCTGGCCGTCTTGCGAGATAACCCCCGCGTACGCAGTGCCTTAATCCAGTTAATTATCCTCTTTTGTGCCTTCGCCGCCCTAGCCGTATTGGCCGTTCGCGTCGCCGAAATCATGCCCCAATTACGGGCCGAACAATTTGGCTTCCTCCTGGCCGCCAATGGTGTAGGAATGGCCGTTGGGGCGGCGATCGTCGGCCAAATTGGCTCCAACTTTGTCCCCCGTCGTCTCAATCTCTACGGTTCCATTGGCGTCGCCCTATGTCTAGCGGGCTTAAGTTTTTATACCAGTCAACTGATTCCCTGTCTGATTGTGATCACCCTTCTCGGATTCTCCGCCGCCTGGGTGGGGATTCCCATGCAAACCATCATTCAAGCCGAAACCCCCGAAGAACAACGGGGTAAAGTCTTTGGTCTGCAAAATAATGCTGTTAACATTGCCTTAACCCTGCCCCTAGCCCTGGCCAGCATTGCCGAAGCTCAGTTTGGCCTCGGTCCAGTTTTACAAAGTCTCGGGGTCATCGTTGCCCTAGGCGGCCTGATAACCTGGTATATTGCCGATAAAAGTTCTCGTTCCCCTCAATCGAACAATCCTCGCCGGTAAGGGGTATCATTACCACCATTACGACAGATTGTCCTCGGCTCTCAAGTGAGTAGGCCTGAATACCCGGTGAATGCCCTGTCTTGAACGGGCCGGTCTTCATCGGGAGTCTCAGCGGGCGTTGAGTTGTTGGGGCGGTTGCGAGATTCCATTCACCTTCTCGACTTGAATGCACATCGCTTGGCTTGGAAAAAAATCGCCGTTTTGTGGCAACGTCACCTATAGCCGCGAAGTCACCAACGCGCTACTTGATCGAAACAATCGGGTTAGTTTTTTGCACTTTTGTCAAAATAGCCCTGACTCCGAACCCGGCGTTTCGGTGCAGCCGGTTTCGGAAACTCAGTGGGAGGGACTCAATTCCCCATCGGTGGCTCATGAAGTGTCCCTTCCCTGTTTGTATAAGTCCACTCTTTACACCATTCCCACCCTCAAATCGAGTAAAGTGTTGGCTGATGCTCTGCGACAACTTAAACCGGATTTGGTGCACGCTTCCCTAACTCTGTCGCCGCTAGATTTCGTCTTACCCGAAATTTGCCAAGAGTTAGGCTTACCCCTCGTAGCCACCTTTCACCCTCCCTTCGATCGCCGCCGTCGCAATCTCACATCAAGTACACAACACTTGATGTATCAACTCTACGCCCCTTTTTTAGCCAATTACGATCGCACCATTGTCTTCTCCCAGATTCAACGGGAATTATTGGCCCAACTCGGCGTTCCCCCTGAACGCATCGCCGTCATTCCCAATGGCGTGGATTCTCTCAAATACGCTCCCGGCGTCTCGGCCCTGAAATCTCAACTGAAAGCGGAACGGCTCTTTGTCTATCAGGGACGTATCGCCATGGAAAAAAATGTCGAGGCTCTCCTGAAAGCCTGGAAATTGGCCTCAATGAGAAGCGATAGTAAACTGCTCATTGTTGGCGATGGTCCCCTGGCAATGTCATTACGGGCCAGTTACTCAGAAGCTCAACAGATTCATTGGCTCGGCTATATCGCCGATGAAAGCCGCCGCATTGAAATTTTACGGGCCGCTGATGTGTTTATTTTGCCCTCGTTGGTTGAGGGACTGTCCCTGTCGTTATTAGAAGCCATGGCCTGTGGAGTCGCCTGTTTAGCCACTGATGCAGGGGCCGATGGAGAAGTTCTCGAAGAGGGAGCTGGGGTGGTTTTAGATTCGCAACGAGTCACCAGTCAGCTACAAACCCTGTTACCCCTGTTTCAAGATCACCCGGAAATGGCGAATTTGTTGGGGTACAAAGCCCGTCAGCGAGTTATCGAACGCTATACCCTCGATAAAAATATCAGTCGTTTAGAAGAGCTTTATGGTGAGTTATTGTCTCAGGCCAAGATGTCGGTAGGGTTTTTATAGGGGTCAATAGGAATGATGAGTACATCTTGGAATGTTTGGAATGTTTGGAATGTCTCGAAGGCTCGATTCAAGAGAATTTCATGGCTTTTGGCGATGACGCTGTTGAGTAGCCTGTTGTGGCTGGGATTGGCAAGTACGGCCATCGCCGCTGATTCAGCCAGAGATGACTCCTCTATGCTATCAGGGGCCTCTGTGCTATCAGGGGCGATCGAGTTTCATGTCCATACAGCCCCCGATGTGGTTCCTCGCCTTTGGGATGATTTGCAATTGGTGAAAGCGGCTGAGTCAGCGGGATTACGAGCCGTTGTCTTGAAAAATCATGTTTTCCCCACCGGCGATCGCGCTGGAATTGCTCAAGAAACCGTCACGGAACTCGAAGTATTTGGCGGTGTGGTTCTCAATGAAGCGGTAGGCGGGTTAAACCCTGAAGCGGTGCAGGTGATGACTCGTCTTCCGGGGGGACGGGGTAAGGTGGTGTGGCTACCGACAATTGATGCGGCCTATCATCGACAGAGGTTTGGCCAAGAACCGGGAGGGATTCGGGTTTTAGACGGCGATCGCCTCGTTCGAGAGTTAGAAACAATCTTATACTCAGTGCGCGATCGCCAGTTAGTCTTGGCCACGGGCCATGTTTCCCCCCAAGAAGTCCTCGCCGTAGTACGTCGCGCCCGAGAACTCGGAATTGAGAAACTCCTGATTACTCACGCCATGGCCGAGGTTCCTGGCTTAAATCTTGAGCAGATGAAGACGTTAGCAGAGTTAGGGGCCTATTTAGAGCTTGATTACGTCAACACGCTCATGGGACCCAATGCCGCAGATCCGGCCCATCGAGCCTGGCGTGAAGTTAGTTTAGAGGAGATGGCCACCGTCATCCAAGAGATTGGCGCTCAACATTTTATCCTCAGTACGGATCTCGGTCGTCCCCACGACCCCAACCCCATTCAAGGCTATCAAGCCTTTATCGAAGGGCTACACAACCAGGGAATTTCCGAAGCAGATCTCGCCATCATGACCCAAACCAACCCCGCTCGCCTCTTAGATTTACCTCAATCCCCAACCTAAACACCTATTAACTCTTCACTATTAACTATTAACTATTAACTATTAACTATTCACTATTCCCCATTCCCTGAAGATACGCCAAAAACGATTCGAGTTCTGGGCGGGTTAGTTGTTGGCGCGATCGCTTGCCATAGGTTTGTTCTAAATACACCCGTCCCTGTTCAGCATCCCATCCTAAACGGCGTAACTCCAAGGTGGTTTGCACCAATAAGTCTGAATCATCGGTCGGTGGCTCAGGATTAGATGAAGATTCAGGGGGCTTAACCGTCTCTGTTGGCTTGGGAAACGACAGTTTCTCGGTTGAGGTTATTTTTGGCAAATCAGATGGCTTAACGGTTGATATAGAAGGGTTAAAAGTAGGATTTTGGGGTTGGGTGCTATCAGAGCTAGGGTGAGACACTTGTGACTCCAGTTGTGACTCCAGGGACTCTGGGGAGGTTGAAGTCTGTGGCGGTTGGGATTGAAGCAATAGAGACAGACTTCGCTCCCGGGCCAAGTCTTCGGCTGTTTCTACAGACATCCCCATAGCCAAGGCTGACATCAAGGGGCGATCGCCATCAAATAGCACCACTCGCACCAGATACTGTCCTTCGTGAATGGTCATCAACTCAGACCAAACCCGTCCGAGAGGATAACGTCGATAAAACTCTTCTAGCATCAGACTACTCCTGTTGATCGCCAAAACACTCGACACAACACAACGCTCTCCCAACCGACTCTAGCCTAGACGATTGCTCAAGAAAACGGCCAGGTCATCCTGGCCAGCGCTCCCAATCTCTGCTATCCTGGACTGCGACTCAATGAGATATAATTGCTGGGATGTCGCGAGATTCGTGGCGACGATCCACATCACCCCCCAGGCGGTCGGGTGTCGAGTCATGCTCAGACCTCACTGGAATCTCGGCGGACCGCTGCATGGGAGTAAACCGCCGTGCTGAGCCTTTAAGCCAAGGCCAAAATTGCCAAGGTGCGAATGTCGATGATCCTATCTCCCCTTTCGAGGTGCGATCGCGGCGTTTCAATGAACCTCCACCCCTGGCTTACCCAGCGGCTGTGACGATGCCGCTAAGACTAAGAAAATATTTTAAGGATTGACGACTGCATGAACTTTTCGATCGCAACACTGTTGTCCAACTTCCCCGATGAAAAATCGGTTGCCCCCAAAGTCCTAGAAAAAAAACTCGCCTGTGATGACGAGGATGATTTAGGCAAACTCCTCATTGCTCTTGACGCTTTAGAACGAACCGGGATTTTAGTTAAAGAACGGGGTCGTTATCGCCGCGAAGACGACGAGGGACTGGTTGAAGCGAAGCTGCGCTGTTCGAGTAAAGGATTTTGTTTCGCCATTCAAGATGCCGAAGGCGCTGAAGACATTTATGTGCGTGAATCCTATCTGAGTACCGCTTGGAACGGCGATCGCGTCTTAGTCAAAGTCATCAAAGATGGCAGTCGTCGCCGCTCTCCCGAAGGAGAAGTTCGCCTAATCCTAGAACGAGCCAATCCCTCCGTCTTAGCTCGTGTCAAAGCCGTTGACGATGAGTTTCGCGCCGTTCCCCTCGACGATCGCCTCTTATTTGAAATTCACCTCGAACCCGACGAACGCCTCAAAGATGCGATCGACTATCTGGTTCACGTGGAAGTACAACGCTATCCCCTTGGCGACAATCCCCCCCGAGGCCGCGTCGTGCAAGTCTTGGGTAGTGATGCCGAAGCCGCCAACGATATCGATATCGTCTGTTGTAAACATGATTTACCTCGGGCCTTTTCAGCCAAAGTTCTCGACAGTCTCAGCAGTCTGTCGCCGGACATTAGCGCCAAAGACTCTAAAAAACGCCTTGATTTACGGCATCTAAAAACCCTAGCCTTTGTCGAAGATCCCCTCAGTCCCGGCTGTGTCGAACGAGCCTATAGTCTCACCCGTTTTGCCCGCGATCAATGGCAATTAGGCATTCATATCGCTGATGTCGGCCGCCTCGTTGAACTCAATAGTCCCGCTGAACGCGAAGCACGACGACGGGGAACCAGCGTCTATCTCGGCGATACTGTCTTACCTCTATTTCCCGAGGCTATTATCGAGGCTGCCTCATTTACCCCCGAGGGCGATCGCTGTGCCATCTCCCTATTAATTACCTTAGATGACCAGGGAGAAATTCTCGAATACGAACTTCAACCGAGTATCCTATTACTCGATCGCCTCGTCAGTTACGAAGAAACCCAAACCTTCCTCGGCGAAGATGCCAGCGAACCCCAGAGCAAAAGTGAAAAAGACCTCGCCGCCACCCTCAAAGAGTTGCAACAAGTCAGCCAACTGTTACGAGAACAACGCTATCTACGCGGCTCGTTCGATCTGCACTTACCCGAAGCCAGCAGTCACTTCGGCGATGAAGTTCCCCTCGGCGCACCGGTATTTAATACCCAACCGATAATCGGTGCCGTCACCTATGAGTTCGTCGTTACCGCCAATCAACTCATTGCCGATCACCTTACGGCGTTAGGGGTTCCGGCTCTCTATTGTATTCAACTGCAACCGGACATCGATGACGTTCATGATGCCATCAAACTGGCCGGAAACATGGACCTCGAACTCTGGCTCGAAGACGAAGAACAAGCCTTCCCCAGTGACTTCAAGCAGTTCGCCGAACAGGTGTCTGGAACCGACGATGAGAAGATTCTCAACTATCTCCTCGAAGCGGTGATTCGCCCCCATTACTACAGCAACAAGCCCGGCGTTCATTTTGGCTTAGCCCTCGACGATGGCTATACGCACCTGAATGCGCCCCTGCAACGCTACGTGGACTATGTAATTCAGCAAGTCCTCCATGCCGTCTTCGAGCAAGGCCGCGATCGCCGCACCAGCCGCTCCAAGGATTCGGTGAATCTCCATCATTCCTCCTGTCATGGTCAGATTAACTGGAATGTCCTCCCCCCTGGTGTTCAGAGCGAACTCGAAGAGCATCTATCGGGGTTAGCCATATCCCTGACTGAGCGGGAGCGTCTCGCCCTCGAAGCCGAAAATGACCTCAATGGTCTACAAAAGGCTGGAGCCATGAAGGAGCGCACAGGAGAGGTGTTTCGGGGCTTAATTACCGGGGTGCAGTCCTACGGCTTTTTCGTGGAAATCGAAGCCGGGGAAAAGGGCATGGCTCCCCCTCGTTTAGAAGGGTTAGTTCATGTGTCGTCCCTCAAAGATGACTGGTATGAGTACCGCTCCCGTCAACAAACCCTCGTCGGGCGCAAGAATCGCAAACAATATCGTCTCGGCGATCGCGTTGATGTTCAGGTCAAAAGCGTGGACTACTACCGTCAGCAAATCGACCTCGCCCCCGTCGGCGGTGGCAGCGAAGCCCCCCCCAATGATGATGACAACTTCTTTAGTGAAGAAGAATAGGATTATGCCAAAGCTGCGTTGCGGCAAGTTCTAATCGAGTTATCCCAAGAGGGCGATCGTAAAGGTACGCCCCTACGTCTTTCCCCTCTTGGCAGGGGTTAGGGGTGGGTTCTCCCCTCTTGGCAGGGGTTAGCGGTAGGTTCTCCCCTCTTGCCTCTTGCCCCTTGCCTGTTGCCCCTTGCTCCTTACCCCCATGACCTCTCTCTCTCGACCTCTAATCATCGGTGTTTCCGGGGCTTCGGGCCTCATCTATGCCGTCCGTACTCTGAAATATCTTCTCACAGCCAACTATTCCGTGGAGTTGGTCGCCTCCAAAGCCAGTTATCGAGTTTGGCAGGCCGAAAACACCATCAAAATGCCCGCTGAACCCCAGCAACAAGAACAGTTTTGGCGTCAACAAGCCGGAGTCGAGAAGAGTGGTCATCTCCGCTGTCACCCCGCCAGTGACGTAGGCGCGAACATTGCCAGCGGCTCCTTTCGCACTCTGGGGATGTTGGTCATTCCCTGTAGCATGAGTACCGTGGCCAAACTCGCTCAGGGTCTGAGTTCCGATTTACTTGAACGGGCCGCTGATGTGCAAATCAAAGAAGGACGTAAACTGGTAGTTGTACCTCGTGAAACCCCTTTGAGTCTGATTCATTTGCGGAATTTGACGGCCTTGGCAGAAGCTGGGGTGCGGGTGGTTCCCGCCATTCCGGCTTGGTATCACCAACCTCAGACCATTGAAGATTTAGTGGATTTCGTGGTGGCCCGTAGTCTTGATTGCTTCGAGATTGACTGTGTACCGCTCCGACGCTGGAAAGAGGATTAATAGAGGATTCATAAGAGGATTCATACTCAATTTCACTCAGTGAACTCATGCAAACGTCTAAATTGCCCATCACCGGCTTGATTATCTTGGGGGTTTTGGCACTGTTTCTGGTTCAAAATAGCTCACCGACGCTATCTATCACCTTTTTCGGTGTCACCTCCATCGCCCTCCCTTTGGGGATTTGGCTCATGCTCCCTTTTTTGGCCGGAGTGATGAGCGCCGGCTTTGTGGCGTTGCTGTTACCCCGAGGCGATCGCCCTTCGCGCCAGTCACGGGCCTCGGGAACGGTGGAGTCGCCCCGTAACCGCCAACGGCCCTCGCGTCAGCTTCGAGATGATGAGAGCGATGACCCGGATTTCGATGAGAGTGATGTTGAGGTGGAGGATCAGGTGTCGCCGGGAAAGACGTCAGCCCCTGACGAGAGGCGGCGGCCCTCGTCAGCGGCGGCCCAACGTCGGCCCCCTCAACTTGAGGAAATGGAGTCAGAAGTTTGGGATGAGGAAGATTGGCCCGAGGATGAGGAGTGGCCCGATGAAGCAGAGGAAAATCCGTCCGGAGTGACTGTGGATCAGGCTGTGGGTAATTATGAAGTTCACAAAGAACCGGTTTCGGCGTACCGACAAGGAACTTTATATTCTTATAGCTATAGCAAGTCAGCCTTGGAGAGGGTTTCTGAACCCAAAACTTCTGAACCCGAAACCTCTGAACCCGAAACTTCTGAACTAGAAACCTCTGAACCCGAAACTTCTGAACTAGAAACCTCTGAACCCGAAACCTCTGAACCCGAAACCTCTGAACCGTCATCGCTGGACTCTCAGCAGCAAAACTCTCCCTCAAACCCTGACCAAGTTGAGGGGTTAGACCCTTCAGTCCAGGAGAAAGCTGAAGGGGAAGATATCATGGCGACATCCGACTTGATAACCCCATCTGAGGATGATCATGAGTCGGAGGAGACTCTTGAGGGAGAATTTTTAGATGATTCTGATGATGTAGAACCTGAAGAAAAACCCTCAAATTTTTTGCGATCTAAACTGTTTAATTTCAAAGACAATAAACCAAAAGAGGATGACTGGAGCGAGCCACCAACTCCCCCGAAAGATTGGTAGAACACGGTCTATTTGATTTGTATAAAATGCTCTAACTTTACTCAAGATTCAGGAAAAACTAGAGATAGCGAGTTGTATCTGCGCTAGTGAACGAGAGCAATTTACCTAGATTTACTCTGGAATGGGAGTCTAAAATATAACGATATATAAAGGGTTAGGGGTTCCGTGGCTCTAACCTTGAGTGAATCTGGCAAACTAGATGTTAGAACTCGATTAAACCATACCTAAAACATTGGTCAAGACCGAGACACGCCCCCAGTCCCCATGTCCAACACCGTTCCTGATCCCGGAGAGATTCTCCATCAAATCGCTTGGAGTATTCGTAACTCCCAAGACCTCTCAGAAATTCTAAGTTGCAGTGTTGAGGGAATTCAAGAGTTTCTGAAAATTGATCGTGTCAAACTTTATCGGTTTGATGCCGATGGAAGTGGTGTCGTGGTGGCCGAGGCCCGCCAGGGCGATCGCCTCCCGGCCTTAGTGGGATTACATTTTCCCGCCGAAGACATCCCCCCCACTGCCCGACAAACCTTTGCCCGTATTCGTCAATGTATCATTGCCGATACGGCCACAGCTCGCAAAACCCTGTTTCCCCTCGATCCCAAACTTCCTCCCTACGACGAAGTTGTCAGTGACTGTCATCTGGCGTATCTCAAGGCCATGGGGGTTAAAGCCACCCTGACACTACCCCTGTTTGAACGGAATGGACTCTGGGGACTCGTCAGCATTCACCACAGCCAACCCCGCCATTTTTCCCGCTACGAGCAGCAAATTCTTCAGTTAGCCATCGATCAAATTGCGATCGCCATCACCCAGGCCCGCCTACTTGAACAAACTCGGGAAACCCGCCGCCACGAACAAACCCTAGAACATATCACCGAACTCCTCGATGATCGTCTTCCTTGGGATTCCCTACAACAGCAGGTGTTGCAAGAAGCCGTCAATGCCCTCGACGCCAGTGGTGGCCGCTTATACCTTTGCTCACAGCCGGAGGTGGAGGGAGTCGATTTATCGGTCATCGGAGATGGGGCCTTAGTTGAGGAATTAGAAGAGCATCCCCAATGGCAAGCGGGATTTATCGGCTATAACCCCTTAAGTTTAGATAGTTCCCCCCATCCCGAACCCATTGCCCTCAACGCCGAGACCTGGACTCAAAACCCCACATTAGGGTTTCTCCAAGACCTGTTGACTCCCACTCCAGTGCGATCGCTGTTGGTGATTCCGCTGCAATACCATCGCCAATGTGTCGGCTACCTCAGCCTCTGTCGTCGGGGTTATGATACGGAAGTCTGGTGGGCCGGCAAATCCAATCCTGATGAGCGACAACGGCGGCCACGGGCCTCCTTTGAAGCCTGGCGAGAGTCCCACCGCGATCAGACAGTCCCTTGGACTGAGGCCCAACGAAAACTAGCTCATCAAATCGGAGTCCATCTCTATATTGCCGTAGTGCAACATCGAGTTAGCGCCATGTTGCGCTATCAAGTCTCCCATGATCCTCTCACCCAACTGCCCAACCGCCTACTCTTTGATGAGCAGTTATCCTTAGCCTTAGTCGAATCCCAGCAAAAACAAACGGCCATGGCCGTGGGATTCCTGGATATTGACCGCTTTAAAACCGTTAACGACTCCTTTGGCCATCAAGTCGGCGATCGCCTTCTCAAAGATCTCAGCGATCGCATCCTCACCTGTTTACAAGAGGGAGACTCCCTGGCCCGTTGGGGAGGCGATGAATTGGTGTTCTTGTTGGGTAGCCAAAGCTGTCATACCGGAGTCATGGCGGTAGGGGAGTCTATCCTCAAAGAACTCCGTTTCCCCTTTGAATGTGACGGCCGGGAATTTTCCATTAGTGCCAGTCTCGGCTTAGCCTTAGCCCCTCAACATGGACGAGATAGCAATAGTTTGCTACGCCATGCCGAAACCGCCCTCGATTGGGCCAAACAGCAGGGACGCAACACCATCGGGCTTTATCACCCCGATATGCTTAGCAGCCGCGCCGATAATCTAGCCCTAGAACTCGATCTCGAACAAGCGATTCTCAATCAGGAGTTTTGCTTACATTACCAACCCCAAATCGATTTAGCCAGCGGCAAAATTGTCGCCGTCGAGGCCTTAATCCGTTGGCAACATCCTGAACGGGGCAACATTCGGCCTGATCGCTTTATCCCCATCGCCGAAGAAACTGGCGCCATTCGAGCCATTGGCGAATGGGTGCTACGAACGGCCTGCCAGCAACATCGGGATTGGGTCAAGATGGGCTTTAAACCGCTGAAAATGGCGGTCAATCTCTCGGCCCGTCAGTTTCAACAGCCGAATTTGTTAGAAACGATTGTCAAGATTCTCGAAGAGACTCAAATCAAGCCGGCTTATCTGGAACTCGAAATCACGGAAACGACGGCCGTGAAAGATGTTGAGTTGAGCATCTCGGTCTTGCAACGGTTGCGAGAAATGGGGGTGCAAATTGCCATGGATGACTTTGGTACGGGGTATTCCTGCTTGAGTTTTATTAAACAGTTTCCCCTCGATACCCTGAAAATTGATCGCTCCTTTGTGCGGGATCTGACTCAGGAGGCCAGTGATGCGGCCATCGCCAAAACCATTGTCGCTCTCGGTCAAGGACTGAATCTAATTGTCTTAGCCGAAGGCGTCGAAACCAATGAACAGGCGGAGTTTCTCAAGTCGATTCACTGTGATTTAGCCCAGGGCTATTTGTTTAGTCGCCCGGTTCCGGCGGCTGAGATTCCTGAGTTGTTACGTCAATGGGCCGTCTTTCAGGGCATTGAAAAGGTGGCCGTTCTTAGTACCCGTCGCCATCACTATAGCGGCCACTCCAGTTTGCCTGAAACCGCTGAACGTCGGGCCTTCCTACAACGGCGGATTCGCGATTTGGAACAGGCTAATCTGGGGTTACGGGGCGATCGCGATGAACTTCAGCAGAGTTTACGCCGCGTTAATCATCAGCTTCGTTGGGAAGAACATCTGACGAACCTCAGTCGAGCGATTTTGGGCAAACAACCTCTGGCGGTGGTTTTTCAACAGGCGGTGGTGGGGATTCGTCGGGAACTGGGACTGTTGAGTGTGGTGGCCTATCGCTATGATGCCTATGGCAACACAATTCCTCTGGCTGAAGATGGGGGCGATCGCCATAACCGCGCGGCCATGGCTCCTGATTTATTTTCGTTAGTCTCGAAGCCTTCGCCGGATGTGTTGGCCTTGTGTAATCTCGATTATGTTCATTTGAGTGCTGATGATGCGGTGATTTTGGCTCAACAGCGAGTCAAAGCCTGTGTGTTGCTGCCGATTTATCAGCAAGGTCAGATTTGGGGGGCGATCGTACTCCACCAGGCGGTGACGGCCCGCAATTGGCAGCCTAAGGAACTGGCTTGGTTGGAGAAGATTGCCAATGTACTCTTGTTGACGGAGTTGCCCGATTATCCCCAGGCCAGAACCGTGTTTAGTTGCGATCGCCTCACCGGTTTGGGAGATCTGGAGAACTTCCAAGGTCGTCTTCGCTATGAATGGACACGCTTGTTAAATACTCGCCTGCCTCTGACCTTGATTTTGGCAGATATTGATAACTTTAGCGCCTACTGTGATACCCATGGACCCGAAACCGGCGATCGCGCTCTGAAAACACTGGCCCAAGCCTGGCGAGATACCTTAACCCGTCGCGGCACCTGTTTGATTCATGGCCAACGAGATCAGTTCTGGATTCTGTTACCCCATTTAGATAGTCGTCAAGGACAAGCGATCGCCCAAGCCTTACGCCAACAAGCACGACGCTTTATTTCGACTCAATTAACCCCCACCTCCTTTAGCATCAGCTTTGGTATCGCCAGTGATCTTCCCAATCCCAATCTTGACCCCAATTCTCTCCTCGAAACCGCTGAAATTGCGGTTCGGGCCGCCAAAGCCTCTGGAGGAAATCAGGTCGTGATTGCACCGGATGTCCATTTGGATTCACCTTCAGGAGATTGGTCTGTCTTGTCCGATTTACCAAAACGGGATACTTATGAGTAGAATCAGCATCACGTCAGATTCCCTGAGTTCCCTAAGTTCCCTAAATTCCCGAAGTTGATGACCGTTGAGTGACGGCCGTCATTCTCAAGCCCCTAGATTTTCCCTAAAATGAGGGTTAACGTGCTAGACAAGGATTATAAACTTTTTTTCCTGATGCTCACAGACTCCCGAGCCACGTTGAATCTGGACTCTAGTTTCGTTCTCCTCGCCCCCATTTTCCCATGAAGCTGTAATGAGTAGCCCTGAGCGTCCACCGAAAGGCAATATCCTGATTGTCGACGACACCCCGGCCAACCTTGAATTACTCAACACGATTTTAACCCGTGCTGGGTATGAGGTCTGTGTCGCTGTTGATGGCTCAACGGGACTTGAGGGTGCGCGCTATGGCAAACCGGATCTCGTCTTGCTCGATATCATGATGCCGGGGATGAACGGCTATGATGTCTGCCGTTTTCTCAAAGAAGATCACGAAACCCGTGATATTCCGGTTATTTTTATTAGCGCCCTCGATGATGCTCTCGATAAAGTGAAGGCGTTTACGGTGGGGGGGACTGATTATATTTCCAAGCCGTTCCAGTTTAAGGAAGTGTTGGCTCGGGTGCGTAACCAGTTGACGATTCGGGATCTTCAGCAACGACTCCGGGAACAAAATCAACGGTTACAACAAGAAATTGGCGATCGCGCTCTGGCTGAGGCGGAAGTCCGTCAGTTGAATGAGAAGCTCGAAGAGCGGGTGCGAAAACGAACCGCTGAGTTAGAGGCGGCTAACTCACAACTACAAACGGAGATTCAGCAGCGAAAACGGGTGCAGGAGCAGTTAATGTATATGGCTCTGCATGATTCCTTGACGGGGTTGCCCAATCGAGTTCTATTGATGGAAAAGTTGGAAGCGGCTCTCCGGGAAACGCTCAAAAATGATGAGTATCGTTTTGCGGTGTTGTTTATTGATTGCGATCGCTTTAAGGTGGTGAATGATTCCTTGGGACATTTAACCGGCGATCGCCTCCTCAGTCTCATTTCTGATCGCCTAGAACTCTGTTTACGCCCCGTTGATACTCTATTTCGTTTAGGGGGTGATGAATTTACCATTCTCCTTAACCCCATTGACGGCATTGAAAATGCCATTGAAACCGCCGAAACCATCCAACAACAACTCACTGCACCCTTCCATGTTGATGGCCATGAAGTGTTTATTGGTGCTAGTATCGGTATTGTTTTGGGAAACTCTCAATATACCCAGCCGGAACATCTCTTGCGGGATGCAGATGCGGCGATGTATTGTGCTAAGGATTTAGGAAAAGGGCGCTATCGGGTGTTTGACTCGGGAATGCACGATCGCGCCGTCAATTTCCTCCAACTTGAAACCAACCTGCGGCGAGCCCTAGAACGGGGTGAGTTTAAGGTAAATTATCAGCCTATTGTGGACTTAAAACAAGGCGGAATTGTTGGCTTTGAAGCCTTATTGCGTTGGTATCATCCAGAACGAGGGCAAATTTCTCCGGCGGAGTTTATTCCAGCGGCAGAAGAAACCGGTTTAATTGTTCCCATTGGTGAATGGGTTTTGCGCCAATCTTGTACCCATCTTCGACGATGGCAATGTCAATATAATCATGCCAAAAATTTAACGGTTTCGGTGAATATCTCAGTCAAACAGTTTGCTCAAATTGACTTACTCAATCGTATTGATGATATCTTAAAAGACTCTCAACTTGATGGTCGTTTCTTAAAACTAGAAATTACTGAAAGCACAATTGTTGGCAATTACGAAGTCGCCAAAGCAATTTTAGAGCAGCTAAAAAATAGAAAAATCCAGTTAAGTATTGATGATTTTGGTACGGGCTATTCATCCCTAAGTCACCTGCATCGGCTCCCCGTTGATATCCTAAAAATTGACCGTTCTTTTGTCGATCCAATTGATGAAGATAACGACGAACGAGAAATTGTCCAAGCCATTGTCACCTTAGCCCATAGCCTAAACATGAAAGTCATTGCGGAGGGAGTTGAAACCGCCGTTCATGTTGAACAACTCCGTAACTTAGGCTGTGAGTATGGACAAGGCTATTATTTTTCAAGACCCCTAACCGCACAGGCGGCCACCACGTTACTAGGAGAAGACCATCATTGGTAAGTTATCCCAGCCTAGAGTATCAGTGGCTGTCAGACGATACGGAGTCTCATGATTGAGACTCTCATCAGCGGCAATTTCGTTGCCAATTTGAGATAAACTATAACGGATACACGATTGATGGTCGTTCGTTAGGATTCATAACAACACAATGACAAAACATATTACGATTCTGGGAACAGGGGCTTGGGGAACCGCCCTGGGAAGACTAGGTGAATATGGAGACAATCAGGTTCAGTTTTGGTCTCGTCGCGGTGATATCACCCTAGAAGATGCGATCGCCGATGCCGATGTTCTGCTATCAGCAATCTCGATGAAAGGGGTCGCTGAAACCGCCAATAAGGTACAAAAAATTGGCTTACCGCCAAACACCATTATTGTCACCGCCACCAAAGGACTAGAACCCTCCACAACCCGCACTCCCTCACAAATTTGGCAAGACGTCTTTCCAGACCATCCTGTGGTGGTTTTGTCGGGGCCAAATCTGTCCAAGGAAATTGAGAAAGAACTCCCCGCCGCCACCATCGCCGCCAGTCGAGATCTCAAGGCAGCGGAGACCATTCAAGAAGCCTATTCTTCGGATATTTTTCGGGTGTATACCAATACAGACCCCATTGGAACCGAACTGGGCGGAACTCTCAAAAACGTGATGGCGATCGCCTCTGGAGTCTGCGATGGATTAGACTTAGGCATCAACGCCAAATCTGCCCTTTTAACACGGGCCTTGATTGAAATTGTCCGGGTGGGAACCAGTATGGGGGCAGAAGCGGAAACCTTCTGGGGATTGGCAGGATTAGGGGATTTGCTGGCAACCTGTAACAGTAGTCTCAGCCGCAATTATCGAGTAGGGTTTGGCTTGTCGCAACATAAACCCCTCGAACAAGTCCTAGAGGAAATTCAGAGTACCGCTGAGGGGGTCAATACGACCAATGTACTGATTGATTTAGCCAAGCGACAGGGCATTGAAGTGCCGATTTCTTATCAAGTCTATCGGTTGCTCAACAATCAAATTACACCAGAGGAGGCGGTGGCGGCGTTGATGGAACGGGATCTCAAACCGGAGGTGATTACCCCCGAGGAGGCTTAACGGTTAAATTAGGGGGTGAACAGGTTTTCGCCCCTAATTTTCACGAACTGCTACAAGTTGTTGTGATGTGGGGACGTGAGGCGTTGAGGAGAGGTTTAAGATGAGAGGTTTAAACGGTTTCGCAACGATAACGCTGTTGGCCATGACGGCAGCGATGGCCGCTTGTGGGCCGACTCCCGGAGACCGAGAAATCGAGGCATCCTCGGGGGAGTTAGCCCAGAGTTCACCGCAAGCCACTAATCCTGAAACCCTATTCGATCGCGCCCTAGACCGCACCGAAACCCAGGACTGGCAGGGGGCGATCGCCGATCTCAAGGAGGCCGCCGCAGGATTTGCCCAACAGGGTGATGAGAGGCGTCAGGCCATGGCTGAGGCGATTGTACGCTATTTGGACTGGTGGCTTGGTTGGACTGAACAACAACGGGAGGGAGTGGAGGGGGGCGTAATGCCCGATTGGCAGTCTTTTGGCCGCTGTTTAGAGGATGCTAGTGGTCAAATCTGTGGTTACGCCTTGCAATTTGCCCAAAGTGAGGATGATCAGATCGAGGGGGTTCTCCTGTTGCAAAAACACCTAGAGGATGTACCGACTCCTGGCGGGGGGTCTTATCCGGTGTTTGCGATCGTGGATGCTGAGGTCGTCTATCCTCCCTTAGGGGCCGGAGAATCTTGGACACCGACTTGTGAACGGTTGGATGGGGAGAGTTCTCCTGGGATGATGGCGATCGTGACCAGTGGCGGTTATGAGGATTCTGAGTATTATCCTGAGGTTCGCGAAGTCTGGTGGGCAAATGTGGAGGAGGAATCGTTGCAATCCCAGCGATCGGGGGATGCTGTCCGTTGTTTTAATCCCTGTCCTGGGGGCTGTTAGGCGATTTGGCTCAACCCAGGCGAACCCGGTCGAATCTGATTGCGAGCCGCAACGTCTCACGAGATAAGGTTGTTGATGGCTCCTGGGCACGACGGCATGAAAAATGGTCTAATACCAATTTTCGGAAGTCATGCCATAGATGTCTGTAGGGGAACCCACCCCTAACCTCTCCCAGGAGGGGATGGCTGTTCGCCCTCCTCGGTGTCAGATGTATAGCAAGCTTTTTGAAAAATTCTCGAAAAAATCTCGGTCAAACGCTCGCTTGAGAGTCATTGTAAAAAAAAATTGACTCGCCTAACGGCGAGACCCCAAAGGGCAAGAGAGAAAAAGAACAAAGGGCTAAGGAAGAGTCCTGGACGCCGCGCACGCAACCCGAAAGCCGAAGTTGATGAAGGCATAGTCGGGCGTATCGTCGTAGCGGATGGCAGAGCGACAGTTCCTCGGATTGACGTCCCAGGAGCCGCCACGCAGCACTTTTTTACTTTCTGTACGATTTTCATTAACCCAGGCGCTAGCGTCGTTGGGTGCTCCTTCGTAATTGTTATGCCAATCATCTGCGCACCACTCCCAAACGTTGCCGTGCATATCGTAAAGTCCAAAGCCATTGGCGAGAAAACTGCCCACCTCTGTCGTTTGCTCTCGGTACTCCCCCTTCGGGCCGCGTCCGTAAGACCCCGACAAATCGCGCTCCTTGTTATCCGTTCCCCGGTAATTTGCCAGGTCAGTCGTTATGGTCTCGCCAAAGTGGAAGGGGGTCGAAGTTTCCGCGCGGCAGGCATATTCCCATTCCGCCTCACTCGGAAGTCGGTAATCTCGCCCGCTGTGTTGCGAGAGTCGCCGGCAAAACTCCACCGCATCGTCCCACGATACCTGCTCCACTGGACGGTTCGCGCCTTTGAACTCCGAAGGGTCTGGCTCTAAAGCTCGTCCCACCTGGGGCAATGCCGCCACGGCTCGCCACTGAGCCTGGCTCACAGGGAATTTCCCCATCAGAAAGGTCGGCACGCTGACGCGATGGCGGGGACCTTCATCGTCATAACGGTCTAACTCGTCTTCCGGAGACCCCATCCAGAACTCACCCCCCGGAACCAGCACCATCTCCAAATCCGCGCCGTTGCTTAGGGGTTCCCGCCAGTAGCGTCCCCGCCGCCGTTGGCGACGGATGACAAGGTTTCCGGGAGATGGGACAGTTCGCTCGGACATTGGTTCTACAACAATCGGCAGGATTGGTTGGGGTTCGGCTGGCTCACGAGTCGGGAAACCCCTACCAGGCGAACCAGCCGAGGTTGATTTTCGGATGTCTCGCTGGACATCGCCGGAACGGGTCTGGACTCTTCGGGGTACACCCAACAGATTCCCATCTGCCAGTTCTGACGGTGAAGAGTACTGGACGCCGCGCACGCAACCCGAAAGCCGTTGTTGTTGTTGGCATTGTCGGGCGTATTGTTGTTGCGGATGGCAGAGCGACAGTTCCTCGGATTGTTGTTCCAGGAGCCGCCACGCAGCCGTTTTCTTTGCCCGCCCCATCCTTAGTTTAGTCCGGTGTCGTTAGCTTGGCGACCAGGGATTCTGGCAAGGGTCTTGCCCAATCCTTGAAGATGGCTTGTCGTAGTCGCCAGGTATCGCCGTGTTCGAGGTGAGCAACCCAGCTTTGTAGGGACTGGCACAGGTCATCTTCAGAAAGTTGTCCGCTGAGATATGCCGCTTGGAGTTTCTGCAAGCGTTTCCGTCCCCGTTGCAGGTTGTGGTTGCGGACACGAATGCGATCAGGTAAGACGCGAAATCCCAAAAAACTGGCTCCATGATGGGTTTGAGACAGTTGACTTTTGATGGGATGAATGGTTAGGCGAAGTTGGATGAGATATGTTTCAATGGCTTCTCGGCATTCGGCTAAAAACACAGGGTCATCTGCAAACAGCGCGAAATCATCGACGTAGCGTAGATAGGCTTTCAGGTTGAGTTCTTCTTTGACAAAATGGTCGAATCCGTTGAGATAAACATTGGCAAAAAACTGACTGGTGAGATTGCCAATGGGCAGACCCTTAGGACGTTGGAGTGGCGTTAAGAGATCGTCCCCTGGAAAATAGTCAAGGTTCGCCTCCTGAAAGCTCGTACTATGATTGCCATGATTGTTGTTGCTATTATCAATAATAGTATCAATCAGCCACAGTGTATCGCGACATTTTACTTTTTGACGAATTTGAGATTTTAAGATTTCTAGGTCAATACTTGGAAAATATCGACGAATATCGCATTGCAAAACATAACGATTAGACCGCGCATAACCTACGAATTTTTGTAGAGCGCGGTGGCTGCCAAAGCCCACTCGATTGGCGTAAGATGTACTGATAAAGGTGCGTTGAAAGATTGGCACAATGACGTTGCATAAAGCGTGGTGAACAACGCGATCGCGGTAAGGTGCTGCTGAAATTAAACGACGTTTCGGCTCGAAAATCTCAAAGGTGCGATACTCTCCTGGCTGATAAGTTTTAGCTTGTAGCTCTTGCTGTAACTGTAAAAGGTTCGATTCTAAATGATAGTTAAAACTCAAAACTGAGTCACGAAATCGCTTACTTTTCTGAGCTTGCCGAGCCGCCGCCAGCAAGTTAGAAAAATCGGTAATGCTTGGATAGAGATTGCCATAACGTTTCATCGTTGTTCTCGCTGATTTTGCTGTTTAATCCAACCACCTAACTCATTACCAATTTCAACCAGCAGTTGCGTGACATAGGCGTAGCGTTTTTCGTCTATCAACCCAAAATCCACCAGTAATCGAGTTTGATAGCGCAAGACATCTAATTTACCATTGAGCGTCTTGAGCTGCGCGAATTTTTTGCTGGAATATTGGACAACAATTAAACCTTCCAGGAACTCGTACAAACCTGTAATCATTCGCTCTCCTAAGGTGAACTTATGACTGCGAGGCAACCGATTTAGAATTGGAATATACCACTTCACAAGGTCGTAGGTTTTTTGGATAATCGAGAGTTCGGACATTGTTTTTAATTTTCCCACGAAACCCCTTGATTATCTCAAAAAAAATTTGACTCGCCTAGCGGCGAGACCCCAAAGGGCAAAAGGGGAAAAGAACAAAGGGCTAGGAAAGAGTCCATCTCCAGAGGAGACGCTACGCGAGGGACGCCGCGCACGCAACCCGAAAGCCGAAGTTGAAGTTGGCATTGTCGGGCGTAACGTTGTAGCGGATGGCAGAGCGACAGTACCTCGGATAGAAGAACCAGGAGCCGCCACGCAGCACTTTACGAATTTCTGTACGGTTTTCATCAACCCAGGCACTGCCGTCGTCTGGCGCTCCCTTGTAATCGCTATGCCAATCATCCGCACACCACTCCCAAACGTTACCGTGCATATCATAAAGTCCAAAGCCATTGGCGGGAAAGTTTCCTACATCGGTGGTCTGCCCTCGATACTCTCCTTGGGGACCATCCCCATAAGTCCTACTGCCATCATAATTTGCCAAATCGCTGTTCAGGGTGTCGCCGAAGTAAAACGGGGTCGTCATCCCCGCACGACAGGCATATTCCCATTCCGCTTCGCTCGGCAGTCGATAGTCTCGCCCACTCTGTTGCGAGAGTCGCCGACAAAACTCCACCGCATCGTCCCACGATACCTGCTCTACTGGATGGTTTGCACCCTTGAACCTCGAAGAATCTGGCTTTAAGGCTCGTTCCACCTGGGGCAATGCCGCCACTACTCGCCACTGAGCCTGGGTCACCGGATATTTCCCTAGATAAAACGGCGAAACCTCCACCTCATGCTCGGGTTTTTCAGAACGACGACTCTCCGGTTCGTCGTCGGGCGATCCCATCATGAACTTACCCCCCGGCACGAAGACCATTTCCAGAACCGAGTTGTTGCCCAACACTTCAACAAACTGTTGCGCTGAGCCGCGACTGCGCTCAATCACCCAGTTATCTCCCGTCTCCCCCCGTCGAATCTGTGCCGTCTCGAACTCGAACGACTCAAGCGTCACCCCGTCCTGTTCCGGTTGCGCCTCCAATGGCTCAACAAACTCCACCGTCCCCGTCTCGAACTCAAACGGCTGTAACCCCTCAAGCAAAGACGCTTCTATCTCAACTCCACCCGGCACAAGTTCGGCGGGCAAGTGCAGCTCTGTCTCAAGGACGTGATAAGTCTTCTCGACATCCTCCGGGCGAATTTCCTGGGGTTGCGCTCTCACCTGGGTTATCAGGCGGGCATACTCAACTAAATCCTGGTATTGTTGCAGTTCTGGCTCCAGTTCCTGCACGATTTGGGCTAATCTTGCCAGTTCAGCGGGTTGAATAGCGGGCCACTGGCCAACCTCTGACACGGCGCCACTATGCTGGGCAAACTCTGCGGCAATTTCACGCACTGCCGCATCTCGATGGGGTTGGAGATAGACCATTGCCGCCCACTGTTGCGCCTGAAGTAAGGGTGCGGACAAGCCGTTGGTGCGGCTGAGATAGTGGTTATAGGTCATCAGACAGCGAGCAACGGCCTCAAGCCGGTCCCGCCCAAACTGCTCCTTGAGTTGCTCCAGTAAGCGCGATCGCACGGCACTAGACATCACATACAGCTCGAAGCCTGCGGGACGGCAAAGGTCTGACAGCAACAAATCCACCTCCGCCACCCAAGGCACGCCATCAGCACGCAGAAAGCGATTGCGAATGAAGTTGACCAGTTCTGGGGTCAGCACTAAGGGGAGTGCCACGTGCTGGGCCAGGAAGCGATAGGACGGCTGAAACTCTCGAACAAAGCGATCGATGGCGCGACTGGCCCGTTCTAATTCAGTGGATGCAGCCGTGGCAGACATGATAGTTAACCTCCCAACTGACGGCGTACGGTATCAATGGCCTCGCCCAATCCCTCGGTGGTCATGGGAAACATGGGGACGAGATGGCGTAGGATGGCGGCGGAGGTTTCCGACCAGCGTGAGGAGGGCATGGGGTTGAGCCAGGCCAGGGCGTTGGTGTACTGGCGGATTTGCTGCAAGACTTGCGCCGTGGCACGAACGCGGGATCTCTCACGATAGCCCCGGGCCGCCCCAGCATCGCTGACGATGAGGAGACTGGTACTGGAGTCGCAGCGACTGAGAATGTGGCGGAGAACTTTGGGACGGGTGAGATAGGGGTCTTCATAGACTGAGGCCGCCGGGACATTATGGAAATAGAAGACACTAACGCGATCGGGGTCAAGGGCGCTTTCGTAACGAGCAGTTTCGACTAAGTCCCGCGTGAAGTGATGGAAGGGCATCATCGACCCGTTGCGATCGACTAGCAGCAACAATCCGGCCTGGTTTTCCCGTTCGCGCCGATAGACGGGGGCGAGGAAAAACCCCTGTCGCGTTGCGGTGTCCACCGTCGCCGCCACATCCAACACCGTCGCTGGACCCGTCGGCATATCCCGCCGTAGGTAACGCCAGGAGTAGGACATCGATCGCCGAGTAATGGGATAGCCTGAGTCCAGGAATGTCAGATCGTCGGGGGGATCAAGGACGCTAGGCGGGGGCGCTTTCAGGGGATAGGGAGCCAATTCGGCGGGAGTGGTGTCCATCTGGGGTTGGCTAACGGGTTGTGATACCTCGGCCGGTGGGGTGGGTTGCGAGGGGGTATCGCTCATCGCTGGCGGGTCATCCTCAACGGGAAGCACGGGGGGACGCTGCGATCGCCCTTTGCGGACGGACTCCCACTCGGTTTGCAGATAGGCGCAATCAATAGCCGACTTACACCACAACAGTTCCAGCAGCTTCTGGAGATCGTCTTGGCCCTGGTTTCCCCAACCACCGTCGAGGGCGCGAAGGGCGACAAAATACTCCCCCATCCCCAGGCCGAACCGCTGGCGAACACGCCGGAACAACGCTTCGATGAGTTCGTGACGTTCGCTCTGGGTCATCCTGTTTCCTCGCCTGCAATTTCCTCGCCTGCAAACTCCTGTTGCCAGTCTTGTCGCAGTTTGAGCAACAGTTCCCGATAGGGCAAGGTTTCTAGGGTCAGTTGTTCGACGGGGAAGGGCTGCCCCCCGAAACAGGCCAACGCTTGCAGCCAATCGATAAATTCACTCGTCCCCGGTCGTTTGACTAATCCCTGTTCGCGCAACTGGAGAAACACGTCAATGGCGCGATCGATAAGTTGTGTGGATAGCTGTGTGGGCAGTTCTGTGGACAGTTGTGTGGGCAGTTCTGTGGAGGGAGACAAGGGGGTTTCACCGTCGGCCTGCGCGTCTGCGGGTTGGCGCTTCTTGTGAGCGGCGACGATCTCCTGCAAGCGATCTTGAGGGAATTTAACGTAGTAGTAGATACAACGTCGCAGAAAGGGGGCGGGTAGGTTGCCTTTTTCTTTATTGCTGGTGACGATGACAATCGGCCTATGGTTGGCTTTAATGGCTTGACGGCCAACTTGACCGGTTTCCTGAATCTCAAACTCCCAAGGATTATCTAAGACGGCGAGGAGATCGTTGGGGAAATCGAGTTCGGCTTTATCGATTTCGTCAATGAGAACCACGGCGGGGCGATCGGCTTTAAAGGCGTTGCCAATTGCCCCGAACCTAATGTAGTCGCCGGGATTTTGGGGGTTGCGCTTTTCGCCTTCTGGCAGTTTCTTGGTTTTGTCATAAATTTGCACATCGTGAAGCCGCAAAATAGCATCGTACTCGTAGAGTCCTTCTTTAGCCCTTGTTGTCGAGCGAATATCCCAGCGATAAAAGGGCAAACCGAGTTCGTAGGCCACGGCAACCGCCAGCCGCGTTTTACCACAGCCCGCCTCGCCTTCAAGGAGGAGTGGTCGCCGCAGATAAATGGCGAGGTTTACTGCTGTTTTTAGGTCGTCTGCCGCCACGTAAGGCTCTAATCGACTCGGTGAGTCGGGATGTGGGTTTTTCGGTCTGCGATCGGGATTCCCTTCAAAATGATAATCATACTGTTGTGGGGACATTATCCAGCCTCCATTGTTTGATATTCTTTCAAAATCAAGTCCACTACGTTAATTGGAACACCGTTTGTTCTTCGGTAAAAGCTACTGGCTAAATCATCAATAGCACGCAGGTTTTTTCTATACTTAGGCGGCGGAAAACGACACATCCAGTCCTTGATTTCTGCTTCAGTCCAGCAGGATAGAGGTAAATGTACGATGGATTCTTCGCGGCGAACGTTACAAGGATCGTAGCGGTCGTGTTTGGCGTAATAAGGTTGATTTAAAATTTCGGAATCGTTTGCTTGACAGATTATCAGTGCAAAAAGCTGAACTTTAACCAGTTGCTCTTTCTGACAATGCCTTTGGCAGCATTCAATTAAAGGTAGCCAGAAACAGTCTAAAAACCACTTTAAAACAGCATAAGGGTCTTGAAGTTCGTCCCAGTTATGAATTTTAAACACCCGAATACTCCCAATCTGTAAAGATTGACAGATTTTGGCGATCGCCTGTTCGGGTTTGACTGGCTCTGCTTCGCCTAAATAACCCAAAATTTTGGCTAGCAAAGCCTCTTGATTTTTAGGTTCGCCGGGAAGAAACTCAATAGGATAATCTATAATATCTTGACCTTGATTCGTGAGAGTATCTTCAATATGCTGAGTGAGAATATCTCCCCGGAGGCGATAGGCTTCGTTCAAAAATAATGCAGCTGCCCCTCCCGATGTTTCGACTTTATTCGAGACTCTTCCAAAATACTCTTTAGAGTGACAATAATCAATGGAAATAAGTCTCGTTTGAACTATCTTTTCAAAACTAAAACTCGTGGAATTACTTTTATTTATTGAAGGTTGAGACTCTATTTTTTGGATTTCTTCCTCAATTTTGTCATATCGATTATATAGGGCATTGAGAGCTTTTTCTTGTCGCTCATATTCGACGTTATCATTTATGGTAGAAAGTTGTTCCTCTGCGATCGCAATCTCTTTATCTATATCGCTTAAGCGTTGCTGTAATCCCCTAAGTTTCCGACTCATCCTTTCAAATTATTGATTTGCTGTTCAATCTCGTCGTGCCTTTTGTATAAAATGTCGAGCTGTCTTTCTTGTCGCTTTCGCTCAACATCGTTATTCGTTGCCGCAAGTTGTTCCTCTGCAATATCAATTTCCCCGCTGACATCCTTAAGCCGTGCCTGCAAACCTCTCAGTCTTCGATTAGATGGAGGAGTCGAGGAATCTCTTACATCAGACCCAGTCATTGTAGACTCCTGTGACTGCATCTCGCCAGACGGCTGATGCCAACCGGCAATTTCTGGAATACGAGACCAAACCGTTCGCAGTTGGCTTGTTGGTAGCATGAATGCCACCTTGGGGTCTGGTTGATTCTTTTTGGGGAGTTGAGCCTGAACAGCCATGCCGACCACGGCGTTAATGGTTTCGTCCCACACGGGGGCGCCACTAAACCCAAATTGGATGCTGTACCCCTGCGCTTTGATATCTTCAAGCAATACCCAGCCATTGCTTATCTGGTCTCGCAGGACTCCCGATGCCCAGCCTCCTGGAGACAAGCCTTTCGGGAATCCCAAAATGCGAAATGGATGGCCCCAGGCTCCCTCACCCACGGTTACTGGGGTTATGCGCTCTGGGGTGCGATCGAGTTTGAGAATCGCGATATCGGCAGGTCTTGATATTGAGGGTGAGTTAATGTCTACTTCGTGGGACAACCATTCCACCACTTGACCCGTCACCCGCTCTCCTTCAGCCGCCAGGGGGAACTCTAACTCGACAGGCTGCTCTGGAGCGTCCTGGGTGTCGGCTGCTAGGCTGAGGGCGGCTGCAACGACATGAGCGCAGGTGATGAGGTATCCTGGTGCGATCGCAAACCCCGCCCCAACGACGACTCCGTTACTGTGGAAAATTCGGGCGAGCGATCGCTTAAAGGTCTGAAACCCCTCCGACTGGGGGGTTAACGCTTCCATTTCAACGTCACCTCAAAATTTGCCTCGGCACCAATCTGAGTCACGGCGGCACTCAGTTGTCCTTGGATTTTAACACCAAACTTAACTTCAACTTCGTTGGCTGGAGTCGTTAGCCCGCTAAATTTTTTCTCGATCGCCGCCGCCATCGGTAAGATATCATCGATGGCGTCTTCAAATGTCTTCTTCGCTTTGACTACAACTCCTCCAGTCCCGGCGATCGGAGCCGTGACTTGCTCACCCGTCACCTCTTCGACTTCAATAAGAATGGTGCGATCGCCCTCAACTTGAAATTGAACTAACTGGGTCACGACTGCCTCTCCTGTTTGTTTATTTTCGGGTAAACTCGCCCATAGTATACCCTCAAATTACCGTTCTTCACTCAGTCAATTGGGGTGGTGTGGTTCCCTTCGTACAACCTAGGTGCATCTGCATCAACCTGGGTCGAAACCAGAAACCGGGTGTCTTGGAGACACTCGGTTTCTTTCATTGGAACCAGTTTTGCACATCCAAATCGAAAAAACCTTGATAATCGGATACATTGTTGGTCACTAAAATCAAATGATTGACTTTAGCCACAGCCGCAATTTGACTATCTGGGAAAGACGGTGTTTTTCCCATTCCCATCAATCTCGCTCTTTCAACACCGTGCCAAGTTGCTGCTTCCACATCATAAGGTAAAATAGGAATCGTCAAACGGACGATCTGAGTCAAATACCGTTCTAAAAATCTACGTTTCTGAGAATCCGGAAGACGAGAACATCCAAAACGCAGTTCATGCCACACAGTCGTTGAAGTCGCTACCTCTCCCTCATGTTCTTGAAGCTTTTTCATAACAACGGGATGGGGATGTTGACGAGTTGGCTCAGAGAGAATATTAGTATCTAGCAAAAATCGTAAACTCATAGAATAACGTCCCGACCAGGCAAGGAATCCCTTAATCCCTCAAACACCTCGGGTTCTATCCATACCTCCTCAGAATCAAGCTCTTGTCGGAAAGACTTAAGACGTTGCCAAAATCCTTCATGAGACTCAATGGATAAGCTAACTTCTTCACCATCTGGAATATCTAACTCCTCCAAGAGTTCAATAAACCTGCCTTTTTTAATTCCCTTGATTTGCATTGTCTATTTAGGTCTTGAGGTTTAATGGGTTGCATGAAATACCCAATTGTAGGGGCGCAAACTGTTCGCTCCTACAGTCAAAGGTTTACGGTTGGGGTGGCATTTCATAGCCAAAACAATTGGGATCGACATCCGTCAAATTGATATCCGCGAGGCCATACTCCGCCCAACGGCGATCGACCATGGCCGCCGTATCCTCATCGGACTCCAGGGGTTCCCCCCAATCATGATCCGTTTCCGGCGGCATCTTCGTCGTGGCATCAATGCCCATGCGTCCCCCCAAACCAATCTTCTCACTGGCAAAATCTAAACTATCAAAAGGGGTATTGGGCAGAATAAACACATCCCGAACTGGATCAACTTTCGAGGTAATGGCCCACACCACCTGGCGGGGGTCACGGATGTTGATGTCCTTATCCACCACAATCACAAACTTGGTATAGGTGAACTGAGGTAAAGCACTCCAAAACGCTAACGCTGCCCGTCGCGCCTGCCCTGGATAGGCTTTATCAATGGAGATAATCGCCGCCTTGTAACTCAAGGCCTCCATCGGTAGGAAAAAGTCCTTAATTTCTGAGACTTGTTGCCGCAAAATGGGGGTGTAAATGCGGTTGAGGGCGATCGCCATCATGGCCTCTTCCTTGGGGGGACGACCGCTAAAGGTGGTTAGATAAATGGGGTCTTTGCGATGGGTCATACAGTGGAACCGCACCAGGGGCGAATCTTCCACGCCACCGTAATAGCCCATGTGGTCGCCAAAGGGGCCATCGGGGAGTTCTTCACCGGGGGTAATCGTCCCCTCTAAAACAATCTCCGACTGGGCCGGAACTTCCAAATCCACGGTTTTACATTTGGCTAGAGAGACCCCAGAGTCCCCATATAGCCCCGCAAACAGCCATTCCGATAAATCCACCGGAATCGGAGTCGCCGCCGCCAGAATAATCAAGGGGTCAACCCCGAGGGCGATCGCCACCTCCAATTTCTTACCCCGTTCCGCCGCCTTGCGTAGATGACGCGCTCCTCCACGCACCGACAACCAATGCACCGTCATCGTGGTTGGGGACTGAAGTTGCAGACGATAGACCCCCACATTGGGCGTTCCCGTCTCACAATCCTTGGTAATCACCAGGCCCAGGGTAATAATTTTCCCCGCATCCCCAGGATAAGGACGAATCATGGGGATACTGTTGAGATCCAACTCGTCCCCTTCAATCACCACCTCTTGACAGGGAGGGAAGAAATTACGGCCCGGCTTGGCTTTGACCACATCAAACAGCAATTTACCAAAATCCACCGCTTGAGAAATCTTCTTGGGGGGTTTCGGCTGTTGCAACATTCCCAATTTTTGCCCCAACTCCTCTAATTCTTGGGGTTTCGACCTGTTCATGGCCCAACATACCCGTTGTTCCGTCCCCAGGAGGTTGATGGCTACGGGGAATTTCGCCCCTTTAACATTCTCAAACAGCAGGGCGGGGCCACCGGCTTGTAAGAGGCGATTGGAAATCTCGGCAATTTCTAAATCCGAGTCCACGAGGCTGCTAATGCGTCGTAATTGGCCTCGTTGTTCGAGTTGCTGGATGAATCCCCGTAAATCTCGTGCCATGGTCGATTGTTGCTCAGGCTGGTTATTCCCTCTATTTTAGGGGTCTGGGCAACAGCTCGCTAGGATTTCTCAGCCTGACTCCCTAATGGTGATGAGGGACTGGGGACTCTTGATGACCATAAGCCCCCGTTTCTGGGTGAAAGGGGAGCGTCTGTAACCGTACATTCAGCCCCAATTGCTGCAACATCTCCGCCAAGACGGGATCGGGGGATAACCGCAGATACTCCGCCGTCACTTCTAGGGGAACATGACGATTCCCCAGGTGATAGGCGGCCCGCAATAACAGCAGAGGATTCGTGGCGGTGACGCTGAGGACGGGTTCGGGTTTGGCGCGAATCTCGACCTGTTGCTGCTGCGTTTCGTCGAGGAGGCGATCGCCATCCTGGAGGACTGTACCACGGGGCAACCGCAGAAACACCACCTCCCCAGAGTCACAGGTAAAGCGATGACGGCTACGTTGACGGTCTTGAGCGGTTAAACTCAACTGTAAGATGGCGGTCTCATCGGCTGAGATCACTTGACTCGCATCGGGATGCCGTCGCTGGGTTAACACGATGGACATAACTCAGATACCTGGCTGGCTGGCTAACAGTTCAATGATGCTATTGATAAGCTGCTCAGGCTCGATGGGATGGATTAAACAGATATCCGCTCCCTGCTCTTGACAAGCGGCTAACTCCTCGGAGTTGAGCGGATCACTCATCAAGAGAATTTTCAGGGATTCGGTGTTGGGAAGTTGACGTAACAGCCGGATCAATTCACAGCCATCCATCCCTGGAAGTTGGCGATCAATCATCACCGCCACGGGTTTCAACATTTTAATCTGTTCTAGGGCCGTTGATCCGTCCAACATCCAAACCGTATGATAGCCTGCCGCCGTGAGTAGGTCACAGATGAGGATGGCTTCGTCTTCTTGATCAGCCACGAGAACCACATGGCCCTTACGAGGGGGAAGAGGAATCGGAGGGGGCGGTGTTGGTACAACGTCAACTCCTGTGGAACGATGACAGGGAAGGCGTACCGTAAATTTAGAGCCAACTCCCACTTCTGAGTCAACTTTAATCAGTCCGCCATGGAGTTCGACGAGTTGTTTGGTTAGGGCTAAACCCAGGCCCGTTCCGCCATATTGACGGGTGTAGGTGGACTCGAGTTGACGGAACATTTGAAACAGGAGCGATCGCTGATCTTCAGGAATGCCAATTCCCGTATCGGCCACTTCAAAGACCACTGTGGTCTCATCTTGCCAGTAAATGCGTAATAAGGCCTGGCCGCCGGTGGCGGTGAATTTGATGGCATTGCTGAGTAGGTTAAAGAGAATCTGTCGTAGGCGATCGCGATCGGCACAGAGACGGTCTTGATGTTCCCGTAACTGAAGATCGAGAGCTAAGTGAACCCCATTGACGGTGGCGCGATCGACCATCATGCAAAACATTTCTTGAGCTAATTGCGTGAGGGAAAATTCTGAAAAACTCAAGACCGTTTTACCAGATTCATTTTGGGATAAGTCCAGCAAGTCGTTGATGAGTTCGAGCAAATGCTCACCACTGTTATAGATACTTTGGATATAGTCCCGCTGTTTGGGGGTTAAATTACCAAAAGACCAGCGCAACAAGGTCGAGGACATTCCAATAACGCAGGTGAGAGGGGTGCGTAGTTCATGGCTGACGGTGGACAGAAAATCACTGCGAGTTTGGTTTGCCACTTGGGCCGTCACGAGGGCATCCCGTAAGTCTTGGGTGCGTTGTTCAACCCGCTGTTCGAGGGTTTCTTTTTGTTGCTGAACTTCGGCGTAGAGTTGCGCTTGATAGATAGCAACACTGAGATGATCGGCGATATGTTCGAGAAATTCCTGTTCTCGGGGTTGCCAAAGGCGGGGGCGATCGCATTGATGGGCCAGCAAGATTCCCCAGAGATGGCCCTGAACCCGAATCGGAACGCTCAAGTGGCTTTGGATACCTAACTCTTGTAGATAACGTTGACTCGTCTCGGGTAATTGGGAGTCAAACTCTTGAGCGTTCAACCTGAGCGTCTCTCCCCGTTCATAGCGATCGCGGAACTGATTAAGAAATTGCCAATGTTGGCTCTCTTGTCGGGATAGCACTGAGGTTAATCCCTCATGGCTTAGGGCTTCATAGGTCATACAATCTCGGCAACGGTTAGGGGGAGTCCCCGTCTGGCTGCCGAGATTGTAGTTGTCGAATTGATAGATACAGAGGCGATCGAGTTCTAAAAAACGACGGACGCGATCGACCGTATTGGAGATTAATACGGCTAGGGCGACACTCTCACAGGTTTGGGTTGTCACCTGTTTGAGGAGTTGTTCTTGCTGTCGATGGTGTTGCAGGGCATCTTCGACAGGCTGACAGCTCGTAGTTGCTTTGGTGGTTTGAGGGGAGGACATGGCAGGTCTTGAGGGACGGCGATCGCTGATAAACTGGGCCAAGTTGAGGGCCACTTGACTGTGATAGTCTGGCTGCTGTTGATACCCTTGCAGTCGTTTTAAGGCTCGATTGCGCTGAGGCGTTTTCAGAGGACAGTCTTCGAGAAACGTTTGCAGCTGATCACGCTCTAAGCTAAAACCAACGCTTAACGGGGTTTCATTCTGGGGATTGGCCCAGACAATGGCACAAAACTGGGGCGAGACACCGAGGGTAAATTGACCCACATGAGTCCGGGAATGAACCCGTACCGCACGTTCGGTTAAAATGATGGCCTCCTCATCATCATCTCGGGCCGTTTGTTCAACCCAAACTCGCAAGCTGTCAAAGGTTGCCAGTGGGAGTCTTTGCTGAGGTAGACGGGGATGGAAACTGTCCATAGTTTAGGGAAAGAACATCAAGCAGCAGCGTGAATATCTAAGCGATCGCTCGATTGTGCTCGATCATGGCCATCGTCATGGCCATGATTTTGGCCAAAATGATGATGTCGGGGAGACGATCGCCAGGACAATGAGAGCTTGCAATCCGTTCAAATCCTTGATCCCTCGGCTGCCATTCGATGGAGACTGGCTAGAGTGAGGAGATCTGCGATCGCTCTACTGTGATCCTAGTCTGAGTTTTGAGTGGCTCGTAAAACGATCGCCTAAACTTTGCAATTGTTGTAACCCATGCTGTAATGGCCTTACCCCCAGGGGTCAGAATCTAGTTGATAAGATTGAGTCTTCGTTAACCCGTCTGAGTCGGGTTTGCCGGTTAAAAGATGCTGCCAGAGATCCTCGGGAATCTCTCCGTCTATTGAGTAACAGTGAGCATCGAGGCTAAAGGTTTCGCTAAAGGCCTCAATGATAGCGGGAACCACGTCCGAGACCGTGAGATCCGGTAGCCACTGCTGTAGACTGCCCACAGGGCGATCGCTGATGCCACAGGGGACGATATCACGAAATCCTCGTAAATCGGGGCAAACATTGAGGGCGAAGCCATGACAGGTGATCCAACGACTCACCTGAATGCCGATCGCGGCCACTTTCTGCCCTTCGAGCCAAACTCCGGTCAGGCCAGGCACCCGTTCCCCTTGCAGCTTAAACTGGGCCAAGGCCAGAATGAGACTAGCTTCGAGTTGTCGTAAATACTGATGCAAATCCGGTTGATGTCGCTTCAGGTTGAGGATAGGATAGCCCACCAGTTGCCCCGGACAATGGTACGTGACTTCTCCTCCCCGTTCAATCCGATGGACTTCCCGCTCTGAGCATTCAGGGTTAAACTGTAAGAACTTCGCATCAGCTCCTCGTCCTAGCGTATAGACAGGGGGATGCTCCAACAACAATAAAACATCCTCTAGTTGAGGGCGATCGCGGCGGGCTTCAAATAACGACCGCTGAAGTTCCCATGCAATTTTATAAGGGATCAAGCCTTGGAACCCGAGAACATGAACTCGTTGCCGTGAAGTTATACTAAACATTATCAAAAAAAGCAAGGGGTTTTCAGCAAGAATCGTGGCTAAAATCGACAAATCCAATCACGAATTGTCAAGGATTGCAAAGGATTTTAAAGGGACGTTCAGCCTTCTGACGATTCGCAATACAATAAGGGAATAGAAAGTAACGGGACAGATTCACCCTCTCCAGATAACCCTCCAAGCAGAGTACTGACTCATGAAGGCGGCAATCCCCGCCCCGCTGGACTTTCAGCAACCACTTGGATGTTAGGTCACGGAGGGCGATCGCCCCTTACTTTTGAGACAATCGGTTATCGAGCGGGAACTTTACGACATGAAATTAGTTATCCAAGGCAAGAATTTCGAAATCACCGACGCGATTCGCGAATATGTCGATGAAAAGATCGAAAAAGCGGTGAGTCATTTTGAAACGTTGACCACTGAAGTTGATGTTCATTTGTCCGTCGCTCGTAATCCTCGCATTGCCGCCAATCAGTCCGCCGAGGTGACCATCTACGCCAATGGAACCGTCATTCGCGCTCAAGAAGGAAGCGAGTCGATGTATGCCAGCATTGACTTAGTGGCTGACAAGATTGCTCGCCAGTTGCGCAAGTACAAAGAAAAACGCAATCGCAAGTTGCACACTCAAGGCAAAACCACCGAAGTCTTGGCGGATGTCGTCTCCAACTCCGATGGCGTGACGGAGGACTTAATCGGCGATCGCGCCGTGGAACTTCCCCCCGAAGTAGTGCGCACCAAATACTTTGCCATGCCGCCGATGACTGCTGACGAAGCCTTGGAACAACTGCAACTGGTTGATCACGATTTCTATGTGTTCCGCAACCGCGACAGTGGAGAAATCAACGTCATCTACGAACGGAATCACGGAGGCTATGGTGTGATTCAACCCCGTAAATCTGGAGAAAACGGAGCCGTTCGCACGAACGAAATGTCAAAAGCCTCCTAGAGTGATCATCAGACCATCATTCAAGACCTGAATGATGATCCACGGCATTTCAGACCGTTAATCAGACTATTAAGGGTTCCTCAATCCCGGACCTGTTCTTGCCCTTCCTCTCCATGCACCCGAGAGGGAGGGGTCAGCGGGGCGACTCCCAATCAAGACCCCAATCCTCTGGACTTGCAAAAGTCAAAGTAGCGATTACAGCTGATAGGGACTCGTTTGAGTCACATCGCGGCTGCTGCGTTTCGCCTTCGACTGAGACTTGGCCTTAGACGCACTGCGGCGAAGGGCCTCTAGGCGAGTTTCGTACTGTTTGCGAAGTCGTTTCTTGGGCGTTTGCTCAATCAAAGTTTTCAAAGCACTGCCCAAACTCTTATAAGCATTGGGGAGAGTATAGCCAAAACGACTGGCCAGGGCGATCGCCTTCTCATCAGCCTCCAACAACTCTTGTAGCGCCTTCTCGCTGTTATTCTTCTGATACAGACGATAGCCGGACACACCACAAAGTCCTAAGGCCAACAGAAGAAGTATCCCATCCTGAACCCAGAGTTCGCCCACAGCACCGCCTAAGCCGATCGCCAACGCTGCCATCTCCCAGCCTTCACGGGGAATCGTATCATTTTGGATGCGAGCCACCTCATGCCAAAACAGCAAATTGCGCTGATCGAGGGCCAAATTTTCCCACTTCACCAAATCGATAGCAATTTCGACCTCATCCCGGCTCAACTCCTCACAACGAAGCAAGGGAGGGTCAATTTCCGTAGTTTTCTCAACCGTCACCCAACTTTGCAGTTCCGGGGGTAACAGTCCTCGAAGACGACGCAATTCATTAATTTCAGCTTTCGCAGCCGAGGTTACATAGGAGGTCATAATGTCAGAAATATGGCAGTAGTCGGCAGGGTTAACAGACTGGTGAACTACCCGACGCTGGCCCTATCGGGTACAGCGCGGGCTTCCAGTTTTATCGGGAATCGCCTCGGAAAGCATCGAACGAATTCGACCTCTCTTTGGTTTTACATTCCCTCCACTGGCAGAAGCCCCGGTTCCCGAGGCCAAAATCCGCAAGCCTTCATTTTTTAGGTTGATTGCCGCATTGATATCTCGGTCATGAATCTTCCCACATTGTGGGCATTCAAACGACCGCACGTCGAGTCCCATTTTAGGTAACGGCAACAACGTCTCAGAACAGAGGTGGGTACTGGGGAAAAATCTATCCACTTCCAGATACACTTTCCCTTCCGCCTCTGCCTTGTATTTGAGCATCATCGAAAACATTCCCCACCCCACGTCACTTATCGCTTTCGCGAGGCTGTGATTCCCGACCATGTTCTTCACGGCCAGATTTTCCACCACAATCACTTGGTTCTCGTTGACTATCTTGCGGGATAGCTTGTGGAGAAAATCGGCTCTCGAATTGGCAATCTTACTGTGAACTCGCGCCACGAGCCGTCTGGCCTTTTGACGAGAGTTCGACCCTTGTTGCTTCCTCGAAAGTTTTCGCTGTTTGCGTTTGAGGTTACGCTCGTGCTTTTTGAGGTGACGGGGATTGGTGTATTTTTCACCGTCAGAAGTGACCGCAAAATGCTTCAACCCCAGATCGATGCCGATGGCTTTGCCGTCGGCACTAGGTTCAGGTTTGTCCGAACCGTCGTCGATCAGGATTGAAGCGTGATAGCGTCCATCAGGATTGCGACTGATGGTTACGGTTTTGATTGGTCCTTCAAACCAGCGATGAACCCGACAGTACACCTCTCCGATTTTGGGAAGGTATAACTTATCGCCTTCGAGTTTGACGTTTTGGGGGTATTGAAGAGATTGCCGTTTGTGCTTACTCTTGAAACGTGGGTAGCGAGCGCGTCCCTCAAAGAAGTTGACAAATGCTCTCGATAGGTTGAGTACCGAACTTTGCCAACATTGAGAATACGTTTCTCCAAGCCACTCCAACTCTCGCTTCCACTGGGGAAGCATTTTTTTAAGGTCGTAACCCGAGATGCCTTTCCCGGTTTGTCGGTAGGCTTCCGTCGTCAGTTGCAGAGAACGGTTCCACACCAAGCGGCAGCAGCCAAAGGCTTTCGCCAAGGCGACGGACTGCTCTGGGGTGGGATAAATTCTCAGCTTAACGACGTTCATTAGTGCGATTAATAATCGTGTTAAGCTCAGTCTAGCAGATTGATTCGTTGATCCGCAACCTTGCCGCTCGGCTATCCCAAGCGCCGCTCACCCTAACGGGTAGAGCGCGGGGCTTCCCGCCGAGAAGCTAACGAGTCCATGCTTCAGATCTTAGCAAATTACCAGCGTTTTGAGCTTTGCCAGGCGCTCAGGAGTCCCAAGGCGATCGACAGGAAAATCCCAAGCCAGAGAACTAAGCCCGGCACAAAGCTCAACACCGTCAAGCCTCGCAAAATCCAAATGACCAGGGTTACGCCCACCACCACCACAAAACAACGAAAGAGCAGAGAATCCGAGACAATTCGCATGGGGACAACGCGCGAGTGCAAGGGCCATTCTAGCAAATTGCGGACTTAGGGCTGCCTGATCGTGGCGCTGCGCTAAGCTAAAGGCGAATGCTCCCACTCCCTTCGTCCAATCACCCTCATGCAACGCTCACGCTTTCGCTTGTCCCTGCTGTTCTCTGGACTGGTCCTCGGTGGTTTCCTACTCAGCGTTAGTCTGCCTGGCTTGAGTGCCGAGAAGATTACAGCAAGCTATAGTCTGTTTGAGCGTTCCGTCTCCGTCAATGCCCTCGAAACCTATGCCCGAACCGGGGAGATTGGACGGGACTTAGCCCCGTACATTCGCTTTGCCGCTCCCGAACTGAGGGACAATATCCGTGAAGCCTTGTTAGCGCGGGCTGACGTGGATGCCGTGGCCGTCTCTCAATTTCTCTACACCCCCCAGGGAGAAGCCCTCTTACAGCGTCTCGGTCAAGCCATTCAACTCGGTTCAGGGCGATCGGGCTATTTGGGCTTGCGGTCAGCCTTGATTTTAGCCGCTGCCGATGAGAGTGAGGGCTTAACCCTGCTCAATGTACTGCGCTATTTTCCCACAGAGACCGTACGACTGGACTTTAACCAAACCCTGCGTATGGCCCAGGAGTTACAGGGTTTAATTCGAGATAATAACCACGCCGTTGCTAGGATTGAGAATCAGTCGCGATTAGAAGCTCAAGACAACGGCGAGCTGATCACTCCCTTCGAGGATCTCATGGAGTTGGGCGAGTATTCCTGGGATGTCACGTCTTTAGATCTGCGCGATCGCGATCGCACCCTACCCTGGGGATATGCCTTTGCGATAGACCTATACCTACCACGAGCCAGGCGATCGGCCCCCATCGTTGTCATCTCCCACGGCTTAGGCTCCAATCGTCAATCCTTTCAATACCTGGCCGAACATCTCGCCTCCCATGGCTTCGCCGTAGTAGTTCCCGAACATTCCGGCAGCAGTGCCAGACATATGGAAGCCCTGTTACGGGGCCGCGCCCAAGAAATTTCTCGTCCTCAGGAGTTTATCGATCGCCCCCTAGACGTGACCTTTGCCCTCAATAGCCTCGAAAAACAGGCCATCACCGATCGCCAACTGCGCGATCGCCTCAACTTTGAGCAAGTGGGGGTGATTGGCCAATCCTTTGGCGGCTACACCGCCCTCAGCCTCGGCGGGGCCAAAATCAACTTCCCCGAACTCGAACGTCGCTGTGGCGTCACTCAACAAAGCCGCTCCTGGAACGTCTCCATCTTCCTACAATGTCGGGCCTTAGAACTGGACCATTCCACCTCAGAGAGTCAATTAACCTTTCGCGATGCCCGAGTTCAGGGCGTGATTGCCCTCAATCCCATTGGCAGTGCCTTATTTGGTCAACTCGGCTACAGCAACATTGACGTACCAGTGATGATGGTCTCCGGGGGCGCCGATACCGTTGCGCCTCCCATCGCCGAGCAAATCCCGCCCTTTGCCTGGTTAGAAGTTCCCGATAAGTATTTCGTCTTACTCAAACAAGCCACCCATTTCTCCGTCATCGGCAGTTCCCAAGAAGATAGCGTTACCTTACCCCTCGATATCATCGGTCCCAATCCCGCTCTCGCCCAACGCTATGTCAAAGCCTTGAGTTTAGCCTTTCTGCAAACCCATATCATTGGCAATGATGAGTTTGCCCGCTATCTCAATGCCGCCTACGCCCAAGACATGAGTCAAGACCCCATTTCCTTATTTTTGGTGCAAGGCGTGATTGATGGCGTTCCTAGCCCCGATTCCTTAGCTAACCGTCATCTCTAAGGACGAGTGAGGTAGCAGTGGCAATCGGGTTTCTCAATCAGGGTTTCGAGCAAGGCATTGAGCGCAACAGCCGCCAGGAGTCCTCCCCCCAAACTCCCCTGAATAGTGATATAAGGCACGGGCAGAGCCATCAACTGACGCTTAGCCACAGGCGCATGACTAAAGCCAATGGGCATCCCAATAACCAGAGCCGGTTGCAGCGTTCCCTGCTCAATCTCTTGGCCGGCCCTCAGTAAGACCGAAGGAGCATAGCCAATCACGAGGATTGAGCCGGCCGGAACCTCCTGCAACCGTTGTTGCCAGAGGTCATTGTCCCAAAACGCCTGCTCAGCCTCATCAGCGGCGGCGATGTGGGGGTCATCAATCAAAGTTGTGATGGAACATCCCAGATGGGCCAGCCGCGTCTGATCCAACGTGGCGGCCACGGCGGGAACATCCGTGACGATCGCACACCCGGACTTGAGAGCCGTTCGGGCAGCGGCGACGGCCCCCTGAGGCAGGCGCACCAAACTGGCCAGACTCACATCACCACAGGCCAGCACCAGTTGATGCAGCAGATGAACCGTGATTTCGCAATAGTGAGACAGATCCGGCAACAAGCGGTGTAGGGACTCCTCAAACCGTTCCGGGTGAGTGGTGGCCTCAGCATCGAGCTGACTCCAGAACTGATCGAGTTGCCCTAATTCAGACTGAGCCTCCACATCCAACTGCTTCAGTTGGGCTAAGGCTTCGGCCTGGGTTCTCTCGCAGTGGAGATCGCGCCCCAGCAACCCCTCCAATGCCCCTGCCGTTTGCCGTAGTCGGGTAATCTGCCGAATCACGGTCTGGTACTGCTGCTGGAACTGAGTCATCAGCGTTGAATCCAGACTCGCCTCAGCATCGCGATCCAAGAGCTGACGAATGTGAGACAACTGAAACCCCTGCTGCTTCAGGGCCATCACCCGCCGGAGTCGTTGCACATCCTGCCGAGTATAGAGCCGATAGTTGCCCTGAGAGCGCTGAGGTTGAGGCAATAGTCCCAAAGTATGGTAATGCCGCACCATGCGAGGTGTCACGCCAGCGCCCACGGCATCGGTGAGTTCTTTAATGGTCAAAGGTTCGGTTTTCATGTCTTCACAGTCCTCGCGGCACTCTCGGCCTTGACATTAACACTAATGTCAAGCTTTAGGCTATCAGAGCAAGCCTATCGAATCAGTTAGACCATGGTTTCCAAAGCCCTTGCCGCTCCCCGTGACTCCAACCTCTTTAGATTGATCTTGACAGACCATCGAGAGGCGGCCGCTGCGATCGCCTGTGCCATCCTGGTCTTGTTGGGCTGGCAGGCCCTCAACCTAGGCTGGGTAGGAGCGGCTCTGTTCATTCTGACAGCGGCTTACGTCATCGGTGGGTTCGACAGTGCCAGAGACGGCGTAACCACCCTGCTGCACGACAAAGAACTCGATGTCGATCTGCTGATGATCGTCGCCGCCCTCGGGGCAGCCGGCTTGGGCCTATGGCAACAGGAGTATTACCTACTCGTCGATGGAGCCGTCCTCATCTTAATTTTCGCCATCAGTGGCGCGCTCGAAGACTATGCCATGCAGCGCACCGAGCGCAGTATCGAGGGGCTAATGGGGTTAACCGCCGATACAGCCCGACGGCTCACCGAGAATCACGAACAGATGGTTCCCATTACGAGCCTTCAGATTGGCGATCAGATTCTAGTTAAACCCGGAGAACTGGTCCCAACTGATGGCCGGGTCGTCGAAGGAGCCAGTACCCTCAACCAAGCCTCGATTACCGGGGAATCCGTCCCCGTGGAGAAAACCGTCGGTGATGAGGTCTTTGCCGGGACGTTGAATGGTCAGGGAGCGTTACGGCTGACCATCCATCAGCCCCCTGAAAGCAGCCTAATTCAACGGGTGATTCAACTGGTACAGCAGGCCCAGACAGAAGCACCCCCCTCCCAACAGTTTATTGAGCGCTTTGAGCGAGGTTACGCCAAAGTCATTGTCATTGCAGGGATTGTCCTAAGTACCCTACCGCCATTGCTGCTGGGCTGGTCCTGGGAGGAAACGATTTATCGGGCGCTGATTTTCCTAGTGGTGGCCTCTCCCTGTGCGCTGATGGCGTCGATTATGCCGACCCTGCTATCGGGCATTGCCAACGGAGCGCGGCGGGGCATTCTCTTCAAAAACGGAGCCCAGTTAGAGCAAATTGGGCGCATCCGGGCGATCGCCTTTGATAAAACCGGCACCCTGACCACCGGTAATCTTCAGGTGGTCGATGCGATCGCCACTCACTCCGACTCCAGCCAACTCTGGCAGGTGGCCGCCGCCCTAGAGAGCCTATCAGAACATCCCATTGGCGAAGCGATTGTCCAGGCCGCCCGTCAACAACACCTGACCTGGACAACCGCCAGCAACGGCCAGGCTGAGGCTGGCCGGGGCATCACCGCCGACCTAGATGGTCAGTCAGCGGTGGTGGGTAAACGGGCCTTTGTTCAAACCCAAGTCCCCGAGGTTCCCAGTCATCTGATCGCGCAAAGCCAACACTGGGAATCCGAGGGCAAAACCGTGGTCTGGATTGCCCAATCTGGGCAAATTTTGGGACTCATTGCCGTAGCGGATATCGTTCGACCCGCCGCCGCTCAAGCCGTCGCTCACCTCAAACAGCTCGGAGTCGAGCAAGTGGTGATGCTGACGGGAGATAACCCGCGCACCGCCCACAGCATCGCCGAGCAGGTCGGCGTCGATCAGGTCTATGCCGAGCTATTACCCGAAGATAAAGTTGAGGTAATTCGCCAACTTCAGCAACAGTATCAGGCCGTCGCGATGGTGGGCGATGGCATCAATGATGCTCCGGCTTTGGCTCAAGCAACCGTCGGCATTGCCATGGGAGCGGCTGGCAGCGATGTGGCCTTAGAAACGGCGGATATTGTCTTGATGGCCGATCGCCTCGAACGGTTAGAACACGCCATTCGTCTAGGTCGTCGCTCTCAGAGAGTGGTCAAGCAAAACATTGTCTTTGCCTTAAGTTTTGTGGTGATTTTGTTAGTCCTAAACTTTGCCGGCAACATGACCCTACCCTTTGGCGTTCTCGGCCATGAAGGGTCCACGGTGATAGTCACCCTGAGCGGACTGCGACTGCTGAGGGGTTAAGGTTAAGGGGTTGAGAGTCTCGAACAAGATAGCGGTTCTCAGTTTGATGAGGTACATCTCATTCAAGACTATCTGTTGCCTCTTGCCTTCTTCTTCCCTGTTCCCTGTTCCGAAGTTCCCTGTTCCCTATTCCCTATTCTATTAAGACGAAGACCGCCGTTGTTTTTCCCGTTCAATTTCTGCTTGCAGCGCTTCAATCTGTTGCCGTAAACTCGTCACCGTCTGGCCGTCATCAGTGCGCACATTGACCGCGCCTCGGGCATCATCATGGCGGTAGTCTCCTGAACGAATCCGCTGATAGTCAGCAGACTGTCCCCATTGGCGGATATAGTGAAGCCGCTCAACGGCAAAAGGATGAGTAGCCATGCCCTGAACGCCGTTATAGAGCAAAAACTTATAGACTTGATTCAATTCATCGCGATCTAACTCTTGATAGCGTTGGGACTGGCGGATAAACTCCCCCATATCCAGTTCATGGGCATATTTTTGACTGCCGCCGGCCATAATCATCAGGGTTTGCGTCACCGTATCGAGATCATCCATCACCAACAAGGCCGCGCGATCGGCTGAGAGTTCGGCTTTACGTCGCCATTCATAAAAGGCGTAGAGTAAGCCACTGCCGAGGACATTGCCCATACCAAAGGTGAACTCACCCACAAACATGGCCGTGGAAATGGCCCACATGGCCATCTGAATCAAAATCGTATGGCCACATTTGAGATGTCCCAACTCATGAGCGATGATGGCTTGAAGCTGCTCCTCATTCACAGCATCGACGAGGCCGGAGTTAAGGGTAATCGAAGGATGATCTTGTCCGAGGGAGACGGCGTTCAGTTGGGGATTTTGCGACAGGAATAGGAGCGGTTCCGGGGAAACATCTAACGACCGAACCGCCTCGCGAAACAGTTGATAGATGCTCGAATACTGTCGCGGCCCCACTTGAATATAGTTGCCGGTCATGAACACCGCTTGGGGGCGTTCATAGACATATTCCACAAATTTACGGGCCACGCCATCAAACCCCGGTAGGCTGCGTAGGGCGTCTTCGGCTTCGCGATCGAGGGGATGACGGAAGGCGTCACTTGAGAGTCCAGGATAGTCAGGCATAGGGCAGTCGATGGGTGAGGGTTAACAGGTGAGGGTTACGGGGGGTCAATCGGTCTCTTTCCCTGTTTTATCGTGTTTTGGCGGCGATCGCCGTCCTCCTTGGGGAGAATTTGCTGGCGATCGCTTGCGCTTTGAGACCAGCTTGCTAAAATGATACCTATAGAAGACTGCGGCGTTGGTGACTGCCAATATTGTTTTACGATCTATACTTGTCCTGTGTGAGGCCCTCAATGTACTTGTGGCTCGGTATGCTAACCTCGCGTTAGACTCCTAGAGCCGGAGATAAAGGGCTGAGGGACCATCTGGTTTATAGATAGCTCCCACTGTCGCATACAGGTCGGAAGCTGAGGTAAGACGGCGCTGCGGTTTTCTTTTTTTTGGGCCTTCGGTCTGGGGACAAGCGCGAGATGGCAGACTCTAAGCACAGCACAGTCTTAGAAAAGTCGATAGAATGAAGTCTCAACAGTACATTCTATCAAGCGTGTTGTGACGGTACAATCTCCCTCCTCTGAGTCTTCTTTAAAACGACAGGTTTGGACTTGGCGCGGACAGTCCATCGCCTATACCGTCAATGGTGACGGACCGCCTCTGGTTCTCATCCATGGGTTTGGTGCATCTATTGGCCATTGGCGTCAGAATATCCCCGTTTGGGCGCAAGGGGGCTATCGTGTCTATGCCCTCGATTTGCTGGGGTTTGGTGAGTCTGCTAAACCGCCCCTGGACTATTCCATTGAACTCTGGCGCGATTTACTAGCGGACTTCTGGCAAGAGTTTATCGGCGAACCCACGGTATTTGTGGGCAATTCCATCGGGGCCTTGTTGGCGTTGGTGATGGCGGCCCAATATCCAGACGCTAGCCGAGGGGCGGTGTTACTCAATTGCGCCGGTGGACTGAATCATCGCCCCGAGGAGTTGGCGTTTCCCTTGCGGCTGGTGATGGGGACGTTTGCCAAGTTGGTGGCTTCCAAAACCCTGGGTTCTCTGATGTTTAACCAGGTGCGACAGCCCCGACGCATTCGTAATACTCTCTATCAAGTGTATGGCAATCGCGAGGCGGTGACGGATGAGTTGGTGCAACTGCTTTATGAACCCTCCTGTGATACGGGGGCGCAACAGGTGTTTGCTTCGATTTTGTCCGCGCCTCCGGGGCCAAAACCCTCAGATTTGCTGGAGTCTGTCCGTTGTCCGGTATTAGTTCTTTGGGGTGAGGATGACCCCTGGACTCCCATGAAGGGGGCCGAGATTTACCGCCAGTGGGGTGAACGCCATCCGGTGGAGTTTCATGGGATTCCCCAAACCGGTCATTGTCCCCATGATGAACGTCCTGAGGTGGTTAATCCGTTGGTCTTGGACTGGCTAAACGGTCAGGTTGTCAGGTAGGCTGAATCCCGGAAGCTTACGAACGGCCGGGGTGAACCGAGTTTGCCCCGGAAAAAGCTGCCCCCAGAAAAATCTACAGGGGGTGTGATGGCGTACTCTAAATACGGCATTGTTTGTTGTTGATTGTTTATTACTAAAAATAGGAATTGCTGGAATGACGGAAACAGGACAACGTTGGTGGGAAAAGGGAATTATTTACCAGATTTATCCCCTAACGTTTGCTGATGGGAATGGTGATGGAATTGGGGATATTCAAGGAATTATTCAGCGCTTAGATTATCTCAATGATGGCAATCCTGAGAGCGAGACATCTTTGGGGATTAATGCGATTTGGCTATCTCCCATCAACGAGTCGCCGATGATGGATAATGGCTATGATGTGAGTGATTATCGAGAAATCTGCCCTATCTTTGGGACGATGGCCGATTTTGAGCAACTCTTGCAGGAATGTCATCAACGAGAGATGAAGGTTATTTTGGATTTGGTGTTGAACCATACTTCAAATCAACATGATTGGTTTTTAGAGTCTCAAAAGGATCGGCATAATCCGAAAGCAGATTGGTATTTGTGGCAAGAAGGCTATAAGGAAAATCTTCCTAATAACTGGCTTTCCTATTTTGGTGGCACGGGTTGGACCTACTGCGAAACTCGGCATCAGTATTATTTCCATACCTTTAATAAAAATCAGCCAGATTTGAATTGGCGCAATCAAGAGGTGCGGGATGCCGTTTACGATGTAGTTCGCTTTTGGCTCGATAAGGGAGTGGATGGTTTTCGCTTAGATGCGTCAAGTGTTTATAGTAAGGATAAGTTCTTTCGAGACAATCCGCTCAAGTTTGGTACAAATGATAAGAATGACTATAATAATTATCATCATTTGTACGAAAAAAATCTCCCGGAAAATCATGAAATTGTGCGGGAGATTCGCCAGATTTTAGATGAGTATGGCGATCGCCTACTCATTGGCGAAACCTTTATTGACAATCGCCTCTATGAGTCCAACACGTTTTATGGCGCTCATAACGACGAACTTCATCTGCCGTTTACCTTTGAATTTGCCTTTAGTCCTTGGTATCCGGGCTATTTACAACGGGAAATTGAACATAAAGAATTAGTGACCCCAGCCGGTGCGCAACCGGTGTACTTTTTTGACAATCATGATATCCCGCGTCATCTATCTCGCTGGGTTGAATGTAGTCTGTGTCTTGATTCCCATGCGATCGCCCAGGCGGCGGCGACATTACTATTGACGGTGCGAGGAACCCCGGTTTTGTATTATGGTCAAGAATTGGGGATGGTGGATCACGAGCATATTCCCCCGGAGAAGTTACGGGATAAGGCGATCGCGCCGAGTACCAGTGGCGAAGTTCCCCAACAGCGAGATGGTTCGCGAACCCCGATGCAGTGGGATGACTCGCCTCAAGCGGGGTTTAGCTTTGGGAAAGATGTCGAACCCTGGCTTCCCGTTCACCCCAATTACACCGCCTTAAATGTCGAGAAAGCCTGGAAAAACCCCGATTCGCTGCTGAACTTCTATCGTCGTTTGATTCAGCTGTACCAAAAAAGCCCAGCCTTGCAACGGGGAAGCTGGCGATCGCTGATTTACTATCCCCACGAACATTTAGCCTATCTGCGAGAAGCTGAGGAACAGACCGTTTTGGTGGTGATTAACTTCTCGTTTCAGAAGCCGCTAGATCTCGATGAACCCATCGATCGCGACAATTGGACGGTGTTACTGTCGAATCACTACGAAACCGGTGCAGTGATGGCCATTCCTGAAACGCTTCAGTCTTTTGACATCTGTTTGTTTGGCAAAGTCCATTAATTGAAGGGATTGTCGATCGCAGAGCCATCCCAGTCAATGGGAATCCCCTCATCAAACTTACGTTCCAAATCCGTTTCTGGGGGAGGCGGGGGATTCAGTTGAGCATCCCAGTCGCGGATGAGTTGTTGGGCTTCAGCGTGAGCTTCCGTGTAACTGGGGATACGTTCGGCGATGGCGATCGCCCCCTGCAAACTGCGCCAAGACTGAGACTCAGCTAACTCCAACAATTCCCAACCGAGATTCCGGATGAGGCGATCGGCATCGGCCCGCTGGCCCCCATAGCGGGTGATGCTGTTAGCGGTGCGAATGGCCGATTCGAGGGATTCGGCCGAACCACCGTTGGCGAGACGATAGGCTTGATCGAGGAGATCGCGATCGCGCTGAGCGCTGTTCCAACGGGCGATGGCGGTTTGTGCTTCCCCCGACAAGGCACTGTCAGAGGGAATGCGCCGGGCCGTGGCGATGGCATCATCGAGGTTGCCGGCGTTGGCCTGACGTTCAGCCTGATTCAGAATCGGGCGATCGCGTTGTTCACTGATGGTTTGTTGCCAACGGTTCACCTGATCTTGGGCCTCAGTATAGAGCGCCCGAGAGGGGCTAATCCGTTGCGCTTGGGCGATCGCCTGTTGATAACTTCCCTGGCGGGCCAAGGCTTCGGCCCGCTGCAAAATGGGACGATCCTGATTGGTTTGTAACTGATTGCGCCAGCGCTCAATCTCTTGCTGGGCCTCATCATAGAGAGGTGTGGTATCGGAAATCAGTTCTGCCTGAGAAATGGCCGTCGTCAAATCGGCAATACTGCCTGTACGAGCGGTATTGCGGGCGCGTTCGAGAACCGCTACCTGATCGATGGCCATTTGCCATTGTCTAATCCGAGTTTGGGCGCGATCGTACAACGGACTCTCCAGAGGAATCCGTTGAGCCTGAGTGATAGCATTTTCCAAACTTCTGACACTTGGCTGCCAGGCCAGAAACTCGCCTCGGGCTAAAATCACAAAATCATCGGCTTCCTCTTTTAACTGCGTACTGGCAGGAACCCGCCGAGCGATACCAATGGCTTCAGTGAGGTTTTGGGCCTCAAGTTCAGCATCCGCTAGATCCAACATGGCCCGGCCAAACTCCTGCAACGCCTCTTGAGCGCTGTCATAAGCAAAGGAATCTAGGCCAATTTGTTCGGCCAGATTAATCGCTTCGAGGAGACTGTCAAGCGTGCGTTGGCTGGCAAGATTTTTAGCCCTGGCCAGTTGATTGACATCATTACGGGCCTGTTGCACCCGCTGGGTAATTTCCTCATGTTTGGTGACGCGCCAATGTTGATTTTCCACGGAACGCAGGCGAGTGGCGGCAGCAAAGGCTAGATTCCAGCGGCGGTTTTCGAGGTGATCTTCAATCTCAGCGTAAAGAGCTTCGGCTTCAGTCCAAATGGCTTTCCATTCCTCGATACGCTGTTCAATGACCGGTTCAATGGTGGCTTGGGCGCTCGGGGAGAGTTCCTGGGTGGGAATCCGTCGGGCAATGTCGATCGCCTCTAAGAACTGACCCTCATGGAAGGAGGTTTCGGCTAAATCGAGGAGATCTTGAGTCCACAGTTCAATTTGCTGGTTAATTCTAGGGCGCAAACCATGATCCTCAGGGAGTTCACTCACCAGGTCGATGGCTTCGAGGATATCGTCAACGGTTTGTTTGTCGGCAGCCAACTGTCCACAATAGAGGCGCATCGAGGCTGAGGCGGTGGGCCAGAAGATGCGGGGACAATTGGGAACGGTGGGTAAGGTCAGCAGTAAGGCGGCGGCGGTGATGGCGGTCCCGATGGTTCCGACACCAAACAGGAGTGTCCAGAACTGCCAGCCTGGAAGCCAGGATGTCCAGGTGCGCTGGCGTTGTGGGTTGGTCTGGCCTTGTTGGTCTGGTTGCTGCTGCTTTCGTTCGATCACTTGAGTTGGGAAGTGAGATCCCCGCTGCGATCGCTCGAACGATAGGTTTGTTTTTTTCCTCATCACCAAAACCCCTGTACGTTGAACGGCTGAGATCGCACGTGGCGATCAATGTAGACAGTCGTGACAGAGGTTATCCTAGCATTGTCTTTTGCTGAGGATCGGCCTCAGGAGCAGTTGGGGATCATTTCAGGGCAAAGCGGCGGCGGCGAATTTTCTGGGGATCGATGCTGATGATGATGTCATTCCAGGGAAGCGATCGCAGGCTTTCTTGCCAAACATTCGCCTGATACACTTGCTGATGGGTCACGTCAACGGCGGTCAGCCAGCCACTTTCGAGGGTATAGACTCCGGTATCGATTCCCAACCAGCCACAGCCGCGAACCAGTTGTCCAGATTGGACACCGGGAAAGGTAAAGGTAATGGTGTGGCCAATAATAATTAACTTGTCAGGAAAATAGGGTTGCGTTTGACGATGGAAGAGATCGCGAATCCAGCAAAACTCTTGAGTCGACTGTTCGGCGATGGGTAGATGGGGGTTAACCCCAGCGTGAACGAGCCAAACATCACCGCGATCGCGATAGGCGGGTAAGGATTCGAGCCAGTTGAGATGTTCATACATGATCCCGGAATTGGGATAGCTTTCTAGGGTGAGATCGCCACCACCACTGAGCCAAAAATTGAAATAGCGATCGTCATGTTGGCCATAGATCAGAGCCGATAGCATCATCTCTTCATGATTGCCTCGAATGGCATGATAGGAGGGATGAGACATGATCAAGTCCACGACTTGATAACTGGCTGGGCCGCGATCGATGAGATCCCCTAAAAAATCCACGCGATCGCCGTCTTTTAAGTCAAGGCTGTCCAAAAGTCGGACGAGAGTATCATAATGACCATGAACATCGCCAATTACGATTTGTCTGGGTAAGGTTGACATCGGTCAAGTCCTGTGGTTGGAAGAATCGTTGAACCTTAGGGGAAATACTTAAGTTCTCGATCAGTTCTCGATGGTCTCCCCAAAAAATATAGTTTCCCCAGTCTAAGTATATCGAGAGCCATCCCCAGTCAGATGTTGATGTTTTAAAGTTTTGATGAGGATTTGGGACTCCATTCAGCCAACGGAACGAGGTTGCCGCTCCTGGGCCTCTGATAAAACCGAATCGGAATTTTAAACGTAACTGCTACAGCACATTAACCCTGACCCATTCTCTTTGGGAGATACCTCTATGAAAGTCCGCTATTTAGCCAATATTTCCATTGCTTCAATCCTCGGTTTAGGTCTGGCCTTTGGCTGCGCCAACCCCTGTGCTGGACAAGATACCCCCGCCGGAGTGAGCGACCCCTGTGCCGGAGACCCCTGTGCCGGGAAATCCGAGGACCCCTGTGCTGGATAACCTGACCGCTCAAACAAGACTCCTATATATGGTTGGTTGTCGCGAAGATTTAACAACCAACCGATCTGCTAACGACTCAAGACAAAACAGAGCATCAACCTCGGGACTCCAAACGGCTATAAGCTAGGAACAGATAACCCTTTAGCCTCCAACCAGTCCGAGTTATAAAGCCGCGATTGATAGCGAGAGCCGCTATCACATAACACCGTCACAATAGTATGGCCGGGGCCGAGTTCCTTGGCTAAGGCCACCGCAGCCCCCACGTTAATGCCAACAGAGCCTCCCATAAACAAGCCATCTTTGCGTAACAGTTGATAGACAACGCGCAGCGCTTCGGTATCGTCGATCTGAATCGCATCATCAATCGGCGCACCCTCCATATTGGCCGTGATTCGACTATTGCCAATCCCTTCAGTAATGGAATTGCCGCTGCTATTGATCTCGCCGGTTTTGACGTAGCTATATAAACCACTTCCCATAGGATCAGCCACGACACATTTGACCTGGGGATTCTTCTGTTTGAAGAACATCGCCGCGCCGGCATAGGTGCCACCGGTTCCGGTGGCGGAAACCCAAGCATCAATGTTTCCGTCGGTTTGCGCCCAAATTTCGGGGCCTGTGGTTTCATAATGAGCGCGACGGTTGGCGGTATTGTCGAACTGATTGGCCCAGATAGCATTGTCCATTTCCGCTGCCAGACGACCCGAGAGTTTAACGTAGTTATTGGGGTCACGGTAGGGAACCGCCGGAACGGGGCGAACTTCGGCCCCGAGGGTTCGCAGAGCGTCCATTTTTTCCTGGGACTGGGTTTCTGGGATGATAATGAGACATTTATAGCCCTTGGCGTTACAAATATGAGTCAGACCGATACCTGTATTCCCGGCTGTCCCTTCAACGACGGTTCCGCCAGGCTTGAGATGGCCCTGAGCTTCGGCATCTTCGATAATATAGAGGGCGGCTCGGTCTTTGACTGATCCTCCAGGATTGAGAAATTCGGCTTTTCCGAGGATTTCGCACCCGGTTTCGTCACTGAAGCTGTTGAGACGAATGAGGGGAGTGTTGCCGACGGTGCCGACAAAGCCGTTCTGGATATCCATAAATGTCGATGAAATGTAGATGTTATGTGTTGTTCGATTGAGAACGCTGCCCAAAGGTCGCCGGCCTAGGTTTGTGGCTTCAACCCAGAGCCGAAGACCAGAGACGAGGGCTATTTGTTATTCTATCGGCTTCGGGGTTGGCATTAAGACGTGTTAAGGAGAAAGCGATGAAATTAAAGCGATCGACTCAGGTGTTGTTGCTGTTGGCGGTGATTTTTGGCGGTGGGGTGCTGTTGTATGAGGGCGCGATCGCCCCAGAATTGGAGCGTCAACGCCAGGAGGAGCAACGAGCCTTTAAGTTTGAGGTTGAGGCGATTCGTCAGATGACCCTGCGCCGCGAGGACTATACTCTGGAGTTAACCCGGCTTGAGGAGCCGTTGGAGATTCCCTCGGAGGATGAAACGAGTTTTACCACGACGGATTGGCAAGCGGTCATTTTGCACGAGGGTGAGGCGGAGGCTCAAGAGTATCCGGCTAATGATGCTTATGTGTCGTTTCTGTTGATGGTCTTAGATAATGCTCGCAGCGATCGCCCGATTGTCACGCGGGAGGCGAATTTAGCGGAGTATGGCCTGGAGACTCCCCGCGCTCGCTTGCGGATTGAGTTGGACAATGGTGAGAGTCAGGAGTTATGGGTGGGCGATCGCGATTTTACGGGCAGTTTTGTCTATGGCTTGATTCGCTCTGGGGATGATGGCTCAGACAATGAGGCTGAAGGTTCTCCTGAGCCGGATACTGAGGTTAACCCTGAGACGGATTCTGAGACGGATTCTGAAACGGATTCTGAGGCTACTGATGGCAACAATACCCCTGAGACGCCTGAGACGGCTGAGACGAATGAGACGAATGAGACAAGTGAGACGGAAGAGGTTTCTGTTTTCCTCTTACCTCTGAACATCGAAAATGCCGTAAATCGTTCTCCCGAGGATTGGCAAGCGCAACCGCCACCAACACCGCCACAGGTTGATGAACCTGAAACGGAGACAGACACTCCTGAAACAGAAACCCCTGAAACAGACACTCCTGAAACAGACACTCCTGAAACAGAAACCCCTGAAACAGAAACCCCTGAAACAGAAACCCCTGAAACAGACACTCCTGAAACAGACACTCCTGAAACAGACACTCCTGAAACAGACACTCCTGAAGCAGAAACCCCTGAACCACCTCAAACCAATTCAGAAGACGGAGAGGACGGAGACAATGGGACTCCACCGGGTTAAAGAACGGCTACTCTGTCGCCTGATCAACCTGTTCAGCACGTTGTTGAGCCACTTGACTATTTTGGCGATAGAGTCGAGTGCGATCGCGAGCGGTTTGGTAACGCGAATCATCTGGGGGAACTTCCGCCATCAGATCAGCAGCTCGTTGCCATTTGGCGGCTAAATCGAGCCACTCAGCTCGGCTTTGGGCCGTTTGTCCGGCAAAAGAGGCCTGTTCTGCCAACACCACGGCTCGAGCAAAGGGATCGGCCTGGGTGGCTGGCGGTGGAGAAGGGTCGTTTTGAGGCGTTTCTGCCTCCTGTGGGGGGATATCCGTCGAATCCGAGGGAAGGGATGAAATCCAGGTTCGGTAGGCCCAAACTCCGCCGAGGAGCAAGACAATCACAACGATCACTGATCCAATCAAGGTTTGGCGATCGCGATCGGGGTTGCGCGGTTGTGACGGTTGTAGCCGCCGAGGGAGAGCCACCTTACGAGGACTGCTGGGAGTGCGCCAGGTGGTTAGGAGCCGTTTGAAGAGATTTGGCCGTCGAATTGAGATCGGCTCGGACCATAACAGTTGATTGTCAGGATCGCGACGGATTTCATCGAGCCAAAGCAGTTGGTCTTCTCGTGCAACCCGACAGTTGACATTGACACGGCGAATGTTGCGCGGGGAAATACTTTCTAGGATACTTTGAATCCGCTCAACCACTTCTTCCATCTTCAGGCCTTCCGCCTGGGGAGACTCACACAGAAGTTGCAGCCAACCGTCAGCAAACACGGCCCGAGTCCGCACGCCAATGTCCGTCAGGTTATCATTTAACACCTGAACGATGGCGGCAATACTTCCCTGACGGGCTTGCTGAACAATGTTGTCTGCTGGATCGACCAGACGAGGCGATCGCACAAACGGGTCTTTCACGTCGTTTTCTTTGAACTTTGACCAACTACTGCCCTCAATCCTAGCAGGAGTCTCGCCGGATCTCCTCTCCTAAGGGGTAGAAACATTGTCTGCACCGGCAACAGACCGTTACAATATCGGTATAATCCGCGAGTTAACCTGCCGTCAGACGGGGGTAACAGTCGGTTTAGCCATTCGCTTGCTTGTTCTACTTGTTGTTTTTACGTGTGTTGTATGTCCATCCCACCTGTGCTGCTCAAATCTACGACTCGCCACATTCGCATTTTTACGGCTGAGATCGAAGGCAGAGATATTGTTCCCAGCTCCGATAAACTGACCTTAGACATCGATCCGGATAATGAACTGGTGTGGACCGATGAGACGGTGCAACAGGTCTATGACAAGTTTGAGGAGTTAGTAGCCGCCAGTGCGGGCCAGGATTTAACGGAGTACAATATCCGCCGCATTGGCTCGGATTTAGAGCATTTTGTGCGATCGATGTTGCAACAGGGCCAACTCAGCTATAACCTCGGTGCGCCGGTTCGCAACTATAGTTTAGGACTTCCCCGAGTGGATGAAAATGAAAATCCTCTCATGCAATCTCCGTCTTAGGAGCGTTTGAGGAACGTTCTAGGACAGTTCTTCAGGTGTGTTGCTGTTTCTTTCCTATCAAGAAACTGTCTATTCTAGAAGGTCATATCAGTCATCTGAGCCTAAGCTAAGGACAACCTAATCATAACGGGAGTCAGTCTGATATGGCTTCGGAGAAATTTCGCCGCCAACTTCGTCAAGAGTCGGAGCAATGGTGGAATGAGGGCTTAATTGATGCCCAACTGTACGAAAAACTTGCTGATCGCTATGGGTTTGAGGAGATTGAATCTCAGGCTCGGGGTCAGTTTACGACCATCCTAATTAGTCTAGGAGGCATTCTTCTGGGTTTAGGGGTCATTACATTTGTTGCGGCTAACTGGATGGTTTGGAGCCGCGAGGTTAAGGTCATCTTGTTAATGGTGACCTTTTTTGCGATTAATACAATTGGTTTTTATTTATGGCGATCGCCGGCTAAAAATGGCGTACAAAAACTGGGAGCGGCGTTACTTCTTTTGGGAGGATTGACGTTAGGGGCCAACATTTCTCTCGTCTCCCAGATGTTTCACCAGACGGGCGAACTTTACCAACTTTGTCTGGTTTGGGGATTCGCCGTCTGGGTGATGGCCTTGAGTTTGGCGATGCCCACGTTGAGTGTTTTATCGTTGCTGTTAGTGGGGTTTGGCTACCTACGGGGGACTCTCGACGCCATCAATGTCAGTGATCTGTCTATCTATCATTGGGCGATCGTACATATGCCGGTGTTGAGCTTGGTTTTGTTTCTGCCGCTGGCCCATCGTAGCCATTCTCGCTTGACCTTTGGCTTAGGCGCGTTGCTGTTTAGCCAGTCATTTTTCCTGAACCTGACGGCGATCGCCACCTGGAAGCTAGAGGTGGCGATCGTGGTTCCAGCGGCGCTTCTGTGGGCCTATAGCGCCCAATCTCCCAGAAAATGGATTGAACCCTCATTTCAGGCGATCGCCCGTAATCTCGCCTTAATTTGGCTGGCAGTTACCTTTTACATTTTCTCGTTCAACACCTGGGCCTCGATCTCAACCATGCCAGATCTGTTCAGGCTCTCCTGGGGGCTTCATGTGATGGCTGATTTCCTCGTCTGTTCGAGCCTAGCCATCTGGCTGTGGCTGAAACTGGGCCGTCGTTTGGCGAATTTTAGTCTCACGCAGGAGCGATCGCTCAATACCGGAGTCATCCTAATCATGCTACTGCTGACTGGGGGCAGTCTTTACATCCATTTGAACCTCACCCCCCTCGTCATCCTTGGGCCATTACTTTTCAACATTCTCTTTTTCGTCATCTCCATCGCCGCCATCCGCGATGGACTAGCCCTAGGGAGTCGTCGCAGTTTTTGGAGCGGTATGATCCTACTCATTATCGGGATTATGACGCGCACTTTGGAATATAACACTGGCCTAATTACCAAGGCGATCGTCTTTGCCGCCTGTGGCGTGGGTGTGATTTTGGCAGGACTTTGGTTTGAACGCAACATCGAACAGACAAAACGACTCTCCCCATCGCAACTTCAGGAACACAACTCATGACTCAGCCAACGATTAGCACAACTCCCGAAACTGAGCCTCAGCTACAACCTCAGTCGAGCAAACCTCGTATTCCTCAATGGCGTTTTTGGCTACCGTTATTGTTGCAGGCATTCCTCATTTTAGCGGTTCCCGCTCGTGACGCTCATACGGTGATGACGGGAACTCCCGTTGTCCTGCAAACGGCTCCCGTTGACCCCTATGATTTACTGCGGGGCTATTATCAAACCCTCAGTTATGAGATTTCTCAGCGAGATGTTCTAGAGCAACTTCCTGGAGGTCAAACGGTTTTTAATTCCTTAAACCGTCACTCGGGCAATTCCTTGGACTTTTACGTCGTTCTCGAACAACCCAGCCAGGTTGCCAATCCCGGCGAACCGCCACCGCCTTGGACTCCCGTGGCCGTCAGTTCAGACTTTCCCGATGATCTACCGGCGAACCAAATTGCCTTACGGGGACAGGCCCGCAATTGGCAAATTCTCTACGGGTTAGAACGCTATTATATGCCCGAAGATCAACGCCATGATATCAACAATCACATTCGCCAAATTCAAATGGATGAACCGGAATCGTTTGTTGTTCAGGTTAAGGTGAGCGATCGCGCTCATGCGGTTCCGATTCGTTTATGGGTTGGGGACGAGAATTATGAGTTTTAGGGAACAGGGAATAGGGAACAAAAACTCTTCTGACACTCCCTGTTCCTGCTCATGATGCTTTAGGTTCTGTTATCCATTGTTGTGATAATAATGTTCCCAGAATTTTTGCCACCAATTTTTGGGTTGTTGATGCTCTCCATCATAGTCTGTGGGTCGTTGAGTGCGATCGCCTACCACTAAACTGCCCACATAATCGGCATCTTCATAAACACGGTTGATTTGTTGGTGAATCTCGTCAACATCCTCAGCCGATAAAACCCCATTATCCGTGGCCTTGTAAAACTGTACCGTGACCCGAATTGGAAAATCAGGATGACGTTCAATGGGGAGTTCGGCGATTTCTGTAAACGGCCCTTCCGGTTCCCCATGGCCAATCACCGCCTCTTCGACGTTGCTTCGCTCCATTTCCGGATCAGGCGCGGACATCAGCACGGGGCCACTTCCGACGATCATATCCATGTCCATCGGTTCTTTTTGCTTGAGGGGAACCTGAATCACCATGACCATATTTAAGCCCGACTCCCCAGCCGCTTCAGGAGTTGGCTCATCGGTAGGTTCGGCTTCTGAGGCTTGCTGGGCCTGAAAATCGCTCAGACGCTCTCCTGTGAGTCTGGCCCGTTGCCCGTTTTGGTTGAAAAACAGTTGTTGTCCCCATATCTGCCGATAGGGGAGATTGTCTTCATCCCGGTTATCGATAATCGTGATACTGGTTCCTTCACGGGTAGCCAGAAGCGTCAGCACAGCGGGATCGCCGGGATAGGACTGATAATTGAACAACACTGGATTGAATTGGGCCTTGTCTCCTGGAGGAATGGGAAGAAAACAGGCTTGGGCGCTCACGAGAACATGAGTATCCCGTTTCGCGAGCAGGGAGGGGGTCTCATTCACCCAAGAGTCGGGATTGTGGAGATAGTTGGGCAGATTGTCTAAGACGTCTCGCAAGGAAACCCGTTCTAGGTCTCTCCCATTGTGATTCCCCACAAGCAGATGAAACTGATCGAGGGGAATATCAGCGGTGATATCGCTAAAGTTGGGATGGCGGATGACGGGCATTAAATGCTGTTCATAGCGCCGCTGTTCTGGGTGATATTGCCGAACCTGGATGGTCAAATCACTGATGTTAGGACCGACGGAGGAGTTGTCGTAGCGGGCGGTATCTTCCCACATGACATTAACGATGTTGAGGCCGTATTCATCAACGAGGGACTGGGCGGTGTCATTGCGAACCATTCCGGTGGTTCGTTGGATAACCTGACGATACTGCTGATAGAGATCGAGGGAGTCGCGATCGCCGTCACTCATGGGTTCGGGGTTGGAGGGGTGAGGGTTGGGATTAGAGGTGGCCCAGGCCGATAGACTGAAGCCTAGGGCGGCACAACTGAGTAGGCTAATGACAAGTTTTTTCATGGATGACATCCTCAAGACCGGTTAAGAAAACCTCTTGATCTCTCCCAACCTAACCTCGGTTTTGGCAATCTCATCTGAGTTTTGCGAAATTGTTACGCCAACCCGTTCAAACTCGCCTCAAGCCAGGTTTTGAGGGTTGAAACCACTTGGGAAATCTCCAGTTCTTGTTTCTCCTGGCTAGCCCGTTGGACGACTTCAACCTTTCCGTTGGCGATCGCCCGCCCGGTGACGACACGATAGGGAATCCCCATTAAATCGGCATCTTTGAACTTAACGCCGGCCCGTTCCTTGCGATCGTCGAGGAGAGTTTCGACTCCGGCGGCGTTGAGTTCTGCGTACAGTTGTTCGGCCACCTGCATCTGTTCTTCGACGTTGATATTAGGAACGGTAATAATGGCATGATAGGGGGCGATCGCCGGATTCCAAATAATGCCATCTTTATCATGGGACTGTTCCACGGCCGATTGGGCTAAACGAGAGACGCCAATTCCGTAACAGCCCATCACCAGAGGATTGCCTTTACCATTTTCATCGGTAAACATCGCGCCCAGGGCTTGGGAATACTTGGTTCCCAATTGGAAGATATGCCCCACTTCAATGCCTCGGGCCGTTTGTAGGGTTAACTGGGGGTTTTTCAGACTGCGATCGCCCGCCATAGCTTTGTCCAAATCCAGCAAAGCGGGACAGGTAAACTGCTGCCCCCAATTAGCGCCCACCACGTGATAGCCCGTTTCGTTAGCACCTGTGACGAAATTTGTCAAGTCTTTAACGGTAGTATCTCCTAAGCGTAAAAACTTAGGATGAAGCTGTTTTTGAGATTGAATGAAATCATCATTTAAATCGGGGGCAATATAGCCCAGAGGCAGCGGTTTTGCCGCCCATTTTTGTTGCGCTTCAGCATCAGGAACTTCCATAGACATCAGGGCGTTGGCCTTATAATCTCCGGCACGGCGAGTCAGTTCATTTTGCAGTTTGACCTCATTGACATCGCGATCGCCGCGAATACTCACCAAGACCAAAACCGTAATTCCCGTATCATAAACCGCCTGATAGAGAACATTTTTCACCACCTGAGTCGGCGAACAGTTGAGGTACTCACAGACTGAGGCGATGGTGGCGGTATCGGGGGTGTCTCGTTTCTCGTAGCTGGTGAAGGGAGAGGGTTCGGCGTCGGGGGGAAGGGAAACGGCTTTTTCCACGTTGGCGGCGTAACTTCCGTCCTCGACATAGAGAACTTCATCTTCCCCAGCCTCAGCCAGAACCATAAACTCTTGGGAACCGGACCCGCCAATGGCCCCAGAATCGGCTTCAACGGCTTGGAAGGCTAAGCCACAGCGGCGGATGATATTGCGATAGGCCCGATCCATATCGGCGTAGGTTTGTTTGAGGCTGTCCTCGTCGGTATGGAAGGAATAGCCATCCTTCATAATGAACTCCCGGCCGCGCATCAAGCCGAAGCGGGGGCGAATTTCGTCCCGGAACTTGGTTTGAATTTGATAGAGATGGAGGGGAAGTTGGCGATAGGATTGGATACAGTCGCGGGCGATCGCGGTAATCACTTCTTCATGGGTGGGTCCGAGTCCCATTTCCCGGCCTTGGCGATCGGTCAGGGCGAACATAATCCCTTCTGCTTTCGTATAGGTCTCCCAGCGCCCGGACTCTTGCCACAGTTCCGAGGGTTGCAGTTGGGGAAGCAGACATTCTTGGGCGCCGGTGGCGTTCATCTCTTCGCGGACAATGGCGGACACTTTCTGCAAGACGCGCCACATCAGGGGGAGGTAAGCGTACACGCCACTGGCGACTCGTCGGATGTAACCGGCCCGCAACAGGAGTTTATGGCTGGGGATTTCTGCCTCTGCGGGGTCTTCGCGCAGGGTGACGAGGAGCATTTGGGACAGTCGCATGGGGTTTGGCTCGGCTTACTGATGGGCGTTTGTTATCTTACTACGGTTTTTGGGGTGTCTGGGCCGCCAGTTTTGTCTTCATGTCTCCGCCTCGTCAATTAGCTTTCGCACCGCAGCTTCCAACCTCGGCAGGTATAACACCACCGCATCCCACACCTGTCCCAGATCAATACCGCCCAAGTAGTCATGCACCAGCACATTCCGAAACCCAGACAGCGCCCGCCAGTCTACCTCTGGGGCTTGCTCCTTCAGGCCATCTGATAACCGCTGAGTCGATTCTGCCATCGTCTGTAAGCGGCGCAATACCGCATCCTGAACCAAACTACTCTCCATAAACGCCGCATTGCCGTTGTGAGTATAGTCCCGAATCCGATCCGCACACTCCAAAATATATGTCAGGTAAACCCGGTCATCGTGGGTCGTCATAGAGGCTTGGCCTCCGCTAATACCCGTTCTCGAATCAGCGGACTAATGCCCCGTTCCGTCAGGACATCCACCCTTCGCCCCAGCAAGTCTTGTAAATCCATTAGCAACCCCCCCGGAAACCAGGGCGTCACCTGTTCCGGGTCGTAGTCAATCAAAAAATCGATATCACTCTCTGGGGTATCTTCCCCCCGCACCACCGAGCCAAACACCCGCACATTCGACGCTCCATGCTTGGCGGCCACAGCTAAAACCTGTTCTCGCTTTTCCTGCAAGAGTTCTAACAACATCAAAACCTACCTTGGCCAATTGGCGCTTAATCTCCCGATTTGGTTCTGTGGACTCCTTCATTTTAGACTGCTTTCTGACCTGTCACTAACGGGCGATCGCTGAAGTATCCAGACTTTTCAAGAATCAGGCAAAGTCCCGTGGATGCTCCTAGGATCAATACATCCAGCGAAAATGGGTTAAGCGCATCCGTGGCAGTGACCTCACCTTTGAACAACCGACATATTCATTTCAGATGGAAGTCATTGATGAGACTGATTGGCTGGATGACAAGGAGAGCAATGGTCAGGAGGACTGTGAAATCCCATAATCCGTTGTCCTTGATGCTGGTAGCTGAACAAGCCACTCCCTCAGTCTCCCTGACGTGAATACTTACCTCAACAAATAAATGTTTCAGCCCCTGCACTCAAAAGCCTTTGGACTATTGACGTTGACGCATCCCCCAAATATTGTTATTCTAGACCGTATTACAATAAATTCTAGGCTGAGGCAGTTCTTACCAGGAGAGTGAATCTCACTTACTGCATATCCTTGCGTGGCAAAAAACTACGTAAGGATATGCAGTAGTAAGATCTAAGTTTTTTTACCTTTCTACACAAGTTAAGACCTATGTCAAACCGTAAATTAGATCCTATGGAGCAGGGCATGGAGCTTTTTAATCGCTTTGCCCATTCACTAAATATAGTTGTAGTTAGTGAAATCAGAGGTTCACTTGATCCGTCGGTAGTAAGGAGATCTTTAGATTTGGTACAAGAGCTACACCCTAGTTTAAAAAGCCATATTATTGGCAATACTAATAATCTTAGGTTCGTAACAGAAGGTACAGAAAAAATTCCGCTACAAACGATTCATCTTGATTCTGAAAACTGGAATTCAATTGTAGAGAGAGAATTGAATCAAAGGATAGAAAGTGAAAAAGTTCTTGTCAAGGCAACTTTAGTTAAGTACAGCAAGGGTTCTTTAAATCATCTTATCACTACTATCCACCATGCTATTGCCGATGCTTTATCCGGTATAAATCTTCATAAAAAAATTTTAGAATTTTACTGTGAAATTTTAGGTGGAATAACCCCAAATGTGTCTCCTATGCAAAAGTTACCATCATTAAAATTTTTGATGGACAAAAAAATTGGTAAAGATTTAGAAAATAAAACCATCTCAAAAGACTTCATAGATCCTATTAGTAAGCCTCAAATTAGTAAGCTTCAAACTTCAAATTTTGCAACACACTTGGAAAGAACTTGTAAAATTTTTCATAAGAGGCTTAATCTCGATTCAAGCATTAAGTTGATGGCAAGATGTAAAGAGGAAGGAGTTACTGTCCATGGTGCAATCTGTGCAGCAATGATGTTTTCCGTAGCAAAACTAATTCACGTAGATGATCAGGGGCTTTATTTTAGTTGTCGGTCTTCTGTAGATATGAGAAGACGGATTGATCCACCAATAAGCAACGATCATTTATCAATGATTGTTTCTGCACTAACATCCATTCATAAATTGACTGACAAAACCGATTTTTGGGAACTAGCGTTTTCTGTCACAGAACAAATTCAGCAACGCTTACAGACTTCTGAAATTCATGCGGGTGTCCTTAATTATAGGAAGGGTGCAGAAAAACTATTGGCTCACCCTGAATTCACACCTTTTTCAATTTTTGTCACTAATATTGGTAAAGTACAGATCCCTAAAGATTATAGATATTTTTCCTTAGAAAACGTCAACTACGCTCTATCTACAACAGTTATGGGCAATGTGTTTGGTGTGGCTGTTTCAACTTTTCTAGAGCAAACTACATTTAATTTTATATTCACTCATCCTTTGATCAACCAAAAGACCATGGATTACTTAATTGAAGAAACAATAATCCTCCTTATGGACGCCTAGAGTTAAAACAGTTGGTCAATTTTCTATCTCTCTGGTTAATCTTGAACTGCACCCAAAGTTATAAGCATTTCTTTTTGAGATAATGTCAAACCTTTTGCATTTTTAATATAAATTCCTTCGTATGGTCTTTCAGGTTTTAATAACATTAGACATTCTCCAGTACTGAAATCCCATATTCTGATAGTTTGGTCATCACCACCACTGGCAACCATAAGACCATCATGACTAAAAGAAGCAGACCATATCCAGCTGTCATGGCCGACCAAAGTTGCTATACATTCTCCAGACTTGACATCCCATATCTTTAAAGTTTTATCATCACTACCACTAACTAAGTAGCTGTTATCAGGACTAAATGCAATAGTTCGAACTCGCAAGCTATGGCTACTCAAAACTCTACATTCACCCGTTTTAATGTTCCAAATACGTATACCACCACTTCCATCACAACTTGCCAACGTACCATCATCTCTATTAAAACTTACAGACCATACAGCATCCATATGACCGTCTAAATGATTTAGATATCTGTTTTCTTGAAGATTCCAAAGTCTAATGTAATGTTCTTCACTACTGATGGCAAGTATGTAACCATCTGGACTAAAACTAACATCTCTAGCTCGAGTTGGTTCACCGTTTGGATTTGACAAATGCAAACGGTGGACTAGCTCATTAGTTTCATAATCCCATATATTTACCTTTTCTCCATAATAGTAGCTAATTGCTAAAATAGGATCTGTCGGATGAAAAGCAACTCCAATCACCCTATCTCTATTTTCATCTTGCTTTTTCATGTTGATAAGTTTCTTAGAAGAAATATCCCAGATTTTTACTGTTCCGTCATAACTTCCACTAGCAAGAAGGCTTCCATTGTAGCTAAAAGATAATACCCTAACTAAATTTTCGTGAGTTCCTAGTAAATCACTTTCAATTTTCTCTGTACCTCTACTATCCTGCTCAAAGTTCCATATTCGGAGAGCATGATCTTCATCGCCACTGACTAACAAAGAGTTGTTAGGACTGAAGGTTACTGCCCATATAGGATTGGTGTACCCATAGATTGTCTTTAAGCAAGTTAAGGAACTAAAATCCCACATTTGAAGAGTTTGATCTTCTCCTCCACATAAGATCTGTTGATTCTCAAGTTTAGAATTAAAAGCAATAGATCGAAGGGGCTTCTTATTATTTCTACTAAAGTCCTTTAGAGAATATAGCTCCCCGGTATTAATATCCCATCCTCGGATTACACCATCAGCACAACAACCTAAAATGAATTGACCATCAGGATTAAAAGAGATATCTCTAATTCTACCCTTGTAACTCTTAGTACCCAATTTTTTGACACATTGCCAATTTCCAGTATCAAGCAACCATACCTCTGAAAAGTCTCCGCAAATTGCAAACAATTTTCCATTAGGACTAAATTTAACTCTGTTAATTGGCTTTGGATAGTCAGTAAAGAAATGTAACTGTTGAGCTGTACTCACATTCCAAAATCTTACATTTGTTCCTTGACTACCACAAGCCAAAACACTTCCATCAGGACTAAACGCAAGAGCATTAGCCCATGTCCGATGACCCCTGAAAACCTTTTCTAATTCTGAGGTATGAGTGTTCCAAAGCTTAATATCCCGATCCTCTCCACCAGTAGCAAGGTATTTGCCATCAGGGCTAAATACAACTGATCTTACTCTGCCAGAATGCCCAACATTCACTCTAATCCAATCGCCACTATCAACATTCCATAATTTAACTTGCTTATCGCCCCCACCACTTGCAAAGTAATTCCCACAAGGACTAAATGAAAGTGCCCAGACCCAATCAGCGTGAGCTTTGTAATTCCGAATACATTCTTCCTTGCCATCCTCGAATGACCAAAGATGCACCTGGCCACTGGCAGTTCCTGCTATGGCATAGTCATTTCTGAAATCAATTGAAATGATAGTACTAAAACTTTCTCTAAAAATAGACTGAGACAGATCACAATCAGAAAAATTCGTGTACTTAACATATCTATTAGACAAATCTGCTTGTCTAACTCTCAATCCAGAAAAGTCATATCCACGAATTTCTGGATGATGTTTTAGCAAAATATTAAGCAAATTGCCGGCTGCATAACCATTATTATCGCTCATAACAACGGATCTAATTTGTGACAGTTTCGAATCAACTTCCTGCAACGATATTTGTTCCGATATGGGAAGCACTATTCGCCGTGTCTGATCAGCCTTAATATAATCCTTATCCGTTGCCTTAACAATACAGAATTTATTTAAGCTATCGATCTTATCTGACTTTATTTCTTCGACAATTTCTTTAATGAGTCTATTAAGCGTATATTCCACTAGGACAGGTTGCAAACTGTACTGTACAGGATGTTTACCAGAAGATCGCTCAACAGGAAGTGATCTAACATCCAATGTATTTTGAATAAGACCTTCTATGTCACAGGCAGGTAAAGACTGCAGCATATCTTCAGCTAGGGAATTGGCAGGCACAGATTCACCATTAATGGATAGCCAGTAAATAATTTTCAATTCAGGTTCTGACAGCCTCTCAAATGTCCAATCCAACAAAGATTGAATATCAGGGTATATTTTTTCCCCCTCTCGAAGAAATCTCGAAATATCTCCCTGATAACGTGATCGTATCACTTTTGCGACAATATTGAGAGCTAAAGGATTTCCAGCATAGAAGTCAACAAGCTTATTCCAATCTGAGTCTGAGCCTATAAAGTTATCAGCTATGGACGCAAAAAATAATTTAACACTAGGACAATCTAGCCCTTCTAAGTAAAGTGAACGTACAGGTCTTTTGACACCTTCTAACTCATAAATTGTAGTAGGGTTCTCTCGACTATTAAGCAATAAACAACTTTGATGTTGTTGCCTGCCAACCTGTTCAAATAGTTTACCATACCCTGCACATCCAGGAGCATAATTTCCTAGTCCTTTAAGAATAGTTTCCACATTATCTATTACCAGCAAACAACGATATTTCCTGAAGTATTCTATTAACCCTTCAATTTGACTATCCAATGTATCAGGCAAATCATTTTTTTGCTGATTAGAAAGAAAGTTCAAAGCCCTTGCTATGAATTCTTTAAATGGTAAACCTGCCTTCAAAGTTACATAAATAACATAAGTAAATTCTGATTCAATGTTTTTGGACAGTGTTCTTGACAACTCGCTTTTTCCAATTCCAGCTTTACCGAGGCTCATTTGCGAAAGCGCAGACTTTCCAACACCTCCCATACCTAAGATAGCTATCAACTTACATCTATCCTTCAAAATCCAATCTTCTAAAGATTGGAGTTCTTTTTCCCTCCCGACAAAATAAGTGGACATATCATCGGATTCAAAATTTATATCGAGTACCTTTGTTTTTGTAAGCCTTTCCTGCTCTTCAAGTTCAGGTTGACGTGGAGCAAGTGTTGCACCTGTTGTCTTATTTTGAATACGCAGAAGTTGAGGCTGTAAGTTGATGTCTTGCTCTCGTAATAAGCGATTCCACTCATCGTCGTTATACACATCACAAAGTGGAACCGCTTCCAATGAGGCAGAACGCTCTGGATTCTGATGTTGCCTTAGTACTGCGACTATCAAACCATCGCAGACAATAGCTGCACCTGAATTTCCTTCCCAATCAGAACCTGAATCTAGAGAACCTTCCGGTCTTCGTAAGGCTTCTAAGACTAATAATTCATCAGGTGATGTATCGGCTAAATATATAATACCTTCGACCTGTCGCCCCCCCGCGGCTACCCCGTCTTCCCGTCGCGTTCTTCCCCATTTTGGATAACCATACATTTGAAAACTAAGCTTTTCGCCAACTTCGACTTTCGGTAACAAACCAAATGCAGCAGATTCAAAAGGCTGAATCCTTTCAGGCAGTTGAATTAAAGCAATATCCGCCCGTAAAGATTTCCATCGTACTGTAGCTTCTACTTCTCCAAAACTTCGTTTTGCCCTGACACGGCAAACAGAATTAACTTCATCCAAAATATGAGAAACAGTCAAAACTAGCCTGCCTCCTATTCGGTAACCAGAACCATACTTCGGGTGAATGACCTCTAATGCTCGACTCGGTTCAAAACGTCTAATCATAAAAATTCTATTTTCTTGCTGCATTATGGAGATCGTAGCTACATTGGGGTCTCGTTACTTCCCGTCAACACGGGCCTACCATCGTACCTAAGAGGTTTGAGAGGAACGATGACTTTATGAATAGATTTATCCTTTATGTCAAAACTTCCACCTAGCTCAACCACCCAAAACTTAATTCCGCCTTTGGCATTTGTATTCCGTTCTACTGCGACATGAAACTCAACAGTTACCTCACCAACTTCAAAGCGAAGCTTTTCATCCTCTGAAGCAATAATAGATGCTATCAATTCTTGTCGTAGTGCTGCGATTGTTTCCCTTAAGCCAATTCTTTCTATATCACGAGTCATACCAAATTACCTTCTCTTAATTATCAGCAATCCATTAAACAAGATATCGCATTGTATGTAAGCAAAGGTATGAAATTATTTCGGGGCAGGAGCAAAAGGCTAAAGCCTAAATTCCCTTATTTGATAAATTTGATCAAGGGTCTTCAGAATCGTCCGAAATCTCCATCGTCCTGGCATCCAAGATGTAACACCCCTAATAGCTCCGTTATATAGCAACTTTTTGTTCACGTCAAGTCTACAGCTAATATCCCAGCAATTCTCATTTTGACCCGCATCCTGTCGAAGATGGTCGAAGATGCCCAGTCTTGAACGAAGGAATGGGGCTTTCAAGAATCACTATTGAGACGATTCTCAATAGGCTAGGACAAAATTTCCATAATGAGAATTGCTGGTTAACATCTCGGGCAAAGACTCTGAAACTCTCTGTGACATCAGATAAACTGGAACCATGACCCAGCCCCTACAGCTTCAATCCACCCCTTACCCCGACTCTCCCACCGGGGTAAGGGTTCCCTGCACCATTGACGAAGCCATCGCCGAACTTGACCGATTGCTGCCCCCAGTCCTAAAAGCAGCCTTCATTCGAGGTAGTATCATCATAATTGATAGGCAGCGGTAGGGTGTGTTCCGGCTTGGTTCAATCCTGAGATTTTTGCAACAAGATTAAGCTAGCTGGAACGCACCGATTCGGGAACGAGATGATAAATACCGGAATATATTGATGATGAATCCTTGCCAGATTATCAAACCGGTGCGTTGCGGCAGCTTCTAGATTATTGTCTTAATTCTACATGGGTTTAAGCCGCAACACACCCTACCGTGACTCATGAATAATGGACGAATTGACAAAGATAATCCGAGGGTTTATGAGGGCGTTCTTCCTAACTCTCGAAATGCAAACTTTCAAGATGACTAGAACTATCTTCATCAGCGACAGAAGTTCCATGCTGCCACAGTTCGTATTCACTAATGTCGATATCCTCATTCCAAACTAGCGCATATCCTCCAGGTTCGACCTGAAAGTTCCTAAAAAACGCGGGATTGTTTAAGAGAGCAAACATGGGATTATCTAACAATTTAGAGACATCATATTTCCGTATCTCTCCATTGTCAAATTCAACCAAAAGTTTATAATCTTCAATTACTTTGGCGGCATTAATTCGAGGTGGTATCATAACGATTGATAGGCAGCGGTAGGATGTGTTCTGGCTTCGTTCAATTCTTGGATTTTAGCAACAAGATTAAGCTAGCCGGAACGCACCGATTCGGGAACGAGATGATAAATACCGGAATATATTGATGATGAATCCTTGCCAGATTATCAAACCGGTGCGTTGCGGCAGCTTGTAGATTGTCGTCTTGATTCTACATGGGTTTGAGCCGCAACACACCCTACCGTGTCTAAAACCATCATTGTTCAGCATCCCACGAGATGTCGATAGGTAAAATTAGGTCATTCTCAAACAAGATACTATCTTTCAACGGATTAATCGAACTCGATCGCTCCTAAGATTCTACCTCAACTCTTGACTGTTTCAATGCCCAAATAATACAAGACAAGATTTCAATCTGGGACTCATCAATCAAGTCAATTTCTCGTTTTAACTGTTCACGATCCATCACAACGGCCCTCAATGACGGTCAATTCAACAAAACTAGGCGAGTTCGCTTCACCAATAGCCACTCGGATGACGGCTTCACAATTCTGATTCAAAAAACCGCGCATCATCAGGATCATTTCAAGCTTCGGGAACCAAAGCGATACAGAAACCGATCGCCGATTCTGATCACCCACGGTTGAGCATTAGGGTAGCGTTCATAAAGTCGATTCGTTGCCACTATCGGGGTATCATCCACCTCAAATGCACCGGTTTCAATGTCAATCGCCACCACCTTACCCCAGTTTACCATCTCAATGCGAGGACGGATGTGAGCCTCATATAACACATTCCCCCGTCGAGCAAACTCCTCCTTGCTATAGCGAGGTTGTCGAACGTTCACTGCAATGACCTCATGGTGACGCTTACGGCTTCATTCTAACCTGGGTTCTACCCTGTCACACGGACGGGCGATCGCCGCCAGCTTCCGCAACTCCTCAACCGTAGAAATCACATGATCCGCCACCCGATCAATCTCCTCTAATATGGAAGAAAAAGCCGGATCGATGAATTGATAGGGGCGCTCCCATAATTTTGACGGTATCCTGGTAGAAGGGTGGAGCTTTCACCCAAACTTTTGTAGAGTCCCGCAGGCGACCTCTTCCGGTTACAATGTGTGATACGAGAAGGGTTATAATCTCAGAAATTCCGATCTAACATTAGTAGGTCGTCAAGATTAAGTGTAAAATACAAAAGGCTGTCAACCCCTCTGAATAGGAAATGTAGGATTTCAGGCTTGGCGTTTATTTGTGAGCGCTTAACTTGCACACACCAACAAAAATCAAATGACATGAAAGTAGAGTCAATTAAAATTCAAAATTTCAGACGATTTCAAGATCTAGAAATTTCATTCAAGAATAACATCCTTGATGAGGTGAGCGATCGCTATCTGATCCTCGGCGATAACGGAACGGGTAAAACGACACTCTTACAGGCGATCGCGCTCCCTTTAGCATTGGCGACGGGTCAGATTCGAGATGTCGCAGATTTTAACTGGATCGGTTTTCTGCCTGATCGCCATTTCAGGTGGGGAGATCCCAAGATTGAGATGCAAATTTTATTTGAGGAGGAAGAATTAAAAACAACCTCTGAACTGGCAAAAAAATGGTACGACGCTCAACCGGATGAATTCAAAGAGATGCGCGAGTTTGTCGAACCCGGAGATAGCCGAAAAGTTCGCCTGCTCTTAAACGGTGATTTTTGGAAAGCGGGAGATACTCCGGCAGAACAAGCCCAATTTAGAGGAAGATATTATGCTCAATGGTTTATCAACAGGAGAGAGCAATCTGTCCGACATTATTTTTCCAAACTTCCCGGTGTCTTTTGGTTTGACCAGTTCAGACATTTAGGTTCCCATTCTAACCCAGACAGTAGCAGAGATAAGCTCAACGAAAGTAGTAGTCAAGTATCCTTTGATGTCGGAGTCGGCCGTCTCCGGCAATACCTGATTGATTGGCACAGAAATCAAGAATCCGGAATTGGCGATGATTCAACCAGTTACTTGTTGCAAATAGAAAGACTTTATAAAAAAGTTTTTCCCGATCGCTCATTTGCCGGGTTAGAAAAATGTCCAAGTCAAGATGATCCGACCGGAGAAGAAACTTATTTTCTGCTGAATGATGGACATCGAACCTATGATGTTGAAGAAATGTCGGCTGGAGAACAATCGGTTTTTCCTTTGCTGTATGAATTTGTCAGGCAACAAATTGCTTATTCCGTTGTCTTGATCGATGAAATAGACTTGAACTTACATCCTCCAGCCGCTCAATATTTTGTCTCTCAACTGATGAAAATTGAACCGACCTGCCAATTTATTATTACCACTCACTCTGATTCAGTTAGCAATGTTGTTGGAGAAAGTGAAACCTACCGTTTACCGGGAGGATCACTATGTCTGTAACGAATCTCTACTGCGAAGGAAATTCTCAAAGCATTGATATTCGAGTCATTCGTGCGTTATTACCACAAGGTGTTTTAATTCACCCTCTCGGTGGAAAAACGTCAAGCTTTGTCAGTAGTATTATCGCCGATCGTCGCAGACGTCCCAATTTAGCTTGTCTGGTGGATCATGATTTTGATTGCCGAGACTGGCAAATAAAAAATCAACCTCTTAGATTTGAATATGATAGTAGATGGGTCGGTTGGGCATGGGAAAGAAAAGAAATTGAAAACTATTTAATCGATCCGGTCGTTGTCCGAAATGCCTTGGGAAAGAAAGCACCCGATCGCGATAAGTATCAGAATGCTTTAAAGGAAGCGGCGACAGAAATTGCTACATATTCCGCCGCAAGAACGGCTTTGGCTTGCGAAAACTTCAAAAATTATTGGGGCGATGAAGTCCGAGAAGGACATCTATTTCCACCCAAGCGTGGTAGAAATTACTGCCAGGTAAGAATAGCCGAAATCGTCAGAGAATATCGGGGCAACAGAATTGTATCCGAAGAAGATGTTCAAGAGAAATTCAGGACTTTACTTCCTGAATTTCGGGACGGATCGCGTTTTCAAAATTATCTCCATTATTTTGCAGGGAAGGATTTACTCTACGTTATGAGAAACGCACTCCGCAATTTTGGATTTGAAGATACTTCAAATAACTATCACCCCGAGGAAGTATTCATCGAAAGAGTTGTAACTCGAATTGAAAGCACAGAGGGGGTCTGGGAGTGGTTGCCAGAATGGACAGTTCTCCGTCAGTTGATTGAGGAGACTGATTTTTCAGAAAGTTAAAATGAAGTGGTGGAAGGAGCGATCGCCGCCACTTTCCGCAAGGCCTCAACCGTAGAAATCACATGATCCGCCACCCGGTTAATCTCCTCTAAAGTATTAAAACGGCCAATCCCAAATCGCACCGACGCATAGGCCAGCGACTCCTCACGGCCCAACGCCGCCAACACATGAGACGGTTCAATCTTCACCGACGTACAAGCCGAACCCGACGACACCGCCATCACCGGCTGCAATCCCAACAGCAACGCCTGGCCATCCACCCCCTCAAAACTTACATTCAAATTCCCCGGAAGTCGTTGCGTCGCATGGCCATTCAGATAAATTCCCTCTAACACCGAGAGACGTTCCCACAACTGCGATCGCAACTCCCGCAACCGTGTCGATTCCTCCTCCATCTGGGCCAATCCCAACTCCACCGCCTTGGCAAACCCGACAATCTGCGGTGGATACAGCGTCCCCGATCGCATCCCCCGTTCATGGCCACCCCCATGCAACTGGGCCGCCAACCGCACCCGAGGATTCCGTCGCCGCACATATAACGCCCCAATCCCCTTCGGGCCATACACCTTATGGGCCGTCAGAGACATCAAATCAATCGATTGGGCCTGAACATCCAAAGGGATTTTAGCGATCGCTTGGGCCGCATCCGTATGAAAGAGAATGCCGCGATCGCGACAAAGTTGCCCAATCTCCGCGATGGGCTGCAACACCCCAATCTCATTATTAGCCGCCATCACCGAGACTAAAATCGTCTCCTCCCGTAACGCCGCCGCCAACTCCTGCAAATCCACCAGGCCATCAGACGTCACCGCCAGCCGCGTCACCTCAAACCCCAAAGACTGCAAATAATCCATCGGGTCTAAAATGGCATTATGTTCCGTCACCAGCGTCACCAGATGCCGTCCTTTACTGAAATAGGCCTCCGCCACCCCCTTGAGGGCTAAATTATTAGCCTCCGTCGCGCCACTGGTGAAAATAATCTCCTCAGGAGAGGCGTTAATCGCCGCCGCCAGCGTCTCCCGGGCCTGTGTCACCGCCGCTTCCCCCTCCCAGCCATACTGATGATTGATACTAGCAGGATTACCGAAATACTCAGTAAAATAGGGCAGCATCGCCGCCAACACACGCTCATCGACGGGAGTTGTGGCGTGAGCGTCGAGATAAATCGGGCGTTGTTGCACTGGAGACATCAGCCGTACAGGTTCCAAAACATTACATCTATTTCTCTATGGTAGGGTCAAGCGTCAGTTCTGCACCAACTCCCCACAGTGGCTATCACTGGGATGGGGAAAGTCGCAAATTCTTTGAAGGCTGGTATTATCGCGTCACCCTTCCTGAAGTTGGGGAAACCTTCGCCTTCATGTATTCGATTGAAGATCCCATTGGCGGCGAATCCAACAGTGGCGGCGGGGCGCAAATCCTCGGTCCCCGTGATGAGTATCTCTGTCGGACATTTCCTGATGTCAACAAGTTCTGGGCCTGGAAAAAGGGACTGGGCCTGGGCCATTGGGGACAAACCTCCCTCACCAGTCCCCCCAAACTCATCGATCGCGATACCTTCAACACCGAAGTCCAACAAGGCTATCAAGCCACCGCCACCTGGCATCAGGGGAAACTCTACGACCCCGGCAGCGGCCGTCACTGTACCTGGCAATATACCATTGAGCCGGTCTATGGTTGGGGCGATCGCCAATCCACGGCCGGCTGGCTATCGTTTCTGGAAATCTTTGAACCCGGTTGGCAAATTCTCATGGCCCATGGTTGGGCCACCGGTTGGATTGACTGGAACGGGGAGCGTTATGAGTTTAACCGCGCCCCCGCCTATGGAGAAAAGAACTGGGGACGTTCCTTCCCGCAAAAGTGGTTCTGGTTTAACTGCAACAGCTTCGACAACGAACCCAATTTAGCCCTCACTGCTGGCGGTGGCCGGCGAGAAGTCCTGAGTTTGATGGAATCGGTGGCTATGGTGGGAATCCATCACGAGGGGACGTTTTACGAGTTTGTCCCCTGGAATGGAACCGTCACCTGGGAGATTGCGCCCTGGGGGTTTTGGAAAATGCAGGCTTGGAGTGGAGATTTAGAGGTGACGCTGACGGGAACCACGGAAGAACCCGGAACACCGCTACGGGCGCCGACTCGTGAGGGGTTAGTCTTCGCCTGTCGCGATACCATGAAGGGTCAGGTTCATCTACAGCTTAAACAGCGTCGTCAGGGAGAGTATCAGACAATTCTGGAGGCGACGAGTTCTCAATGTGGGTTAGAAGTCGGCGGTGGCCCTTGGAATGAAACTTGGGTTGTAGGCTAATTCTGCCAACTGCGATCGCCCTCTCGGGAAGGCTTTAAGGCGATGAACACAGAAGAACTGATTGCATTGATTGACACCGCCTTTGAGGGAGTTCCTCAGCCCCAGGACTTGACATTGCACGTGGCCGAGGCTCACGATGATTACGACTACGGCAACGATGAGGAGTATCGCCGCCTGGATTATCGGGGCCGTTGGCAAGATGTACCCAACGAGCATATCAAAGCCTGCCAGTCCGCCTTAAGTTACTTGGACAAGGTAGGGATGAGATTTTATTTGCCGGCTTTCATGGTTTGGTATTTGCGATATTTCAGGACTGAGGAAGTTTGGTCGGACAATACCTTATATTCTCTGGGTACTTATGGCCAAAATCCCGGTTTAGCGGAGTATCAGAAGCAACGATTTTCATTATTTACCCCACAGCAAATGAGGGCTTGTGCCCAATTTGTCAAGTTCTGTGCCAAGGATACAACAGGGTTTAGCGACGATTATTTTGCTCAAACCATCTATGATGGCTATTGGTCTCAGTTTGATACTCCTGAATAGGAAGTGGCGATGTATTACTGATGACGAGCATAGTCCAAATCTTCTGCCATTTCCGTCTCTGAGTAATGTCTCAGAAGCTTCCGATCGCCCAACAGTTGACTAAACTGATAGAAGTCTTGCTTTGCAAGTTCACAGGCCTTGCCAGAAGACAGAATTTCCTGCTCATAAAGCGTTAGTGCGAGTTCCTTGAGAAGTTCGGCTTCCCGGCGGGGTTCGGGAAGTCGCATCGCTTGAACCACAGAGTCGGGAATGGAGAGTTGCATCGCAATTTGGGAACTGATAAATATCCACTCACCCGTAGTATAGCAAGCCAGCATGGGGTGTTATGGGTACAAAAATGCCATTACCAACTCATTCAACGCCACCATATTAATTAAAAAGGCATCATGGCCATGGGGAGACGATAACCACTCTAACTCGGCGTTGGGCATCCATTGGGCTAACTCTTGCTGATCCCGAGGTGGATAGAGGAGATCTGAGTCGATCGCCACCACCAACGTCGGCTGGGCGATCGCCCCCAACGCCGCCCGATAATCCCCCTCTCCCCCAGAAACATCATGACGATCCATGGCCTCGGTTAAGGCCACATAGGTATTCGCATCAAAGCGTTTAACTAACTTCTGTCCTTGATAGCGGAGATAACTGGCGATCGCAAACTCCCCATCTTCCTGAACCTCTCGCCCAAAGCGTTGTTCAAAACTCACTGTAGCCCGATAGGAAATCATGGCCATCATCCGGGCCGCCGCTAATCCCGTAGTAGGCGGAGTATCTTCTTCATAATGACCATTACACCAATTGGGATCAGCAAAAATCGCTTGACGTTGGGCTTCACTCATGGCAATACACCAGGGCGAATGTCGTCCCGCCGCTGCAATTGACACAATGCGATCGACATAATCAGGATAGAGTTTTCCCCATTCCAAAACTTGCATTCCCCCCAAGGAACCACCAATCACAAACTTAAGTTTCCTTACCCCCAACCCTTGCAGCAATCGCCATTGCAGCCGCACCATATCCCGAACCGTAATCGCCGGAAACGCCCGCCCATAGGGTTTCCCCGTCGCCGGATTAATCGAAATTGGCCCCGTGGTTCCGTAACAACTCCCCAGGACATTACTACAGACAATAAAATCGCGATCGCCGTCAAAGGTGCGCCCTTCTCCAAACAGCGGCCCCCACCATTCATCCGCATCAGCACTTCCCGTCAACGCATGACAAATATGAACGGCATTATCGCCCTGTTCATTGAGCGTTCCCCAACAACGATAGGCCACTTCAACTCCCATTAACACCTCTCCCGACTCCAATGCAAACGGTTCGGGTAGCTGATAAACTTGGGTCTCGGGGGAAATCAAATGGCGGTATTTCATTAGTGAACAGTTAGAAGAAGGCAATAGGCAACAGGCAACAGGCAACAGGCAATAGGGGGGAAGAAGGCGACAGGGTATGGGCCAATATTGCCTCCTCAGGGGAGATTTGACTTAGCCACTCTCAAAATTATCATAAATCGGGTTTTTCCCCCTCCCCTGAGGCGGGGAGGGGGCTAATCTAGCACGAATGACCTAGACCGGGTATCGGTTAGCCCGCCTTAGTGAAGGCTTGGTCGAAGTCGGCTTTGATATCTTCGATATGTTCTAGGCCGACGGAGACTCGCACCATGGCTGGGGTAATTCCAGCGGCCCCTTGTTCGCTTTCATCCATTTGCTGGTGGGTGGTGGAGGCGGGGTGAATCACGAGGGTTTTCGCATCACCCACGTTAGCTAAGTGAGAAGCAAGTTGAACCGAATTGATAAAACTGCGACCGGCTTCTAAGCCACCTTTAATCCCGAAACTTAACACACAACCAAAGCCATGATTGAGGTATTTTTTCGCCTGTTTATGATAGGCGTGTTTTTCCAGTCCGGGATAGCTCACCCAATCCACTTTCGGATGTTGTTCGAGCCATTTGGCTAGGGCCAACGCGTTTTCTGTATGGCGATCGACGCGCAACGAAAGGGTTTCTAACCCCTGCAACAGCAAGAAGGCGTTAAAGGGACTCAAACAAGGTCCTAAATCTCGCAATCCTTCGACGCGGGCGCGGATAATAAAAGCGATATTGCCAAACGGACCATCGGGGCCAAATACTTCTTGGAAGTTCAAGCCATGATAGCCCTCAGAGGGTTCGGTGAACATGGGAAATTTGCCGTTCCCCCAGTTGAAGTTCCCCGAATCGACAATCACCCCACCGATGGAGGTTCCATGGCCGCCAATCCACTTGGTAGCCGATTGAACGACAATATCTGCACCATGATCAATCGGACGACAGAGATAGCCAGCGCAACCGAAGGTATTATCGACAATCAGCGGGATATCGTTCTCATGGGCGATCGCCGCCAAGGCCTCTAAATCAGGGATATTAAACTTAGGGTTGCTGAGACTCTCAACGTAGATGGCTTTCGTCTTCTCGTCGATTTGTTCCCCGAAGGCCTTGGGATCATCGCTGTCAACGAACTTGACATCTACGCCAAGACGTGGTAGGGCGACCTTGAATTGATTGTAGGTTCCGCCGTAGAGGGTGGAGGTGGAGACGATGTTGTCCCCCGCCTGACAGATATTGTTGATGGCCAGGAATTGGGCCGCCTGTCCGCTGGCGGTGGCTAGGGCCATGACCCCTCCTTCGAGGGCGGCGATGCGTTTCTCAAACACATCGGTGGTGGGGTTCATAATCCGGGTATAGATATTCCCGAATTTCTTGAGGGCGAACAAGTCCGCACCGTCATCAGCATCCTCAAACACATAGGAGGTGGTTTGATAGATGGGAACCGCCCGGGAGTTAGTTCCGGGGGCGGGAGTTTGTCCGGCGTGAATTTGTAGAGTTTCGTAGCGGTGTTGATTGGCTTCTGACATTAAACCGTTCCTGATTGAAGTGAGTGGTGTTCGGGGTAGTGGGGGAACAGCGTCTCGCTTGGGGCCAATGTATTTTACGGGATTCAGTCCCTGGGAACAATGGAATCTGTGAGGGTTGATACGTTTTGTTGCAATTGTTGCTTAGGACTTGGGGGACACCGGTTTGGGCTGTCCTGTTTCGGGATCGAGCGATCGCAAGGCTTGCGCCCATTTCAGCGCCAGGCTAATTTCAGTAAAGGGAACCTGAATCGGCCCCTCATCACCCCGTTGGAAACAGAGGTTGACGCTGCGACTGGTTTTGGGGGGATAGGCTTCGTTAATGAGATTGCCATTCACCTCAACCTCAATGGCGGTAACATCCTTGAGAGAAAACTCCTGCACCTCCAGTACCCCAGTGCGGCTGGGTTTGCCCCACACAAGGCGATCGCCCTTTTGCCCCAAAACCGCTAGAATGTCATATTTCGCACGCTCAAAGGTCTTGGCCCAACCTTGATAAGCATCCACTTTACGAAATTCATTCCATCCCGCCCAGGCTAAGCCAAAAAACAACACCAGCAAGGGCAACCAAATTAAACCGCGTTCCATAATTGTCAATAACGCTCTGTCTCTATCGATCTCTATTGTCACCCCTCCAGGGCAAACTCGGGATGCGTTATCGTAGGAAGACAGAGATTCCAACAGACTGGCACCGGATAAACGCTGCGAGGGGTTCAACTGCTCCCGGCGACCCGCGATTCCGTTGTTTGTCTAACCAAAATCAGTCAAAACCATGAAAAACTTTCTACTCACCTGCCTATTTTTCCTGGGCTTGGGGTGGGCGTTAGCGACGTTTTCGGGACTAGCGAATCAGGGAACCTATGATTCGCTGATTCTCAACTTCCGCGAAGATCTCTCGTCCGCTGAAGTCAGCCAGCAGTTAGAGGAGATATCGCAACAGTTTAACCTTGACCCCCGTCTCAACAGTGAATTTTCCCAAGAGGATCACATTTATATTGTCGAGGGCGATCACGACGTCTTACAAGACCTGCGCCGCCAATTCCGTCCCTACTTGCAGTTCGCCGAACCCAACTACCTCTATGGGGTTCCCGAGATGCAAATTCAGTCACGATTTGACGGAACGGGAGATCCTGGACTGGCCAAAGCCTATCCCAATGACCCCCTGTATTCCAAACAATGGAACCTCAAAGCCATTAACGTCGAGGGCGCTTGGCCCGACAGTACCGGCGATGATGTCATTGTGGCGGTCATTGACACCGGGATTCTCAAAGTCCCCGACTTAGAGGAAACGGAATTTGTCGAGGGTTACGACTTCGTCAATGACCGAGTGACGGCCGATGACGACAATGGTCATGGAACCCATGTGGCCGGAACCATCGCCCAAACCACCGATAACGAGTTTGGCGTGGCCGGAATTGCCCATCACGCCAAACTGATGCCCCTAAAAGTTCTCAGTAAGCAAGGGGGCGGTACGGTGAGTGATATTGCCGAGGCCATTCGTTTTGCGGCGGACCATGATGCCGATGTCATCAACCTTAGTCTAGGTGGAAGTGGTGAGAGTCACCTCATGCGCGAGGCGATCGACTACGCTTATGACAAAGGAGTGGTCATTATTGCCGCCGCCGGAAATGCCAATCAAAACAGTGCCGGCTATCCCGCTCGTTATCCCCGTGTCTTAGGAGTCGCCGCCAGTAACGCCGCCGGAGACAAGGCCCCTTACTCCAACTTTGGCGCTGGGGTCGATATTTCTGCCCCCGGCGGCGATACCCGCAACGGTGAAACCGGCGGGATTCTCCAACATACCCTCAACCCCCAAGATGGTTCACCGGTGTTTGCGGCCTTCCAAGGAACCAGCATGGCCTCGCCTCACGTCGCAGCCGTAGCCGCCTTAGTCAAAGCCACTGGCGTTGAGAGTCCCGATGAGGTGATGCAAATCCTCAAGGAGTCGGCCCGTCCGGTAGACGAAGATAGTTTTAACCATTTTGGCGCTGGTCATCTCGATGCCGCCTCAGCGGTACAGTTGGCGGTGAAAGGCCAGTTGAACTTCCGCGACTTTTTCCGTTGGTTACGGGATAACGGCTATCTCAACCCCCGCTTCTGGATTGATGGCGGAACCATTGCCCTGATTCCTAAGTTAGCGATGGTGATTGGGTCCTACCTCCTGGCTTGGTTGCTACGCAATTACTTCCCCTTCCGCTGGAACTGGAATCTGGCCACGGGTTTGGTCATGGGAAGTTCTGGGGTGTTTATTCTCCGTAGCTTCTATATCTTTGACTTACCCCAATGGCCCCTACGGTTGGCGGGGAGTTCCCTACCGGAGTTAGGAACCGCTGTTCAGGGGAATCCCGCCTTGAACCCCATTTTTGCCAGTGTTTTGATTCCTGGGGTACTCTTAGTGCTGTTGTTGGGTCATGCACAACGGAAGTGGTGGGCTATTGGTGCAACCCTCGGTGTGGCCAGTTGTTTAGCGGTCAGTGCTGTGGTTAATCCTGAGTTGGTTTGGCTGGGAAGCGGCTGGCTGGCGCGAGGTTTCTTGGCCGCCAATGCCATGGCCTGTTGGCTACTGGCCCGACTCGCTGCAAAACCTGGAGGACTAACGGCATGAAACTCAAAGGAGTTGTCAAACACGTCGTGATGGGGACGGGGGCCTGGACCCTGGAAACCGAGAACGGCAAGCTCTATGAGCTTCACGAAAGTACCCCCTCGGAGGTGTTGCAACAGGATCAGGTGGTGACCTTAGAGGGACAGATTCGTGAGGATGTGATGACCCTCGCGGCTATGGGGCCGGTTTTCGAGGTGGAATCGTTTAAATTGGGAACCAGTTCTTAAAGGTTCAAGTCAACTTAATTGTGAATGGCATTAGAAACATCTTGGAAAAAAAAATGTTCCAAGATGTTTTTATTTTGTAGGTAAAAATCATGACGCTATATCTGTAGTTTTACGGAAGCCACACCTCCGTATTTATACGGAGTTTGCCGGGGTGGACAGGCTTGAAAATCGGGGGTCTGACCCCTCTTGTCAGAACACTCAAAAATCCCTGAAGTGCTTTCCTGGTGAACGATTAGACAGTTCTACTGATACCGGGAAGAATGATGTCTTTTTTGTGAAGCTTCCGTAAAGCCACAGAGTTTAGATGATGAAGTTTTGATGAACTCAGCAGTAAACAGGAGACATTTGCCGGGCAACCTCTTAAGATAGGACTGTGGACAAAAGCACCACCTGACTGAAGGCGACGACCCAGAAATCGGTTCGCTTTCTAAACCTAAACTATTTAGAATGGAGCCATTCACAATGAATTTTTCAAAATCAGGCTGGATCAGCCTCTCTGTTGCTACCGTCGCCTCGTTGACGCTGGGTGTCGAAGCAGCCAGTGCGCAACTCTCTGCCACCGGTATGTCTTGCAACGTCGCTAACCTCACCGGTACGACTGACTGTGAAGGCATCTTCAGTGGCAATGATTCCAACACGATTACTACAGAAACGTCCTTGTTCGGCAAAACCGGCTGGACAGAACTGTTTAAGGTTGACAATAGCAGTGGTACAACTGGCCCCTTGACGGTCAAGTTAAATGAGGCCCGAGAGGAGACCTCTGGAACCTGGGAACTATCGGAAGACTTTAACTTCGATAGCTATGAGTCCGTGATGTTTGTACTTAAAGGCGGCAATAGCTTCACCAGCTATCTCTCCGATGGTGAAACCATGGCGGGAGATTGGAATACGAATGATGCCCTCAAAGGCAACGGCCGCCGTGGTGCGGGTTTATCTCACTTCACCGTCTGGACGACCGGTACGGGTAACGATAATGATGAACCCACCCCCACCCCGGTTCCTGAACCCGCTGCCCTTCTCGGCTTAGGTTCTGTCGCCCTGGCGTCTCGGTTCCTACGTCGCAAGTCTGACGAGGTCTAGGGTAGGAATCTGAATCGATACATCTGTTCGTTTCTTTAATCTCATTAACCCATCCCATTACCGTGTTACTCATCTGCCTCCCCCCTGGTTGTCATCAGGGGGGAGTTTTTTTGAGTCTGGTCTTACCGTGGTCTCAGGGTCGCCTTAGAGGTCTGGTTTGAGTCATCTGGTGATCTGGTTTAAAGCTTCAGTGAAGATACGCAGGCTCAATTATGAAGTTGTGGTGATCTTTGCGCAAAACCAACTAAATTTTCCCCAACTTTCAAAAAATGACCACTAGAATGGCCGTGTAAATAGGCAAAGCTTCCGTCGAAACTCCCATTGCGGTTCCCTCGACTGAAGCCCAAGCCTAACTCAAGGACTTTGTCCCGCTATGAACGTCTTACTTTCAGTTGGGACAACCCTCGGTGGCCTGACGGTTGCTCTGATGGCAGCCTCCGCCCCGACTCATGCTGCAAACCTCGTCTGGGGGTCTTCCTTCGACTTGGATGGGGCAAACACTGAGAATGACTGCTCTGGCTACTTTGGCAGTGACGTGGAGACCTGTGAGATCGAGGGGTCTCCGGTCTTGGGCCAGGTCAATAGCCCTCACCGGGATAACGCGAGTTGGACGCTCAACGGCAGTTTCCCGAGCCTCAGCACAGGGGAATGGACCTTTGAACCCCCATCACTTCCGCCCCTGACCCAGGTTGAGATTGATACGGGAATGGACCGACTGATTATCTCAAGGGGAGACCAGGTTGACATCCTCCCACGCTAATTCAAAGAATATAGCGTGGGATTCCCACCATCACT